>JAEAMG010002807.1_pt1 | contig 10315 bp, 13 predicted proteins | sample 8958741 | NCBI WGS metagenome assembly JAEAMG01 (sample SAMN16933256, study PRJNA681125) | bioreactor sludge metagenome | isolation source: anaerobic bioreactor treating anionic surfactant - SDBS | place: India: Bengaluru | collected 2019-02-28
GTTTTGCCCTTAAAATTTTAAATGTGCCGGGCGAGCGCTTATTGCCAGAAGATTCCAGTGAGGGAAAAAAATCAGGATTTTCTGATGGTCAATATGCCGGTACTGGTTTTTGGAACGGTACGCAAATATATGCAAATGCTGCCTTTTATGACTGAAGCGGAAAGGGCACCTGAACTGGTCATGCGTGGTTTACGCGGTGTCATGCGTGGGGTCGATCATCTGGTCAGCCGTGCGGGATTGCAGGCATCTGCGACGATCAAGGGACTGGCACGTAGCCAGCATCATATACTCGGGGAAACCTATCACAGCATGGCAGCATTACGTTATGGCAACTATATTGCCAAAATCAGTGTGGCACCTGAATCTGAGTCGGTAAAACAACTGACTGGCATACCGATGCAAATTCAGGAAGATTCCGGTATACGTGATCTGGTCCAGGATTTTTTTAAGCGTAATACGGCTGATTATGTCATTCGTGCTCAGCTATGTACCAACCTGGACCGTATGCCTGTTGAAGATGCCGCCGTGTTGTGGGATGAAGATGAATCACCGCATCAGGTCATCGGGACTTTACATTTTCCAAAACAGCAGACCTTTAGTCCGGCACGTCGGGTCTATTCAGATGACGTGCTGTCTTTCAATCCGTGGCATGGGGTAAAAGAACACCAGCCTCTAGGTTCCATCATGCGGGTACGCATGCAGGTGTATGAGCGTTCATCCTGTTTTCGGCACTATATGAATACTCAGCCGCGCACAGAACCTAATCATATTGATGACATGCCAGACTAGATATTCAAAACTGGATTTGAGATTTAGATAAAAATATCGGCTTGAATGCTGCTATTCTGGACCTATAATGTTTTGGGACATTGATAAATGTTTTATGAACAAGGAATTGAAAACCTTGCTTCATATCGGACCAAAGCCCTGCAGCATCAGAGAATAACCGCAATCAACTTGCATTTTAAAAATAACAATAAGACGAGGTTCGCAAATGACTGAAAACAATACAATGAAACTGCATCGCGTATTTACCGCACCACCGGAACGGGTGTTTAAGGCATTTATTGACCCGGATGCTCTGGTCAAGTGGATGGCACCCCATGGTTTTACCGCTAAGGTTCATCATCTGGATGCCAAAGTCGGTGGGACCTATAAAATGTCGTTTAGCAATTTTTCTACCGGTTCTAGCCATTCCTTTGGTGGCACCTATCATGAAATCATTCCCAACCAATTGTTGCGCTATAGCGACCAGTTCGATGATTCCAACTTGCCCGGAAACATTGAAATGATCATTCAATTCAAAGCAGTGTCCGTCGGAACCGAAGTGCATATTACCCAATCAGGCATTCCTGAGGTTATTCCAGTGGAAGCCTGTTATTTGGGATGGCAGGAATCGTTGCAACTGCTCACTTTACTGGTTACCCCTGAAATTCCAGATCAATAGCTGCTGTGCGATGAACATTCAAATTAAACGTGCTTATGCAGAAGTTCTAGCTTCAGACGGTAAACGGATTCTGGTTGACCGGCTGTGGCCTAGAGGTATTAAAAAGGCAGATGCCAAAATTGATTGGTGGGCTAAAGAAATCACGCCATCAACTGAGCTGCGAAAATGGTATGCGCATGACTCCCAGCATTGGGAAGAATTCCAGCAACGTTACAGGGCTGAATTGCGCTCACAAACAGAGGTGTTGCAGCAAATTAGAGAGATGGCCAGACAAGAAAAAGTCAGCCTTATCACTGCGGCTAAAAGTGAAAACCATAATCATGTGATTGTACTTAAACAGGTTTTGGAAGAAAGCTGAAAGCATCTGCTGAGCATGTTTATTCCATAATATAAATAAGGTTTTAGCAAAAGATTGCTTTATAAAATGTTATAATAAAGTTTTTGAGGTTTTTTATGTCTTTGCCAAATTGCCCCAAATGTAACTCAGAATATGCTTATGAAGATGGCGATTTGCTGATTTGCCCAGAATGCGCTCATGAATGGAAAGAAGGCGAAAGCAGTACTGAACAGGCTACAATTATTAAAGATGCAAATGGCAATGTGCTTGCTGATGGCGATACGGTTACCCTGATTAAAGATCTGAAAATCAAAGGTTCTTCATCGGTAATTAAAGTGGGAACCAAGGCGAAGAACATTCGTTTATTACCGGACTCAAGCGATGGTCATGATCTGGACTGTAAAGTGGATGGCTTTGGTGCCATGAAATTAAAATCTGAATTTGTGAAAAAAGCTTAATTCACGACATTAAAACCCAAAAAGCTCTGGCGATATGCCGGAGCTTTTTTTTATGAAGTCGTGACTGCATGAATTATCGTACTATTGGTTTTTATCAGAAGCATTGTGGCTTAAACATTGACAGAGCCATTTTATGATTAAAGCACCAGCATGCTATAACCTTAGTCATTCATGTTAAAGAGTTCTTGTTATGCCGCATATCCATCTTGAATATTCCGACAATGTAGAAAACTTTCAATCCAAACCGCTCTTGCTTGCCTTAAACCAGGCCCTGGTCGAGGGAGCTTATGTCGGTGCTGCGAATGATCTCAAAAGCCGTGCCATTTGCCAGCATGATTATGTCATTGGTTTGGGAGATGTTTCACAAGCCTATGTGCATGCCAAAGTTTCTTTATTGACTGGACGTAGTCTGGAGTTACAACAGCAAATTGCTCAAGTGATTCTGCACACACTTGAACGGCACATACCAGCTCAAAGCCAAGTCAGTGTACAGATTTGTGTGGAAATATTAGAAATGCAGAAAGCCACTTACGCTAAAAAAATTGTTTAAGGCTTGGCTACTTATTCAATATCAACAGCCAGGGGAGAATAGATGGTCGATTTATTCTCTTGGCGGCCTGTTATTGTGCTGCGATAGAAACTGTACTTGGAGAAAACTGGGCTTTGATAAGAATGACCAGGTGTCCTTTTAAGGCGATAAATCATACAATCCAGATTTAAATCATGATCATAAAATGTACTTTTTTGAAATAAAAAGTCATTTTTATTTCATATAAATAGCGTATTTTTAATCATATAAATTCGATTCTTTTATAACTTTTACAATAACAAGGGGGAGTATTTTATATGGCAGGATGGTATGAAGTCAGTCAGGCCAGCGATGGACAATATAGCTTTGTTTTGAAAGCGGGCAATGGGGAAGTGATTCTGACCAGCGAATTATACAAGAGCAAAGCTTCGGCACAGAATGGCATTGAATCGGTGCAAAAAAATAGCCCTGAGGATAGCCGCTATGAACGTCTGGAAGCGAAAAACGGTAAGCCTTATTTCAATTTAAAGGCAGCCAATCATCAAATTATTGGCACCAGCCAACTGTATGCAAGTGAGCAGGCACGCGAGAAAGGAATTGAGTCGGTAAAAAATAACGGTTCCAGCACCACCATTAAGGACCTGATTGCATAAATCAAATCAATGCTCAGATTAAAGCATGTATTGATACATGCTTTATTTTTGAGTAGAGAAAAACCAGCTAGAAACTGAGATCAAACCCGAATAGCGGGCTGATCATCGGGTTTTTATGCAGCTTTTTATGCGGTAGAGGAATTTAAAAGCGTTTAGGGATTTTCTGGCCATGCGGTACAGGGGATTCTGCTTTTTTAAGCACGCCAAACAGCCAGGTTTCAGCATGGTTGACAGCCTGTTTTAAATCGTCACCTTGCGCCAAACGGCCTGCAATAAAACTGGCCAGCGAACAGCCTGAACCGTGATATTGACCTTCAAGGCGAGGACATCGGGTTTCAGACACCAGCTTGCCATCAATATATAAGGCATTGCGGATATAATCCGGGGTATCCTCATGGCCGCCTTTGACCAAAATCGCTTTGGCACCCATGGCAAAAAGTTTTTCCGTTGCCTGGTCAATATCTTCCACGCCGGTTAAGGCACGAAGTTCGACGGTGTTTGGGGTCAGTACAGTCGCTAGCGGAATCAATTCGACAAAGGCTTTCACCAGTGTGGCTTGATCACCTAGTGAACCACCGCTATTGGCCACCAGTACCGGATCGAGCACATATAAATATTCAGGATGTTCACGTAAAAATTCAGCCAGCGCTGCAATATTGTCTGTGGTTCCTAACATACCGGATTTAACACATTTAATCAGTAAATCGCCCACCACGGCATGCGCCTGAGCTAACAGTAACTCTTTCGCAGTGGCTTCAAAGCCAAACACCTGCTGCGAGTTTTGAATGGTCAGCGCAGTACAGGCAATTGCTGCATGTGCACCACTTTGGCCAATCGCTTCAATATCTGCCTGCAAGCCAGCGCCACCCGATGGATCTAAACCAGAAAAGCAAAGTACAGTAGGGCGCACAATGATGTCCTTAAATCACAAAATTTGCGTTAGTATAGGCAACTTTGAGCCAAGTCTCGATAGTATTTGTGAAGTAAAATTTAGGTTGAAGGGTCGGTTGGTGATTAAGAATATTTTGATTGATTTGGATGGAACATTAACTGATCCGAAAGTGGGGATTACCACTTCAGCACGTTATGGTCTGGCCAAAGTAGGGCATCCGATTGCCGATGACGTCAACATCGACTGGATTATTGGTCCACCTTTGCAGGCATCTTTGGCGAAAATTTTAAATGTGCCGGTGGATGATGTTTTGGCTGAACAGGCCTTGATGGGCTATCGGGAACGTTTTGCTGTGACCGGCTTGTATGAAAATCATGTTTTTGAAGATGTAGCTGCAACTTTGCAAACCTTGCAGCAAAAAGGTTTCCGTTTGTATTTGGCTACGGCAAAACCTCAAATCTATGCCAAGCAGATTTTAGAACATTTTGATCTGCTGCAATATTTTACATATGCTTATGGCAGCGAGCTGAATGGTGAGCGTACCAACAAGGGCGATTTGATTGCTTATATCCTTGAAAAGGAAAAGTTAGATCCAGCTGAATGTGTGATGGTGGGTGACCGTGAGCATGACATTTTTGGTGCTCGTAGCAATGGTATAGACACCATCGCAGTGGACTATGGTTATGGCTCTGATGTAGAGCTTACTCAGGCACAACCTAAAGCACGGATAGCCAAATTTTCCGATCTGCTTCAATTTCTTTGATCACTCAATACAAGCAAGTAGTTCCTTTAGTATCTCCTCAAGCTTTTGGGACCGTTAACGTAGATCCAGATAAAAACTTTCCTTCACTTCTTCCATGACAATGTAACTGTGTGAGGAAGCGGAGGAGGGAAGTTTTTTGAGTAAGTCGCCAAGTAGACGTCGATAGGCGCTCATTTCTTTTAAGCGTGCTTTCACCAGATAATCAAATTCGCCTGAAATCAGGTGACATTCCAGAACTTCAGGAATTTCCACCAAATCACGTGCAACCTGATCAAACACATCGCCTGATTTGGCCGATAGTTTGATTTCTAAAAATACCAGCAAGTTGCGATCGACCAGTTGCGGATTCAGCCGCGCGTAATAGCCCATGATGATGCCATCGCGTTCCAGGCGTTTGACCCGTTCCGAACAGGGGGTGGTGGACAGGTTGACCCGAGATGCCAATTCGCTGATGGCAATTCGTCCATCGCGCTGCAAAATATCCAGAATCTGCTGATCTATACGATCCAATTTACGCATTATGATTTTCCTTTTTTTAGAATTTTTTCGCGACGAAACTATTAAATTACCTAGATTATAGTGCTTAAAACAGTGAAAAAAACTATCAATCAAAAAATATACTAGTGAAATAAACTAGTATGCGTTAGGGATAAGCAATGCGTGTAATTGTCTTGGGTAGTGGTGTGATCGGGGTTGCAAGTGCGTATTACCTCGCACAACAGGGAGCAACCGTTACTGTCTTGGACCGTCAGTCCGGTCCTGCTGAAGAAACCAGTTTTGCCAATGCAGGTCAGGTTTCACCGGGTTATTCGACGCCATGGGCGGCGCCTGGTATTCCATTTAAAGCGGTCAAGTGGATGTTCCAGCATCATGCACCGCTCGCCATCAATATGGATGGCAGCATGTGGCAATTACAGTGGATGGCGCAGATGCTCAAGAACTGTAATCCACACAGTTATGCGATTAATAAAGAGCGCATGACCCGGGTGGCAGAGTATAGCCGTGACTGCCTCAGAGAGCTGCGTAAAGAGACCGGCATTCATTATGAAAACCGTTCTAAAGGCACTTTGCAAGTTTTTCGTAATGAAGCGCAACTAGACATGGTGCAACGTGACATTCAGGTGTTAAAAGAATGTGGTGTGGAGCATGAACTTTTGCTCAAAGATGATCTGGCCAAAGTGGAGCCGGCTTTGGAATTTGCCAAAGATAAACTGGTCGGTGGCCTGCATCTGCCAAATGATGAAACCGGCGATTGCTACCTCTTTACCAATGCACTGGCAAACTTGGCCAAAGAGCTGGGTGTAGAGTTTAAGTTCAACCAAAATGTTGAAAAACTGGTGGTTGAAGGCGATGATATCAAGGGCGTGGTGGTAAATGGACAAGTCCTCACTGCAGACCGTTATGTCTTGGCGTTTGGCAGTTATTCACGTGACTTTTTAAAACCATTGCACCTGAACCTGCCGGTTTATCCGGTGAAAGGCTATTCACTGACCATTCCTATTGTAGATCCTGCATTTGCACCGCAGTCTACCGTGCTGGATGAGACTTACAAGATTGCGATTACCCGTTTTGATCAGCGTATCCGGGTGGGGGGTATGGCTGAGCTGAGTGGTTTTAACCATGGCTTGAACCAGGATCGTCGTGCGACTCTGGAAATGGTCACCAAAGATTTATTCCCAGGTGGAAACCTTGCAGAAGCGACATTCTGGACCGGTTTACGTCCAATGACGCCAGATTCTACCCCGATTATTGGCGCAACGCGTTTCAAAAACCTGTTCCTCAACACTGGTCACGGCACGCTGGGATGGACCATGGCCTGCGGTTCAGGCAAGTTGATCAGCGACCTGGTCATGAATCATCAACCGGACATCAGTACCGAAGGTCTATCGATCCAACGTTACCCTTCAGCAGCCTAATCTGTTTTAGGTCATATTGATTCAAGGAAGAACAACATGCCACGTCCCATTACTGCAGTGATTCATCGTCAGTCACTGCAGCACAATTTAAATGTTGCCCGTACCAAAATGCCGAATAGCCAAGTCTATGCGGTGGTGAAAGCGAATGCCTATGGTCATGGTATTGAGCGTGTCTATCAAGCTTTCAAATCTGCCGATGGTTTTGCGCTGCTCGATTTGGCAGAGGCGAAACGCATTCGTGCTCTGGGCTGGAAAGGTCCTGTCTTATTGCTTGAAGGCATCTTTTCCGAGCAAGATCTGTTTGACTGTGATGAGCTGAATTTGAGTTTCACCCTTCATAGCCAATATCAGATTGAATGGTTAGCCCGATTCCCCAGACCAGCCCGGTTTGATGTTTATTTAAAAATGAACAGTGGTATGAACCGTCTGGGTTTTACGGCTGTTCATTACCGCGACATCTGGCAACAATTATCTCAAATGAATAATGTTCAAAGCATCACTCACATGATGCATTTCTCCGATGCTGACGGAGATCGTTTGGGCCGTTCTGGCATCGAACATCAGTGTCAAATTTTCGATGCCGTCATTCAGGATCTGCCGGGCGCGCGTTCCGTATCTAACAGTGCAGCCATCTTACGCCATCAGCAGTTGCAATCGGATGTGATTCGTAGCGGTATTATGCTTTACGGCAGTTCTCCCGATTTCCCCGCACATAGCATTGATGACTGGAACCTGCAGCCTGCAATGAGTCTGCGTAGTGAGATCATTGCCGTTCAACAGCTTAAAGCGGGGGATAGTGTAGGTTACGGCTCAAAGTTCATTGCTGAAACTGATATGCGTATTGGTGTGGTGGCTTGCGGTTATGCCGATGGTTATCAGCGCATTACCGCAACAGGTACGCCCATTTTAGTCGATGGTCAACGCAGCAGTTTGGTCGGACGTGTCAGCATGGATATGCTCGCGGTCGATTTATCTCATCTCCCAAGTGCCCAAGTCGGTAGTGAAGTGGTGCTGTGGGGTACATCGAAACATGGCACTGTGCTTAGTATTGATGAAGTGGCGGCAGGTTCAGGCACCATTGGCTATGAGCTGATGTGTGCTGTCACTGCACGCGTCAATTTTATCCAAGATTAAATTTTTAAAAAATCAGATCATTCATTCAATTTATTGATACAAGGAAATGTAGATGTCTCATAGCGATATAGAAAAGTTCAATAGCAACGCCGTCATGAGCGCCGTGACGGTGTTCAATCAGGTAGTTTATCTTTCAGGACAAGTACCTAAGAACACCGGTAATGGTGTCGCAGGTCAGACCCATGAAATTTTAGCCACCATTGATGAACTGCTGGCTTTGGCCGGAACCGATAAATCCCGACTGCTGTCTGCACAGCTTTATATTAAAAATCTCGCTGACTTTTCAATCGTCAATGCCATTTGGATTGACTGGATGAAAGGTTGTACTCCACCTTCACGTGCCACCATTCAGGCTGATCTAGTCAATCCGGACTGGTTGATTGAAATTGCGGTAACGGCGGCACAGCCTTAATGTCAAAAATCTCCCCCGTATGGCAGCAAAGCGGTTGAGACCGATGTGCTGCCTGGCGTGTAAATGTCGCTGGTTGGGATGACCTGCAATGTAAAGCACATGGTTTACACGCAATCGTATGTTAAAAGGATGTTCAGTTATGACCACTACACCACGAGCAGACGATGCCAAGGCATCATCGCATGAACTACAACGAAAACTGTCCAACCGTCACCTGCAACTAATTGCCATTGGTGGCGCGATTGGGACAGGCCTGTTTATGGGCTCAGGCAAAACCATCTCCCTGGCTGGCCCTTCAATTTTATTGATTTATACGATCATTGGTACTATGTTCTTTTTCCTGATGCGTGCATTGGGCGAAATTTTACTTTCCAACCTGCATTACAAATCCTTTATCGATATGGCGCATGACCTGATTGGTCCGGGTGCAGGCTACTATATTGGCTGGTCATACTGGCTGGGCTGGGTGCTGGTTGGCATCGCAGACTTGGCTGCTATTATCAACTATCTCAGCTTTTGGCTGCCTGAAGGGATGGCCTTTACGCCATCCGGACAGGCCATGATCAGCGTGGCCTGCGTGTTGCTGGTACTTGGTATTAATATGCTCGCCGTACGTCTGTTTGGTGAAATTGAATTCTGGTTTGCGCTCATCAAGATTTTGGCCATTTTGGGACTGATTGGTATTGGTGGCTTTATGGTGTTTAACCATTTTCATGCGCCAGGAGGTTCGCTTGCCAGTTTTAGTAATGTCTGGTCGCATGGCGGCATGTTTCCGCAAGGTGGCAGCGGTTTCCTGGCCGGGTTCCAGATTGCCTTGTTTGCTTTTGTTGGAGTGGAACTGATTGGAACTATGGCAGCAGAAACCCAAGACCCTGAAAAGAACTTGCCAAAAGCGGTGAATGCCATTCCGACCCGGATTATTTTATTCTATGTGTTGTCGTTATTCATTGTGATGTCGGTGACCCCGTGGAACCAGATTCCTGCGGATCAGAGTCCCTTTGTATCGCTGTTCATGCATGCGGGTATTGGTGCAGCAGCGATTATCATGAACCTGGTGGTGCTGTCATCGGTCATGTCATCCATGAACAGTGGCGTATTTTCAACGTCGCGCATGCTGTTTGGCTTGGCGCGGGAAGGGCAGGCTCCGCAAAATCTGGCGCAATTGTCTAAGCGTGCCGTACCTGCCAAAGGTTTATTGTTCTCTTGTGCCTTTATTATGGCAGGTGCAGCATTGCAATACTTTGTACCAAACACGGTTGAAGCCTTTACCTTGGCAAGTTCGCTGTGCGTGATTTTGTTTATCAGTATCTGGAGTATCATCATGGTGTGCTATATCCGTTACCGTAAACTGCGCCCAGAACTGCATGCAAAGTCAGCCTTTAAAATGCCGGGCGGGATCTGGATGTCCTATGTGGTACTGGTGTTCTTATTCTTTACTTTGATTATTTTAAGTCTGGAAGCCGATACTTTGCGTGCCCTGATGATCAGTCCGATTTGGCTGATTATTTTAGCCGTGACTTATCAGCTCCTGTATAAACCGCGGATGCGCAAACGTCATCAGGACATGCTGGTGAAACGTAATCAGGAAATGTTGAACTAAGTTTCTATCAGATGTAAAAAAGCCCTCGATTTAGTAATGCTGATCAGTTAAGGAGTTTAGAAATAAACTCCTTAATTTTTTAGTAATTCATGGCGGAGTCTTACCATTTTAAATCAAATCCTTGCAGCTCATTTGTTACTTTGGTTTCGCCCAAAGTAACCAAAGGCATTTGTC
>JAEAMG010002805.1_pt1 | contig 10312 bp, 6 predicted proteins | sample 8958741 | NCBI WGS metagenome assembly JAEAMG01 (sample SAMN16933256, study PRJNA681125) | bioreactor sludge metagenome | isolation source: anaerobic bioreactor treating anionic surfactant - SDBS | place: India: Bengaluru | collected 2019-02-28
GTCCTGCAGCAGCCCGCCTATTCGCATTACTACCTGCACCTGGGCGAGATTGCGTCCTACCCGCCCGGGTACAAGGAGAACGCCGGCGTTTTTTGCCACACCACTCCGTGGATCGTTATCGCCGCCGCCCTGCTGGGAAACGGCGACCTGGCGCATCAAGATTACCTGCGCATCAATCCCTCGGCGCGCGAGGACATTTCCGACGTGCACCGCTGCGAGCCGTACGTCTATGCACAGATGATCGCCGGGCGCGACGCGCCGACGCACGGCGAGGCCAAGAACTCGTGGCTGACCGGCGCCGCGGCGTGGAATTATGTCGCCATCACGCAGTATGTGCTGGGAATCCGGCCCACTCTTGACGGACTGCAGGTTGCCCCGGTCATCCCGGAAGAGTGGGACGGTTACGAGGCGCAACGGATGTTCCGGGGTGTCGCCTATCACATCACCGTGCGCCGGGTGGGCAAAGGCAGCGCCTGCCGGATGCGGGTGGACGGCGAGCCGGTAGAGGGAAACGTACTGCCGCTGCCAGCGCCGGGCACCACCCTGGTCAAGGCGACGATCGAGCTGGGCAGAATCGGGGAGTAGACACAACAGAAACCAGGTTTCGCAGACCTCCGGGAAGCCTGGTTTCTTAAAGCCGTAGAGATTACCATCAAGCTGGGCGCAGCCGGAGAGTGGCCAATCGAAGTGGGGCGATTCGGCTCGCTTCTCCCGGCGCCCGTCCGGAGGCGGCCCGCGTGCCTCTTGCTTTCTTCTCCTGGCGGGCCGCCTCCTTATCAACACCAGGACACGACGGCTCCAAGAACTGAAGAAGCCGGGTGCTTCCCGTGACAAACGAGGTGTCTGACTGGCTGCGGAGGCTGTACTGCTGCAATACGCGGAACTTGCGTTATGCGCATCACCTGAGTTTCGGTATAGTGGGCCAGCGCAGCACTCCCACCGCCGGGAGGCCAGCGACATCAATGACGACACTACAGGAGAGTGACCATGCGACAGACTACGGTACTTCTCTGGATTTTGCTTCTCAGCCTCGTAGCTCTGCAGGGGCTCTGCCCGGCAGATGTGGCCTCCGCCGGGGTTGATGTCTGGACCAGCCTCGGCCCTGAGGGCGGAGTCATTTGGGCCTTGGCGATTGACCCCACCACCCCAACCGTCCTCTATGCCGGGACACGGGACGTTGGCGTGTTCAGAAGCACGAATGGCGGCGCCAACTGGAGCGCGGCCAGCACCGGCCTGACCGATAAGTCTATCTACTCCCTGGCGATCGACCCGACGACACCAACCACCGTCTATGCGGGAACATTCGGCGGCGTGTTCAAGAGCATGGATGGGGGTGGCAATTGGAGCGCAGCCAACACAGGTCTGACCAGACCTATCAACGCCCTGGCGATAGATCCACTGACTCCCACCACGCTCTATGCGGGGACTGAGGGAGGCGGTGTGTACAGGAGCACGAACAGCGGCGGAAACTGGAGCGCGGTGAACACCGAACTGACTGTGACCGCCACCGTCTACTCCCTGGCGATTGACCCGGTTACGCCCACCACCCTCTATGCGGGCACAGATGGCGGTGGCGTCTTCAAGAGCACCAACAGCGGCGACAGCTGGAGCGCGGTCAACACCGGCCTGACTCACCTGGTGGACCGGATTGTTCATGTCCTGGCGATAGATCCGGTAACGCCCGCCACCCTCTATGCGGGGACAGCGAGCGGCGTCCGCAAGAGTATCGACGGGGGCGACAACTGGGTCTACACAGGCCTTAACAGTGGGTCGGTTCTGGCCCTGGCGATTGATCTGGCGACGCCAACTACCCTCTATGTGAGTACGGGTGTCAGCGTGGCCAGGAGCGCAAACGGGGGCGAAAACTGGAGCACGATCAACAACGGCCGGCCCAATTGCACTGTCTATGCCCTGGCGATAGACCCGGTAACGCCCGCCACCCTCTACGCGGGCACCAGTATCGCCGGTGTGTTCAAGAGCGCGGACCGCGGCGACAACTGGAGCGCGAGCAACACAGGCCTCACCAATACGTACATTTCCGAGCTGGCGATAGACCCGCTTACGCCCGCCACACTCTATGCTGGGACATCAGACGGCCGCCTATTCAAGAGCGCCACCGGCGGCGATAACTGGAGCATGGCCAGCAGCGGTCTGAGCGCTCTGGCTATTAACACCCTCGCGATAGACCCAGCGACGCCAGCCACGCTCTATGCGGGATGTCCGGCTGAGGGCGTGTTCAAGAGCACGGATGGCGGCGGCAATTGGACTCTGGTAAACAGCGGCCTGACGGATACCGCAGTTCTCGCCTTGGCGATTGACCCGGCAACGCCGTCCACGCTCTATGTGAGTACTGAGTCAGGGGGCGTGTTCAAGAGCACAGATGCCGGCGCAATCTGGGGCGCGGCCAATACCGGCCTGGATAGGTCCGCCTTCAGCCTGGCGATAGACCCGCTCACGCCTGCCACCCTCTATGCCGGGACATGGTTCGGTGGCGTGTTCAAGAGCGGCGGCGAGAGCTGGAGCGCGACCAGTCTGGCCTCTCAGCTTGTTTTCGCCCTGGCGATTGACCCGGCAACACCCACCACCCTATATGCCGGAACAAATGGCAGCGGCGTGTTCAAGAGCACCAACAGCGGCGAAAGCTGGAGCACAGCCAACAACGGCCTGAGCAACAGATATGTTCACGCCCTGGCGATTGACCCGGCGACACCCAGCAGCCTCTATGCGGGCACGGAGGGCGGCGTATTCAAGAGCACCAATGGCGGCGAAAGCTGGAACGAGCTCAACACCGGTCTCAGTGCCCTGACGGTCAACGACCTAGCCATAGACCCGACAACGCCGAGCATCCTCTATGCCGGGACCAAGGACGGCGGTGTATTTGTCATGCAGCAGTCAAGCCCAACGCCGACTCCGACGCCCACCGCCACACTCGCCCCAACACTCACCCCGACGCCCACCGAGCCGGCTGCCACGGCCCTGGGTGGTGTCAACAAGGATGGGCTGGTAGACTCTACGGATGCCTTGATCGTCCTGTCCGCTGATGTAGGCATCAATACGTCGCAGTTTTGTCCCATGAACTGCGGCGATGTCAACACGGATGGGCTCGTCGATTCCACCGATGCCTTGATTATCCTATCCTACGATGTGGGCATGACCGTGCCGTTTCCGGTGGGAGAGCCGGGCTGTCCATCGAACGTAACTCAGCCTCCGGGATGCGGATAGGATTGGAGTGCCCAGATCCATGCACATCTCCAGACATCGCGGCCCGGTTCGGGGCCATCTGGAAGACGGAGCCCCGGGCCATCGACTAAGTCACAAGTTCGGTGCCGAGTCTGTACTCGCAATGAGGGGCAGGTAGATCAGGTTCTGCACATAGAACTCGAATGTCTTGATGCCCGCGACGTGCATCAGGCCCGACCTGGCCACGATGAGATTATCCCCGGAAACGCACCAGCCGCTCGCGGCTGCATCGCAGTCGGCCTGTGTTACGTGCCGGGGTAGCGGAACACCGTTCACCACCATGGCGCGAATGCGCTCCGGGTTCTTCACGACGAGCTTGACGACATAGTCCCGCCGGGTCGGAGCACCCGCATAGGTCCCGGAGGCGCCTCCAATGCTGACGCTCATCTTCTGCCCGCTCGCCCGCTGGGAGATGACCGTGGTTCTCACCGATCCGTTCTGATAGGCGATGGTTTCCCCGTCATCTTCGTAGAGTGTGAAGCTGCTCGGTGCGTCGCCGGCGTACACCCGCACGATCAGCTCATTGCAGATGATGCCATCCGCCAGCTTGCCAATGAAGTTCATCGTCTGGTCATCTACGTGCATCTGCGGAATGATCGCGCCCGCCCGTGCGAACACCGGCAGCCGGAATCTCCCTTCCACGTATTCCGGGAAGGGACCAAACCACTCGCCGGAGCTGTGAAACCACTCATGGGTGTGGTAGTTGACCCAATCGCCCGCCGGCAAGTAGACGCGGCGCTCCGTCTCGCCCTCTGCGGCCACTGCTGCGACCAACAGATCACGCCCGAGCAGTTTCTCATCGCCCATCTCGCGCACGTGCGGATCGCCCTGGTAATAGTAGACGAGGGGCGGGACAACCGGCTCACCGTAGAGATAGGCACGGTGGCTCAGCGAGTACAGGTAGGGACTGAGCTCAACACGCTGGCGCACGTTTTCGAGGTTGCTCTGCAGGTCGCCGACGCGATCCGGGGCCGTCTCCTTGCAGTTGGACAGGTTCTCCGTGTGAACTCGCGCGGGAACGTCAAAGGCCATGCCGTTGGCAAACCACTGCGTGTACATCTCGTCCAGGTCACCATCCAGCGCTTCGCGGTGGAAGCCACCGATGTCCGCACCGAAGTAATCTATGCCGGACATGGACATGTGCATCTGCACATTGAACTGCGTTGCCAGGCTGCTCAGGTTTGAGCCGATGTCGGCGGACCACATGGCGGTCCCGTAGTGCTGGCTGCCCGGAGCGCCGGAACGCGCCAGGATGAACGGCCGCTCGATGTGCCCGTTCCGGGCGTATCCCTCGTAGATGCTCTGGCTCCACTGCAGGCTGTAGAGGTTGTGAACGTCCTCCTGCTGGTGCAAGGGACTGTGATCGCCGGCGAGCCCCACATACCAGGCCCAGGCGTTGTACGCCTCCGGCTCGCCCAAATCGGCCCAGTGGCCGATCGCTCCATCTTCAATCAGCGCCTCTCGCCTCCAATCATGCCAGAACGCTCCCGCTGCCGGATTGGACCAGTCCACCATTCCACCCTTGCCCCACCACGGGTTGGCATCCAGGTAGGTGGCCTCACACGTCTCACAGTCGCGTGCCAGGTAACCGCCACCCTCCATTTCCGCGTGTTCCGCCAGGTTCCTGGCGATGTAGGGTTCTTCAATCAACATGAGCCCGATCCCCTCGGCATCCCTCAGCTGAGCAATCTCTTGCTCGGGCGCCGGAAACGCGGTCCGGTCCCAGGTCAACGACCCCATCGGGCTGTCGTCCGAGTTGCGGGTGATCCCTCCGAACCACTGCAGGTCCAGCACAAAACCGTCAACGGGGAAGTGGTTGGCGCGCAGGGTCCTCAGCTTGCCCTCCAGCTCCGCCCAGTTATCAAAGCCCCACTCCGAGATCCACAGGCCAAACATCTTCTTCGGCGGCACCGGCGGTCGGCCGACCAACTCCATATAGTCCTTGCGCAGTTCCGGCAAATCGGGCCCGCTCATCAGGTAGAAGCGCAGCCAGTCGCCTCCCATCTCCACCGTCCAAGGGTCACCGCGAAAATCCCAGGTCTGCCTGTACTGGTTGTCCACGAACAGCGCATAGCTGTCACGGCCACTGCCCAGCAGATAGACGATCGGGAACTGCGTGTTGCCGACAAAGCCGCCATTCCAGGGCACCAGCGCATTGCCCATCACGCTACCGGGGGAGCGCACCCGTCCGACCCAGTCGCCATCGGACGACCCCGCGGCGGTGAACTCTTGCCCGAGCCCGTAGGCGTGCGTAAAGCTCTCGGGCGTGAAACTCACCCCTTTGCGCTCTTGGCCCAGCTGCATGGGACAGATAGAGGTCAACAGCAGGTCGGGGTCCTTGGTCTTGTCCCAGGCAGTTACGCACAAGGTGCTGTCGTCGACACGGATTCGCATCTCCGGTGTCTCCAAGTTGCCGTTCCCATCATCCGCCAGAGTGCTGGGGCCGAAGTAGTCGGTCTTGAGCACCATCAGCGACGTGTAGATGGGTTCGTCTACGGCCGGGCCGGGTCCCACCGCCGACAGCTCAAAGTGAACCAGGTCGTCGTCCAGAAACTCCACCACCAGATACCGACTGCCAGACTGGTACTTCACGCGCGCCACCTGCGCCCGGGCGCCCCGCGGCCACAGTGCGGCCAGCATAATTAGCACGGCAACGGCACACCAACAGCGACCTCTGCCCTTGATCATCAGTCACGCCCCCGTGGGACAGGCTTTGCAGCCTCTCGGACTCACTCCTCCACAAGTAACACCCACGCATTCCACGTGGCCGACACCAGCAGACCGGCCACTACTAGCACCAGGCCAAACAGGGCAATCGTCTGGCCCAAGGCCACGGCAATGCCCACCACCAGCAGACCCACCGAAGCCACTACCGGCAGCCCCACGTCGCGCAAGAACTCTCCCGGCCGTTCCCCCCGTCCGAGCTGCCCGCGCCAGCGAACCACCTCATGCAGCAGTCCAACCACCCGCGAGAGGCCCAGCACAACCAGAGCCACGGCCAGGCCAACGGATGCCGGGTGCGGCACGATAAACACTAGAGAGAGCATCAGCACGTAGAGAAAATTAGCGAAACTGCGCCGGGCAGTGGCCAGCGGGCCGCTCGCCGTGTCCTTTTTCAGTCGCTCACGGTTCAGGCTGAGCGAAACAAAAAGGAGACCACTGAGCGTGGCCGAAGCCGCGCCAACGGTCGAGTAAAAGGTCTGCCAGCTCGCCAGTTGTGCACTGAAGCTGTCCATGGACACCTCCCATCGCCGACGACCCGCTCCAACTCATCCTCGCGCCAAAGGGCGATGAACGCGCGCTCCACGCCTCGTCCAGCGACCGGGATCAGTATATCGCCATCGCAGCAGACCAGTCAAACCCGGCCCGGCAGTGAGATTGTTTGGCCCCTGCCGGAAACATCAGTACAATTTCCGAGCAAAGAGAATGCCAGCTCACCGCTCGCCACGACAGGAGTGCACGATGGAACAACAATCGATGCCAACACAGCAAGCCAATGCCGGCCCGGAACCGGCCCAGCGCAGAGTCCTGGATCTGGACACGGTCAGGGAACTGTGGTCCAAGACCTATAACACGCAGGGCAAACCGGACTGGTCGCACATCTATCCGTACTATCATCCCGACATCGTGTTCGAGGATAGCATCCAGCGGATAGAGGGGCTAGAGGAATTCGTAGCCCTCTGCGAGCGACTCACCAAGCGCTGCGAGAAACTGCAGATGGACATCCACGCCATGGCTCAGAACGGCAATACCATCTTTATGAGCTGGACCATGACCATGGTCTTCAAAAAGTCCCCCAGCACGCCCATCTACGGTACAACCCGGCTCACCCTGCACCCCGATGGCCGGATCATCGAGCAGCGCGACTACTACGACCTGTGGGGCGACATCTTTAATGGCATCCCGTATTTCAAGGGGCCCTACCGCAAGTTCATGCGCAAGTACTTCGGGTAGAAGGAGGGAACATGGCCGGAATCAGACTGCCTGACGAGCTCGTGTTCCTGCAGAATGCCCGGGCGACCCAGAAGACTACCACCGCTTCCATGGCGGGCAAGGTCTGCGTGGTTTCCGGCTCGACCTCCGGCGTGGGAAAGGAAGCCGCCAGACGACTGGCCCGTGGCGGTGCGCACATCGTCATGCTCTGCCGCAACCCGCAGAAGGCGGAGGGCGTCCGCCGCGAGATCCTGGCCGAATCCTCCGTTCCGGTTGACATTATCGAAGCGGATTTCACCGACCTGGACACCGTGCGCAGGGCCGCGGACGTCTTGCTGAAAAGCTATCCCCGCATCGATGTGCTCATCAACTCAGCCGGGCTGTACAACAACAGCCGCCAGATCACACCCGGCGGATTCGAGGCGGTCTTGTGCGTGAACCACCTCGCGCCATTTCTGCTCACCCACCTGCTGCTGGAACGGCTGAAAGCAAGCGCGCCGGCGCGGATCATCCACGTCAACTCGGAGGGGCACCGCTTTGGCGACGTGCACCTGGACGACCTGGACTGGAAGCACCACCTCTACACCGGTCTCGGCGGCTACGGCGCATCCAAGACCGCGCAGCTCCTCACAACCTGGGAGTTCAATGACCGCCTGGCGGGCTCGGGCGTCACCATCAACGCGATGCACCCGGGCGACGTCAAGACGAACATCGGCAACAACAACGGGCCTTTGTACCGCTGGTACCTGCATCACATCGTCTGGCACACGCTCAAGGACCCGGGCATCTCCGGGGAGGCGCTGTACTACCTCGCCGCAGCTCCGGAAATGGCCACGGTGAGCGGCCGCTTCTTCTACCTCACCGTCGACGAAAAGCCGATGGCCCATGCCCTGAACCGCGAAAAGGGCAAGAGGGTGTGGGACGCGAGCATGGCGCTGACCGGCCTTACTTCAGCTCCTTGAGAATGCGGTCCGCGGCCAGCTTGCCGGTCATGATCGAGATGGGCAAGCCCGAGGGGCTGAAGGTCCACTGCCCGGCCTGGCAGGCGTCCGGGATGGGAGTCAGCACGGAGCTGGCCACCCTGGCCAGCTTGTTGACCGCAGGGAACGGCTCGTTCGTGAATGCCCATCCGGTGATCGCCCCCTCCGCATTGCCGGAGATCTTTTCCAGACTCAGCGGAGTCGAAGTGAAGCTGTCGATCACCGCCGCCTTGAGCCCCGGAAAGATGCTGGCATCCAGCACTGCCACGATACGCTCCGCGGCCAGCTTCCGGAACTCCTCATACCAGCCCATCTCCTGGATATGCTTCGTCAGGGCATAGTCGAACAGCGAACTGACGATCAGACCCGTCTTGCCCTCAGGTGCCAGACTGGCGTCGCGCAGAGCGGGACAGGAAACCTCGTACGTGGTCAGGTCCAGGTAGCGCTCCAGCCAGGCGGCGATGCGCGCCCGATCGTTGACCAAGCCAACCGGCCCGGACCCGTCACCCGCGCGCAGGTCGCTGAGACTGGCATGGGAGAGGCCACAGACGGACGGGGTGTAGAAGAAGTGGGCAGCGGCGACCTTGTCAAAGTAGGCCTTGTCCAGATCAAGGGTCAAGTAGACGGTGAACACCGAATCGCCGCCAACCTTGCCGGACAGGGCTTTCTGCCGTGCCTGGATGGCGCTCATCGTTGCAGAACCGGCCAGGGATCGCAGATCGACGATACGGTACAGGGTCTTGGCATCGGCGGCCCAGACCAGCTTCTTGTAACGGTAGGTGTTCCCGCTCGCATCCACCACTTCGTGGCGACCCGGGTCAACCCCGGTGATGGTGGTTTCCGTGCGGATCTCGGCGCCGCTCTCTCGCACGCAGCGATCCATCGCCGCGGCCAGAGCACCGGTACCTCCTCGCGGGTAGCGGTAATCCAGGTACAGGCTGAAGTAGCCCAGGGCAAAGAACGCCGGAGTCTGCTGGAAAAAGTGCTGGGCGATGAGATCGATCAGGGCCTGATTGCCCGACAGGCGGGACAGATATTCCACCACGGGCGTGTTCAGCTTTTCGATTCTGGGCATGGTTAGCAGGTATTTGACCAGCCAGGGCAGGATCGTCTTGAAGACGTAGCGCGGGTTGTTCTGCAGGTCGAGGAACAGCGGGTTGTCGATGCCATAGAGGACGTCCATGTAGGCCATCACCTGCCGGATGGCCTGCAGAATATGCGCGATGTCCGCGCGGCTCTCGGGAAAGTGCTTGTTCAGCAGCTCCTGGTAATCGCGCAGGCTATCCACAGATGAAACCTGAATCACATCTGGGCCGATGCCAATGGCAACGGGGCTGTGCAAGAACTCGACCTGCACCCCGAGCTGCCTAAGCATCGGCAGCACAACGCCCGAGCTCTCGATGGCACGGATTCCGCCGTCGAAAACAAACCCCTTGTAGTCAAAGGACCGCACCAGCCCGCCGGTCCGGTCCTGCTTTTCACAGAGCAGCACCTTGCGCCCGGCCCGGGCGAGGTAGGCCGCCGCCGTGAGGCCGGCCATCCCGCCTCCAACTACCAGAACATCAGAAGTCGATGATGATTCCATTTGCCCATCCTTGAGCGACGCAATGCGAAAAGAATCTGGCAGGCATTACGGAGCCTTCGCTGACCACCGTGCACTGAACAGGTGTTATTATATCCTCTTTGGCGACTGCTGTCAACCGTCTGGCTGACAGACCCATGCGAGCTCAGGGACCTGGCGGAAACTGGCCGCCACCGCTGACCGTGGCACCCGCCTCGAGTGGAATGGCATAGTCGGTCAGCACGTTGCCGTAGCCATCGGTCACCCGGAAATCGCAGGGCCCGGAGCCCATGCCGGGGCCGGTCTGCACAAAATAGTTCCACGAGGTGCGCGGCACCACTACCCAGTCACCCCCGGCGGTGCGGTACTCGAGCCGGGCTACCGGGTTGCGGTGGTTGAGTACCTGCACGGCCGTCCACCACTGGTTGCTGCCGGAGTGAAAGTGGTAGCCGATCGGGCCTGCCAGGTCTGGGCTGATGATGCGCCAGGTGACGGGTACTCGACCCAGCGCCGGGTCCGCAATCCGCGCAAAAGCCTCTGCGCTCAGATCCAGATCGCCGTACTCGCATCCCGGGCAGAGGTCGGTTACGCGCACCAT
>JAEAMG010002809.1_pt1 | contig 10311 bp, 7 predicted proteins | sample 8958741 | NCBI WGS metagenome assembly JAEAMG01 (sample SAMN16933256, study PRJNA681125) | bioreactor sludge metagenome | isolation source: anaerobic bioreactor treating anionic surfactant - SDBS | place: India: Bengaluru | collected 2019-02-28
AGGAACACCGACTGGAATTTAAATTTACGTTTCTGAATGACGGGTAACTTTCACCTGTGCGGGTTGAAACACCTGGTCATTCCACAAAAACCCGGTACGATGTACAAACGTGACCGTGCCTTCCGGTTTGTCATCGGTAACTTCTATCTCAGTGGCGCGCATATAGGCGGGATTAAAGGGTTGCCCTATACACGCAATCTCACACACTCCCAGCAGGCGGAGCAGTTCTTCAATACGGCGGCAACTGATTTGATACCCTTCTTCCATGGCCAGAGCGGCAGCATGGGCACGTTGATATTTTACATTGTCAGATTTGTTCCATCGCAAAAAGTCAAGAAACGAAGCGGATTTCAACGCTTTTATGGAAGCATCATGCTCGCGCGCGGCGGAAGCGCCATGACGAAGCCGTTCCAGAAGTTCAATCAACATGGAAATCATTTCCCGTTGCGTCTGATGTCGCACCGTATCACGTACTTCCTGCTCGCGCCGGCCCCATTCCATCTTCATGTCGTAAAACTGTCTTTCGTGACGTGCCATGGTTTCCTTATAGGCCTCCATCAGCGCGTTAACCGTACCGGGCAGTTCCTGAAAGGGCGTCAGGGCATCGCAGGTTTGTTTGAAAATCCGGCCCTGCAATTTGACTTCGTGAACGAGGGCCGTCATGGCGCTCCACAATCCGTAGGCATCCATGGGGTCCTGTTCGGCCTGGTCGCGCCTGTTGTCAGAAGATGGGAAATCGTGAAGCAGGAGTTCCGGAATGCCCGGGGGTACATCCGTTTCCGCATCCTGCAGAAGAGTATCCAGCCAAATCTCAAATTGCGCAAGAATGGCGTTCTTGACGGAATGAGACTCTTGCTCCTGCGTTTCCAGACTTTCTTCGCGGTAGTCTTCTTCTTTATTCCAATCCATGGTATCCTCGCATCGGTACTTCATAACACACCCGACGGTGTGAAGCTCCGGTTCCGGTCAGATCGTTCGAATGCACGTAAATGTATCATCCTCGTCATGCCAAAGAAGCCCGTGGCGTTTGCACGGGTTAGGGTTCTTTAAGAGCGCTTAACCAGAACCCCGGGAGCGTGTGGCGTCGTATGGGTTTGAGCGACTCCAGATATTCCAACGCGCCCGGCACAATAGATGTTCCCAGCACCAATGCCCGTTCACGTGTTCCCGGTGCTTTCAAAAGATCATAGGCTTGCCGGATACGCTCAAACTGTTCCGGTGCTTTATCCGGCGGGAACTGGCGCACCTTTTGCAGGTAGGCTTCGCGGACCGCCTCGGTGCTTGCATTCGCGTCCAGGCCCAGTATTTCATAGGCACTAATGGAAGATCGCATTTCCATGCTTATAATGGTCTCCATTTTCCAGTATTAATCGTCAAACAAATCTCTTTGGGCCTCGTCGGGTTGTTTCTTTGGAGAAGCCTTCTTGCGGGATGTTTTCGACCTTTTGTATTCTAAAATCTTCTTTAAGGTTTCAAGAGCGGAGCGATACGTATCTTCTTCAGCTCTCTCTAAATCGTCCATAGTCTCATCGAAATCATCATCAAACTCATCCTCATAATCGGAATCCAAATCGTCCTCGAAATCACCGTAAAAAGGATCTTCTACTCCTGCAAGGCAAGAATTATTGTTAAGAAAAGCAATCAAGAGAGAATCTTTTTCAATGCCGGCGTCGAGAAGTTGTTGGGCATATTGATCTGCTGTAATTTGATCGGTTCCCTGGGCGTCAAGTTTCAATTCCGTTTCAATAAAGGCTTGGGCAGCTCTGGGGGTAATGGCATCCAAAATCTCCAAGACCCGATTGCGGGGCAGCCATAGCGCATCCGTGGAATCCCATAACACCTCGAGCGCCTTTGCGGCCAGATCCATCTGGCGCCGTTGACGGCTTAACATTACAGCGACAGCCATTAAGAGCACCGCTCGCGGTATCATCATGTCAACTATCTTGCCACGCATCAGCAGGTAACGCGCCGCATAGACATCCCGCAGGGCAAGTCCTTTCGCGGAAATCGCGTACATGAAATCGTCGCTGTTCCATTTTTCGGCGAAATCTCCCAGTAACGGCAGGTTTTCCGCCCGAGAACCCCATTTTGACGCTTTAAGCCATTCACAGAGCAATCCTTCCGCTTTGGGGCATATTATGAGTTCCGCATCCAGAATGTTTGTAAATTCATTCAGGCGCATTAAACTTTCAAAGATGTCTTTCCCAAGGGCGTTTTCACTCAGGTCAGCCTTCATCAGGGTGTCCATAAATTGGGGAGGGATATTCCGTTCCTGGGGATACAGAGAACACGTATACGCGATAGCCCGTGCCGCGAGATAGGCTCCCACCTCATGACTAAATCGGTCCTTCAAATTTTCATAGCAGGTTGTGGCCCCGGTCTGGTCCTCAGCTAACCAGGCGCATGCGAGGTCAAGGAGGACGTGGATATCACCAATCAGGCTCTCCTGCGTCGTTTTGATCGTATGCAGTGTATTTATATCCTTCGCGACCAAATGCGCTTTCTTTTGCGTGAGATGCCGTACGGCCTCGGCGACGACGTTCTGGATAAGCGCGCGCCGCACCTCCGGGTTAAGGGGGTCCCGCTTTTCCGCCTCTTGAAGATATTTGCGCACCAGGGTCAAAGCGTTTCGTTTTCGCGCCGCCCTGGCCAAATCCAGACAAGGCGCCGGATTTGTCGGTTCTGTCTCCGCCCAGAGCTGTCCCGCTTTTTCCATATCGGCAGTCAACTTGCGCTGCCGGGCCCAATCCAGCCACGTCCTGTAAAAAGCGGGATCCTTGACATAGCGGCTTGCATAATCAAACAGTCGCGCCGTATACATATATAATGACGGTGGCATGGTGTCCTGCATGGCATTCAGCACGGTCTGCAGTGAGGTCGGCTGCTGCCTGTAGTCTACGATATTGGCAATATACTGTTCCGGAGACCTACATCCGGGTGGAAGCAGTTCTCTATCTTCCACCTGAGAACGAAGTTGCGACATGTGGCACAAGATCACGCCATCCTCAGAGCCTCCCAGTTTGAAAAGGCCTTCATAGAGGGCATGGGCACGAAACATATACCATGCATGAACGACGATTTCAGGAATATGCCGATATTCCGCACAGCGCGCAAGCAGCCTCCAGAAGTCGCTGTCTGCGCGGGGGATATAATCGCTTATATAATTGCGAACATCCATATAGTTAAAGTGTAGAGTAATACATTCGACATACAGACGTTTTGTAACTTCATTGGCAATGGAGGGCGGGCATTGTTTGCACAGCGTGAAGGCTTTTCGATACGCTAAAATAAGATTCTCCCTTTCCTTGAGAGAAAAAGCCATCGCTCTTGTTGTGGACTGCAACGTCTTTTTTATAGGCGCCAAAGAAACCGTAATATTGTCAAACAAAACACGTTTTTTGGGGGAAAGTTTAGGATTTGAAGGCAAAGCCAGGAGAGCGAGAAAGACAGTTTTAAGTCGCGCGGGAACACTCCCCTCCTCGACAGCCCCCATGTAGCGCATGCAGAGTTCATCCTCATGACGATACAAGGCGGCTATGGCAAATATGAGCATGCGCCAAGGCGCCAGCGGACTTCGCCGGGGAATCTGTAAACTACGCAGGTCCTCTTCCATAACAGGCCGTGAAATCACCAGGTTGAATGCGGCGCTGATTGCACGGGCTTGCGTGCGAAGTGGATGGTCTGCCGACAGGGCGTTACAATTGGCCAGCGCTTCAAGGTCCGTCAATCGTTCTTTCAGTAAGGTCTCAATTCGGTTGCGCTCTTCAGGCGCCACATCCGGACTGTCCAGGGGCGCGACAAGTCCGTCAATATGTCCACTAAGAATTGCAGCGGTTTGTTCCGATTCCTGCACCTTATGGGCGTACTTTGGAAAGCGAGACTCCACAATTTGGGATAGTTCCTCCGCCTCGCGCGCCATATTCTTGGACAGAAGGCTTTTGATGCGGTACACATACATATCCACAAGCAGTTCTTCGGAATCCGGAGTTTGTTTCTCCGCGTGCCATGCCTTTGCCTGCTCCAAGGCGCTGCGTGTGTTTCCCGCTTCCGCCAAACTGCGAATCACTTCCGGGCAAAGCGATGATGCAGCCGTACGTTGCTGAATGTTTTGTGGAACGCTTTTTTTCTTCTTCTTTTTTGCCATAAAGTTCTCTCGCTGCATTTCACAACGATACATCGGTCAATAACAGTAGTGAGATGATTCGGACTGCAAATACACCCCTCTGCATCGTGAATATGCCGCATTTTAGGCGCGCGTATTTGCGTGCGCGGATACACTTCAGCCCTGAGTAACGCCCCTGTCACATTCGATCTGGCATTGCGAACACGACATCAAGGAAGCATAACTATACCGTAACGGTACCTCGGATTTAAAAAAATAGTCCCGGCACTCTGCTTTAAAGAGCCTGATTCCCTGTTTCTATATCAAGACCAACGTGAGTGTTGCCTGCAACCCAAGAAAGAATAACAAGACCTGAGCCCCAAAGGGACTATTTTCAGCACAGGCGAAACCCATGAGCAATGTACTGAATCTTGAATCACGCCGGAGGCGGTCCTATTTTTTGCGGACGCAGGGTACAGGACCGGAAAAAAAGAGGTACAGTTTCCGCCGCTTGGTTGTACGAAAACCCAACATCCAAACCATGTATCAATGCGCTCATATCAACAAACGATCACATATAATTTCAGACTTCCTGACCTCGACAGCGTTTTGACGCAGTTTTTCAGAAAATAGTAGGGCACAACAGTTTGACGCAAAATGCCGTAAAGAAGGGACGGACCATCAAATAGCAGGCATGAAGCGCGGGACTATACGCTGTACTCAGGGGCTATTTGGCGGTCAGTCCGTCCTTTACTCAATCTATGTGTTCTCTCAAAAAGTGCCATCATATATTTCGCAGAGTTCAGGATGTCTGGATTTGCGGAGGGAAGGGTGCCAAATATTGTGAATGTTCACTCATGTTCGCGGTCAGGTTTGAGATGGGGAAGATGGGGGATGCTTTCTTGCCTCGTCCAACCGTCTATAGATTTCCGAGGCCATTTTGGTGTCGCCGCCTTCCTGAAACAGGGTGGCTGCGAGTGCGGCGCGTCCGGCGGCGAGAAAGCGCTTTCCGGTCTGAAGCAGTAATTCGTTGCGCAGGGCCATATCCAGGTGGCGGGTAGTGTCGCCGTTTTGCAGCCAGTGATAACACAGGTCCGCCGCCGCGGCCTGGCCCTTCAAGGGTTCGGTGGAAGTCTGAAAATATTCCTTGAAATACGTAGCCGCCTTGGCATGAAGATCCGCTTCGGCGAAGGCGGCTGCCGCTTCCGGTATGCGCCCTCCTTTCAGGAGTGCTTCCGCCGCGTTTTTGTATTTTCCGATGCTGGAGAAAAAACGGGCCGCAGTCTGATAGTCCTTGACGCGGAGAAGCATTTTGGCCGCCTTGAATGTTTTGCCCGCCTTCGCCAGTTCCTCGGCGGCACGCTTGTGCTGTCCGTCTTTAATAAACCAACGCGCCGCCTCTTCGGGTTGGTTCAGTTTGGAATAAATCTCGGCCATTCTGCCGTATCGCTTTTCTTTCTTGAGTTGTTCGAGGGTATGCAACGGGTGCTGGGCCATATCGAGTTCCTCCACAAAAGAAGTATCCCGCACCGTATAGGGTTCCCGTACCGTATGCCCCTGCATTTCTTTATTGAACTTTCGCGCCGTGATATATTTCATAATGCCGGCATGGACAAGCCGCACACAGTATAGAACTAGTACCAATAAAATCAGGGTAACCGTAGTTTTGAATACCGGTTCCGTCCCCCAGTGGATGTTGTCTTCTCCAAGAAATTCCTTTAGCAGACTGTAAGGCGCGTCGAGGAAATCCACATAATACAAGTAAAATAGATTCCTGAAGATGCGAAAGATGAGTTCCATATTTGTAATCCTGTATTGGCTCTATTCCTATGAAGGGTTACGGCAGATTATGGGCGCTGTTATTTTGCCAGAATACCCGGTCGGGAAGGAAATCCCAAATCCGCACGTAAGAAACCGAATTGTTGGAGTAAAGCCAATAAGGAGAAGGATCGTAGAAGCGTCATCCTGTCGTTTTACATCAAGAAGCCCATGCCGGCTGAAATTACGATGGAAGCGGCAGGATGCCGCTTCTACGATCCTCGACATTCATTACTCTTGGATTTAGGGAAATTTGACGGGGCTTGGAAATCCAGGAATAATCGTGGCATACTCTGGTCGTAAGGAGATAAGGTGTTTTTGGGAAGAGCGACACCGCAACAGGTAGGGCCCTTGTTGCGGATATATTTTGTGGTTTCTTTAGAATGAAAAAACATGCATGGAACAAGGATGGGACTCGTATTATGAAGCGTATCACTCTGTTTGCCTCACACGGTTTTTGGGCTGGTCTGTTTTTGGTCGCCGTTGGAAGTATTGTAGGAAGTTCGTCTTCTGCCGCCGAGAACTGGCATGAGAAAGCGTTTTTTGGATTGCATTACGACCTGCATCCCAATGCCAATGATACCGAACTGGGCAGGGATACCACCTATGAGCATATTCGCGCCATGCTCGAAAAGGTCGGACCCGACTTTGTCCAGTATGACTGCAAAGGCCATCCCGGGTATGCGGGCTATCCGACCAAGGTGGGTTCTCCTTCTCCGGGTATTGTGAACGACGCTCTCAAGGTCTGGCGGGAAGTGACCCGCGACCTGGGCATTCCGCTTTCCATTCATTATTCCGGCGTATGGGATTCCCGCGCGATTGAACTGCATCCCGAGTGGGCGCGGATTCAGGCGGACGGAACCCCCGACCTGAATAATACCAGCCGTCTGAGTGCGTATGAGGAACAACTACTGATTCCCCAACTTCTTGAAGTGGTGCGTGACTATGATATTGACGGTATGTGGATTGATGGGGAGAATTGGGCAAGCCACCCGGACTGGAGCGATGCGTGCAAGGCATTATTCAAGGAGAGAACGGGCATCGAAACGGTACCCCTGAAGGCCGGCGAACCGTTTTGGCATGAATGGCTGTCGTTTCAGCGCGACCTGTTTGTGGAACATGTAACCCGCTACACCGAGGCGGTGCATGCCCTGAAACCGACCTGCATGGTCACCAGTAACTGGATGTACAGCGTGCGCCAGCCGGAAGAACCCACGGCGCCTATAGACTGGCTCAGCGGAGACTTCGACCCTTCGTTCGGGTCGGAACGCGCCATGGCGGAGGCGCGCTTCATATCCAGCCGCGGCAAGCCGTGGGACCTGATGGCCTGGGGATTCCTGCAGACGAACAACCAGGGCTGGACGATGAAAACAGCGGTACATCTTTGCCAGGAGGTGTCCACGGTCATGGCCCAGGGCGGCGCCGTGTTTATCTATGATAACCCGCAGCGCAGCGGGCGCCTGACCGAATGGCACCAGGATATCCTCGCCGAGGTGGCCCGATTCTGCCGCGCAAGACAGCCGTTCAGCCATAAAACAGAAACATTGCCGCAGGTGGCCCTACTCCACAGTGAGACTTCGTATTACCAGTACAACGATCCTCTCTTCAACTTCGGGCAGGCCAATCATGCCTTGGAAGGCGCCATGTTCGCCCTTCTTGAAAATGGTTTCAGCGTGGATATCCTGAATGAGGTTACCCTGGTCAAGAATATAACGCAATACCCCCTGGTTGTGGTTCCCGAAGCTGAAACTGTACCGGATAGCGTAAAAACAGCCTTGGCGGCATACGTTCAGCAGGGTGGACGCCTGCTGCTGACAGGCGTACATGTGGCGGAACACTACAGCGAACTGGCGGGCGTCGTCAAGGCGGAAGGTGCGCGTGCAGGCGGCTGGCTGCCGGCGGGAAACGGCGCCGTCAAAATTGCCGGTGATTATCAGCCCGTTACGCTCCAGAGCGCGACCGAACTGGCCCCCGTTTTGGCGCAGCAGGAACCGGCGCTCAACCGGCGCGATTTTGCGGCGTCCACCCTGAATCAGTACGGTGAGGGCAGGGTAGCCGCTATTCATGGCCCCATATTCCGAAACTACTATCTGGGCCGTTATCCCATGATGCGGCGGTTTATCGGCGATACCGTAGCCGCTCTGGAGACACCGAACCTGATTCAGGTGCACGGCCCTTGGTTCATTGAAATGGCGGCGCGCACGAAGCAGGGAAATATTCACCTGCAGTTTGTCAACCGAAGCGTGTCCGGATATCTCTCGCCTAACCGGCACATTGTGGAACATGTGCCGGATGCCGGCACCTTCACCGTTTCCGTGCCGATTGCCGCTCCCCCACGGCGTTGTTATATGGCTCCCGAGCAAGCAGGACTTGAATGGACCTGGAAGGCAGGGGTATTGAGCGCCGTCATTAACGGGCTCCATATTCACAATATCCTGGTCATAGAGCGGTAGGAGATGAAACTAAAGCCGATTCGGTTTATCACAGCCGCAGGCGGGTTCCGGGAATATCTGACGTAAATCCGAAAGAGCAACTATTTCGTACTGGGGGGGGATTCGACGTTATACTATCTCATGTCGTGCAGTATGCCAACGAGGTCAGGCTGCTACGTGCCGAGACTTGCGGGGAGGGGATATACTATTTGCTTATGAGCCGCGTACCCCGGCGTACCGGGAGTGTTTGTGAAAAGAAACTGTATGATAACGATGCCTTGCATCATTACGATTGCGCGATTCGTGTTTTGTGTTCGAGCCCGTGTCTCGTAATCGAGATCATTTCTGAATAACCCGAATTCGGTTGAATTATTCTATAATAAGAGATTGCGATTTAAATTGATGATGGGCTGAAAACAGGATGTCCCCGCAATTCAACGGAACGCATAAAGAAGTTTTACCGTGGTTTGTATTCTATTTTCAGCCTTATGTTGTTACTGGCTGACCGGTGATAACGTCAAAGAAAAATCTTTTGATTTTGGGTCATATTTGTGTTAAATTAATAATCTTGGGTTGAAACGAAACCTGTTTCTCAGAGGAGATATTGTTTATCATGGCACTCAGCAAAAAGCAACAAAAAGTATTGGCATTACTGGAACACCGCGTGGAACTTTGTCGCGAGTTCATGAATGACTGGTTGTTATTTAACCAGATTCTGACGACCTATCCCAATCCCGGCGTCAACAAGGCGCAATTGGAGAATCAGTTTCTTAAGATCAAGAGCAAGCTCGCGCGACAGCATCGTGTGTTGCAGCAGACGCTTCTTGATGATTACGGGCTGGACGGAAATACCATGAACATTGTATCCGGCGCGACAAGTTTGGAGACCACCTATTCACAATCAGAAGTTGCGTTGAAAAAGTTGCAGACAGAGTGGCACCGGGCGTTTATCTCCATTAATGAAACCCTCGGTATTCTCGAAAACAAGAAACTGCGCGCCGAACAGGGCGAGAAGATATTTGTGCCAACAGCCGATTTGTCGGGAGGCGGCGCGCGCGGCGGTGGTATGGACTCGGCAACCATAAAGACACTCCTGATAATTGGCGCCGTCATCGCCGTCATTGCCGTAGTTTTTTATTTCGACATCGGCGGCATTGGTTCCATGTATAAAGGAATGCTTGGAATAAAATGATTGCCGGCGACCGTAAGGTGACAGGGTGGATATTCAGTATGCAACACATTATTTAGGATGAATACGTGTGACTAGAAAAGACTTGGTAATGCGACTTGCGGAGCATTTGGAGGGAGAACCGGATGCTGTTCGGGCTCACGCAGATGCCTTTTTGGAAAGCGTGATGGATGTATTGGGCAAGGGGGAGCGCATTGAAATTCGAGGGTTCGGAATTTTCCAGATACAAGAACGGGAAAAACGCAAAACAAGAAATCCGAGAAGCGGCGCCACCGTGATGGCAGGTCCGAAACGTACCGTGCGCTTTAAAATGGGCAAGGAATTGCGCGAGCGCGTTCGTGCCTCCGGCACGCAGCCCAAGCACTAGTGCCGTAGAACGGGTGCGATGTACCGACAGGTGTATCCCGAGAATCAGGTGGAAACTGTATTTGCCGTTAGGCGAAGGAAGCGATGCACCGGGCGTGAAAAGGAGCTTCGGGCAGGGGGGTGTGCCCGATTTTTCAGAAATAAAATATATGTATACAGGAGTTTTTCCCGGTGGAATATGATGAAAAACGGATGAGTTTTACGGAACACCTGGGGGAACTTCGCACCCGCATCATACGCTCCTGCATTGCCTTAGGGATATCGGTAATCGTTTGCTATGCGATTTCTGACTATTTAATAAAAATGCTGGCATGGCCATTGTTGGAGGGTGGACAATGGACTGTCCTCAACCCTGTCGAGCCCATCGTGGTCAAGTTTCGCATCGCGGGCTATGGGGGTCTTGT
>JAEAMG010002810.1_pt1 | contig 10309 bp, 9 predicted proteins | sample 8958741 | NCBI WGS metagenome assembly JAEAMG01 (sample SAMN16933256, study PRJNA681125) | bioreactor sludge metagenome | isolation source: anaerobic bioreactor treating anionic surfactant - SDBS | place: India: Bengaluru | collected 2019-02-28
ATGATTTTTTCTGTTTCTAGAATTCGGAAAAGTCCTAAAAATCATTTTCGTTATTTGCAAATCATTCTATCATTACTATTATTTTATCATGCATTTCTTCCAATATCTTATACTTGTGATTGGAATGGATATGAAAGAATGTTTTATGGTTTAGGTATTGAAAGAGATATATTATTTACATGGTTATCAAATGTATTCATAAATTTCGGCTTTGATTTTCAAGATTTATATAAGTTTCATATTTATATAATTGGGATACTATTAATTTTGTTTGTTATAAAGTTTACAGACAATCCTTTATTTGTTATCATTTTTTTGATATTTTATAGATATGTACAGTACTCAAATCAGATTCGATATTACCTAGGTTTTTTTCTATACTTATATGGGACCTACTTAATTTTAGTAAAAAAGAACAAACCATTAGGATTAATTTTTTATGTGGTATCTCTTTGTTCTCATTCAGGAATAATTACTTTAATGCTATTCCCACTTATCTATAAATACATAATAAAAACAAATAGAAGGCTACAAATTTTGTACCTATTATTGGCATTTTTAGCATGGAATATTTTTATTGTTGCGACAGATATTATTGCCCCTCAATTCTCAAAATATATTTCCATAGATCAAGAAGCATCATTCAGCGGGGGACTACTTTATATGCTCCCAGCTATATTGATTTATTTTATAATTGCAAAACAAAACGCTCGACAAAAAATAAATGACGAAAAATATAACTTCTTATATGGTTTATCTTTATTCTCTTTTATGTTCATTCCTTTTGGGATAAAATTATTAATCATTTTTGAAAGATATATATGCTCTTTTAGTATAATATGGATATTATATTTTTTATATAATTATTACAATAAAGTGTTTTCGGAAAAGGTCAAGTTGAAAGACCGAATATACCCAGTAATAGTTTTGCTATTAGCATTTTCCCTTATTAGCTATTTTTATTTTGCACCTTTTATTGCTGGCGATAAGTTTTATTTTCTAGAAGCAGTAAAAACTTTTTTATCAACTATACAATAATAAAAAATGAAAAATATTCTTTTATCAATTGTCGTTCCGACAAAGAACAGATATCAATATCTTATGCATCTTATCGAATTGATATCCAGTTTTCGAGATGAAGAGATTGAGTTAATCATACAAGATAACTCAGAAAACAATAATGAAATTATTCATTTTTTAAATAAAAAACAATATTCCAACTTACAATATTATCATATAAGTGAATCCTTATCCCAAAGTGGAAATTCAGATTTAGCTATTTTAAACTCTAATGGGAAATATGTTTGTTTCATCGGTGATGATGATGGAGTAACGAAATACATAGTTGATTGCGTTAGATGGATGGAAATAAACAATATTGATGCATTAATCTCCAGTCCTTGTTTTTACAATTGGCCTTCTTGTGCTATTACAAAACAAGTTCCTAACTCTGTAATTTCATTGGAATCATATTATTCAGGAAAAATAGAGTACTTAGATTGTTTGAAAGAACTAAATCACCTACTTTCAAAAGGAATGACTACATTAGGAAATCTTCCTAGGGTATATCAAGGCATCGTTAAAAGGAGTGTCCTAAATAAAATTTATGATATCGGTGGAACATTTTTTCCTGGACCATCGCCCGACATGGCAAATGCTGTTTCTTTAGCGTTTTTAGTTGATAACTTCGTTAAATTTGATTTCCCAATTGTAATATGTGGACAAAGTTCTTTCTCTGGAGGAGGGAATGGATTTCTTAAAGGTAATTATGGAAAAATAGAAGACCAAACTCATTTGCCAAAAGATACCTCAAAAAAATGGGAAGAGTTTATACCTAAAGTATGGTGTAGCGAAACTATATGGCCTGAATCAGCCGCCAAAGCTTTAAGGTACATGGGGAAAGAGGAATTAATTAATAGAATTAACAATCATTATTTACTTGCGAATTTTGCCGCAGTACATCCCGATCTGTTTAATAAAGCGGCTGTATTATCAAGTAATAGAGCAAAACTTTATTCTCTTTTTCTAAAAAAAATAATTATCCTAATAATACATAAAATAGCCAAAATTATTTTAAGGAAAATATTGCATAAAGATTCTTTGAAAAGAGAATTGATTAGTCAGGTCTCAAATATTGAGGAGGCTAATTCTATCATCATCACCAAAATGCCAAATTTTGTAATCATAGATTAATTTCAATATGAAAAATATTTCATCTGCATCTCTTGATTTTTTAGTTTCATCTCTTCATAAGGGATCGTTTATTGATACTGAAAAAGTTCTTTTGTGGGTAAAAGAAGAGAACAAAAGAATACAATCAAGCATAGAACAAATTCCTCTATCAAAATTAACTGGGTGGTCTTTTCAGAATGGAATATTATGTCACGATAGTGGTAAGTTTTTTAGCATTGAAGGAATAAGAGTGTCAACAAATTATGGTCTAATTCATCAATGGGATCAGCCAATAATTAACCAACCTGAAATTGGTTTTTTGGGTTTTATTGTAAAAAAAATTAATGGGGTATTACATTTTTTGATTCAAGCCAAAATTGAACCGGGAAATATTAACATAGTCCAATTATCACCTACTCTACAAGCTACAAGAAGTAATTATACTAGAGTTCATAATGGTGCTGCTCCTCTATATCTTGAGTATTTCAATGGAGAAAAAGATGTAAAAATATTGGTTGATCAATTGCAATCTGAACAAGGTGCCCGATTTCTACAAAAAAGAAATAGAAATATTATTGTCGAAATTGAAGAAGAAGCGGCAATTCCAATTTATGAAAATTTCACCTGGGTTTCTTTAGGTCAAATCAAAGAATTTCTTAAATATCCGAATCTAGTCAACATGGATTCACGGACAGTTATTTCCTGCATTCATTATGGCGATTATTCTGAGGAGAATATAAATCTATTTTCTGCATTTAAGTTCATCATCAATAAAGAAGTTTCTATAAAAGAATCCTTTTTGTATTCCCTTCTTAGTAATGAAAATTGTTTAAATGATATCAGTTACATAATTAAATGGATTACCTCCTTAAAATTCAAATATGAATTGAATGTTAAAAAAATAACAATTCCTGAAATCAATAACTGGATTTACGACGGGGACACGCTTCACCATGAAATGAATAAATATTTCTCTGTGATTGGGGTAAATATTAAGATAGAGAATAGGGAAGTTGTTTCGTGGAATCAGCCAATGGTCAAACCTGCCCAAGAAGGAATAATTGGTTTTTTGGTAAAGAATATTAATGGAATCTATCATTTCCTTGTACAAGCGAAATTAGAGGCTGGAAATTTTGATATAATAGAGCTGGCCCCAACTGTACAATGCATGACAGGCAATTATAGAAAAGGATTAAACGAATATAGTATACCTTACTCGGATTATTTTTTAGAACCCAAAGAAAATAATATTTTGTATTCGACATATCAGTCAGAAGAAGGAGGGCGCTTTTACCAAGAGCAAAATCTTAATATGATTGTTGAAGTAGGCAATGAATTTCCAATTGAAGTAGAGGAAAATTATTGCTGGATGACACTTAACCAAATGTTATCATTTGTTTCATATAATAATTATCTTAACATTGCTGCTAGAAGTTTGTTGGCAGAAATTCCATTTAGCTAATTCGATCTATATCATTGATTTATATGTTAACAATATTGATAATACATAACAAAATTGGATAAACAACACTAAGTCTATTAGTCTTTATTTGCATTGACGCGATAACGTTTCTTATAAATATTTTACAATTATTGTAATAAAGTTTTTCCAATTAAATCAACACAAAATGTCTTTTCTTGGGAGAGCCACCCCAAAAAAAAAGTTCAAAATGATACGTATAGGTATAATATGTCCTTCTGAAATTGCCTTCAGGAGATTTCTTCCAGCTTTAAATAAAACTTTAGGATATAGTTTTGTTGGAATTGCTTATGCTAATGCTGAAGAATGGTTTGGAAACAATTTACCAAATGTAACTGTTGAAGTTGTCTCAAAAGTGCTAAAAGGAGAGGAAAAAAAAGCTAAACAGGTCGTCGATAATTATGGGGGAAGAATATTCAGTAGTTATATAAGTATTATTGAATCTAATGATATCGATGCAATATATTTACCATTACCTCCTGGCTTGCATTATAAATGGGCAAGGTTAGCCTTAGAATACAATAAGCATATCTTTCTTGAAAAGCCATCAACTACATCATTATTAAATACAAATGATTTAATAAACATTGGACGCAAACGGGACCTTGCAATTCATGAGAATTATATGTTTATGTTACATGACCAAATAAAGGCAATTGATAAAATTATTGAGAATGGAGAAATTGGGGATATTAGGTTATATCGAATTTCTTTTGGATTCCCTCGTAGAGATGTCAATGATTTCAGGTATAATAAAAACCTTGGAGGAGGAGCTCTTATGGATTGTGGTGGATATACTTTAAAGTACGCTTCTATGCTCTTAGGGGAAAGTGCTAGAATTGTTGATGCTAGACTTAATTATATAAATGATTTCGATGTGGATATTTATGGCTCCGGAACTTTAATTAATGATAAAGAGATCACAGCACAAATATCATTCGGAATGGATAATAGTTATAAATGTGACTTAGAAGTTTGGGGAAGTCATGGAACGCTATTTACAGGACGTGTTTTTACAGCGCCTGACGGGTTCGTGTCAACAGTAACAATTAACAATGGCAAAGGGACTGAGATCAGAGACCTACCTGCCGACGATACTTTTATGAAATCAATCAAAATTTTTCAACAATGTATTTTAGACAATTCAATTAAAAATAATAATTATTCACAGATTTTAAAACAGGCTAAATTAGTAGATGATTTTAAAAGAATTGCAAATAAATAAACAATCTATGCATCGTTGTGCAATAATTGGTTCAAAGGGTTATATTGGGAACCATTTGAAATTCCTACTTGAACAAAAAGGTATAATACCTAAATGTTATGATGTTTATACAGACATAACAGATTTTAATTATAAAAGTATTGACTTGACCGATAAGAAAACATTATATAGTATTGATCTAGATCTTTCTTATCTCTGGACTTACTGGGACTGCAATTGGGTTTGATGAATTTGAAAAATTTCTATATGTAAATGAATTTGGCATATTAAACATACTAGATTTAATAAGCAAATCTCCTTACCGCCCGAAAGTCATTTTCCCTTCAACCAGGCTTGTTTACAAAGGAGTAGACGCGCCAATATCAGAAGATGATTGCAAAGAAACTAAGACAATATATGCTGTCAATAAGCTTGCTTGTGAAGGCTATTTAAAGGCATATAGTAATTATTTTGATATTCCGTTTACTGTATTTCGGATATGTGTTCCTTATGGTAATGTATTAGGCAAAGATTATTCATTCGGTACAGTCGGGTTTTTCATAAATCAAGCTTTAAATGGTAACAATATCACATTATTTGGAGATGGCACAATTAAAAGAACATTTACACATATAAGTGATGTCTGTTCTCAAATGATTCTTGCTTCTTTTAATCGCTGCTCCACCAACGAAATATATAATATTGGTGGTGAAACATATACATTGAATCAGGCAGCAAATATTATTGCCAAAAAATGTGGAGTCAGAACAGAATATATCCCTTGGCCACTGAAAGATTTGCGTATTGAAAGCGGCCATACATATTTCAATGACACAAAAATTCAAAAATTAATTGGGCCATACAAATACATGAAATTAATTGACTTTTCACATCAGATTTTGAAATATTAGGCATGATAATTCTTTTAAATTTTAATACCTACCTCGGTGGAGGTGAGACATTATTTGTTAGATTTATCAAATATCTTGAAAGTAATGGTATTCAATATCTTGCTATATGTAAAAAGGAAAGTTTTATTTTTAAGGAATTGGCAAACACAGGGATACCATCATCAAAATATATAGGGATAGTTAACAATTGTGACTACTATTACTTAAATAATAGAAATCGCAAAAAATTAATTGACTGCATATTTTCATCAATTACTAAGTTAGGTAAAAACAGAATAATGCTTGTTTCTTTTTGTTTAAGGGACCTTTACACAATAGTAGATCTATCGAAACACATAGAGAACTGTTCAATTACTCACCTTATCTTACATAGCCAAGACTATTTGTACACTTGTCAAACACTTTTGGATAAAATTTTGTATAATATATTTGGCTTTCGATTTTTCAATAATAGAAAAAATAAAGAATTTAACAAGAGAATCTTATCTGAAGTTAATAACAATAATGGATTAGTTCCAATGGCTTATTTAGGGGTCCAGTTGTGGAAAAAAGAATTGGGCATCAACATTCCCATAGAAACCATTGTACCTTTGCCTTCTTTTGACAAAAATCAACTTGTAAGAAATAAAGTCATCAAAAATAATAAGTCAATTATTTGGATCGGCAGATTGGTCGATTTTAAATTGCCTTCATTATTTGTAATGCTAGATTATATAAATGAACATGATGATTATTCTTTTACTATTATAGGAGGAGGAGACAGAAATAAAATTGACAATTACATAAAAAAAAACAAAATAGATACTTCAAGAATTAATTTTTTAGGAACATTAGATTATTCAAAACTTGATGATGAAATAAAAAAACACTCCATTGGATATGCATCAGGAACGTCTATAATAGAGATTGTTAAAAATGGATTACCCGTAATTATGGCATTGTACAATTACAAACATAAAAATTTTAAAAAACAAATTTGCGGTGGACTTTTTGCTACAACGTCTAAAGGGAATATTGGAGAGGATTTAATGCTGCTAGAAGAAGATGAAATAAAGACAACAATAGCAGATACAATTTTTGAAATTGAAAGGGATTATAATGATGCAGCAATTAGATGTTATGAATACACTCTTGCTGAGTATGAAATTAACACAAATTTCGAAAAGTATTTAGATCACATTTATAGAACGAAACTAATTTTAAATAAGCAAATTTCAATTCACAAACCATCGATAATAAGGAGAATAATCTACAGTCTCTTTTTAAATAACTAATACTAGATACACAAATTAATAGTCACAATGAAAAGAATTGATATTTTACACATATATGCAGGCACCTCCGGCAGTGCAGGACTATATATTGACTCTATTTATTCTGCTCTCAAATCAGATTTTGAACAATGTGTAATTGTCAGTTATTATTTTCCCTTTTCATATGGTAAAAAAATATTTTATAAATACAGTGATTTGTCATATCCAAACATTTCACACCATTCTGATATTATCAGATTAACAATTCGATATTTTGAATTACTTTATGCTCTAACTTATAGTCTAATATATATACTATTTAAACGGCCTAGGATAATCAATTATTCGTTAACTACCCAAATCAACTTAGAATATTTTTTTTTGAAAATTCTAAAGAGATTCTCAAACAGTAAAATTTGGATTACAGCTCATGATGTTATTCCATTTCAGACTAATTACTCAAAATATGAAAAATCTTTAAAGCAAAGAAAACTCTTTTTTCTATTAGCCGATAAAATCATAGTACATAATACTAACTCAATAAGAGACCTAAAAGAATACTTTGAAATAAATGAATTTAAAATATTACATCATCCATTTCCAATAATGGATCTTAGACGAATTAATGTTCTAAATAAAAGGGATAGTCAACTTAAAAAGCATTTTAGTCCTGACATAAAAAATTTTGTATTCGTTGGTCATCTAAGAAAAGAAAAGGGAATAAACATCTTACTTGAAGCTTGGAGTAAAGTCGTTTCAGGGTTAGAATCCATTAGTAATATTCAGCTTATTATAGCAGGAAACATTCCAAAAGGTTTTACATATAACTTCAGTAATATTCCTAATTTGGTTTTACTCGATAATTTTTTGAGTGACTCAGATTATAGGTATCTAATTGAAAAAGCTGAATGTGTAATTTTACCTTACTCAAAAGGAACAAATAGCGGGATCCCATCTAGTGTTATTACACTAAATACGAAGTTAATTACTTCAGATATTGAAATGTTCATGAGTAATGATTTAATTGATAAGAAATTTATCTTTCAATCTGAAAATTCTGAAGCATTATCTGAAAAAATCAGATATGTTCTCGACGGTCATAATTACAATTTTAATTCAGTCCATGAATATATGAATGAGTTTTCGAAAATTATTTTAGAAAACTATAAAAAATAAGTACATTAAAGACTGATTTGAGAGTTTGAATATTGAGAAATATTTAAACTCTCAAATTTGGACTGAAATGTTTGTGTGTTCATTCTAAAAAACACCTACCAATAAATAAACGATGTCTTCTAAAATCAACAAATAGATGAATAAATTAAAAAATAACTAATTCTAGTATAATGAAAGATGCATTTTTGACAATTCTAGGAATAATAAAGTATTATTTCAAATACAAAAGTTTCCTTCAACGCTCAGATAAAGACATACAAGAGTTTCAATTCAAAAAAATAAAAAAACTATTAGTTGAGTGCTTAGAAATTCCATATTATATGGAATTGTTCCGAGGAATTAAGTTTGATCCAAGAAGAGATTTTAATAGTTTTTCCGACTTAACGCGGGTCCCAATATTAAAAAAAGAAATTGCACGAGCGAATCCTGATCTTTTTCTTAATCCAAAAAAGTCAACGAATTCATTAATATTTAAGACATCCGGAACAACTGGCACACCATTTAGCGCCTATGTATCGCCACAACATTGGATTGTTGAGCAAGCTGTTATTTGGCGGCATTGGAAATGGGCGGGATATAAATTATTTAATCCCATGGCTATTTTAAGATCTCATAATCCCAAAAATGACAATGATATTATAAGAACTGACAAGCTCAGAAAATGGACTTACTATAGTCCCTATCACTTGAATGATAAATATATGGAGCTTTTCTACAAAGATATCATTAATAAAAAAACTATGTTTCTTCGCGGTTATCCTTCATCATTATGTCTATTTGCAGAATATTGTTTGAGAAAAAATCACAAAATTCCTTCTTTAAAAGCCTGCTTAACAGCATCAGAAGTCCTCACAGACAAAGAAAGACAAATCATAGAGGAAGCATTTAATGTAAAGGTATTTGATCATTATGGCTTAGCTGAAGCAATTGTAATGCTTCACAATGATGGGGAAGCCGATGGATATATCAATTGTGAGGAATATGGATATTTAGAATTAGCTCCAACAGAAACGCCAAATTATTATAAAATTATTGGCACTAATCTCAACAATAATTCAATGCCTTTAATTCGTTATGACACTGAAGATATAGCAGAAGCTTTATATGATAGCGATGGTCGTTTACGAATTAAACGAATTTTAGGCAGAAAAGACTTATATATCATAACTGAAACAACAAAAATCCCAACAGTTAACTTATATACAACATTATACAAGGTCGATGGCATAATACAATGGCAAATAATCCAAAACGATATATATTCCTTGGATATCTATCTCAAGCTAAAAGAAGATATCGAGTTTGAAAACATAACAAAAAAAGTAGATGAATTAAATAATACTGAACTCGTTTTTTATTATCATCAAACAAAAGTTTTCTCATTAACCGGAGAAGGAAAATTGAAACCGTTTATCAGTAATTTATAATTTATGCGAACACTGTATTTATTTGATTTTGACGGAACATTATCCGAAATAGATTCGTCGAAACATTTTTATAAAAGCATATCTAACTTTTTTATCTTTTTCTTATGCTATTATGTAATTCCTTCTATTGAGCTTACCAAATATTTTTTTTTCCAAGGAGATAATTTCGAAATTAAGAAAAAACGATTTTATGGCTTTTGTATGCATTGTTCACGAAAGAAGATCGATTCGTTTATTGCTGAGAGCGATAAACATATGGATCAAATCCTAAAAAATAATTCACTAGATTTAATTCGAAAGATTAGAAAGGATCCAAACAATGACATATTTATAGTTAGTGCAAGTATATCAATCTTAATTGAAAAATGGGCTAAAAGAGAAGGTATTGGCTTAATTGCCAACAATTTTGATATTCGCCATAATAATAAAAAAAGAAATATAACATTTCTAGATAATTTTGATTGCGATGGAATTGGTAAATCGTTACGGATTAAAAGAGAAATAGAATTATCGAAATATGACAGGATTATTTCATTTGGCGATACTCCAAATGATTTTCATATGTTTTTATTATCAGACAAATTTTATTATAAATCAATTGATATAACTCATCAATAGTTCGTTAAAAAAATAAAGGTTACCCCACGGCGCGAACGCCGTAGAATAAGAGTTCTTTGAAATCAGTG
>JAEAMG010002811.1_pt1 | contig 10308 bp, 6 predicted proteins | sample 8958741 | NCBI WGS metagenome assembly JAEAMG01 (sample SAMN16933256, study PRJNA681125) | bioreactor sludge metagenome | isolation source: anaerobic bioreactor treating anionic surfactant - SDBS | place: India: Bengaluru | collected 2019-02-28
CCGGAGTCGGGCCGCTATGAAATTCTCGACAAGTCGGCCAGCGTCGTTTGGAAATCGAACCCAGAGGAGCCGCGGTTCGGGTTTGCGGTGATTAACGCGGAGGAGAAGACCCAAGGCGTTGCCTTGGGGCAATGCGAGGCGAAACGCGAGAGCGCGTCGTTGAAGCTGGCGTTCCATGTTTTGCCGCAGAAACCGAACGCCACGATTACGGTGACGATCGAGCCACAGGCCGACGGGCGGACGCTGAAATTCAGCTATGCGGCGGATCCGGCCATAAAGGTCGAAGACATCCGGCTGCTGGACAAAGGTTTTTGGACCACCGATGCGGCGCACGGCTATGCGGTCGTTCCGACGCGGGAAGGATTGCTCATTCCGGCCGATAGCAAACTAGCGTTCACGCACGGTTTTGGAACGTATGAATACGAAGGCTGCCACATGGCGATGGCCGGCATGGTGCAAAACGGCGCTGCGGTGTTGTTTTCGTGGGACGATCCGTACACGGTTTTCGAGCTCAAGAGCGTATTGAGCAATGCCGCCTGGGTGAACGGCGGTCAGGCGTTGCTGCCGTCGCTGCAACTGCGGAAGACCGCGCGAGCGGTTTGCGTTACTTTCTTGGGCAAGGGCGATTATGTGACTATCGCCAAGGCCTATCGGCAAGTTGCAGCCCAAAAAGGCTTGCTCGTCAAATGGGAGGAAAAACTCAAAGGCCATCCCGAGCGGGCGAAGTACTTCGGCGCGTCGAATGTGAAGCTTTGGACCACGTTCATCCGAAAAATGAGCGAGGACAGCAAGACAATGGAATCCAGTTCGATGAATTGGACATTCGACGAAACGGCTCAAATCGCCGAGCATCTGAAGAACGATCTGAAACTCGACAAGGTATTATTTATTCTCGGCGGCTGGATCCATCGCGGCTACGACAGTCAGCATCCCGATATTTTGCCCACCGCGCCCGAGTGCGGCGGCGATTCGGCCTTCAGCGACGCCTGCCGACGCATCCTTGCCCAAGGTTATTTGCTCGGCCTGCACGACAACTACCAAGACATGTATCGTGACGCGCCGTCGTGGAACGAGCGATACCTGCAAAAAACGCCCGACGGCAAGCCGGCGGCGGGCGGCGTTTGGGCCGGCGGTCGCGCTTTCATGACCTGTGCACAAATGGCCGTTGAATTAGCGAAACGTCCGCAAAATCTGACGGCCGTTAAGAAACTGTCGAATGCAAACTCTTATTTCATCGATACGACGTATGCCGTCGGGCCGCAAGAGTGCTACGACAAGGAGCATCCGCTCGACCGATCAGGCGATATCCATTGGAAAGCGGTTCTCAGCGATTACGCCCGGGACGTGTTCGGCAGCTTCGGCAGCGAGTGCGGACGAGAATGGGCGATTCCCCATGCCGATTTCTTCGAGGGCCTAACCGGCGTCAGCGGTCAATACTATCACGATGTCGGTTTGCCCAAGCGGCTGGGGGCCGGTGTGGTTCCGCTTTTCGAGATGGTCTACCGCGACTGCATCGCGATGTACGGCAAATACGGCTACAATCCCTCGGAGGCCGCCGAATATGTGTTGCATCACATCCTCATCGGCCGCCCGTTGCACTATCACAGCATTCCATCGCATCTCTACTGGAAAACCGATGCAAAACCGATGGCCCTGCGTCCAACGGTGGATCGATTGGAAGTAACAGGACCGCGGCGATTCAACATCACCTATCGTTGGTCCGTTGAACGGATCCCCGCGCGAAACGCCCGGATTTTCGTGCATTTCACCGACGATTCCGGCAAAATCTGTTTCGGCAACGACCACGACCCGGCGCCGGCGCTGACGGAATGGAAGCCCGGCGACGTGCGGCAAGGTCCGTTCGCCGTCCATGTGCCTGAGCAGTGCAATGGAACTTATAACATCTATATGGGGCTGTACGATCCGGCGAAGCAAGAACGAATCGCGATTACGGATGCCACGGGCGGCGAGTGCCGGGTGCTTGTTGGTCGACTTGTCGTAAACGGCGATTCGATTCAGTTAAAGCCGCCGGTGAAGACGGCTGCCGATCCAGCCCTGTTCGTGCGGGCCGATCACGGCTGGGCCGATGGTTTGCATCCGATGGACCGATTCCTGAAAAATACGCATGAAATTCTCTCGCCGCTCAACGAAATCACTTCGCAGACCACGATGACGCAGCACGAGTTTCTTTCGGCCGATCGGAAGGTGCAACGCAGCGTTTTCGGCGAAGGGGCCGATGCGGTTCAGGTGGTCGTCAATATGAGCGGTGCGGAGTATCGCTTTACGTCGAAAACAGCAGGCGAGGTGATTTTGCCAGCTCATGGTTTTGCCGTTGAATCGCCATGGTTTGTTGCCTTCTGCGCACTCCGTTGGGATGGAGTGCAATACGATGGGCCAACGCTGTTCACGCTTCGCAGCCTCGACGGCAAGCCGCTGGCCGATTCTCGCCAAGTGCGAGTGTTTCACGGTTTTGGCGCCACGCAAATCAAAGCTTGCGGCCGACTACAACAGGTTGAAAAAGAAGCGGTAATCTCGCCGTGACCGACGATTGTTCTGAGTTTTCAGAAAACCCAGGCGGGCATTCTGAGCGAGAGTTCCATCTCAGCTCAGAATGGCACCGCGCAGGGGTTCTGGCTAATTTAGTACTATTTCCGGCGTTTTCGGACGCGACAAATCCCGATAACGGCCGCAATAGCCAACATTGCAATCACTGATGGCTCAGGCACGGCCGTATACTGGACGTTGTCAATCGCGAAGTAGCCCGGCGTATTCATGCCAAAATCTCCCACGTCGGACGATGAAAGGTTGAAGTACAGGCACTGTGCGCCAGACAATGACGATAGATCCAACTCTTTCCATGTGTTGACGATATAGTCGGATGTGCTATCGCCGCGATAATCGGCCAAATAGTAATCCACGCTATTCGACAACACATTTCCAGCGGCGTCCGACCCATACACGGTCAACTTGAACCAATCAGGATCATTCGACGAAACCAAGGTTTTTACGCCATTAACGGTTTTGTAGGTGTAGCCGAACCGCTTGGCGAAACTGTCGCCGTTTTGCATCGACAGCGCCGCATACGTCGTATTCGTTACCGAAACACTCTGGATATTCGAACCGTTAGGCAGCACCATATAAGGAAGCTGTTGAAGCTGATTTGCATTACTTGGATCAACTTCATTAGAATACCCATAGGCGATTGCGTAATTCCTGCTGGTACCGCATCCGCTTCCCGGAAAGGCGGAATATTGGTTTGCACTGCCCGCCGTCGTCATATCGGTCATATTGGAGTAGCCGAAACCGCCCCAGCTTCCCCAGGATTTGTTGTAGCGGTTGACGAACTGAACTCCGCCGCTCGTGAAGCTGCCGGTGCAAATCGTGCTGGAATATCCATAGATTTCGTCCACAACTTCGGCATCGATGCCATTTGCAGCAGGGCCTCGCCAGTAACCTTCGCTAGGGACGGCGAGATCCTCGAATGTCACGGTCTCAGCATCAGCCGATGTTGTGATTGCGGCTGGTATTACGAACAGAATGAAAGAACACAACACGACGGCTGCATAGTTCTTCTTGCGCGATCGTCGCCAACGCCGCCAGACCATCGCGGACAACAGGAGACATCCTAGCATAACTATCATAGTAGGCTCGGGTACTTGATGGATAACGCCGACGGCGTCCAGATCGAATCCGCCCGAGGCGAAACCGGTCGGCCAGGGATCGTTGACAATGCTGCCTCGCGAGTCATAGGTGCAATAACCCGGTGTAATCGAGCCGATCGCATCGACGATCCGCACATGCGTAACATGGTTCACATCCAGCAGCGGCGATTTGCCCGCCAATTCGTTCAAGTCGAAGGGTGTGCCATAGTAGACTTCGTATTTACCCGCAAGATTGTTTAGGCATGTCGGATCAATCGTTCCGAACGAGCCCACCTGCGTCGTTGTCGGCGTTTCCGAAACCGCGTCGAATCGGAAGTAGTTTTTGCCGTCGGAACTGACCTCGACGAATGCCAATTCGAGAAAAGTGCTGCTAAAACCGTTCTCGAATACCGCAAAATCATAGCCCGATCCATTGGCAATTGCCTTGTCGAACGTCATTACGGCCGACCCGGCGTCGCCGAGACTAACGATGGAGTTATCAGCTTTGCCGATTCCGTTGGAAGCTGTTCCATAGTTGGCATAGGCCGTCTTGGTTGCAATGTTTTGATAGCCGCGCGTAACATCGCAGCCGCTGGCCCAATTAACAAAGGACGAATCCGTATAGTAAATGGCGCTCGATCCGGCGGTTCCAGCCGAGCCGCAATAGCTTCCGGCCTGTATAGCTGCCGGCGTGAAGAATGTTGACAGGACCATCAACAAAATAACGATCGACAATACATTTGTGCGATGCGCTATCGCACTGTTTAAACAGAGTTTTATAAGCATGTCTGCTGCCTTCAATGTTAAAAGTTGGAAATTGTTGTTAGTAAGTGGTTTTCTTATGTGAAAAATCGAAAAAACGTTCAGAAGACAATGCAATGCATGATTGGTTCTCCTTTATCCAAGAGGCGGCATGCGCGCACGTTGAGCCTGTCGATGCCGCGCCGAAGCGCGCACGATGATCGCAGATGCAAAAGACGATCAGACAGACCCGAGCGGCGCGATGTCTCCTAGAACAACTTCACGATCTCCGTCCCGCGCAGAGAACCGATGAAATCGCGTTGGTAGGTCTTCTGACTTCCGAGTTCGGATTTGCCCGGCCTTCTCGCCAAAAAACCCTCGAAAAGAAGGTTTTTATGACAATGGCTTTTCAGAGTGGGCTTCCGATTGCACTCGGTTACAGCGGCGGGGACCGTCCCGGAATCGCACCGGGTTCCCTGTACGTCGGCATTTCCGCATGAAATGGCCGACCACCAACGCCACGATTGAAGTTGATTCTAGCAAGATGAGTGATTATGTCAAGCAGACAATTCCAAGAATCGAACAAGGAGCAGGTCTTCTCGTCGTCTCTTGCCTAGGGCCTCAAACCGGATGTTCACCCCTCGCGGAATCGTTTCCTTGCAGCATGGTAAGCAAGCCGGCTTTTTGGGTTGCGTTGCCTGCTGATAGTTGCGGCATCGGGACCGAGGGAAATGCCGCGAGAAATGGCAGGAGAGAAAGCAAAAAGCGCGCTTGCTCGCCACTTTCGCCAAAGGCAAAGATAAAAATGCAGCAAACGGTCATTACGATCAGCAGATTCTCCGGCATGGCGAACAAATAGCCATGCCCATGACATAGCCCGATCAGCAACATCGTTGCATGATAAAACAGCCACACCGAAGCGATCCATACGAACGGCCGATAGACCCAAAACAACGGCGACTCGGGCTTATGGGTGAATAGTTGCGTTTTACCGAACAGTAAGGCGCCGATTTGATCGTAAAGATGGCCCAAGCTGTCGTAGGGATGCGCTAGCATGTATTGCACGACGGCCTCTTGCAGCCGACGGCTATTCTCGTAATGCTCCTGCGTATTTTTATTTGCCCAACGGTACGGTTGAAGCGGCTGGTTGTTGGATTCGCGAACGAGCATCGGTTTCGGCGCCATCGGCCACGCCCGCATTAGATTAAAACCGCCGTGCTGCGACCAGGCGACCTGCCCATGGCGCACATACATGTTCAGATGCCATGTGCCTGAAAAAAGGATCAGCGGAGCCAGGAAGTAAAGGAAATAACGTTTCGGTCGATTTCGCAAGGCCAGATAGGTTCCGAATAAAAGAATCGGCAGAATAAAAATCATGAAAGGGCGCATCAACTCGGCCATCGACAAGAAAAAACCAGCGGCCGTAAAGCAAAAAGCCATTGTCTTTGTCGGTTTTGCAGGCTCGGAACGCTCCAGCCCGACCTTCAAGCAAACGATGAACAACAAACTGAAAAAAGGCAGAAATATGTCGTAGGTCTGGGCGTTGCCTGGATGAATCTCCACGGTGGCCCAGAGGAATACCAAGGAAAAAACAACGGAGGCGAGCATTTTGCGCGTCGAGGACGATGCTAAATATATTGCCAACGCGAACGAAAGCACCAGGGCAATGCGATAGCAGGTGCGAGTGACCAGATAGGTGTCGCCGAAGAGATTGAACGATCCGATTTCCGCCAAGGAGAGTACAATGGGAATCGGGACTCTGAGATTCTTCACGAAATCAGCGGTTTTGCCGAACGTGTCGAAATCCTGAACAGCATAGATATTGCACCATAGCAGCGAATCCACGCCGCAAGAAGACCGAACGAGCACCGCGCCGGCGAGGCAAAATAACACGATCGCCAAAAGCAGCGATTTTCGTTGATTCCAATGCAAAGACGGCATGGCGGGTAGACGATAAAAATGTTGTCGAGACAATCGGTATCGCCGGAATGTCTACGTTATTTGTAAGTCAGAATTGGTTTTACAATATAGTTTTGCATCACTGTGGAACTCGCGCAACACACGAATGATAAACAACGGGTTGCCGATCAGGTAACGCCGAGCCTTCAAGGCCGGCTGCTGATAGAGACGCCAGAGCCACTCGTGACCGAGCCGACGTATCCAGGCGGGCGCGCGACGGACGTTGCCGGCCCAATAGTCGAACAGCCCTCCGATGCCCAAACAAACCGGCACGTTTAATTGAGAGCGATATTCATGGATCCAGCGTTCCTGGAGAGGGTTGCCCATGCCCACCAGAAGCACGTCGGGCCGCAGCGCGTTGATCTTTTCGATAACGGCTGCATGATCGGACGTGAATCCATGATGGTAGCCCGATAGCCTCCAGCCGGAGAAGGCGTAACGTGCATAGTCGGCGGCCGCGGCAACGGTCGGCTGATCGGATCCCAGCATAAAGTACGAGTATCCGCGTTCGGCCGTTTGCTCGAAAAGTTGAGGTACGAAGTCCGTGCCCACCATATTCGCCAAAACGCGAACGCCATGAAGCCGTGCGGCCCAACGAACGCCGGTGCCGTCGCCGAAGACATAGTCACCCGCGTTCAACACTTCACGATACGACGGATCCGTGGCCGCCATGTTCAATGTATGGGCGTTCACGAAATAAAAACATGCCGCACGGCCGATTCGGCGGCGAATCAATGTCTCGATCGCTTGAATTCCTTGCAGCCGCGTAACATTGAGGATTTGAACGCCCAGAACGGCGAATCGGTCGCATCCCAGGGCGGGAAAGTTCGCCTCCGACTCGGCCGGAACTGGCGGCAACGCCGGAGTGGCCGGAGCAATGCTAGAAGGCAGTGTGCTGGTCGAAAATTGGCCCCAATTGTCCGGCGTTATGGTAGGCATCGTGTCTGGCATGGTGCAATAAATCCTCAGTGCAACCATAGCACGTCGTAGAGCAGCGGTAATGCGATAGGATCGGCAAAATGCTTAAAATCGATGCAATCGTCTTGTTGAAAGTCACTTTCGATAAGCGATGTACGATTTCGGCATTCCCATCCATCGCTCGACGATGATTTCACACGCTGGAAACAGCTTCGGCATATCACCGAACCGCAGAAGCCGCACATCCGTTAGGGCATTCTCGACTTGTTCGGGCGTGGGCCTGGTGAGCCATCCCCAGGGCGTGAAGTTGCGGATCAGACGCCGTTGCCACTTGGGCGATAGCCAGTGAATGAACGGCGCGATGTAATGCGGCTCCATGAAAAACTCGTAGGCGGGTGTCTGCACCCAAACGCTTTTCCCAACCCTCTGAATTTCTTCCGCGAATCGTTGCTGGTTTTCCCAAGTCGCAACATGTTCGATCACGCTGTTTGAAAATGCGATGTCGAATTCGCCGTCCTTGAACGGCATGTTCAAGGCATTGCCAACCTGAAAACGGATATTGGCGGGATATTCGTTTTGATCTTGCGGAACCTTGAGATTGAGCAGTGTCACGTGGGGTTTTGTCGAGAGATATCGCCAAATCGGATACGTGCCGCCGATATCGAGGATGTTTGTTTCATCCAAGGGGTGCATGACGTTCTCGAACCTTCGCATCCGGCGTTTGCGGAATCCCGCCGCGCGGCACATCCAGTTGCATATCTGATCCATGCGTTTCATGGTTTTGGTCCTGTCTATCGAAGTCGGCGGTTTGTTTATGAGTTGACGGTCTCTAAAAAATTGCGGATGCAGTTGATGATGTTCCGGGGCCCCTCGCGCATCGCCGGCGGCCGAAAGTTGTTTAATTCGCGGAATTGCCGGGGCAACATTTCGATATCGTAAACCGCAAGCACGTCGCCCTTGGCTTCAAATGCCTTGGCCGAACCGACTTGATGGTCGTTGACATGCTCTCCGAAGCGTTTCTGCCGTGGCACGACCAGCAGCGGTTTTTGCAGTTCCATGCACTTGATAATCGTGCCCATCCCGGCATGGCTAATCACGGCCCGCGATTGCCGCAAATGCTCGTCGAACGCTTCGCGGTCCAAGTGGTTTGCCCATTGCATGTTTTGCGGAATGTATTTGCCGTCGCCGATTTGCGCGAAGATCTCTTCTTCCGTCGCGATAACGGCAGCCAATTCATCGACCGCCCTCACAAGGCGATCGAAAGGGAATTCCGAGCCTACGGTAAGAAATATCATAGGACGGCCCCCACGTATTTGACTTTCCGATAGCGCTGTTCGAGGGCAGGCCATTGCACGAGAAACAGGTCGGCAAAATGGCGCACAATGCGTCCGGATAAGGTCAGCCGGTCGGGCTGGGAGATCGAGTCGATCCAGACGACCTTTCCGCCCATCAGCTTTACGAGCAGACAGCATAGGCATCCGACCGTCGCGCCGGTGCTGACGACCGCATCGGGCCGTTCCTTAAAAAGAATCCGAATGCACTGAAAAAACATCTGCAGCACGCGCAGCGGATGTTGACGATTGGCCGCACTTACCGTGTAAGCTTTGGCACCGCCGGTTAATTGCGTGGAGAGCGGATTGCCGGGCGTGATGAAGAAATGGGGCATGTCGCGCCAGGCTTCGGAAATGCGCAGCAGTTGCGTCAGATGGCCGCCGGTCGAGGCAGCCACGAAAATCTTCTTCGCTTGTGGGATGGCGTTAGGTTGCATTTTGAATGTTCACAATCACTAGCCGTGCTTTGCCGGTTGCGGTTCGCTCAACATCTTTGACCAATTCCAATTCGTATTGAAAATCAGGCCCGACATAGGTCCTTAAATGAACAAGCAATTGTTCCCAGGTTTCCGAATTAAAACCGGCGTCGGGCACGATGCGGATCACCAGGGCGTCGGGCTTGGTCTGCACGACTTGAAACATTTTTATCTCTTGCATGTGCAATGAACAATCGATCATCGTGGCCGGAATTTTTCGTCCCGTGCTGGAAACCAGCATGTCCAGTTCGCGCCCCTCGATGCGTTCATAGGTCGGCAATTCTCGGCCGCAAGGGCAACGCCGGGTGGAACCGACAACGCGATCCTTGATGGCATAACGGATGAACGGCATTGCTTTCCGCGTCAGATCGGTTACGACCACCTCGCCGCTCTCGCCGGGAGCCACTCGCTCGCCGTTTTTGAGCAGTTCGACGAACGTGTTTTCCGCATTGCCGTGATAAAGATCGGCGTGTTCGCACTGCGCCATGAAGCTCATGTCCTCGCCGCCGTATTCATCATAGACTTTGATGCCAAAAGCCTGCTGGATGCGGTCGCGGTGATGCTGTGTCAGCGTATCGGCCGTGGTCAGTGCGCCTTTGAGATTCAGCCGAATCCCACGTTCCAAGGCACAATTCGCCAATGCCGCCATCCCGGAAGCGAAGCTCATGATGATCTTCGGATCGAATGCGGCGATTTCGTCGAGGTAGGCCGATGTGATTCCTTTCACGTTCATATATTTGCGGCCCATCACGAACGACTCGACATCGCGCAACAGACCCGGCTTAGAAAACAGCGAATGATACCGGCTATACAGAAGTATGAACCGAACGCCGAAATCCCATCCGCCCCAACGCCAAAAGCGGGCGACCGCCGCACGTTTAATGATTTTTTCCTCGCGACTGACGAAAAAGTGAAATGGCTCGCCCGTCGAACCGCTGGTATCGCGCGGAATCAATTGTTCCACCTTATACGCACTCGATACGGTTTTTTCCGGCGTGATCGCCTTCATCATCGCCTTATCGACGACGGGCATTTTTTGCAGATCGTCGGTCGTGCGGATGTCCAAGGGCTTCAGCTTCCGCGCATCCATCAATTCGCGATAAAAAGGCACCGTCGCATAAGCATGGGCAATGATGCCTTGCAGTCTCTCATTCTGCAACGCCCGGATTTCCTCGGCCGAATACCACTGGCTTTGTTCCAAGGATCGCAATGTTTGCGAAAGCCGCGTCCCGGTGACGGCGT
>JAEAMG010002813.1_pt1 | contig 10300 bp, 7 predicted proteins | sample 8958741 | NCBI WGS metagenome assembly JAEAMG01 (sample SAMN16933256, study PRJNA681125) | bioreactor sludge metagenome | isolation source: anaerobic bioreactor treating anionic surfactant - SDBS | place: India: Bengaluru | collected 2019-02-28
AAAAATCTATGTAGTGCTAAACAAACCTTCAAACGTTATCACCACCGTCAAAGATACCCACGGCAGAAAAACCGTAATGGATTATCTGGACGGAATCGGGGCACGTGTCTTTCCGGTCGGCCGTCTGGACATAGATGTGGAGGGCGTTCTTTTGTTCACCAATGACGGCGACCTTGCGTTTCGATTAACACATCCCAAATTCCAGATCAATAAAACCTATCTGGCATGGGTTAAAGGATTTGTGAAATCCGATGTCATAAAGCATTTGGAACAAGGAGTAGTCCTTGAAGACGGCGTATCGGCCCCTGCCGGCGCAGCCCTGCTCCGTGCCGGCCATAAGGCATCCCTCATCAAACTCGTCCTTCATGAAGGAAGAAAAAGGGAAGTAAAACGTATGTGCGCCGCCGTCGGACATCCCGTGGAAAATTTGCACAGGGTGGCTTTTGCCGGTATCCAGGCAAAAGGACTGCGCCCGGGAGAATGGCGCCGCCTGACCGGCGAAGAAATACATCATCTCTACCAGTGTGTCGGCCTCTGCCTCGGTCAGACCAACCAACAATTATAATGATGTGTTCGCCCAACACCTTGCAGCGATCAGAAAAGAACATCTCCTCCCGTCCGTGGGTTTCACGGATAGGATAGACAATAGAACACAGCGATGCGTATTTATGGAGCACGACCGACAAGTCGGTGGAACCTGACAGCCTGAAAGCTTCCCGATAGGGGAAAACAGTCTTTTCTTATGCAGCATTTTGATTCAGACTACGCCGAACAACTTTGCACACGCATACAGGCCATTCCGGCGGACACAATTCCGCTATGGGGCAAACTTCGAAAGCAAGGCTTGATTGAACACTTTATCTGGGCCCTCAAACATACCATGGGACGATCTTCAAAGATCCCGGATTACGGCGCCTGGTACGCCCGTCAAGTACTGAAGCCCCTTATACTTAAAGGCATTATTCCGATTCCCAGAAACATTCACTTGCCTGTACAACTCGCGGACCAGGGCATTCAACTGCGGGAACCGGGAGATATGGAAACGCTTCAAGCATTGCTCGAAGAATATTTGAGACTGGTGCAAGACGACGAACTTACGCCGTCTCCCCATCCCTTTTTCGGAAAAATGGATATAGACGAATGGGACCGCCTTCATGTGTTACACTTTGAACATCATCTCAAACAGTTTTCCGCATAAAAGAAAGCACCGAGGGGTGCCGGTCTTATCAAGACGCACAATAGAAAAGCACACTGTTTGCTTTTTTATAACGGGTCATCGTACAGTAATGAAACCGCTCGGGTGGACGGTCTACTACCAGTAAATAAAGATTCTCTATGAAGGGTAAAATCCATGAATCCTTTGAGCTATTTTTCAACTCACTATTTGTTGCGGTTTAATCTGCCGGTTGCAGCGATTCTCCTGGTGGGCGCCTTCTATTTGTTGCGTCGGCCTGTCACACAACAGCTTCTTGGCCAACGATGTTCGGTCGTCGTAAAATGGATTCTAATGGGAGTTTTATCGGTTACCGCTATTCTGGCGCTTGAAAACTACAGGGCCACGGATTACTACCGATACAACAGTTACCTCAACGCATACGAATTTTATCATTACTATATCGGCTCGAAATACGCGCGGGAAGTGGGCTATACCGACATGTACGCCGCCTCGATAATCGCGGATTCCGAGACCGGCATGAAATGGAAACATCAATCCGGCACCATTCGCGACCTGAGCACCGGCGCCCATGTCAATTACAAAAAGTTTTTGGAGCGGGCAGAGGAATACAAGGCTAAATTTACACCGGAGCGCTGGGAGGAATTCAGGAAGGACATCGTCTGGTTCAAGGACCACATGGTGCAAAGCAGGTGGAGCGGCATTCTCCGCGACAAAGGCTATAATGGAACACCGGTGTGGACGATGCTGATCGGCGGCCTGTTGAGCAACACCATTCCCACAGACAGCAAAGCCGGCATGATGTTTCTTGCCTTGCTGGATCCCCTGGTGATTTTGATTACAATTATCCTCGTCGTCTGGGCTTTCGGACCACGAACAGCTTTTTTGATGGTTATTTTGCTTGGCACCCATTATATGATGAAGTGGTGGCACATGAAAGGCGCCTACCTGAGAACCGATTGGGCCATGTGCCTGGTAATTTCGACCTGCCTGATCAGGAAGAACAAGTTCGCTACCGCCGGTGTGTTCACAGGTTACGCAGCCCTGTCGCGGATTTTTCCCGCAATCATGATTTTCGGAATTGCGGCCAAACTTTTCTGGAATCTTACCGACTTGACAACTACCCAGGCGCGAAAGATCTACAACCGCCTCGAAATTTCAAAGCGTCCCCTCGAATTGCGCATGCTCTTCCATGTTACCACAGTCATTTTCGGATTGCTCCTGCTATGGCGCACCTATGCGCTTGTCTCCGGCGTGGTCCTTCCCTGGATGGGGCAGGAAGAGCGCACCATACAGGGCTTTTTCAATCAACTCATATCGGGAGAAGGCGGTTATTCGCCGGCCTTGCAGGTGATTATCCTTGCATTATGGGCTTGCCTGGGCGTGTATTGGATGATATTATTTTTCTGGGGAATGTGGCACAAGGTGCTGGATCGCCGCTATCTTCGTTTCCTGATCGCTTTCGGCGTTACTACAGCCGGCCTGTTGGGGGCCTCATGGATCTATTGGCGAGGCACCGATTACTGGTCCGACTACAACACCAAGATAAGCAAGCACAATACGGACATCAGCACCTGGCGGGTGGGTTACAAATACATTTTCATCGCCGATTTTGGCGATGATTTCAGTTTCATTGAAAAACCCATCAAGTCATGGCAGCCCAGAACCCAATCGCAGTGGTTCAAGGAGAAGAAAACAGAGTGGTGGAGCATTCAGCTGTGCATCATGCTCTTGACACTCATCGCCTGCATGACCCTTAAGGATTACCGGGCTTATCTCCTCGGATTTGTACCCCTGTTCTTCATGATATCACCGACCTATTACTACTACATCATGCTGCTTGTGCCGCTGTTGTTTTTTGCGCCGCGCATTGAGCAGGGCAGGTACGCCTTGGGAATGGCGCTGATGTATGTCACCGGAATGTCCGGTTATTGGTTTTACAGCATGTGGCAGCAAAACTATGGAACCTACTACTGGCTGTCCGTGCAGGTTCTGATAATGGTCCTCTATATGCTGTTTTTGGCCTATATTGAAAACATCATGGTTGCCGCAGAATGGCGGACCGCCCGGCAACAGCAGGCACAGCCTCTCCCCTCTTCCCCGACAAAATGAGCGGTGTTGTGAGGAGACTTTGATACCGGTGTGAACAATCAGGTTCCGCGGGGGAATGCTGCCGGCTCGCGCCGGATGACAACCAAAGGAGCGCGTTTTTGTGCTGTGAAAAATGATGGCCAGGAAAATTTGCCCTTTCGTGAATTGATCGATGAAGAGGGCTTCTTTGATGCGCAGCTGCCCCTGCCGCTTTATGCGGAGCCATGGGCGGCGCCTGTTCAGGTAATATTAAAACGAGACGGGCGGCGGGAACCCTTTGACAAGAGAAAGATTACCGCGGCGATCCTGCGCGCTTCGCCTGCGGAGAATACGTTGGAACCAGACACGGCGGAAAGCCTTGCCTCGGCGGTGACCCTCTACCTGGCAAAACACCTGAACGGGCGCCCGGCAACAGTCGATCAAGTCAGCGATGCCGTAGAGCGTGTTCTCATTCAAATGAACCAGGTGGAGGCCGGACTGGCCTACGCGCGCTATCGGGATAGACGCACACGCATACGCCGACTACGCAAAGGAGACCTGCAGTCGCTGTTGAATGAACTCGAGGAGGCGCGCCAGGAACGCAACGCCGTTTTGGCCCAGGACGTGGACCTCAATGTCCAAACCAGCCAGGACAGGCTGGTCAAATGGGACCGCAACCGTATCGTGGAGGCCTTGCAGCTGGAGACCGGACTGGAACCTTCCCTGGCGGGAATCATTGCGGCCGAGGTGGAAACTCAAATTCAGAATGCGGGGATTACCGTGTTGACAGCCTCCCTGATTCGCGAATTGGTGGGCGCAAAACTCATAGAGCACGGGCTTACCGAGGAAAATGACCTGCACCGCCGTCTGGGCGTGCCCCTCTACGATGCCTCCCGCATCATCCGGGGCTGCACCCCCGAAACCCTCGGCGCCACACCGAACACCACCGACGACATATTGGCGCGCGCGGTGAAAAAAGAATATGCCCTCGCCGAAGTCTTCTCCAGCCAGGTCACCCAAGCACACTTGTTGGGCCGGATCCATATCAGTGAACTCGAATTCGTGGACCGTCTGTACGCCTGCGAACAGTCTTTCACGGGATACCCGGCATCCGGGCCTGTCCATCGGCATGCCCCGGAAACAACCGGAAACGACAATGAACCGGCCTTGATTGTTTCCAGCATGATGAAACAATACGATTTTCTTCAGGCATTTTTTTCTGGTCCTGTTGACTGGCCGGCGTTCAATTTTCTGGCCGCGCCTTTTCTGGCGCACGCACGTGAACAAGAGATTCGTATGTTTGCGCGAACATTTATTTCCGAGTGCGCCTATCGGGCTGCCGCCGACGGACGACGGCCGGCGCGCATCTCCCTCTGTTGGAATGTTCCCGCCCCCCTCTCAAACATTACCGTTAAACAACCTGTTGCGGCCGGGAACGATGTGACATATAAGACGTTGGAGCCCGTGGCGCGTCGCCTGTTCCAGGCATTGCTTGAAGTCTGCCAGGCGGGAGACTTATATGGTGATGATTGGGTGGCACCCGTTATCGAGGTGGTTCTTGATAATGGGCTCTTCCAAAATTTCGAAGGCGATGCCGCCCTGATCCAGGCGGCACGTACCGCCCTCCAACGGCCCAATCTTTGTTTCGTGCGCAAAGAATCGCCACGGCAGCCAGGCCCGCCCGATACCTACAGCCAATTGACCGCCGTCTGGCATCGGATCACCTTAAACCTGCCCCGCGCCGCTATAAGCGCCGAAAATGAAAAGGAACTTTGGAAGGAATTGGAACGGCTATGTGAGGTCGCCGTGACCGCCCACAGGGAGAAAAGGGATTTTATAGAGGCCATGCTGGACCCCGGGGGTTGCACTCCGCTGGCGCCCCTGGCGTGCGCCTTTCAAGAACAAGGAGGAAACAACACGGAACAGGCATTGTTCACCGTAGCCGTTGATGGTTTGTTTGAGTGCGCGGCGATCATTCTGGGGAAGGACCAGGCCCTTTTTAATGCCCGTATTCAACTCATGCAAAAGATTCTTACGCATCTGGCCGATACGCTGAAACAATTGTCTCAAAGAGAGGGAATGCGATGCGTCTTGTCCGCTAACAGCGAACCAAAAATCAGTAATCGTTTCGCCGTCGTGGACAGCGGTTTGTATCCGCGCCTCTTGGACACCATCATCACGGCGAATACACATACTCAGGCGCTTTCCTACACTACCGGCGTAGCCCTGCCTGTCGCTTACGCGTTGAACCCCTTTGAAATTACGCGTATCGAAGGCCTCATGCACATCTTGCTGGAAGGCCACCTGTTCACATCTATTCCAATACCCGTAAAAAATGCCTCAGAAAATTCGCTGGCCGACCTTTTGAAGAAAATAGTGCATCAGACCCAATGCAAAGGACTCTGGTTTTCCCACAATCTCCCCGAAAGACCTCCTTCGTAAAATAGCGATCCGCTGCTTTTGTGCGATGACACCCGTGGATATGCTAAAATAAAATGCTTTTCAAATATATTTTATCTTCATAAGTGCTGATAGTAACGGCATTGAATGCAATAGAATATATTTTACAACTGCAAATAAAGTCTCGTGTTAAGGAAAAGGTTACCAAATTGCGGGATATCTAATAGATTGACTTGCATCATGAGCACGCCCTCAACGGAGACTGCGTCAAAATAGGCGCTGGAGTGGTATCCAATGACTTCAAATATATTTTATAGTTTGGAAGGGAAAACCGCTGTAGTCACAGGGGGAGGTGGTGTACTTGGCAGCGCCATTGCCTGCGGACTGGCAGGCGCGGGTGCTGCCGTGGCCATCGGCGATTTGTTGCCGGATATGGCGGATAGGTGCGCAAGACAGATTGTGGCTGCCGGCGGCACAGCCAAGGGCTACAAGATGGATGTTTTCACGGTAGAAACCATCCAGGCTTGTTGTGATGCCGTTCTGGAAGATTTTGGCCCTGTGGACATCCTTGTAAATGCCGTGGGTGGCAACATGAAGGGTGCAACCACCTCACCGGAACAATCTTTTTTTCATATCCCATCCGATGCCTTAAACAAGATCATGGACCTTAATCTTATCGGGGGGGTTATCCTGCCCAGCCAAATTTTCATTCAGTCCATGTTGAAAAATGAAACTGGAGGTTCGGTCATCAATATTTCCTCCATGAATGCGTTCCGTCCGCTTACGCGCATTCCTGGATACAGCGCCGCAAAGGCTGCCGTGAGTAATTTTACCCAGTGGCTTGCGGTACATCTTGCACAAGAGTACAAGCCTCTGATTCGTGTGAATGCCATTGCGCCGGGTTTTTTCCTCACTGAGCAAAATCGTTACCTGATGACGGATAAAGAAACCGGAAATCTGACGCCACGCGGAAAAACGGTTCTCGCCCATACGCCCATGGGGCGTTTCGGAAAACCCGAAGACCTGGTTGGCGCGACTGTTTGGCTTGCCGGCGAGGCTTCCCAATTTGTCACGGGAATTGTGCTTCCTGTGGATGGTGGATTTTCTGCCTTTTCAGGTGTTTAGTGAAACAGGTACTGTAATTCAAGTACAAAATACAGAAATGTCTTTCCAGGGTAGTGTTTTTTGTGTTTAGAGGAGATTTTATTTTATGATGGATGCCGCTAAAGTGTTAAGGGATAGATCGCCGCAATACAAGTTTTTAATTGCAATAGACAGTGATGGCTGCGCCTTTGACACAATGGAAATAAAACAGAAAGAATGCTTCATTCCAAACATAATTAAGCATTGGTCACTACAGCCTATTGCGAAATATGTGCGCACAGCAGCAGAATTTGTTAATTTATATTCCAAGTGGCGCGGGTATAATCGCTTTCCCGCATTAGTCAAGACATTTGATCTTCTGGGCGACTGGGACGCGGTAAAGGCACGCCACTTCGCCATGCCGAGAATTGATATGTTACGACAGTGGACCGAAGAAGAATCCAAATTGGGAAATCCAGCCTTGCAGGCGTGGTGTGCCAAACATCATCCCGACGAGGCTCCGGATATGCATCGCGCGTTGACGTGGAGTCTAGCAGTAAACGAAAGTATTGCCGACATTGTTCAGGGCGGTCTGCCGCCGTTTCCGTTTGTGCATGAATGCTTGGAGAAGGCTCAAGAAAAAGCGGATATTATGGTATGTTCACAGACACCGACAGAAGCCCTGATTCGCGAATGGGACGAGCAAGGGTTAAAGCGCTATGTCTTCTGCATCAACGGGCAGGAAATGGGCACCAAAACAGAACATATCCAATACGCCACGGAGGGCAAATATGACAAGGATAAAATATTAATGATAGGAGATGCCTTCGGCGATCTCAAGGCCGCACGGGCAAATAATGCCCTTTTCTTTCCCGTAAATCCGGGTGAAGAAGAACAGTCCTGGCGGCGATTGCTCGAGGAAGGCTTGGAACGATTCTTCGCCGGTCGTTTTTCTGGAGAATACGAATCCGCTCTTGTTGCGGAATTTGAACAGTATCTTCCGGAAATCCCCCCCTGGAAACGTAAACCCGGGCATGATCCGAGGGAAACAAAAGCATGATGGGGTCGTAAAAACGCCAAGGAGTACCCGCACTGAGCGCAAGAACTCAGAAGCAGGGTGTTGGATATCGGGTAATGTATTTTAGGAGTGTATTTTCAACATAAGGACTTTGAATCAAAGAATGGAACTAAACAATCTTCCTGACAGCCGCCACAATAAAACCCTTTCCTGTAATGTGGCAGAAATACTCACGCGGCGTATTGTTTCGGGTGAATACCCTGTAAGAACCAAACTGCCCACAGAACGCTTGCTATCCGACGAATTCGGAGTTAACCGGCATGCGGTGCGTGAGGCACTCAAGCGACTCGAGGCCATCGGCTTGGTCGAAATCAAGCACGGCTCCGGGATTTATGTGCAGCCACTGCATTTGACAGCCGGTGTGGAAATCTTTGACGCTATGCTGTTTCATGCGGACGGTTCCCTTGACCCGGATTTTCTTCTCAATATGCTTGATTTCCGGCGTCACGTCATGATCAATATGGTGCAATTGGCTGCCCAAAGGCGCAAACCCCGTGAATTGGGCCGTATATGTCGCATCATTGACGACATCATTTTTAATCGCAAGAAGGGGTTCTTTGAAGATGAGCAACTGCTTTTCTATACCTTCTTCGAGCATGTCGCGGCAGCCACACAGAATCGCGTTTACACGCTGGTATTTGTCACTCTGAGCCAGGCCTTCAGAAATATTCGCAGCGCGCTGGCAGACAAATTGCCTGAAGACCGGTTTGAAACAGAGGAACTCCTGAAAATGAGAGAGGCCTTTGAGCGTTCCGATGCGGAAACGCTGACGACCCTTATCTCAGAATGGCTAAGTATCATGGAAAACGCCTTGAAACCCTATTGCACCAAACAAGAAAATGCGTAGCAAAGTTCTTAATGCCTGTAAAGGGTGGCTATGGGTAATGGGCGTGATATTCGCTGCATCGGGGCAACGCTTTATTTTTTGCCGGTTAAAACGCGCGTACCTCTTAAGTTTGGAGTAGAGACCCTCACGTCTGTGACATGCGCGCGGGTTTCCCTGCGGGTGCAGGACGCGAAGGGCCGCTGCGCAATCGGGTGGGGAGAAACCCCATTAAGCGTACAGTGGGTGTGGCCGGGCACACTCTCGTATGAGGTGCGCCACGAGACCATGCGGGCTTTTTGTGAATGTCTGACAGGGGAGTGGGCGGGTTTCAACGTCCCGGGGCATTGCCTGGAGATAGGAAATCAGTTTGTTGAGACCCGCCTTCCGCAAGTGCTTGAAACGTTCAACCGCAGCCGGCCTGGATACGAAATGCCCTGGCTGGCTGCCTTGGTATGTTGTTCCGCCTTTGACATCGCCCTGCATGATGCCTATGGGATGCTTCATGGGATTCCCGTGTATCAAAGCTACGGTCCGGGGTGGATGAATGCCGACTTGAGCGCCTTTTTAACGCCGGCCGCCGACACGAAAGTTGTCTTTGACGGTATGTACCCCGAGAGTTTTCTGGACTTGCCGCCAAAGAAACGCCTGCCCGCCTGGCACTTGGTAGGTGGAATGGACCGCATTACCGAACAAGAGTGTGACGGTACGGAACCCGATGACGGATATCCCATATTACTGCGGGAGTGGATTCGACGGGACGGTCTGTTTTGCCTGAAAGTGAAATTACGCGGGAACGACCCTTCTTGGGATTACGCCCGGTTGGTGACCGTCGGCCGTATTGCCATTGAAGAAGAAGTGCGGTGGCTCACGGCAGATTTCAATTGCACCGTAACCGATCCCGATTACGTAAATGAGATTCTGGATAGCCTCATGAACGAAGAACCCCGCATCTACGGCATGATACTCTACGTCGAACAGCCCTTCCCTTATGAATTAGAGCAACAAAGCATAGATGTCCACTCCGTATCCGCGCGAAAGCCACTGTTTATGGATGAAAGCGCCCATGATTGGCGGGTAATTCGTCGAGGCCGGGAACTGGGATGGACCGGGGTCGCCCTTAAGACGTGCAAGACGCAAACGGGAGCGATATTGAGCCTCTGCTGGGCCAAGGCGCATGGCATGACCATAATGGTACAGGATTTAACCAATTTGATGCTTGCCCAGATACCGCATGTATCATTGGCTGCCCACGCGGGCTCCATCATGGGTGTGGAAACCAACGGAATGCAGTTTTACCCCGATGCCAGCACCCCGGAGGCAAAAGTCCATCCCGGACTGTATAGCCGAAAGCAAGGATGTATTGACCTTTCCAGCCTGTCAGGTCCCGGATTCGACTACCAGGTGGATAAAATTCATCGTACTCTTCCCGATCCCGCCATTTCCGCAGGGTTCTCCCCTTAAATGTTTTGCGACGCTTCCCCTATCTCGACTGTCCTCTAATCTCACATAAATTAACTTCATTATTATAAGACTGTGGAGAGTACAGTATTTCAGCCTACTTTATCCCGAGGCTAATAACACAAGCATACCCGTTATCCTAATCCTATAAACGAGTAAGCTTTTTCAGTTGCCGTGCCAACTGAAAAACTTTGTTGGACTAAACGCTAAT
>JAEAMG010002814.1_pt1 | contig 10285 bp, 9 predicted proteins | sample 8958741 | NCBI WGS metagenome assembly JAEAMG01 (sample SAMN16933256, study PRJNA681125) | bioreactor sludge metagenome | isolation source: anaerobic bioreactor treating anionic surfactant - SDBS | place: India: Bengaluru | collected 2019-02-28
TCAACTTGGCAGTGACCTGGTATATACCAGACGCGTCCCCGGCTGGCGGTTGGGACCGGCCGCGGATCATCTCTAATGGTATTCTAACGCCCATCCATTACCCATCTAACACAAGTTGTGCTATAATGGCAATACCAAGAGGGGTGGTATACCCCGCTGATTCACCAGCCGATGACTATGAAATCTGTTTGTGACAACTGCGGCATCGAATTCAACTGGCAGCCGACCGTCCTGGACGGCCACACGTACTGCTGTCTGGGCTGTGCGTTGGGCGGACCCTGCACCTGCGACTATTCCAACCTGCCCCGGGTTGGCGAGCTGCGTGCAATAGTCCGGCATACCTCCGTTATCTTGTTGTCGAGCTGTGCCACCCGGCCCGAACCCGCTGCGCCGGAGGCAAGCACGGGCCAGCCCGAGGCGACCCATAGACGGCCGAAAGCAGCGGACGCGAGGGATTCTCGCTCCGTCCGCTGATCTCCCGCAAGTCCGGAACCGATTATGGTAGGTTGAAAGGAGTATCATGTACTTTGATCCGCTGTACTTTCTCTTTGTGTTGCCGGCCCTGCTGCTGGGCATGTGGGCCCAGTTCAAGGTGCAATCCGCCTACGGCAAGTACATGCAAGTGGCCAACGCCCACGGCATGACCGGGGTGGAGGCCGGGCAGGCTCTCCTGCAGGCCAATGAGCTGGAGCACGTCGGGATGGAAGGGACGCCGGGCCAGCTGACGGACCATTATGACCCGACCAAACGCAAGCTGTTCCTGTCGCAGGATGTGGCCAACGGGCGTTCTCTGGCCGGTCTGAGCATCGTTGCCCATGAAGTCGGGCATGCCGTCCAGCACGCCACCAACTATGGCCCGCTGAAGCTGCGGATGGGCATCGTGCCCCTGGTGCAGGTGGGTTCCGCTCTGGGGCCCATTCTGTTCATGGCCGGACTGGTTCTGCAGATGTCCGGGCTGGCCACGATCGGGCTGCTGCTGTTCGGTCTGAGCGCGGTTTTTGCCCTGATCACCCTGCCGGTAGAGCGCGACGCCAGCAAGCGTGCGCTGCAGATGTTGCGCAGCAATAGCCTGATCGAGGGCGGGCAGGAAGAAGCCGGTGTGCGGCAGGTGCTCGATGCTGCCGCGCTGACCTACGTGGCCGCCCTGGTGCAGGTGGTGGCGACGCTGTTGTACTATGTGACCATCCTCTCCGGCATGGGGGGCCGGCGGCGCAGCTAGGCTCCGTCTCTGGCTGGCGGATTTTTCAACGCAGCCCTGCCGAGAACGCAGGGTGCAGTAGCGAAGAACGCAGAGGTTCTGAAGGCTATTAGAAACCCTAGAAACCCGTTTTCTTCAAGAAAACGGGTTTCTTCTACGAACAAGGAGACGGGCTTGAACTCTGGCTCTGCGGTAGAGCCCTGAGCGCAAATCCTTGCCGTGATTTCTTGCTTTTTTCATTCTCGTGTATTATCATCAGGTTACGGTGAAGCAATGACCAGGGGATAGCTTGAAAGCGGAGAGAGCGCACTGGTACGCAGTGCACACCAAACCACATCAGGAGTGGGCGGTTGAGGAGGCTTTGCTCAACCGCGGCATCGAGACCTATCTGCCGGTGCTGAAACCGAGCCGCATGCGGTCCCGGCGCAGAGCGCACCCCACACCTTTCTTCTCCGGCTATCTTTTTGCATACCTGGATCTGACCACGATACCTCTGTCCTCGATCAACTGGAGCCCCGGGGTCAATCGGGTCGTCAGTTTTGATGGCAAGGCGGTTGTGGTCCACGATGAAGTGCTTGAGTGGCTAAAGCGACGCCTGGCCCAGGTTGACGACAGCAACTACTTCCGAGGCTTGCCCCTGCAGCCCGGTGATCGGCTGCGTGTGACCAAAGGCCCCCTGCGAGATATGGAGGCCGTCTTTGAGCAGCGCCTGTCCGCGCGGGACCGGGTGCGGGTCCTGGTGGAGATTCTGGGCCACCTGACCGCCTGTGACGTTGACCTGGATTGTCTGAAAAGAGCCGACGACTAACGAGTCAGGGGCGAGGGCCGGGATCGAAGCCGCGGCCCATCCGGTGGTGGGGTTTCCACAGGATGCGCCGGTCACCTGCCGGGGTGTGGATTCCTCCACTCTTAGGGCCGTGCCAGGTTTCTGGAGGCATCACCTGCCATATAGCCTTGGCTGAGGCAAGCAGTCCCGACCGTTCCGGCACCTTCTGCACGACGAAAGTGCCGGAACGGCGGAGCGTGCCCGTGAAACGGCGCTGGGTCGGGGAGTCGGGTGGTCGTGTCGGTGCACGGCGTGTTGGATGTCACCGCCTGGGCAGCAGGCTGGCCGTGCTGCCGTGGTTCATGCCGGGGCCGGCCCTGGTGGCGGCCCGGCTGGCCGGCGATGCGAAACGGGCGGCTCTCGATGCTCAATCCTGAATCCTCTATCGCGTATCCTGTATCCCGCATCTCCCATCCCTTTCCTGCAGAGGCGGATCCATGAAAGCACTCATCACCGGTGGAGCCGGATTCATCGGCAGCCATCTCGCCCAGCACCTGATGGCGCTGGGTCACCAGGTGGCCGTCATCGACGACCTCTCGACCGGACGGCTCGAGAACATTGTTTATCTGCGTGACAACCCTGGGTTTGATTTCACCGTGGACAGCGTCACCCACGAAGGGGTGATGGAGCGCCTGGCCGGCGAATGCGACATCATCTACCACCTGGCCGCGGTGGTCGGAGTGGACCTGGCGGTGCGCTCGCCGGTGCGAACCATCGAGACCAACGTCATGGGTACGGCGGCGGTGTTGCGCGTGGCGCAGCGCCATCGTTGCCAGGTGTTGCTTGCTTCCACCTCCGAGATCTACGGCAAGAGCAGCCGGGTGCCCTTTGGCGAAGAGGACGACCGGGTGCTGGGACCGACCACGCGCAGCCGCTGGAGCTACTCCACTTCCAAAGCGGTGGACGAGTTCCTGGCCCTGGGCTACCATCAAGAGCACGGGCTGCCTGTGGTGATCGTGCGCCTGTTCAACACCATTGGCCCGCGGCAGAGTGGCCGTTACGGTATGGTCGTGCCACGTTTCGTGGCCCAGGCCCTGTCCGGGCAGCCGCTGACGGTCTATGGCGATGGGTCGCAGACCCGCTGCTTCGTCGACGTGCGCGACGTGGTGCGGGGCATCGCGTCCCTGGGCCGGTGCGCGGCGGCGGATGGGCAGATATTCAACTTGGGCTCCAATCGCGAGATCAGCATCGCGGATCTGGCGCGCCTGGTGCTGGCCGTCACCGGCAGCCGGTCGGAGATCGCCTACATCCCCTATGCTCAGGCGTATGGAGCCGGCTTTGAGGACACGCAGCGGCGGGTTTGGCGGGTGCCCGATATCTCCAAAGTGATGGCTACGATTGGCTGGGAGCCAACGATCGCCCTGGAGGACAGCATTCGCGCGGTGGCCGAGCATCTGTCCCGCACTGCAGGCGCGAGGCCCTGATGGGGAACCGGAGGGCATGGGAGAAACCAGGTGTTCAGGAAAAAAGCCTGGTTTCGAGATTAGGGCATGCCCGGCTGTGCCTGAGCGCGCGCTGGGATGCGGGGGCACTCGCGACGGCCAAGGCTGGGCTGCGCGAGGGCTACTACAGCACCGCGGCCCGCAACCTGCGCCTGCCGCACCAACTGGGGAAGGTGCCGGGTTATCTGGACGCTGAGGGCGTGCCGGTCGAAGAATGAAAACTGTTCATATTGAAATGCTCGTTTTTCATCTGATTTTCATGTGCATGTGCTATGATACAGCGGGGACCGCCCGCCCGGGCTAGAGGGGTGGGGGGAATTCGGTGGAACTGAAAGATCACCTGGCGCTGTTCTGGAAATGAGCGGGGCTCATTTTTCTGTGCGCCTTGCTGAGGAGGCACGGCTCTGCGTAGTTGTCTCGCTACCATACTGATCCTGACCGGGCTGGTACTCGTGACCGCCGCTGTGGGACTGCTTTTCCTGGCGCGCGCCGAGCAGAGGCAGCCTGTTGCCGGCATTTCCGAGACGCCGCTGCCTTCCGCTGCCTCAGACCCGGCGCCCACCATTCGCCTGGGGCCGACCGCTGCTGCGGTGGCCACGCAGCTACCGCCGCCGACACCCATCGCCACCGGCGCGTCGCCGTCGACCCGGCCCGCGGCGCCCGTGCGGGTCATTATCCCGGTGCTGGCGGTGGATGTGCCGGTAGTGGAGGTGGGCTGGCACGTAACTCGGTCCGGCGACGAGATCTATGGTCAGTGGGACACGGTTGCCGGCGCCGCCGGGCACCATCGCGGCAGTGCCGACCCGGGTCAACCCGGGAACTGCGTGCTCTCCGCCCACAGTTCCGACGCAGGCGGCGCGGTGTTCCGTGGCCTGGAATACCTGCAAGTCGGCGACTCGATACAAGTTGTCACTTTTGACAAAAACGAGTACACTTATCTAGTAGGTAGTGTTTTCACATTGGACGAGGTCGGGGCGACGTGGGCTGAGAAACGCGAGCATGCCCGCTGGTTGGACCCTGTCGAGGGGCCCGTGCTGACGCTGGTGACGTGCTGGCCGCCCTGGAGCTACACGCATCGCATTGTAGTGCGAGCGACGCTTGAGGACTAGAGGCGAGTTCGGCTGCTTTGGCACACCTCGGCCCAGCGGTAAGGTTGTGCGGCAAAAAGCGTCTATGATCATAGGGGTGTGGCGGCTGCTCACCGGGCTGGCCGTGCTGATGGCGAGTTGCGGTTGCATGGCGCGTCGGTCGCCGCCGCTCTTTTTGACGCCGTTTGGCGTAGGGGTCGCGTGGGTGCCGGTTACCGCGGCGCAGCTGGATGCTCTGGGCCCGGTCTGGTATACCGATTGGGGCTGGAGAGCCCCGACCCTTGCCGGGCACGAGAGGCTGTACATGATCGATTGCGCCGAGGCGGAGGCTGACCGTGGTCAGATCCCCGCGGCGATGCGCGCCAGTGGGGCAGCCTGGTGGGCACTGGGCAACGAGCCAAACGACCCGAATGTGGGCAACCGCACCCCGGAACAGTATGCCGAGCTGTATCACACCTACGAGGGTTGGGCTGACGTTGCCCCGCGTTGTGGGATATTGCCGGCGGGGATCGCCAATGCGGATTGGCAGTGGGCCGAGGCCTTCCGCGAGGCCTATCGCGACAAGTACGGCCGCTACCCGCGCGTCGATGGCTGGAATATTCACAATTACGTACTGGAACCAGGACTCGATCCATACGACGTGACCGAGTTCGGCAGGCGCATCCTGGCCTTCCGGACCTGGATGGAGAGCATTGGCGACGGCGACAAGCCACTGTTCCTGACCGAGTTTGGCGTGCTGTACGGGAGCGGCTGCTGCGACCGGCCGGTCGATCCGCCGGAAAAGCTAGAGACGTTCATGCGCGATGCAGTGCAATGGCTCCAGGAATCGCATACCGTGAGTGGCTGGGCCTGGTTCGCTACGACTACCAGGGAGTACAATGGCAATCTGATGACACCCGACGGAGATCTCAATTCCCTCGGCGAGACATATGGCCAATTAGCCAAGGGCCCGAATCAACAGGCGAAATAGTTGCATAGGTGCTGCCGCTGATGGGCGGTCAATCTTGCAGGAGGATGACAGATGGCATTCATACGATTATTGCGTGGCAGATTGCATAATGAGGGTGGCATACTCCCTAGGTTTGCACTGACACTTGCCGCGGCAGCGCTAATCGCCGTTGTGTATGGTGCTGCGCACACGCCCTGGGCGCTGGCGCCAACTGCGCTGGCGCAGAATGGGCAGGTGACTTACACGCCGACCCTGCAGACGATTACGACACCGACGCCGACCCTGCAGACGATCACGACACCGACGCCGACCCTGCAGACGATTACGACGCCTACCCCGACCGAGACGCCAACGCTGACGGGGACCAGCACCCACACGCCAACCTCAACTCGCACTTTGACACCGGTGTTGACCTGGACCCGGACGGCGACTCGTACCCACACGCCAACCTCAACTCGCACCTTGACACCGGTGTTGACCTGGACCCGGACGGCGACGCCGACCTTTACGCCGACCGAGCGAGCGACAAGGACCCGAACTCCGACACCAACCCGGACCGAGACGGAGTGGCCGACGCGCACACCGACCGAAACGGAGCCGGCGACGGCAACTCCGACCGGCACACGCACCACGACGGCGACGGCAACCGCGACCAAGCCAGGGCCGACGCCCACCTGCGTGTGTGAGTGCCCGACGTGTCCCGCTCCGGGCACCCCGGTGCCGACGCCAACACCCTATGCCACCGGGCCCGGCATCTGCCCGCGCCCCGGCTATCCCGACTATGCGCCCAACGGACCGCCTGATTTTGACATGCGGCAGGACGAGTGGCGCGCCGGTGAGGACTGGACCCACTCGGGTCCGGCCGTGGCCGCTGATGCCGTCTGGTGGATTGACTCCAAAGAGGAATATGAGTTGGGTCACAAGTACGAGCTGGTGACCCCCTATGGTGTGTGGTCCGACCACAGTCCCAGCAATGTCCAGCCGCTGGTGGAGGACCTGGCCGCCAGAGTCAAAACCGATGACGGCGGGACCGGCGTAGAAGAGATGGTCATTGGCCTGGAGGACTATATCCAGGCACAAGGCCTGCAGGGCTCGTTTGTGGTGGAGAAGATCAAGGGCCCCGCCTGGCCGTGGCTATGGGAGGATGCACAAGAGTCCGATGCCTTTGTCCTGCTGCTGCTGGGCTTCTGGCAGAAGGATGGCAATGACTGGGTGCGCGTGGGCGGCCACTGGGTTGGCGAGACCTGCCTCGATCCCCACGGTCTGACGATCAATCTGGTTGATCCCTTGCTGGACCATGCCACGCTGGGCTATCCGGGGTGGCAGGTGGGTGGCGTCCCGCCGACCTACACCATGCACAACGATGCCCAGTACGTGAGCTATGACCAGTACACCTCGGTGGACACGGCTGTGCCAGGGGCGAAGTGGTCACCGCAGAACTATGCCCACAACGAGCTGCTCACTGTGGTGAACAACAGCCTGGGCCAGAACTATGGTTGCCTGCTGGAGCCGTATCGCGGGCCTTACTCGGCGCAGCTGGCGGTGCAGGTTGCGGTGGACTATGCGGTAGTCGTGCGCCCCGGCGCCCGCTGCGGAGACCCGCTGCCGACCCGCACGCTGGTGCCGCCGACAGCGACGCCATTCCCGGATGGGCTGGCCATCAGCAAAATGCACACCAGCGAGCCTGTGGTCGGCTGGAACTTCTGGTATTTCATCTTTGTCACCAACACCACGAGCTCAACGATACATAATGTGACCATTGTCGATACGTTGCCCGCAGGCCTTTCCCAGATAGAGCCGGGTATTGGCCCGGTGGGCAACTGCCAGCCAGGTGGTAGCTTTGACGGGGTGCGGACTGTGACCTGGAATCTGGGCAACCTTGGCCCGGGGCAGTCCAAGTCGGTATGCATCAAAGCAGTTGCCTACTCGACTGCCGGTGATACGGTCCTGGTCAACACGGCAACCGCGGACAGCGATGAGACGCAGCCGCACTCGGCCAGCGACTATGCCTATGTCTATCCCCAGAGCGGGCCAACCCTTACCCCGACCCGCATCCCCTGGGCATCGCCCACGCAGGTCTGTAACTGTCCGCCTTGCCCCACCTGTCCGCCGGGGCCGACGCCGGAGCCAACAGCCACGCCTGATGGCAGCGGGCCGGGAATCTGCCCGCTGCGGACCTATGCGGACTATGCGCCGCACGGCCCGCCCGACTTTGACATGCGCCAGACCGGCTGGGACCTCAGCACCAGGTGGGTCCGTTCCGGCCCGGCCGCCGCCGCCGATGTGCTGTGGTGGCTTGATTCCGCCGCCGAGTTCGACCTGGGGTACAAGCACGACCTGGTTACCAGTTACGGCCCGTACTATGATCACAGTGCGCAGAATGTCCCGCCCCTGGTCAACGACCTTGCGGCCAAGGTGCAAACGGACAGTGAGGGCACCAGTGTGGAGAACATGGTCGCCGGTCTCGAGGACTATATCGCGGCCCAGGGCCTGCAAGGTGCACTGCTCGTGGAGAGTATCCGTGGGCCTTCCTGGGACTGGATGTGGTTCGACGCGCTGCAAGAAGACCGGGCCTTGGTGCTATTGCTGGGCTTCTGGCAGAAGTACGGCGAGGAGTGGACGCGTGTGGGTGGCCACTGGGTCACGGTTGGCTGCCTGGACGGGCACGGCCAGACGATCGAGCTAATCGATCCCTTCTTCGACGGAGCGGCCATGGGCTATCCGGGTCGCGCCTGGGGTGGCCTGCCCGTTACCCACGACGAGCACAACGATGCCCAGTACGTGAGCTACGACGAGTACACGCATGTCGACACGCTCGTGCCCGGTGCGCGCTGGGCGCTGCCGGACTATGCGTATGACCATCTGGGTGAGGTAGTGGCCAACAGTGCCGGCCAGAACTGGGGCTGCATGCTGCAAGAGTTCCGTGGGGCGTACCAGCCACTGGTGGACGTAGAGGTGGCCGTGGATGCTGCTGTGGTCATCCGTCCCGGCGGACGCTGTGGGGTAGCTGCGCCGACCGTTACGCCGACCGCCACAGCGACCCCGACGTTGACGGTGACGCCCACGACGCCGCCAGTGCCGCCTACCGTGACACCAACCGGAATTCCGACACGGACACCGACCCCGTCGCCGACGCGTACGCCTACGCGGACGTTGACGCCCACACCACCCACTCGCCGCATCTATCTGCCTGTCGTTCTGGGTGGCTCCGCTCGATTCTATCTACCCGTCGAGTTGAGACGCGGTCATTGAACCTGTCGCCAGGAGACCTTTGGGATGCCAATATCCTGAAGGTCTCCTGGTTCTTTGTGGATGAATAGGGGCTGATGATTACTCGCATTCGCTTGGTTCTTGTGGTCTTGATATTGATTGCTGTGGCGGCCGGCGGATCCGCCGCGCCCGCTGTTTGTCTGGCTTTGAGCCAACCGACCCGTGCGTCCCAGACGCTTTCCAAGCTTGAACGGGCGTCTGCACAGGCCGTGCCGGGTGTCAGTCTCATGCCGTCGCAGGTGACCGTGCAGCTACCGGACGGCTTTGTGCTCGATGTGCTCGTCGACTGCGGAACCCACGCTGACGCGGCTGCGGTACAAGTGGCCTTTGATCCCGTGTACATGGAGGCGGTCTCTGTGGCGCAGGGCGACGCAGCCTTTCCGGAAATTCTACGTGCTAGCATCGACCCTGTGGCCGGCATTGTCTACTATGATGCCGGATCCCTGCTGTGCCATAGCCAGGGGTCCTGCCCTGAGGGCGTCATCCATCTGGCCACGATTAGTTTCCTGGCCAAAGCCAGGACCTTTCCGAGCAAGAATGTGGGCATTTACGGCCAGGTCACCTGGGCTGGGGACTTGATCTATGACGGTCAGGGTAGCGGCAGCACGGTCATCATCACTTCACTTGTTAGTCCGCTTTACCTGCCGTTGGTATTGCGAGACTGGGTGTTCTGATCCGGTAAGTGCGCCGTCCGGGCTCAGCTCATCTGACTCTGCGGAGTAAGGAGACACAATGCAAGCGCCATTTGGTTCGTGGTTGCGGGACGCATTGAGCTGGCTGGCGAGGGATCGGGTTGTTCACCGGGTCAATTCGTCAGTGGTGCGTGCGTGCTCGTGGTTGGCGGCAGGCCTCCTGGTTTGCGCGTTGGCCACCAGCCCCTTGGTCGCCCGGCGCGTGGGCTGGTTGGCCGTCCGGGCGCAGGCTGCGGCATCCTCACCCGGGCTCAGCCTTTCTCCGTCTTCTCGAGTCGTGAGCCCGGGCGCGACCTTTGCCGTGGATGTCATGGCCGACTGTGGCACGCACGCCGACGCGGCTGCTATGGCCATTTCTTTCAATCCGGTTTATCTGCAGGTTACGAGCATAACGCCGGATACATCCCGCTTTCTCAACATGTTGCTGCCGGCTTCCTACGACAATTCAGCGGGTCTGGTGCGCTATGAGACCGGATCGGTCGAATGCCATTCCACCGGTTCCTGCCCATCGGGTTCGGTCCATCTGGCGACCATCCAGTTCTCTACGGTTGGCCCGTGCAGCTCTTCCGTCCCGGTGGCTGTCGGTGGCCAGTTGACCTGGGCGGGCAGCTATGTGTTTGACGGCACAGGCGCGGGCAGCACGATTTCCATCGTGCTTGCCGGTGATGTGAATCGGGATGGCCACGTAAACGTGCAGGATATCATGTTGGTTGCCAACCACTGGTCCTCCGTGCAGGGTGAGGCGCTGTACGATGCGCTCTACGACCTGGACGCGGATGGAGATGTCGACGTCGCGGATATCATGTTCGTAGCAGCGCGC
>JAEAMG010002816.1_pt1 | contig 10283 bp, 8 predicted proteins | sample 8958741 | NCBI WGS metagenome assembly JAEAMG01 (sample SAMN16933256, study PRJNA681125) | bioreactor sludge metagenome | isolation source: anaerobic bioreactor treating anionic surfactant - SDBS | place: India: Bengaluru | collected 2019-02-28
GGGGGAAATACCATAGCAAGCGTGAACCGTCATTATAGCGGACATGCACGACGTAGCAAGCATCTTCGCTACGAAGGGTGCAGCAAAATATATGGCGATTTATCCGCAGACCGCAAAATGCACAATAATATAGCCGGGAGCTAACAGCTCCCGGAATGTGCGCCGATTGTACGACAGTTCAGAAGCGGCCGCCGATCCCCGTACAGCTATAGAGTCTCAGATCAGCAATGTCGGAACGATGGGGCCCATCTTCACCTGCCCCCATCCTACTGTTACGCCGGCACGCCGGCCAATCGCACGTAGTCGGGCAATTCGCCTACAAGCGGCTTTAAGTAGTCGATGCAAGCCTGGGTAACATAATTGCCTTCGGCGTTGATGAATTCGTCGGGCATCGGTTTCGCGCCCAACGCCACTTCGGCCAGCGGCGCCGTGCCCAGCGACCAGCGATAAGGATTGCTCGACTCGCGCACGATGCTAACCATCACGCCCGACGTGCCCCCGGCAGCCAATTCAACGGCACGACGCCCGCAGGCATAAGCTTCTTCCACGTCACCGGGCTCGGCTCGGTCGGCGGCGCACATCTGCAACGATTCGCAAACTTGGAACTCGCCGCGCCATCCGAATTCGGCGTTAATCATGCGATGCAGCATCATGGCCGCGCTGGTGCCGCCCATCGCGCCAAACTCGACGTTCGCAAACTTGTCTTTCGTCTGCGAAGCGCTGATCGGCGTGCCGTCGGCATAGCAAACGCCTTCGCCGCATACCACGCTGCACCAACCGTAACGATCGTGACAACGTTTCACGTCGGCCAAGAACTTTTCACGGTCAAACGCCCGCTCAGGCATCAGAATAATGTGCGGGGCGTCGTCTTCCGACTTCCTGGCCAATGCCGCGGCGGCCGGAAGCCAACCGGCCGAACGACCGACGGTCTGAAAAATTACATACTGGTCCACTTTCTTCATATCGCGGGCGAGCATTCCGGCCTGCTTGACCGACATCGCCACATAACGAGCCGCACTGCCGAAACCCGGCGTATGGTCCGTCCCGCAAAGATCGTTATCGACCGTCTTCGGCACGCCCACGCCGATCAATTCGTAGCCATGCTCTCGGCAATACTTCTCAACGCGATGGATCGTATCCATGGTGTCGTTGCCGCCGGCAAGGAAATAGTAGCGGATATCGTATTGCTTCAGCTTCTCCAGAATGGCGGGGAAATCCGCATCTTTTAGTTTGTGGCGGCAGCTTCCCAAAGCCGAACTTGGCGTGGTGCGCAGACCTTCGATCACGGCCGGAGCCTCGCGCCCCAGGTCGATCACATTGCCCTGCATGAAGCCTTCGATGCCATACCGCATCCCGAGTGTCCGGCCGATGTCCTTTTGGGCAAGGCACCCTTGAATGACTCCACAAAGACTCGCGTTGATCACGCTGGTAGGTCCGCCGCTCTGTCCAACGATGGCATTGCCTCGAAGCATTTAATATCTTCCTTATTCAACAATGATTGGTTCTAGTTACGATATTGCCGACAATTCTCTCAGCTATTGTTCTAGCTTTCCCGCCCAAACCAATAGATTGCGGAAAAACCGGGCGTACCGACAGCCAACTTCGATCCCATCACCGGCAACAGGCTGCACGACGCGGCTATCGCCCCAATCGACGAACCCACCGACCCAGTGCGGCGCCACGTCCGTGGCCAAAGCAGCCGTCCGCCCCCGGCCATGCTGACCGACAATCAAAAGCGGCGTTTCCTTGCCTTGCGTAAACTGAAAAGCACCAGCCGCTTGATGGACCGAAAACTGCACCGACGTCAACAACGTCTGCGTATCCGGCTTCGGCGCAATGGCATTAAACCCACCGATGCCCGGCGGCTGATCCCAAGGCAAATCCGCGAGAATCGGATGGTCGGCCGCCTTCTTCACTAAGCACGGCTGCGCGTAGTTCCGCCGGTCATCGCAATTTTGCATTACGACGGGCAGTACATCAGCTAACGGCGATCGATGATACTCGCCCAAACGGCCGAAATAACTCTCCCATCCGCCGAACATCACTAAGCCCGCACCCTGCCTGACACGGTCGGCCGCATGACGCATCGCTTTTTCGCCAAATCGAGCCGCCGGATAATCGCTCACCACATACAACGCATACGGCTCGGTGAAAAAACGTTCCGAAGGCGCAGTATCGCTCGCCACATGGTCGAACTCGATGCCGTAATACAGCATGATCCCGGCCAGATAACTCGCCGCGCCGCCAAGAGAGCCGTCGCCTAAGTAACAAACCTTTGCCGACATCAAGACGCCTTTGTAAACAAGGGGTGATACTGCTCGGGATTGTAGAAACGGAAAGCCAACTCGCGCAGATACTCGATCGGCCCGACGTTGCGTTGGATCGACACGACTGCCTCGATCTGCTCCTGACTCGCAAAAGCGCGAATCGCGTCCAGCTTGGCTTCCAACATCATCGGAGTCGCCTCGACCCGAATCTGCGGCGGCTCAGGAAAATCGCAATAGCACGCGAACTCATAAACTTTCGGCACCTCGGCAATCGGCGTCCCAAGCTCGGGCCAGATATTGCCCTGGGCATGGAACAAACTAATCAACGTCTCTTCATGAACAATTTGATGGTCCGGGTGCAAATCCGTATTCGTCGGCAAAAACACACGATTCGGCCGAATCTGCCGCAAGGCATAAGTAATGGCATTTTGCATCCCGCCGGCGCCTTCGATTTCCGTTGGAGCGCCGATGGTCGTGAAATGCCGCCCGCGGTAGGCGTTCAAATTGCAGTCGGGACACTCGATGAACCGCAGATTGTCGGCCGACAATCCGAGCAAACCATACCCCTTCTCCGTCTCCGCTCGGCGAATCTTCACGATATTCCGCCGCTGCTCGAATCGGCAATAGCCCATCCGGCCATCCGTCACCACTACCGCATGAACCTTCGCCCCCGCAGCCAAGCCGACTTGGAATGTCAATCCCGCGCCAATGATAACGTCATCATCGTGCGGCGAAACAAACATCCAGCATTCATCGCGACCACGCCAATCCGGAAACAACTCCGCGATGTTCGACGTTGTTAGAAGCCCCTCAGGCGTTCGGCGGATATAGGTAATGGATGCGGACATGGGGTTTCAGGGTTCAGAGGTCTGGAATCGGGAAAAAGCCGCTTACGGGGCTTCGCAAACGGCTTTCCGTTATTCATTTCTACGCTTACGGTGCAATAAACTCATTGCCGATCTTGCGGGCACGCTCGGCCTTGTCCAAATTAATGCCCAAGGCAACGCCCACATGGACCAAAATGTTCCAGCCGGCCAGCAATTGCAAAACCGTTTGATAACCTTCGACGCGAGGAATGCGGATCGTCGGCAACGATGTTTCGGTGTCTGAAACCGCAATGACCGTCATCCCGACGCCATCGACCAGCGTGGTCTTGAACTTCTCGATCTCGGCCGGGAACGGATCGACGACGATCACCACTTCCTCGCGTCGCATGATCTCTTCGATGCCATGCACCGCATAGGTGCCTTCCAGGTAATCGCTCTTCTTATGCGTAATCTCGTTTGTCTTGAGGGTCAATTCCTCGGCAACGCCGTCGTTGCGCCCGGCAAAGTAAATCACCGGCGCCTTGGCGATCTTATCCACCAAAGCCGGATCCAGATCGGCCTCCAGCACTTCCTGGCACTTCTGGGCAGCCTCTTTTTGATTGGCCGTCAGCGGCGAATTTTTTTCCCAGGGGCTCAGCAACGATCGATAGAACAATGCCTGCTCGACAACGCTCTTCGTGGCGGCCACGGCGTCTTCCTTGCCGCAACGCAAGGTGTAGCAACGATTCGTAACGTCTTCCAACATGCAAGGACTGTTGGCCGTCAAACCAAAGCGGTTCGAGTGACCTTGTTTGCCCAACTGGGTGAACAAAGAGATCAGTTCTTTGGTTTTGCCGCTGTTGCTGGCTCCAAACACCGCGAACTGGCTCAAGTCATACTCGTGCGCCTGCCGTGCCCCTTCCGTGGCAACAGCCAGAGGAGTACCCTGCCGAAGTACTTCACAAATCAAGTTTTTGGCCGGAAAGATTCGACTCGACCCTTCGCCGGTCAGAAACAAACGCCCAACTTTTTGGATGGCTTGCGCGGTATCCTTGGCGGCCGAATAATCGAACTCTCCGACGATGCGCGGAGTCTCCAACATTTCCCGAACGAGTGCAAAAGAAGCGAACTTAGGGTTGTTCAGATTCATCGACAGGTCTCACGTGAGGTCAACGGCAATTAATAAATAACACGCCATGCGCTCCCCTTAGTATAAAAGCCAAATCAATACAAGACAATGGGGATATTCAGAAAGGCCACACCCCCACGTTGCACAGAAACCAGACCACTCTCGCAAGGGAGTATATTCCCTTTGCAAACAGGGCCAGGAAGGTCCAATGCGATCCAATCGTTTCAAAGTCCACGACGTTTTGCCCGCTCCCCCACAGTCACTTTGCATGAGAATCTGGTATTATAGGGGTCTCTAGTGGCTCATCATCGTAACCAGTTATGAGGAGTAGGAGCGGGGTATGTTTATCGTCTCACAATCAAACTGTCGTCTAAGCTCCGTGTTTTTTGCGGGTTTTCTGGTCGTCTCGACTGCCTTCGCAGATGAATATCGCACATGGACCGATATAACGGGCACCCATAAAGTGCGTGGAAAACTCGAATCGGTCGAGAATGGCAAGGCGATTCTTGTCCGTGAAGATGGCAAGAAACAAAAAATCGCCCTCGAGAAGCTTAGCAAAGCAGATCAAGATTTCATCGCGAACCAGGAGTTGGATAGCCCCTTCGAATCGGTCGATGACGAACCTGGCCAACCGGCAAAACAGGCTGCCGAGCCGTCGGGCAACAATCCTCGTGTCGTGAAAGTGAATTGGGACGACTCGCAAGAGGTCCTGTTGGAATCCGGTGAATCCGACTGGAAAATCGACGTTCCGGAAACGCCGTCGGCCGAGTTCCGCCCGAAGTCGATCCCGCTCCCAGGAAAAAAGGACTTCTTTGAAAACATGACGGGAATTGCCTTCAGCCGCACGGCAAAGGCGGCGGTCATTGGTTATGCCCTGGATCGGCACAAAGAAAGCAAAACGGTTCGGTTGGTTGCTTGTGATCTGCAGACTGGCCGCATGACGGCGCAAATATCCCTCACGAGCGAGAACTTGGCGCCAATTGCGTTGCACGACGACGGCCGGCAGATCCTGATGCGTCGCAACGACTTTGGGCACGGAACGCATAATCGGCTTGAAATCTGGACAATCAAAGGCAAGGGGGTCGTTCGATCCGTCGTCTGGACTCCTTACGAAGAAGGTTGGGAGCCGCATCGAGACGTTTCATGGGCGGAATTTATCGATGCCAAGCGACTCGCCACATGCAGCAGCGGCGGAAAAATCGCGATCTGGAATCTCGCTACGATGCAACCGACCTGTCACATTCAGGCAGAACCTGATTCGATTCCCTGCTTGAGCACTGACAGAAAAATGATGGTCATCGTTAGCAAGAACGCGATGGGGATATTTAACATCGAGAAACAGGAGATGATAACTTCGCAAAAAACGCCTCGCGATCTCCAGAGGACGGCCGTGGCGTTCAGCCCCTCGGGACGCAAAATCGGATGCATTGCAGGCGACCGAATCGTCGTATGGGATACGGCCACGGGATCGCTCGAGAAGGACTTCGGCCTGACCGGTCTCCACCTCTTCCATCAAAGTATTGTTTTTCCGGATGATGAATTCGTCTTAGTCGGCAACCAGTATCTCATCGAACTCAAGAATCAACTCAAACTTTGGAAATATGACGGTGCCGAGCAAGTCCGCGCAGCCTGGGGAATAACTTTTTTTGGCATATCCGGCGACGAGCGGTCGGGTTTGCTCATGGCGGCGAAACTCCCTCAACCCGAGGCAAAAGCCCTTCTCGAGAAGGCGATCAAACAGCCTGACTTATTCGTGTTTCACAAGGGAACGCCAGTGAAACTCGACGTCTCAAAAATTCCTGATGCCGCCGAGAAAACCAAAGCGGCCGAATCGTTGACGAAAAAACTGGCGGCCATGAATTGCCCTATCCAGGATACGGCGCAAGTCAGTGTTGTGGCGATCGTCGAGGGACCGACTCCCAAGGAAGTGTCTTTCATGCACTCAGGAACCTACAAAGTGCAGGAATATCGGACCCGGCTCAAAATCGTTCATGCGGGTCAGGATATTTGGGAAGCTAGTTGGACGAATATCCCTCATATTCTCAGAATTGAGAGAGGAGAGAATATCGAAGGAGAGTTGCGCAAGGCAAGCTCGAAGCCCTCGTATGGCTTCTATGAATCCGTGGTGCTTCCCGAGTTCTTGCAAAAACCAGCGTCCGATAAGGCCGCCGCAGGTGCAGACCAAACGCTGGGAGCAACACGCCTGACGCCGCAAGGCCTTTTGATGCCGCCAAGCCATAGCATGAGAAAGAAAAGAGCATAGCTCCAGCGCATCCATGCCAGCCGGCTCTTCGTTCTTTCAATCCACATGTTTGCCGCGTTTTGCGGTCCATTGTGGTATGAATGGTTACGCAAGTCGAGCCAAGACGACGAAACGGACGCAGTAATTTTCTATGGTCAAAATAGAAAAACTGTGAAGCGGGCGGGCTTGCCCGCCGTGTTTTTTAGCAGTTGCATACCGTGGACATGAATAACCTTTTTTCACGTTCGTTCCCGCAACCGCCATAGTCTTTTACTGCACTCGACGAAACCGCTCTAGTTGACGCCGCGAAAGCGTGCAAGTAAAAACATGTACTTGTAGGCATGTTTCGATGCGACAAGGCTACGCTTGCTTCGCATCATCACCTTCATTGCTATAGTTATGTTTATCTCCATCGACGGCGGCGACGGCACCGGAAAATCCACGCAACTGCAACTGCTGGCCGACTGGCTGCGGCAGGAAGGCCATGATTTGGTCACTTGCCGCGATCCCGGTAGCACGCCCCTGGGCGAGGCCGTGCGCAAAATCCTGCTCGACCGGCATGATTTGCACATCCACCGCCGCAGCGAAATGCTGCTCTACATGGCCGCCCGAACGCAAATGGTCGAAGAAATCATCCGGCCGGCCCTGCAACAACGAAAAACCGTGCTGTGCGACCGTTATCTATTAGCCAACGTGGCCTACCAGGGCTACGGCGGCGAACTCGATGTAAAAACGCTCTGGGACGTCGGCCGCATCGCCACCGGCGGACTAATGCCCGATCTGACCATCGTTCTTGACGTGCCCCCCGAGGTAGCTGCCACACGCATGGCCCGGCCGTTGGATCGCATGGAATTGCAAGGCGCGGAGTTTCACTCCCGCGTGCGCAACGGTTTTTTAACGGAAGCCGGTCGCCAGCCTGACAAAATCGCCGTGCTTAGCGCCGTAGGTTCGATTGAGCAGGTGCAGGCCGAGATCCGGCGCGTGGTCGGCCGTTTTTTTGAGTGTGACTGAGCCGCCGAGAATCAATCCGGGGGGATTCAAGACACTTCGACATTTTTTCCCCAGCCGCCTTTCTGCAACCTATTGCCGCACCGACACTTGTGACGAAGGGTTGCCATTCGGCCCGCTACGCCTTATGATGCGGCCTGGAATTGATCGCGGATTCGTTTTGCCCTCATCCTTCGAATATGTCCACCGTATACCGCACAGACGCCGGCCAAGCCACCGCCAAGGTAAACTCCGAGATTCTCGACCGGCTGCCGCCCCAAAGCCTCGACGCCGAAAAAGGAGTCCTGGGCAGTCTGTTGATCGATCCCGAACTGTGCGACGATATCGCCTTGGTCCTCCGGGCGGAAGACTTCTACGCCGACGCCAATCAAAAGCTCTATACGCATCTGATGGCGATGCACAACGAGGGCGTTCGGATCGACGCCATGCTGTTGCTCGAACGTCTGCGCAGCACCGGCGATTTGGAAATCATCGGCGGCCCGGCCTACTTGGCCGAGGTCGTTCACGCCGTGCCCTATGCCGCCAATGCGGTCTACTATGCCGGCATCGTGCGCGACAAGGCCACGCTTCGCTCCCTGATCCATGCCAGCACCGAAATTCTGCGTGATGCCTACGAGCCGACCCTCGATCCCCGCGAAATGGTCAATCGAGCGGAAGAGCAGATCTTCGCCGTGCGCGATCAACACAGCAGCGATCAGGTCACCTCGATTCAAGATCTGCTCGTCGAGGCATTCGACAAAATCGACGCCCGGCTTGAACACGGCGAAAACGACGGCGTGCCCACCGGCTTCCAAGACCTCGACAATATGACCGGCGGGCTGCACGGTTCCGAGTTTGTCGTGCTGGCCGCTCGTCCCAGCATGGGCAAAACGGCGCTGGCCACCAACATCGCCGAGCATGTAGCCATCGAGGCCAATGTGCCCACGCTGTTTGTGAGCCTCGAAATGGCCAAGCTCGAGTTGGCCCAGCGTATGCTTTGCTCGCAAGGTCGAATCGATGCCAGCAAGTTTCGCAGCGGCTTTTTATCGAAGGAAGACCGCTCGAAACTGGTCGAGGCGTCGGCCAAGCTGGGTAAGGCGCCGTTCTTCGTCGACGACACGCCCGCCCGCACCTGCACCGAAATCGCCGCTTGTGCCCGGCGTTTGAAACGCAAGCACGACCTGGGTCTGATCGTGATCGACTATTTGCAGTTGATCAATCCCGACGACCCCCGCGATCCCCGCCAAGAGCAAGTCGCGAAGATGGCGCGCCGCTTGAAGGCGCTGGCCCGCGAATTGAAGCTGCCCGTGCTCTGCCTTGCACAATTGAACCGCCAAACCGAGCAAGGCAAGGAAGGGCATCGCCCCCGGTTGAGCCATCTGCGCGAGTCAGGCGCCATCGAACAGGACGCCGACGTCGTCATGTTCATCCATCGCGAGGAATACTACCACACTCGCGAGGAAGCCATGGAAAAAGGCATCTGCGGCCAAGCCGACATCATCGTGGCCAAGCAGCGCAACGGCCCCACGGGCGATGTCAAAGTCGCATGGTTCGATAAATACACGCGATTCGAAAACCTCTCGCAAAAACCCTACGAAGAATTCGGCGACTTCCAAACGCAGGGAGATTTTTAATCCCCATGAGAATCATCCGCTCCAACGATCGTGCGTTCGTGCCTGCCGGTCATGAAAATCCTCTTTCGCCGGGCGTGTTGAAAAAAGTGCTGCTCGAAAAAGCCGACCTTCAGCCCGGCCGCATCCAGATGATCAACTGGGCAAGCCTCGGCCCCGGCAAACAATTCTCGCTGCATTACCACGAAGACATGCAGGAAGTGTTCATCATGGTTCAAGGCGAAGCCGACATCACCGTTGGCGCGATGGCCGATACCCTGCGCCGCGGGGATACGATCGTGATCGATCCGCGCGAAGCTCACCGTATGCACAACAAGACGACCGAAACAGCCGAATACATTGCCATCGGAATTACAGCCGAAACTAACGGCAAAACGGTCGTCCTGGAAGCGTAATCCGCTATGGGTGCTGTAACGGATTATGGTAGTTTGTCCACGGACTGCAAAACGTACAATAGTTTAGCCTGGAGCTAACAGCTCCCGGAATGTGAGCGAATTGCACAACAGCTTAGCGGCCGCCAGAACGTCAGCCCTGCTGTTTATTGACCGCCAGAACGTCGACCCTAAGTTTAGCGGCCGCCGGTACGGCGGCCCTGTTGCCAAGCCGCCATACCGATGGCAGCTAAACAACACTGCGTATCCAACTTAACCATAAAAAACGGTGCCCATCCGCTATCACACTTCCATCACGTCACTTGCTTCATAGCGCGTCGCTAGATAGATCGGACGGCGCTCTCCAACAATCCGGCGGTGCGTTCGCATGGCCAGCTCGGGTGTGTTGTTTTCGTGCGACAAATGCGCCAAGCACGCCCATTTCAAACGCGACGAAGCATGGCGATCGAGCAACTCGGCCGACTCGACATTCGAGATGTGTCCCCCGGGGCCTTGAATGCGTTTCTTGAGAAATGCAGGATAGGGCCCATTGGCAAGCATGTCGGAATCGTAATTGCTCTCCAACAGAACAGCATCAAGCGAACTGATAATGCCATGCAAATCGGCAAAGACATGCCCCAGATCGGTCAGAATGCCCAGGCGGCGACTTCCGTCATCAACGACAAACGCCACGCCGTCCACGCCGTCGTGAGGTGTGGCCACGGTCTCGACCGTCACGCTGACGAATCGCAACGTTTCACCCGCCGAAAAATGTCGAAGGTCTTCGATCTCGCCAAGGCCGTATCGGTTCGAGGCATGGTATGTTTTCTGCGTCGTATAGATCGGCAAC
>JAEAMG010002817.1_pt1 | contig 10281 bp, 9 predicted proteins | sample 8958741 | NCBI WGS metagenome assembly JAEAMG01 (sample SAMN16933256, study PRJNA681125) | bioreactor sludge metagenome | isolation source: anaerobic bioreactor treating anionic surfactant - SDBS | place: India: Bengaluru | collected 2019-02-28
AATGGGCACGGCGTTTCGGGAGCAGGGGATGCGGCTGGCAGACGGTCAATGGGAAGATCCGCTGCCGGATGGATTGACGCGCCAGGTGCGTTTTTGGATAGATGATATCTGGATGATCGCCTCGCTGCAGGTCCAGGCGTACCGGGTGACCGGGGAAGCGGAGTATTTGGAAAGGACTGCCAGGGTGGTGGCGGCTTACCTGGAGAGATTGCAGCAGCCCAACGGCTTGTTTTACCACGGCACCGACGGTCCGTTTTTCTGGGGCAGGGGAAACGGCTGGGTGGCTGCCGGACTTGCCGAGTTGCTTACAGAGCTGCCCCAAAGCGATCTGCACTACAGTGCCATCCTTGAAGGGTACAGCAGAATGATGAAAGCACTGCTGCGCCACCAGGGTGAAGACGGCCTTTGGGGGCAGCTCATAGATCATCCCGGGTCATTCAGGGAAACCTCGGGCAGTGCCATGTTCGGATATGCCATGCAGGTGGGGGTAAAGCAGGGACTGCTGCCCCGGCGACCCTACCGCAGGGCGGTGGATCGGGCGTGGAAAGGCCTTGGCAGGTATCTGAATGAGGACGGGACTTTGAGGGAAGTATGCGTGGGCACCGGCCAAAGCACCGATGTGAATTTTTACCTTACCCGTCCGCGTGTAACAGGAGACCTGCACGGACAGGCTCCAATGCTGTGGTTTGCTGCAAGTTTGTTGACAGAGTAAGCCTGAATCCCGCGAATTTCTAGTGTCAGTATTTTCGACACATCTTGCTTCTCCGGAATATAAACGATAAATTTACAGATAGTATCCGCCAAATAAATTTTTTTTAAAAATTTGTAACTACGTCGTGTTTTGACGGAGTGAACAGTTATTTTTAAACGCCTTTACTAAGCGATACAATATTGAGGTATGAGATTTAAAATCACTTTTATATGAAAGAATATATAGCTCATATTCGTTATGAAGATGAAAAAGAGGTTGTTCAATCAGTAAAAGCTCATCTTGAGCAAGTAGCTCAGATAACTTCAAATAATGCTTCGAAAATTGGTTTAGCAAAAACAGGTGAACTAATAGGGCTTCTGCATGATTTTGGTAAATATAGTTCTGCATTCCAGAACTATATTGGTTCTGCTACTGGAGTAATTGATCAAGACGAAGATGATTATATTGACGCATGTAGTATGAAAGGTAAAGTAGATCATTCAACTGCAGGTGCAAAGTATTTATGGAACAAAGCAAAAAATGAAAATTCACAAAAACAAGCCGTTATTCAGTTACTAACTTTGTGTGTTGCGTCTCATCACTCAGGCTTAATAGATTGTTTGACAACTGATGGAAAGAATGCTTATGAGAAACGTATGTACAAACCAGACGAAAGATGTCATCTGGACGAAATTAAAGGAAAAGCTGATGATGAGTTGCTAGTAAAAATAAAAAACCTGCTTGATGACGGTGAATTTTGTAACGAGGTAATCAATTTGTTTAAAAAGATAAACAAGAATAATTGTAATGAAATTTTAAAAAAATTTCAGTCAGGTTTAGTAGTTCGTATGCTTTTTAGTTGTCTGATTGATGCTGACCGTACCGATACGGCAAATTTCGAAAATTCAAAACAGACTAAACTAAGGCAGGATGGTAGATATGTTGGATGGGAAGTGTTAATTGAAAGACTAGAAAAAAAACTATATGATTTTGGAAATAACCCAGATAAAAGCCCTGTCGATGGCATCAGAAATATCGTTTCAAATGCTTGCTTAATAAGATCAAAAGATGAAATGGGTGTTTTTACCTTAACAGTACCGACTGGAGGAGGGAAAACATTGTCTAGCCTTCGGTTTGCTTTACACCATGCAAATAAGCACAAACTCGACAGGTTAGTATTTATAATACCTTATACCTCAATTATTGATCAAAATGCTCGTGTTGTGCGCGATATTTTAGAATTAAACAAAAGCGAGCAAGGTAAATTTGTTTTGGAACATCATTCGAATTTATTACCAGAGTTGCAAAGCTGGAAAACGAAAATTCTCTCTGAAAATTGGGATGCGCCCATCATTTATACGACAAGTGTTCAATTTTTAGAAACACTTTTTAGCGGCGGCACCCGTAGTGCAAGACGTATGCATCAATTAGCCCGCTCAGTTATTGTTTTTGATGAAATACAAACGTTACCAATTAAAACTATCCATTTGTTTTGCAATGCCATTAACTTTTTAACCACTTATTGTCATTCAAGTGTGGTTTTATGCACAGCAACACAACCATTACTAAATAAGGTTAATGAAGAAAAAGGGTGCATTAGATTTTCAAAAAAAAATGAAATTGTTCCTAATGGGGAAACAATTTTCAATAACTTAAAGAGAGTTGAGGTCATAAATAAAATAAGACCTTCAGGCTGGGATATCCTGCAAATTTCTCGATTAGCCATTGAACAAGTCAGTAAAAAATTAAGTTGCCTAATTATCGTAAACACAAAGAAAAATGCTCGAGAAATCTATGAAGAACTCATTCAACATACAGATTTCCCTGTTTATCATTTAAGCACCAGCATGTGCGCGGCACACCGAATGGCAAGTCTAAATCAAATAAGGGAAAAGCTTAAAGAAAGGGATCCAATAATTTGCGTAAGCACACAACTTATTGAAGCGGGTGTGGACGTTGATTTTGGTACTGTTATACGTTTTGTCTCCGGAATTGACTCCATTGTACAGGCTGCAGGACGCTGTAACAGGAATGGTATAAGACCGTCAGGGCAAGTATTTGTAGTAAATCCAAAAAGCGAAAATATCGACTCATTACATGATATTAAAACTGCAAGAAATATTAGCTTCCGAATTTTCGATGAACTGCATAATCCCGACTCGGGATTACCCAATGATTTAATTCACCCTCAGGTTATGGAACGCTATTTTCAGTATTATTTTTATAACCGGTCTGATGAAATGGATTACAATGTTAATGTAGGTAGAAATGACACGTTATTGAATTTGTTAAGTAATAATTCAATTTCCGTCAGTGAGTATTCAAGAGAAAATGACAAACAACCATTAATGTATTTTAAGCAAGCCTTCGCTACTGCTGGTAAAGTATTTGAAGCCATAGATGCACAAACGCAAGGTATAGTGGTTCCCTATTCCGATAACGGGGAAAAAATTGTAGCAGATTTGTTTTCGCAATATGCAGTTGAACAACAGTATAAACTATTACGGAAAGCCCAGAAATACACTGTAAATACTTTCCCAAACGAAATTAAGAAGCTTGCTGAGCAATTAGCAATTCGCGAAGTTCCAGAAATTGGTGTGTTGGTATTGATTGATCCCCGCTTTTATCATCCACAATTTGGTTTAAGTACTGAAATTAAAACAGAATACGAAACTCTTATAAATATATAATATGGATACACCTAAAAACAGCATTCAGTTTAAACTGTGGGGTAGATATGCCTTGTTTACCGATCCAATTACAAAAATGGGTGGTGAACGATGTTCATACCACATTCCCACATACGAGGCGCTTAAAGGAGTGGCTAAATCAATCTATTGGAAACCAACCCTGATATGGCATATTGACAAGATACGCATAATGAAACCAATACGGACACAAACGAAAGGAACAAAACCATTAAAAATGGGCGGAGGAAATGATTTAGCTATTTACACTTACTTAGTAGATGTTGAATATCAGGTTTTGGCCCATTTTGAATGGAACATGCATCGTCCCGAGCTGGTAAACGACCGTATTGATGGCAAACATTTCCAAATAGCACAACGTACTCTATTGCGAGGTGGACGTCAAGATATTTTCCTTGGAACACGAGATTGTCAGGGCTATGTCGGTCCATGCCAATTTAGTGAAGGACAAAGTCATTACGACAATGTCGATGAAGTAGCTTATGGTCTTATGTTTCACAGTTTCGGTTATCCAGATGAAACAGGTAACAACATGCTTGTTACTCGATTTTGGCGTCCAGTGATGAAAGAAGGAGTAATTGATTTTACACGCCCCGATGATGAAACAAACATTATCAAAGAGGTGCGGACAATGCAAACCAAGAAATTTGGCGAAAGTATGAACTTTCAAAAGGTAGAAAATGAGTATGAAGAAATTGTTCTGCAAACCGGTTGGGAGGACGGTAAATTATGAGCTGGTTAAATGCATTGTACCAAACCTATGAGAATTGTTATGGAATGACAGATGTTACCCAAACAATGGGTGATAAGCCCAAAAAACCCTTACTACCCCCTTTTCATACCTTACAAAACTCACATATCGAAGTCACTATTGATGGAAACGGGTATTTTATTGATGCCAGTTTTATAGAAGACAAAAACGACAGAGAAATAATTATTCCCTGTACTGAAAAATCGGCTTCTCGAACAAGTGGAGAGGCACCACACCCGCTTTGCGATAAAATTCAATATTGTGCAAAAGATTTTTCCGGGAATAAAAAATCCTATTTTAATTCTTACATCAAAATATTGGAAGAATGGTATTGTTTTGACAAAAAAAATAATTTTCTCCAAGCTATTTATTTATATGTACAAAAAGGCACGTTATACCATGATATACTTAATACAGGAAAAGAGTTCGGTAAACCCGACAAGGATGGAGGCGACTTTTTAATACGTTGGAGAGTGAATATTCCAACTATCTCTGAAAATCGTTGTTGGAAAAACAATCAATTGTTTGAGAGTTGGCAAAGGTTTTCTGAATCTCAAGAGAGTATTGAGGATATTTGCATGGTAACTGGTATAAAAAAACCTATTGCTATTAATCATCCAAAGCGTATCCGAAATAGTGGCGATGGAGCAAAACTAATTTCTTCCAATGATAGAACAGGTTTTACCTTTCTTGGAAGATTCCTTCTAAATGATTTTAATAACGAAAAAATATCAAATCAGGCAGCATCTATTAGTGTCGAAATCTCACAAAAAGCACACAGTACTTTGCGTTGGCTTATTGATAGACAAAGCTTTCGTAACGGCGATCAGGTCATCGTATCCTGGTCTGTAACGGGAGAAGAAAAACCTAATGAATTTTCAGATACAAATGCGCTGTTTGGGGATAGTGACGAAGAAAAAATCGCTGAACTGAATACCTACACGCTTCATGATGCAGGCCAGACTTTTGCTAACAAACTCTCAAAAAAAATTGCCGGTTACAGAGGATCACTAGATGATTCAAAAAAAATTGTAATAATGGGCTTAGACTCAGTTGGGCCTGGGAGGATTTCGATTACCTTTTATCGCGAGCTGACGGGATCAGAATTCCTTGACAGAGTAGAAAAATGGCACTCTGATATGGCTTGGCATTTTTTGGAATTTGTAAAAGATCCAAGTAATAAAAAGAAACCTTTCTCTGGGCATTTGGTTTACGCTCCTTCTCCACGACTTATTGCAGAGGTTTGTTTTGGGAAAAGACTTGATGATAAACTAAAAAAGACTACTATTGAAAGGCTTTTACCATGTATTATTGATGGGAGAAAAATACCTGAAGACCTAGTCAATGTGGCTGTAAAAAGAGCTTCAAACAAAATTGGAATTGAACACTGGGAATGGGAACGCACCCTAAGTGTTGCCTGTGCGCTTTATAGTTGTCAATTGATCAGAAAAGATAATAAAACAGAAAAAATTATGTCACTTGAAAAAGAAAGATTAGACCGAGATTATTTATATGGTAGGCTTTTAGCTATTGCCGAACATCTCGAAGAAATTGCACTCAATGTTGCAAAAGAATCTCGTGAAACTACTGCATCTCGTTTAATGCAACGTTTTTCAGATTTCCCATTTTCGACATGGAGAACCATTGAATCTTCACTCGTGCCATATAAGGCAAGATTAAATGTAAACCGTCCAGGTTTTCTCATAAATATGAAAAAATTACTTGATGAAGTACATTCTATGTTTTTGCCTGGTGATTTTGAAAATGATAGTCGGCTATCTGGTTCTTATTTACTTGGATATCACTGTCAGAGGCTTGCATTTAAATCTAAAAATCCTGATGAAGTAGAAAACAATAATTAACTCTTAAAATAATTATAATATGGCAACTTTAGAAAATAAAATCGATTTTGCAGTTATTCTGCGCGTTACAAAAGCTAACCCTAATGGTGATCCATTAAACGGTAACCGTCCTCGGATAGATTACGACGGATATGGTGAAATGAGCGACGTTTGCATAAAACGAAAAATTAGAGATCGTCTCATGGAAGCAAAAGATGATTATGGGGAATATAAGTATTCAATTTTTGTACAAAGCGATGAACGTAAGGTTGATGGCGCAAAAAGCTTAAAAGATAGAGCTGACAAAGTATTAAAAGATAACCTTTCAATTGAAACAGCCTGTAAACAATGGTTTGATGTAAGAGCTTTTGGCCAGGTATTTGCCTTCAAGTCAACAAATGTAGGCGGAGGTGACACAGGCATTTCAATACCGGTACGAGGTCCGGTTACTATCCATTCTGCGTTTAGTGTAGATCCTATACGACCTGAAAGTATTCAAATAACAAAGAGCGTTAACAGCGAAACAATAGCCGATGGAAAAAAAAGTTCTGATACAATGGGGATGAAACATCGCGTAGATAAATCAGTGTATGTGTTTTATGGCAGTATAAACCCACAATTGGCTGAGAGAACAGGATTTTCGAATGAAGACGCAGATGCTATTAAATCAATTCTACCTAAGCTTTTTGAAAACGATGAATCTGCAGCACGTCCTGCAGGAAGCATGCAAGTACTAAATGTTTTTTGGTGGGACCATGGCTGCAAGGCCGGTAAATACTCTTCCGCCAAAGTGCACGGAAGCTTAAGAGTAAATGGAGATGGTTCTTTCGAAATAGGCATTTTAGATGGACTGGATTACGAACTTATTGATGGTTTTTAGTGCTGGTGTAGCATAATACATATGTAATCTTTTTTATAAACGATCATTAATCAAGAATGGGATAAACAAAAGTTTGTTATATAACGAAGATGATTTAATACAATTATCAGGTATACAGCATTTTGCTTTTTGTCCAAGACAATTTGCATTAGCATATATTGAATTACAGTGGAAAGAAAATTTATTTACGATAGAAGGTAAAATTCTTCACGAAAAAGTTGATGATCCTCTTTTAAAGGACTCGAGAGAATCAATAATAATTTGGAGATCAGTAGACCTAATATCTTACCGTTTGGGCTTGATAGGTCGCTCCGATGTAATTGAATTTAAAAGGAGTGATACAGGGATTTGTCTCCCTGATAAGGAAGGGAAGTGGCTACCTTACCCTGTTGAATATAAGCGAGGCAAACCCAAACCTGATGAACGCGATGAAGTACAGTTATGTGCACAAGCCATTTGTATGGAAGAGATGTATAGAACAAGTTTAGAAGAAGGATGCGTGTTTTATGGCGAAACCCGGCGACGTACAGTGGTTAGTTTTACCAAAGAACTTAGGAAACAGGTAACAGATTATGCAGAAGAAATGCATCGTTTATTCCAAGATGCAATAACACCATTACCAATTTATAAACCCCTTTGTAAATCATGCTCACTTTTTGATATATGTTTGCCTCAAAATACAAATGGTAAATGTTCTGTTAACAGTTACCTTAAACGTGTATTTGGTTGAGAAAATTATTAAATACTTTGTTTGTGACAACTCCTGAAGCTTATTTGAGGCGGGATGGTGAAAATGTAGTTGTAAGGCTTGATAATCAAGAACGTTTTAGGATTCCTATTCACAATATTGAGGGTATTGTTTGCATGGGATTTATGGGGACAAGTCCAGCTTTAATGTCTTTATGTGCTGAGCGAAAAGTAGCTTTGAGCTTCGTTTCGGGAGGCGGATATTTTTTAGGAAGGGTTACAGGACCTGTCTCAGGCAATGTTCTCCTTAGAAGAAAGCAATATAGAGTAGCTGACAATCCTGAGATCTGCCTAAAAATGTCGCAATTATTCGTTGCCGGAAAGATATCAAATTCAAAGACTGTATTGCAACGGGCAATTCGAGATCATGCTCAAAATGTTAATATCCCCGCATTAGAAAAAGCAATTTTCAAGTTGAACTTTAGCCAGAAACAAGCTCTGAGTGCAATGAATCAGAATGAATTACGTGGATTTGAAGGAGAATCTGCTTCGATTTATTTCTTGGTTTTTAATGACCTCATTCTACATCAGAAAGAAGATTTTTTTATGCAAGGAAGAAATCGACGACCCCCATTAGATAATGTTAACGCGTTACTATCATTCGTTTATACTTTGTTGATGCACGAAGTTAGGGCGGCACTTGAAAGTGTTGGACTAGATCCTTGTGTGGGCTTCTTTCATGTAGATAGACCCGGAAGACAAAGCCTGGCATTAGACATGATGGAAGAATTCAGACCATTCTTAGCAGATCGTTTAGTCTTATCATTAATTAATCGAAAACAAATTTGTAAGAATGGCTTTATTAAACAACCTACTGGCGGAATTATTATGGAAGATACTACACGAAAAGAAGTTATTACTGCTTGGCAAAAGAGAAAACAAGAAGAGATTATGCATCCTTATCTTGGAGTAAGAGTTCCTATAGGGCTTTTACCTTATTGTCAAGCCTTGCTGATGGCAAGGTATCTTAGAGACGATCTAGATAATTACCCTGTTTTTATTTATAAATAAGCTATGATGGTATTGATTACATATGATGTAGAAACTGTTACACCTTCAGGGAAAAAAAGATTAAGACATGTAGCTAAACAATGTGTAAATTTTGGACAACGTGTTCAAAATTCTGTATTTGAATGCTTAGTTGATCCCGCACAATTTACGGAATTAAAACATCGGTTGGAAAGTATTATTGATAAGGAAAAAGATAGTATAAGATATTATTTTCTTGGGAGCAACTGGAGAAATAAAGTTGAACATATTGGTTCGAAAGAAAGTTATGACCCAGAGGGACCATTAACCGTATAATATTAATACAACTTGCGCGAAGCAGAAGCTATGGTAAACTTATAAGGACTATCGCGATCCCTGAAAATAAGCACATTAAAAACAAATGTATCATTGTTATTTAATATATTTATTAATTTTTGTACTTTCGCGATATTGTAACTCAAAGATGCTTAAATTCAACAATTTACATTTGTGCAGTCGCACCCCATGCGGGTGCGTGGATTGAAACATGATAATGCAGTTGATGCCGAGCCGGTAGCGTGTCGCACCCCATGCGGGTGCGTGGATTGAAACTGACAGCTACACCATGTACCTGCGTTGGAGAGGTCGCACCCCATGCGGGTGCGTGGATTGAAACGCTGTATTTGTCACTCCAATAATACGGCTTCTGGTCGCACCCCATGCGGGTGCGTGGATTGAAACATGCCCCTTGCTTGGTTTGGTTGTGTTATTACGGGTCGCACCCCATGCGGGTGCGTGGATTGAAACGCACCTATTTCATATAAGGCGCGGGCTTGTCTTAGTCGCACCCCATGCGGGTGCGTGGATTGAAACGCGTTACCCGATAGATAGAAATTGGCGTACAGCGGTCGCACCCCATGCGGGTGCGTGGATTGAAACATCTTAAAAATCGTAAACCAAAACTGGATAGGCGGTCGCACCCCATGCGGGTGCGTGGATTGAAACGTTATTAACTTGCTATTGTGCCATCCGCAATAGTAGTCGCACCCCATGCGGGTGCGTGGATTGAAACATAAAAAGTGGATAGAACTCTACGGTGATGAAGTCGCACCCCATGCGGGTGCGTGGATTGAAACATGATGATTCTAACTGTCCGGCAAGTGGCGACACGTCGCACCCCATGCGGGTGCGTGGATTGAAACTCCGTAACCATTGGAGCAACAGTCTTGCCGTTGGGTCGCACCCCATGCGGGTGCGTGGATTGAAACTATCAAGTAAACATCTGAGTGCATGGGAGAAGTTGTCGCACCCCATGCGGGTGCGTGGATTGAAACGCTGACACTAACGCCAGAATAAGAGGCGGTAATCGTCGCACCCCATGCGGGTGCGTGGATTGAAACATGGGACGGCAGCGAACAATGGGATTGGGATATGTCGCACCCCATGCGGGTGCGTGGATTGAAACTCGACGTGCTCGGCATAAACAACACATCCTCTGGTCGCACCCCATGCGGGTGCGTGGATTGAAACGCATACACGGGAGGCGTTCCTTCCAGGTCCTCGTCGTCGCACCCCATGCGGGTGCGTGGATTGAAACGTGTTTGTTGATGCGTCATACTCATACTTTATCCGTCGCACCCCATGCGGGTGCGTGGATTGAAACATAATGTAGTTATCTTAAAGACTAATGATAT
>JAEAMG010002818.1_pt1 | contig 10281 bp, 11 predicted proteins | sample 8958741 | NCBI WGS metagenome assembly JAEAMG01 (sample SAMN16933256, study PRJNA681125) | bioreactor sludge metagenome | isolation source: anaerobic bioreactor treating anionic surfactant - SDBS | place: India: Bengaluru | collected 2019-02-28
CACCATGGTCCTATGGTTTCTCCGGGTTATCCTGGTCCGGTGCATCCGAGTTCGAATCCAGGCTATTGAGAAAGTCGCGAAAGGCCGAGAGGCGCTCTTTTTCCTCCGGGGTGACGGGCTCCAGCGGTTCCAGCTCAGTGCTGGGGGCGATGCTGGCCTCTTTCATGACTTCCTCAGCGACATAGACAGACACGTTACAGCGCGCGGCCAGAGCCAGTGCATCACTGGGGCGTGAATCCAGCTCCATATGGCGCCCACCGACATCCAGCACGATACGTGCATGAAACGTATTGTCCGTCAACTCGTTGATCAGGATGTGGCAAACGGCAGCTCCCAATTGGTCGATGACATTCTTGAGCAGGTCATGGGTCATGGGGCGTGGCGGCTTCAGGTGCTGCAAAGCCATCGCAATTGCCTCCGCCTCAAAGGGGCCAATCCAAATGGGCAGATAGCGCTCGGAGCCGACATCCTTCAGTAGAACAACGCGCTGGTTGGACAAGAGACTGGCGCGGATGCTATCCACGATTGCAACAATCATCGGCGGGAAACCTCCTCGAGCCGCTTGCGTTCATGGAGCAGGGGAACCATTCAAGTTACGCAGACTCGCAGAAACCATTATACCACAGAGGGGAGCAGCAGCCAAATACAGTGAGCCCAACGGGTTTCTTGCACTTGGCCAGAATCCAGATATGCGAGTATAATCACCACCACATTGTATGGAGGAATGACGAATGACCGGCATGTCGTTGCCAGCTAATTACAAGACCATCATCAGTTCCGTGCTCATACTGCTCGGGGCCTACGGGCTCTTGTTCCTGCTTAGCCTCGTTATCTGGACGTTTCGCGATATTCGCTCGCGCTCACGCGATGTGCTCGTGCAGATCCTGGCCACCCTGCTTGTCCTGGTATTCAATATACCAGGCCTACTGCTGTACTTTGTCCTGCGTCCTCAGGAGACATTGACCGAAAACTATGAACATGCCCTGGGCCAGGAAGCCCTGCTCCAGGATATCGAAGAGCGCTACATTTGTCCAAACTGCAAGCGCAAAGTGGATGCTGACTTTGCCGTGTGCCCTTTCTGTCAAAACGAGTTGCGCAAGCATTGCCAGAACTGCGACCGCCTGCTCAATCTGAACTGGGACATCTGCCCGTACTGCGGCCGGCAGCAAGCGACGGAAGCCGGGGTGCCGGAGGCGCCTGCTCCGCCTGCGGCGGAGGCTCCCGAGCAGAACGCTGTGGGGTAGCACACGGCGGCTCCGTAACTGCCGCTACTCCCACAATCCCGACGGTAAGCTGAACAAAAAGAGGGGGCCTGTGCCCCCTCTTTTACTGTAGTTGCCTAGTTGTCTAGCTCTTTGCTGCCCTTGTAGCGTACATGGTCAGGCAAGAGAATACCGCCTCTGGTCTGGCGCAGCGGATTGGGTTTTTGCTCTGTTGCGGGTTGTTCCGCCTGGCGCAGTTCCCCAGCCTTCTTTGTCGCCTGTTCACGCAGCAGCTTCTCCGCATCACGGAGTTTTTCCACGGTACGATAAGCGTCATAGTACGCCCGATTGGTGTGGTGGGCGCCGGCGTGCCCTGCCTCTGCTGCGAACTTGAGCAAGCAATGGTTGAACAGATAGCCCGAGTTGGACAGAAAACCCGGCCACGATGCAGTGCTGTGCGTCTCCCGGTACTGTTTGTAGCCGTTGGTAACAAACGAGACGAGGGTGGCTTCCATATCCGCAGGCAGTAGAATAGCCGCCCACGAAAAGTGATGCGGGGTTGAGGAGCTGAGTATGCGACCCACGATGAGGTCGCCGGGCAAGCCCAAACGCGCCAGCCCACTGTGCCATGCCATCGCATGGTCCCCTTGCAGGGCATCCACCAGGGGCAGGGACCCGTCTTCCGCGAGGCCGGCAATGCGATACAGACTGAGATACGAGCTCTGCCAGGCGCGCACACGCTCCCGTTCGGCCGCCAGCAGCCGCGACTCCGCCTCCTCCGCAAAGAGGTCAATCAGCCGTTTGGAGCTTACCTCCAGGCAGTAGTCATAGAGATACCAGTCGAGAAAGCGGCCGACTTCTTCGCGATCCAGGGCGTTCAAGCCCGCCACACCATAGGCGCCGTTCCAGAAGAGGTTGAAAGCAACAGTGTATTGCGGCTGCAGGTCCGGGCGCTGCGCAAAAGCCAGCAGCTTGTCCAGGGTTCCCTGTTCATCGCCGCGCCAGGCACTCTCCCGGATACGCCGGGTGCGGTCCCGGTTCAAACAGCAGTTCTTGTACTTCTTGCCACTGCCACAGGGGCAGGGATCGTTGCGACCAGGCGTCTTTTTGTCCAAACTCATCCTCTTGTATGCGGCTTATCCTTCAAGCCAGCGCGAAATGTAGATCACCAGCGACAGCAGGACATCAACCGCGACAAAAATCAAATACGAAGCAAAGAGGGATTTGAATTCCCGCTTCCGGAAATAGAACCACACAGCTCCGAGCGCCACCAGCAGGGTGAGCAGCGGCGTGCCCAGCACGGGTATGAACTGCAGGTTCGCGGGCACTCTATCCGCAAAAGGCGCATAGAATAGCACCTCCGGCAACAGGAACAGCTTGGAGAACAGATAGAGGAGAACCGCTATGACAAATGCCACCTGTGACGCACGTCGCTCCATCCCACCTTCTACTCTTATGACGTAAAAGGCGATTATCCAGAGGAAAGAGGCAGAAGTCCACAACAGAAAGATCGGTGGGAAGAACCCCATGGCCGGCGCCAGGTTCCAGATGCCGTTCAAAAAGTCCATGGCCCTGTCCTGCAATGTGACCCGGTCCAGGTGAGCCATAACCGTGCTGGACGTGCTGGCGTAGTAAACCTCATACTGGCCAAAGCCACCTGCGTTCAACCAGGTGAGATGGATGGTGCCATTCGGATCGAGCGCGCCCCTGGGGCGCAGGGCATCGCCAACCTTGCTTGGAAGCTGATACCCTTTGAGCTCACCGTTTTCGAATATGGCCCACACGACCTCGCGGTTGGTCTGGCGGGCCGTAGCCACCTGACCAACGAGGAAGAGACCCAGCTCTCGATTGTGGCCATTCAGCGGCGCGGGCATGTATACAACGGTGGAAGGCGTGCCATCGGTCGCTGCTGCCAATTGCCGGTAGGGCAGGCTGCCACTGGCAGATACGTATGATGGCCGCGCTGCGTCTGAGATGTCCAGCATCATGGGTTCGCTCGATTGCGGGCTGTTCAATGGGAAGGACACCAAGTACGTGTGCGCCTCCCCGGTGCTCAGCCCTCCGGCACGCTGTTCGAGAGCCCAGCACAGGTAGACCGTGCTCTCGTCCAAGCCCAGGGACGGCGGGTAAGAGACCAGGCCCGTTGCGGTGCGATAGGAAGCGACCTGGGTCGCGGGGGCGAGTTCTCCGGTAGACGGATCAAACACGGCATAGTAGACGTGGTTCTCCCGAGCGGACGGCTCCTCCACCCACGCCAGATGAATCAAGCCATCGACGTCGAGTTGCAGTGTCGGGTCCCCCGCCACCTGGATCAACAGACGATCTGCGCCGGTGGTCCTGCCATCAGCAGCCAGGCGCAGGTGATGAATCCCGCCTTCGGACGGGATCTCGTCGGCCCAGAAAACCTCCATGCTGCCGTCCGTGTTCTGCGCCACCGCATAGCTTGACACACGTGCCCCGGCGGGCGAGAGTTGAGCCGGCCCCTGAACAAGCTGCCCATCCAGACTGTACTGTGCGTAGAACAGAGCCCGTGGAATGTTGGGGTTGTCTGTCCATAACAGGCCAAAAACGTCGTCCGCTGGCAATAGCAGCGTGGGATCACTCACATGAGCGCCGGTCGACTGCAAGTCCGTGCTGACCTGGATCTGACCTGCGTCATCCAAGCGCACGTAATGTAACGCCTTGCCTCCGACGGTCACCCAGGCCAGATGCACCTGGTTGTTCTGTGCCAGCAAGTCAACAGTCTGGTTGAGCCCGGCCAAGCCCAACTGCTCACCGCGGCTCCATTCGGGCAGGGTTTTGCGGGTCTTGGTCGTACCTGCCTCACAGCCAGTCAACAGGATGACCAAAGACAGAATAGCCAGCACCGGGATCAGTCGTTTCCACATTGTCGTTCCTCCACTCCAAGAGGGTTATTATAGCATGGCCGCCATCTTTTACCAAGGCCAGCGGCACGTAGCACTTCTACTACTCCCCGGGGCGCTTTGCCGTTCACCCTCGTTGCCTGACCCCGTCAAGTGCGGTATAATCAGGGTATCGAACAACGCTCCGCAGCAAGGAGGAATACCCGTGCGCCGCATCGTGATTCGAGCCGGCCAGGTGCAGGTCAGCGCCGAACTGAACAATAGCCGCACCGCAGAGGCGGTGTGGCAAGCATTGCCCCTGTCTGCAACCGGCAACACATGGGGAGATGAGATTTACTTTGCCATACCTGTCACGTTGGACGAAGAAGATGCCCGAGCAGTCGTCGCGCCGGGTGACCTGGGATACTGGCCGCCGGGACACGCCTTCTGCATGTTCTTTGGCCCGACACCGGTCAGCAGAGGGCAAGAGATACGTCCGGCGAGCCCGGTCAACGTGTTTGGGCGCATTGTAGGTGACCCCACTGTGCTCCGCCAGGTGCAAGACGGTGAGAGGGTCACCCTAGAGCGGGGTCAGGAGGTCTAGCGGGATGGCACATCCGATTACCCAGGCTGGGGAACCAGTCCTGCGCCAGAAAGCGAAAAAAGTCAGGTCCTTTGGGCCCTCACTGGACGCGCTGGTGAAAGAAATGCTGGAAGCAATGCGTGCTGCAGACGGGCTCGGTCTGGCTGCGCCCCAGATCAGTGTGCCGCTGCGCGTGATTGTCATTGAAATGCCCGCCGAGCTGGACGAAGAGGGCAAGGAAATCCACCCCAGCGAGCTCTATGTATACTGCAACCCGGAGATCGTGGAAGCCAGTGGTGAAGAGGAGAGCCAGGAGGGATGTCTGTCCGTGCCCGGATACGTCGGACAGGTGAGGCGTGCCACTGCAGTCACCGTCAAGGGTGAGGATACCAAGGGACGCAAGATTCGCATCAAAGCCAAGGGTCTGCTAGCCCGTGCCTTTCAGCATGAGATAGACCACATCAATGGCATTCTGTTTATCGACCGTGTGGACAGCCCGGAGAAACTGCGTCGCATTCAGGCTGACGAAGAGGACGAGCAGGACGGGTATCGCAGCTAAGGCGATAGCTCAGGCCGAAGCGAGCCGGCCGGGGACCGGCCCTAGAACTAGAGAGAATGAAAGATGCGCAGGTCGCCGGGCAGCAGTTTCCTGAGATACGGCAGAACCAGGAAGATATAGTAGGCCAGCGAGGAATCCTGAACCGCTCGATTCAGGCTGGCAACGGGTAGGCGAGTCAGCAACAGTGTAAAACCCACTGCGATGACCAGGCCCACCAGAAACCCCACCACCATGCCCAGAGCATTATCCGTCCAGCCCAACCCCAGCGAGTTCAGCATCGACCGCACCAGGCTGGCGATGAATGCCGCGGCAATCCATGCCACGAACAAGATCAGTAAAAAGGCGAGGGCATTGGAGAGCGCAGCGTTCTCGACCGTGGGGTTGATGTGGGCCGCTACCTGCTGATAATGGCCTAACGCCATATACACCCCGACCACCAGGCCGATGATGGTCATCGCCCCCCGGATGAGGCCCGACCGCAGGCTAGAGAACGTCGTGAGGGCGAGGATGATTATGATAATAAAGTCTACCCAGTTCATGGCGAGCCCTGATCCTTTCACTCCCTGGCAAAGTATTGCAGCGCCAGACGCACCTTGTCCTCGAGCTGGAGATCTCCCTCCGGCGGCAAGGAACGCAACGCGGCCTGCGCCTCGGTGACGCTGTAGCCCAGAGACGTTAGCGCAGAGATGACCTCGGCATCCGCATTGGTGAGCGCCGGGTAAGAAACGAAGCCGAGGCTCACGCCCAGCTTGTCCTTGAGATCCACCATCACGCGCTCAGCGGTTTTTTTGCCGATCCCCGGGACGCGGGTAAGCATAGCCGCATCCCCGGTAGCGATGGCCTCACGCAGCGTCTCCGCCGACATGATGGAGACGATTCGCAGCCCCACTTTAGGGCCGATACCGGATACCCCCAGCAGCAGTTCAAAGAGCTGCAACTGCTCCGGGCTTTCAAAGCCATACAGTGCCAGCTCATTCTCACGCACATGCATGTGCGTGAACAGGCTAATCTCCTGGCCCACGCCGCCAAGCCGGTCCAGAGAAGAAGCGGCGACAAAGACCTTGAAGCCTACCCCTCCGACGTCCACAACGAAGTAGCTGTCCCCTTTGGCCGCAACCCGCCCATGAAGTGAAGAGATCATTGTCTGCTTCCACTACCTTGATCGAGTCTTGCCATTCGCTCTGCCGCCGAAAGCGAGTGGGCATGACAGATAGCCATAGCTAATGCATCGGCCGCATCATCCGGCTGCGGGATTGCTTCCAACTGCAGCAATAGACGTACCATCTGCTGCATCTGTTCCTTGCCGGCGCGGCCATAGCCGGTGATAGCCTGCTTGACCTGCAGTGGAGTGTACTCGTAGGTCGGCAGTCCGGCATCGGCCAGGGCCATCAGGATCACCCCCCGCGCATGGCCCACCGACAACGCTGTGCGCGCATTGCGGGCAAAGAACAACTCTTCAACCGAGGCCTCGGCAGGATGATAGGTCTCTGCCAGCGACATCAGCTCGCGGTAGAGGTGCTGCAGGCGACGTGGCAGAGACCACTCTGCCGGCGTAGTGATGACGCCATAGGCCACAGGCTCCAACACATCTTGACTCTGGCGCACCAGGCCGTAGCCGGTAATGGCTATGCCGGGATCAATGCCCAATACCACGATTGCCGGGGTTGGCGCCGAATGGGCCAAAGCTACTCTTCCGCCTCGTAGGCCGCCATGGCTTCGTCGCTGATCTCGACGTTGGAGTAGACCTGGGCGACGTCCTCGAGCTCTTCCAGGGCATCAATCAGCCGCATGTTGGCGATAGTAGCCTTCTGATCAAGCTGGGTCAGCGACTTGGGCACCCACGAGAGCTGCGCAGCCTCGAATGGTATCTTTCTTTCTTCGAACGCTTCCTTGATTTTCTGCAGCTCCTCGGCCTTGGTGAAGACTTCCACCAGGTCCTCGTCCACCTTGACATCATCGGCGCCCGCGTCAATGGCCATCAATGCGAGTTCCTCTGCATCACCGTTGCTGGGTGTGATACTGATATAGCCCTTGCGCTCGAACATCCAGGACACGGACCCGGTTGCACCCAGGTTTCCACCGTGCCGGGTGAAAACGCGCCGCACTTCAGAAGCGGCACGGTTTTTGTTGTTCGTTACCACTTCGACGACCATAGCCGCGCCTTGCAGGCCATAACCCTCATACTGAATTTCCTCGAGGGATTCGCCCTTTAACTGGCCGGTCCCTCGCAGGATAGCCCGCTCGATGTTATCTTTCGGCATCTGAGCAGCCTTGGCCTTGTCCATGATCAAGCGCAGCTTAAAGTTGGACGAAGGGTCGCCGCCACCGTCACGAGCGGCGATTTCCAGCTCGCGCCCGAGCTTGGTGTACACCTGCCCTTTCTTGGCGTCGGCCGCACCCTTGCTACGCTTAATAGTCGCCCAATGCGAATGTCCAGACATATGAATCCCTCCTTACTGAGCGCTTCTCTCATCTGAAAAGCGAAATATTATAGCGCCCTCTGCCAATTTCCACAAATCAAAACGTTAGCCCAGACTCACGGAGCTAACGCCGATCACACCAGCCTGCCAGCCAACAACCTCCGCAATCCTACAGTAACAGTAATCGCAATTGCCGCGCTGTGCCCACGGCCTGTCCCTGCCAGTGATTGTTGGCAAACAGAAAGGTGTGTTCGGATTGGGAATCCAGTTGTTTGACTTGGGGCACCCACTCCTGCAGCTCCTGCGGAGAGTAGGTATAGTCATAGCGCTCCCACGCCTCGTCGTGATGCCACCACTTTTGGGCGTTGCGACCGTGAAAGCGCACATAGGCCACCCGGCTCGTGGCTTCGGCCACCGGAGGGATCAGGCCCTTGAGCCGGGGCTCATCCACACAGCAAAAGCCCAGGTTGTTCTCCCTGAGCAGGGCAAAAGTCTCTGCTGTTAACCATCCCGCGTTACGAAACTCTATGACCACGGGCAGGCCACGCATCAGCTCCGGGAACGCCTGCACATAGGCACGGTTCTCTGCGTTGGGGTGGAAGGAATACGGGAACTGCGCCAGAATGCATCCGAACTTGCCCGCATCGATCAGCGGCTTGCATGCTTCGACGAACCTGTCGAACAGCTGTCCTTTCCCTTCCCGGGTGTGGGTCAGCTCCTGGCTGGCCTTGATGGTGAACAGAAAACAATCCGGCGTCTTCTTGGCCATCGCGGCCAGGGTGTGGGCATCCGGTAGCCGGTAGTATGTAAAGTTAATCTCGCACGTGGAAAACTCGCGTGCGTAGTAGGCCAGCCACCCTGCCTTGGGTATGTCGGTCGGGTAGTACGGGCCTACCCAATCGTCATAGCTGTACCCGCTGGTGCCAATGTGAATCATACCGACTCGTCGCCCTCGTCTTCCTCAAGACCGTACTCATCCGTCAGGACCTGGCGCGAACGCCCGCCATCTTCGGCCGGCCCGACGATTCCCTGCTCTTCCATGAGATCAATCAAATGGGCCGCGCGGGGGTAGCCGATGCGCAACTGGCGCTGGATGAACGAGGTGGAGATGCTGCTGCGTCCGCGAGCCAGATCAATGGCCTGTGCCAGCAGCTCGTCGCTCTCCTCATCCTGCGCAAAAGCCGCATCCTGCCAGGGGGCAGGGGCTTCCGGCTGTGAGGCAACCCAGTCGATCTTTTCGGTCCAGAATTTGACCAGACGCTCGAGCTCGGTATCCGCGACGAAGCAACCCTGCAATCGCTGCAGCTTGCTCGAGTCCGACGCCATGTACAGCATGTCGCCCCGGCCCAGCAGCTTTTCCGCACCGGCCGTGTCCAGGATAACCCGGGAATCCACCTGCGTCGTCATGGCAAAACTGATGCGCGCCGGGAAGTTGGCTTTGATAAGCCCGGTGATCACATCTACCGAAGGCCGCTGAGTGGCAATCACCAGGTGGATACCGGTGGCCCGCGCCAACTGGGCGATGCGGCAGATATAGCGCTCGATCTCATCTGGCGCAGTGAGCATCAGATCGGCCAGTTCATCAATAAGCACCACGATCTGCGGCAGTTTGTCCTGGCCGCGGGAAGCCATAAGGCGGTTGTACGCATCGATGTTTCGCGTTCCGCTGTCAGAGAACAAGCGGTAGCGCTCATCCATCTGCCTGGCTACCCAGCGCAAGGCGTGGACCACTTCCTCAACGTCCGTGATCACATGACCCAGGAGATGGGGGATGCCGTTAAAATTGGTCAGCTCGACCATTTTGGGATCCACCATCAGCAGGCGCAGTTCCTCCGGCGTGTTGTCGAGCAGCAAGCAAGCCGTAATCGCGTTGATGCAGACGGATTTGCCGGAGCCAGTTGCGCCAGCGATGAGCAAGTGCGGCATCTCAGCCAGGTCCGCAGCGACAGGCTGGCCGGCGACATCCTTGCCCAGGGCAATACGTAGCCACGAATCTATGCTGCGAAAGGCCTTGGATTCCACCACACTGCGCAGACTGACCAGTGATCCTTTGGTATTGGGCACTTCGATGCCGACAACCGAACGACCGGGCACCGGCGCTTCAATGCGGATGGGCGAAGCCGCCAGAGCCAGCGACAGGTCATCCTGCAAGGCCATGATCTTGCTGATCCTGACCTTCCTGAGCCTGGTCTCTCCGTCGGCTCCGCTGAATTGCAGGAAGCCGGGCTCCACTCCGAACTGGGTGACGGTGGGACCCTGGTGTACCTCGACCACCTTGGCCGGTATGCCAAAATTCTCCAGCGTTTCCTCGATGATTTGTCTGCGGTAACGGATATCCGCATCGCCGTAGGGCTCATCACTCCCACCATCCAGCAGTTCCAGCGACGGCAGCGACCGGTCGCGGCGCAGGCGGCGTACGGGAGAGGCCGCGGCCGTTCGCGTCTGAACAGGAGCGGGGGACGCAACGGGCTGCCTGAGAATGCGTTTCCTCTCCTTGAGCAGCACGCGCGGCTCTTCGGGCGCGGCTTCGCCCGGAGACTCCACTGGCGCGGCCACACTGGCGAGCCGGGCCTTGATCTTGCTCAGCACAAGAAGAACATCATCCCAGGCCGGGCTCAAGAGAAGAACCAAGCTCACCAGTATTGCCGCCAGCAGAACAACGAGGGCCACCGTG
>JAEAMG010002782.1_pt1 | contig 10277 bp, 9 predicted proteins | sample 8958741 | NCBI WGS metagenome assembly JAEAMG01 (sample SAMN16933256, study PRJNA681125) | bioreactor sludge metagenome | isolation source: anaerobic bioreactor treating anionic surfactant - SDBS | place: India: Bengaluru | collected 2019-02-28
CCTGCGTATGAACGCTTTGTCAGATCGTTTGACATTATGTCAATCCTGGCATATAAAACCACCGAAACTATCTCATGCGAAAAATGAAATCTCCGGGAAAGGGGGTAAAATGAGAAAGGTCAATTTAACAATCAATGGCGTTCAACGCCACGTGAATGCCGGTCCGGACATGGTCCTACTTGACTATCTGCGCAGGGACCTTGGCCTCACCGGGACCAAGCAGTCCTGCGACCGGAAGGGGCAGTGCGGCGCCTGCACGGTCATCGTGAACGGCAAGGCGGTCCGTTCCTGCCTCACCAAGATGGTGAAACTGGAGGGGGCCGAGGTCATCAGCGTCGAGGGGCTCGGGACGCCCGAGAATCCCCACTTCATTCAGGAGGCCTTTGTGCTGGCCGGCGCCGTTCAGTGCGGCTTCTGCACGCCGGGGATGATCATGGCGACCAAGGCGTTGCTGGACAAGAATCCTGATCCGAGCGTCGAGCAGATCAAGAAGGCCCTGGCGCACAATCTTTGCCGCTGCACGGGTTATACCAAGATCATCGAGGCCGCCCGGCTTGCCGGCCGTTTCCTCCGCAGAGAAACCACACCAGAGGCGGTGAAGGCAAGGATTGAGAAAGGCATGCTGGGAGTTTCCCATCCCAGACCCACGGCGATGCTCAAGGCCTGCGGCCTGGCCCAGTTCAACGACGACATTCCGATGCCTGAAGACACGCTGGAGATTGCCGTGGTCCGCAGCACCATTCCCCACGGCATCATCAAATCCGTCGACACGACCACAGCCGAAAAGATGCCCGGCGTGGTCGGCATTTTGCGGGCCAAGGACATCAAGGGAACGAACCGTCTTCGCCAGGTCCACCCGGACCAGCCGGTGCTTTGCGAGGACAAGGTTCGGATCCTCGGCGATCCGATTGTCGCCGTGGCCGCGGAGACAAGAGAGCAGGCCCGGGCCGCCGCAGCGGCGGTCAAGGTGGACTACGACCTCCTGCCGGTGATGATGACCCCGAAAGAGGCCCTGGCCCCCGGTGCCTATCCGATCCACTCCCATGCACCGGACAACATCTGCAGTTCCCAACCGCTCATCAAGGGAGACGCCGAAGCCGCCCTGAAGGAGGCCAGGTATGTCTATGAAGGGGAGTATGCGACCCAGACCGTCCACCAGGCGCCCCTGGAGCCGGAGGTCTCCTCGGCCTACTTCGAAGGCGACGGGGAGAACCGCGAACTGGTCGTTGTGGGCCGGAGCATCAACATCCATTTCCATCTCAATCAGCTCAAGGAGACGCTGGGCCACGAGAAGATGCGCTACAGGGAAGCCTTCTCCGGCGGGCAGTTCGGCATCAAGGTGTGGATCATCACCGAGGCGATCGCCGGCGCGGCGGCCCTGCACTTCAACCGTCCCGTTCGCTACTGTCCCACCATGGCCGAATCGATGCTCATCACCACGAAACGGCACGCCTATCCCAGTATGAAGGTGAAGCTCGCAGCGGATGCGGACAGGCGTCTGAACGCCCTGTTCCTTGACTTCACCATGGACAAGGGGGCCTATACGGTCAACGGTCCGGTCATTCTGGGCCGGGCCATCATGATGATGCAGGGCTCCTATCACATCCCTCACATCAAGGCCTTCGGCAAGAACGTCTACACGAACAATTCCTTCGGCGGTTCGGCTCGCGGCGCCGGTCCCCCGCAGACGGTCTTTGCCACGGAGTCGGCGTTGGATATGCTGGCGGAACAAATCAGGATGGATCCCCTGGAATTCCGCCGGATGAACTCGCTGAAACCGGGACAGTCCAAGGCGACGGGAATGGAGGTCAAGGAGTGGTCCTTCGTCGAGGTCTGCGACGCCATTCAGCCAGCCTACGAACGGGCAAAGCGGGAGGCCGCGGCATTCAATGCCAAAGCCGGGAAGATCAAGCGGGGCGTGGGAATCGCCGCCTTTTCCTTCGGAATCGGTGGCGCCGGCGATTCGGCGAAGCTCTCGATCGAACTCGAACCCGATGACGGCATCACCATCTACGCCGCCTGCGCGGATCCCGGGGAAGGAAACGACTCCATGCTCGTCCAGATCGCCGCCCATCAGCTCGGGCTCCCGTTGGAAAAGGTGAGGCTCTACACCCGGGATACGGACAAGACGGTCTTGATGGGTCCCGCGGCGGGCAGCCGGATGACCTTCATGGCCGGCAATTCCCTCTTGAACGCGATTGCCGCCTTGAAGACGGCGATGTCCGAGGCCGGGGCCAAGACCTACGACGAACTGATTAAGGCCGGCAAACCGACGCGCTATGAGGGGTCGCAGAAGAACGAGGGCCCCGCCGGCTTGAACAAACAGACGGGGCAGGGCAAAGCCCAGGTTACGGAGGTCCACAACATCCAGATGGCTGAGGTGGAGGTGGACACCGAAACCGGCGCGGTCAAGGTGTTCAAGATCACGGTGGCGGTGGATGCGGGAACGATCATCCATCCCCAGGCCTTCGAAGGCCAGTTGGAAGGCGGCATCGACCAGGGGATCGGTTATGCCCTTCGCGAGGAGTACGTCATCGGCAAGACAACCGATTACGTTTCCTTTAAGTTCCCCACGATTCGCGACAGCGTCGATATCGAGATCATCACACGGGAAACGCCCCGTTCGAACGGGCCTTTGGGGGCCACCGGCATCGGCGAAATGACGATGATCTCCACCGCGCCGGCGGTGACCAACGCCATCTACCACGCCTGCGGGGCGAGGGTGTGCAGTCTGCCCGCCACGCCCGACAAGGTCAAGGCGGCGCTTACGGCAAAATGACGAAATCCCATCGGCAGGCTACCGTTGTCATGGCGGGGCCTGCCGATCTCTTCTTCTCTGATGCAAAAATGCCGGGCGACCCACGGCATTTTTTGCTATGGTGTCAGCGAAAAGAGCTTTTCCCGGAAAGCAAGATTCTATGGAACGTTTGGACAGCAGCGATCTATCCGCCCGGTGCCGCCGCGATTTCCCGGCTCTGGATCGGCGAAGGAACGGGGCCCCTCCCGTTTACCTGGACAACGCCTGCACGACGCTCGTGCCGCGGTCCGTCATCGCGGCCATGAACGAGTACTACACAGACTATCCCGCCTGCGGAGGCCGAAGAAGTCACCACTGGTTCGCCCGGGAGGTGACGGCGCGCATCGAGGGGGATTCCGAACAGGGGATCCCGGGGGCCAGGCAGAAGCTCGCCGACTTCATCCATGCCGCCTCGGCACAGCAAATTCTTTTCACTGCCAACACGACCCAGGCGATCAACCTGGTGGCCCTGGGCTTGAAGTTCCGAACCGGGGATCGGGTTCTGGTTACCGATCGGGAACACAATTCAAACCTGCTTCCCTGGCTTCGCCTGCAGAAGCAGGGTCTGATCCGGGTGGAGGCCGTCCCGGCGGACGGCGATGATGAGCTCGACTTTGCGGCGATGGAGGAGAAGCTGAAGGGGGGATCGGTGAGGCTGGTCAGCCTGGCCTGGACCTCGAATGTGACCGGCACGACCCTTCCGGCCGCAAAGATTATCGCGTTGGCCCATCGCTACGGGGCCCGCGTGCTGCTCGACGGCGCCCAGACGGTGCCCCGCCAGACCGTCGATGTTCAGGGTTTGGACGTGGATTTTCTCGCCTTTTCCCTGCACAAGATGTGCGGACCCCGGGGGATCGGCGTCCTTTACGGGAAAAAGGATCTGCTCGGGCGGGGAATCGGAGAATGGGAGGGTGGAGACGAAGTCCTGGAACCGGCCATCCTGGGGGGAGGCATGGTGAGCGATTCGACCTTCAATTCCTACCGACTCCTGGAGGCGCCGGAACGGTATGAATCGGGGATCCTCAATTATCCGGGCATCATCGCTTCCGGGACGGCAATCGAATACCTGGGCTCCTTGGGGATGGATCGGATTGCCGATCACGAGGAGCGGTTGAACGGCCGCCTGACCCGGGCTTTGCTGGAGCGCTACGGCGACTTGGGGTGGTTTCGCATTTTCGGGCCCCGGGATGCAGGCAGACGAGGGGGAATCCTGACTTTCGAGGTGCAAAGGCCCAATGCCGTGGGGATCGCCACGGAACTCAATGCCGGGGCCAATATCATGATCCGGGACGGCACCTTCTGCGTCCACTCCTATTTCAACAACCGTTTCGGTCCGGGCTGGACCCATCCCCGCTCCCACCGGGACCACCGCATGATCTACAGGGTGTCCTTTTACCTCTACAATTCGATCGAGGATTGTGACTGTTTCGTGGAAACCCTGGATCGGATCTTTCGGGAGCGGGGCTATCTCTGACCGGGAGGGTAAGGGACGCAGGATCCATGGACGATGCGGTCATCGGATATTATCGCAGCCTGCTGAAGGAGGATTTTCCCCATGCCGGTGAGATCGCAAACCCCTCGGCCTTCGTGGAAGCGGTCGGCGAGAGGTTGATCAATTGCGGCAACACGGGGAACTACATGCAACTGTTCCTTCGGGTGTCAGACCATCGGATCGCCGACATCCGTTACCTCTGTTCCTGCGAACCGGCGGCCAATGTGGCGGTGGAGGTCCTCTGCACCCTGGTCAAGGGGAAGACGCTCGATGAGGCCGCAACTCTGACCGAGGAATCCTTTTTTCAGCGGGTGGGCAGCCGGGAAGAACCGTTCGCCCAGAAGGTCCGGGGCATTCTGGCGCTCTTTCATGAGGCGCTTACCCGCTGCCGAAATTCCGGCAATGAACAGGGGGAGGACCGGAAAGAGGGGCTGGCGGACGGTCAACTCACCTGGGATCGGAGTTACAGCGCATGATCGTGGGAATCATTCTCGCAGCCGGGGAATCCAAGAGGATGGGGACACCGAAGCAGCTCCTGCCCTGGGGAGAGACGACCGTCCTTCAGCGGATCATCGATGCGGCCGCCGCCTCGCGGCTGGAGAGGGTGATTCTGGTCCTGGGGGCGAATACCGAGGCGATCGCCGACCGGATCACGGTGCCGGCAAAGTTCCTGTGCGTGACCAACGAGGTGTACCGGGAAGGGATGGCCTCGTCGCTGAAATGCGGGATCCGAAATGCCCCGGCCGAGGCCAACGGATTTATGCTGATCTTGGGAGACCAACCCCTTCTGGAGAAGACCCTCATCGACCGGCTGATCGAAGCCCACCATTCCGTCGGAGGGATTACCATCCCCGTCTGCGACGGGCGCAGGGGCCACCCTGTGATCTTCGGCGCACGATACCGGGCGGAACTGCTGGCGATCGGCGACCAGGGGGCCAGAGAAGTGGTCCGCCGTCATCACGACGAGATCGCGGAGGTTCCGGTGAATTCCCTCCATATTCTCACCGACATGGATACGCCGGAAGACTATCGAAAGATCCGGGCACAGGCAGCCGGTCATCCTGGGGAAGAGGGGTAAAGGGGGGGCAACATGCGGTCATGCCTGCCGGAGTCGCAGACGGCGCGGAGGACGTTCAGCGTATTGACGAAACTGCTCCTTGGCCCTGGAGTCAAGGACGGCGGGGCTTCGGTCCGTAAATGGACCAGGAAAGGCGGCCATGGAAGATATCTATGATGTGTTGACGCGGCTTCGGCGTCGCGGCGAAAAGGCGGTCCTCGCCACGGTGGTCGGCGCTCGCGGTTCCACTCCGCGGAAGCAGGGGGCCAAAATGATCGTGCAGGCGGATGGTCGGATCACCGGGACGATTGGCGGCGGCACATTGGAGAATCAGGTGATCCAGGCGGCGGATCACCGGGACGATTGGCGGCGGCACATTGGAGAATCAGGTGATCCAGGCGGCGCTGGAACGGATGGACGGCAAGGAGGCCGGGATGCTCCATTTCGAAATGACCAACGAGGATGCCTCCCAAGAGGGAATGATCTGCGGCGGCAGCGTAGAGGTCTTCATCGAACCTCTGGCGCCGTTGCCGGTCCTTTACGTTTTCGGGGGCGGCCACATCTCCCTGTCACTGGCACGGCTCGCCAAGCTGGTGGATTTCCGCCTGGTCGTGATCGACGACCGACCCGAGTTCGCCAACAAGGAGCGCTTCCCCGATGCGGACGAGACGATCGCCGGGGATTTCACCACCCTCTTGCCGCAACTGACGGTGAACGGTTCCTCCTACATCGTCATCGTCACCCGAGGACATCAGAACGACGCCCGGATCCTGGAATGGGCGGCCCGCACCGAAGCCGCCTATGTGGGAATGATCGGCAGCAAGAAGAAAATCCGGACCATCTTTGAACACCTCAAAACCCGGGGGATCACCGAAGAGCAGCTGTCACGGGTACATTCGCCGATCGGACTGCCCATTGGAGCTGAAACCCCGGAGGAGATTGCCGTGAGCATCATGGCGGAGATCATACAGGTGCGCCGCCGATCCATCGGCACATGAATGTCTTGGCCTCTGCATCCCCTGCAAATAATCTTTGACACCGGGGAGACTTTTATCCGATACTCCGCGGCCGGAAGAAAACGTCGGGAACGGTCCCCGTTTGCGGGCTGCGACTCCGGATAGAACATCTCGATTTAAAGGGCAAGCGTCTCTCTCCTGTCTAACATGCGATGGAAACGACAGATTCCAAAATGGACCGGCTCCGCTCCATCCTGGCCAAAATGGGGGGTGCGGTGATCGGTTATTCGGGCGGCTGCGACAGCACATTGCTGGCAGCCGTGGGCAAAGAGGTCCTCGGGCATCGGGCCGTCTGCGTCCTGGCCGTGTCGGAGATCCATCCCGCAGCCGAAATTGCGGAAGCTCTGAACACGGCGGCAAAGCTCGGCCTCTTCGTCGTCCCGATCGAAACGCACGAACTCAAAAATGAGGCCTTTCTGGCCAACAGCCCCGATCATTGCTACGTATGCAAAAAAGAGCTCTTCGGCAGGCTCGCCGCAATCGCCAGAGAAAGGGAAATCCCCTGGATTGCCGACGGATCAAACGTAGACGATCTGGACGACTACCGGCCCGGTGGGCGGGCGGCCGATGAGTATGCGGTCCGGAGCCCTCTGTGCGAGGCGGGCCTGACCAAGGCGGAGATCCGCGAATGGTCGCGCCAACTGGGGCTGCCGACCTGGGACAAGCCCGCGATGGCTTGCCTGGCGTCGCGTATTCCGTACGGAATCCGGATTGAACCCACCCTGCTGAAGCGCCTGGACAGCGCGGAGCAGTTTCTCAGGGGGATGGGATTTCGCCAGGTGCGCGTCCGCCATCACGGAACCATTGCCCGGGTCGAAGTCGAGCCCGAGGAAATTTGCCGACTCGCTTTCCCCGAGGTCAGGCGGCAGGTAGCGGAAAAGCTTAAAGACCTGGGTTATCTCTATCCGGTGCTGGATCTGGATGGTTATCGGACAGGGAGCCTCAATGCGGTCATGAAACAAAAGGGGAATCTTTCGAGAACCTGAGAATCAGATTCGAAAATTTTTAACGGGAAACAAACCGATGGACGTGAAAGCGCTTGAGAGAATTCTGAAAGGGGTAAAGTCCGGTAAAGTCCCGGTGGAAGACGCCCTCGAAAAACTCCGCGGCCTCCCTTACGACGACATCGGCTGGGCAAAGCTCGACCTGCACCGGGCGATCCGGAAGGGATTCCCCGAGGTCGTTTTCTGCCAGGGAAAAACGACCGGACAGGCTGTGGAGATCGTCAAACGGCTCGCTGCCCGCCATGCGAAGATCCTGGCAACCCGCGTAACGCCTCCCGTCGCCGAACGGATTGCCGCAGCCGTCGAGGGATGCAAATATCACGAAACCGCCAAGATGCTGGTGGTCGAAAGGAAACCGGAAGCCGTACGACCGGCCCGTAAAAAATACATCATGGTTCTGTGCGCGGGAACGGCCGACATTCCCGTGGCGGAGGAAGCCGCCGTCACGGCGGAAACGATGGGAAGCCGGGTCGAGCGCTCCTATGATGTCGGCGTTGCCGGTCTGCACCGTCTGCTCGATCAGAAGGGGAAAATCATTCATGCGAACGTGCTGATCGTGGTCGCCGGAATGGAGGGGGCGCTCCCGAGTGTCGTGGGGGGGATGGTCTCGTGCCCGGTGATCGCGGTGCCGACAAGCGTCGGGTACGGGGCGAGCTTCGGCGGGCTTTCGGCGCTGCTGGCGATGCTCAACTGCTGCGCCGCGGGCGTCGCCGTGATGAACATCGACAACGGTTTCGGGGCCGGATACTTTGCGCACCTGGTGAACAAATGAAAATAGCCTATTTTGATTGTTTCGCCGGCATCAGCGGCGACATGACGCTGGGCGCGCTCCTCGGCGCCGGTGCGGACGCCAACCGGCTCCGCGAGAGCCTCACCGGTCTGGGTGTGGGCGGTTTTTCCATCGAAATCGGCCGCAGAATGACCGGCCCGATCGAGTCGACGGATGTCCGCGTGATTCTCGAGGATCACCACCGGCCTCATCACCGGCGGCTCAGGGACATCCGGAAGATTCTCCGCGACGCGGACCTCCCGGAACGGGTCAGGCAAACGGCCGAAGCGATCTTCACAAGGCTTGCCGAGGCCGAGGGCAGGGTCCACGGCCATTCCCCGGAGGAGGTTCACTTTCATGAGGTGGGGGCCCTGGACGCGATCGTCGACATCGTCGGAACGGCCTTGTGCCTCGAAATGCTCGGTTGGCCGAAGGTTGTCTCCAGCCCGATGCCCACCTTCCACGGCTTTGCCGAAGGCGCACACGGAACCTTCCCGCTGCCGGCTCCGGCAACCGCGGAACTCCTCCGCGGCGTTCCCTGGCGAAAACTGGACATCGAGGGAGAACTGGTCACACCGACCGGCGCCGCGATCATCCGGGAGATCTCCGCAAGCTTCGGGAATCTTCCCGCCATGACTATAGAGACAATCGGATACGGCGCCGGAAAGAGCGATTTTGGAATCCCGAATGCACTGCGGGTCATGATCGGCGAAGAGACCGCCCTGCCCTTCTCCACGACCGAATCCGTCGCCGTCATCGAAACGAACATCGACGATTTGAACCCCGAGTTCTACGAACTTGCGATGGAGCGGATCTTCGCGGCCGGGGCGCTGGATGTGTTTCTGAGCCCGATCCAGATGAAGAAGAACCGCCCCGGAACGCTGCTGACCGTCATCTGTAATCCTGAAAAAACGCAAACGATTGCAGAAATCGTTCTGGCCGATACCTCGACATTTGGCGTAAGGATCTCCGGTCGGGAGCGGATCTGCCTGGATCGCCGCTGGGCAGAGGTGGAAACCCCCTTCGGAAAGATCCGGATCAAGATCGGCAGGCGCAGCGGCCGTGAGACAACCGCCTCCCCCGAATACGAGGATTGCAAACGCGCCGCGATGGAACACGGTGCACCTCTCCGTCGTGTCTACGATACGGCCCTTGCCGCGTACCATGCCGGACAGGCGGCTTCCGACGGCAATTTACCCGATTCCACGACTTAATTTATGAGGATCAACCCATATGAGCGGCTTCTCATCCGCGGTCTCCAATGAAACGAAAATTAAGCTGTTGACCGTCACGATGGCGATGGAAACCTATACGATCGGCGCTTCCATTGTCGGCATGTGGACGTCCAACTCCATCGTCTTTGTGGCCAATTTCGTGATTGCGCTGACGGGGGCTTTGGCGTCCGGCCTGTCCCTGTACACGGTCAAGCAGATGACCCGAGGCGCCGATCTCAAAAACACTTACGGATTCGGCCGCCTGGAAACCGCATCCAGCATCGTGGTGGGGTTGACGATGATCCTGGCGGTCTGCTTTATCGCTTTTGAGGCCTTCAAAAAAATCATCCACCCGGTCGAACAGCAGGGAGGGCTGGTGGGGATTCTTCTGACCTGCGTATCCCTCGCCGTGTCCGTATGGCTTTGGATCCGGAATTACCGACTGACCAAGACCGAGCATTCCCCGATCTTTGAAGCCATGTGGCGGATGGCGCGGATGGGGGCTCTGGAGGACCTGCTGATCATCAATGCCGTCGGCATTTCCCTGATGTTCAGCGGCCACGGGTGGGCGCGATATCTGGATGCCGGCGCATCGTTACTGCTGGCCGTCGCACTGTTGAAGTCCATCAAGGATATTCTGTCCGGGTCCGTCAGCGATCTTTTTGACCGGAGTCTCGACGAAAGGGATCAGATCGTGATCATCCGCGAGCTCGTCAATCAATTCGACCGGTATGAGCAGATCCACGGCTTTCGAACCCGCCGTTCGGGCAGTCAGATTTTTGTCGAATTGTTTTTGGAATTCGATCCAAAACAGACGATGCAACAGACCTACGAATCGATCAGGCTGTTGGAAACGGCAATCAAGGAACAGCTTCCCCATGCCCAGGTCATGATTGTGCCGAGCCGCGGCGAGGTTCACGCCTGAATC
>JAEAMG010002819.1_pt1 | contig 10276 bp, 8 predicted proteins | sample 8958741 | NCBI WGS metagenome assembly JAEAMG01 (sample SAMN16933256, study PRJNA681125) | bioreactor sludge metagenome | isolation source: anaerobic bioreactor treating anionic surfactant - SDBS | place: India: Bengaluru | collected 2019-02-28
AGCGAAACGGGCCGCACTGTCGAACTTGGCCGACATGATGGGCCGCGCCGCGATTCATACAGGTAGAAACGTCACGTGGGACGAGGCGATGGCTTCAAAATTCCAATGGGTGCCCGGCGGGATCGACGCGATTAACGAGAACAGTGCCCCGCCGGTTCAGGCGGATGCACAGGGCCGTTATCCCGTGCCCGTGCCCGGTAGTTGGTCGGAGATTTAGAACCACGACGAACGGCACATCCCCGAAGGAGCTTACCATGAAACGAATTTCCACAAAACAATATGTTTTTGCTTGCCTCGGCGTTCAGGTAGAAAGAAAATCGTTTTTCGCGGCGTTTCTAATTGTTGTGGTGGCTTTTATTCTTGTGGCCCGGAACGGATTTGCCGAAGCGAAGGACGCCAAGGCCGTCGCGGAAGGAAGCCGTATCGTCGCTCGGGAAGATTTTGACGTAAGCGACAAATTCACACCGCCGGAAATCCTGCAACGGCGATTTTGGAACATGTTGCCGGCCGAGGCGGCGAAGGCGAAAGGGCAAGGGGCCATCACCAGCGAACCGATGGTCGTCGAGGCGGCCGAGCAATACTTCGTGCCTGACCTGCAAGCCTCAGGCAACGATCCGTTGGCGGTAAGCGTCGACAAGCTGCGACCTTTGACGCCCGATCATAAGAAACCTTTTGTCGTCTACTGTACCGTCGGGCGGCCGCCGTTTCGTTGTCTGGATGATTTTCGGGCCGACAAGGCCGGCTATGAGAAGTGGAAACAGGAGCATCCTAATTTTTTGGGGTTTTGGACTGGCGTTGAATGGGACAATGAATTCATATCCTACGCCCTCTCCAATGACGCCGGCACTATTGCACAAGGAGAGCGGGAACGCTGGACGAAAGCAGCCATCGAACGGACGAAGGCTGTGAAAACACAGTGCCTGGCCAATCGCGACGCCGCGGTTCGCGGTTTGCACGAATGCTATACGGGGCTACGGCGTTACTTTTTCGACGATCCCGATGCAATGATGTTTCTACGCGCTGCTTGGTGCTTCGATCATTATTCCCTGGAATGGGGCGCCGGCATGGCCATCCTGGAGACGACCAACACCGGCCCCTATCGACATCAAGCGGCAATGTACCACATTCGCGGTACTTCCCGGCAATACGGCAAGCCGTGGGAATGGTACATGGCCACGTACTATAACGGCCATGACAAAAATGGGAAAGTGTCGGTGAACAACGAGCCGAACTATGTGTCAACGACACATTCGGAGGTGCTAGGCCAAGAAGAATCGTCAGGTCCGGGGTTCGGCATGTCGGTATCGCTCAAGCGTCGCGACATGTATTTGGCCTATCTGGCCGGCGCAAGCGTTGTTCAGCACGAGGATTGGCCCCGTGCGTATTGCCGCTTGGAAAAGGGATCGCCCGACAAGTGGACTCTTTCGCCGCACGGGGAAGCGATGAAGGAATGGTACGCTTTCACGAAGCAACATCCCGATCGCGGCATCAGCTACGCACCAATCGCGTTATTGACGCCTTTTAGCCAGGGTATGCCCGTGTGGGGTGGTAGTCCCTGGTCGCATTTCTCCGACGAACGTGCCGACCGAATGATCGATGCCTTCTTCTACACGATTGCGCCATTCACGCAAGATACGAAGAAAGGCAAGGAAGGCTGTTTGGCCAATAGCCGATTCGGCGACGGCTACGACGTGCTTGTGCCGAACCCGCCCAGCGGTCCGGTGGCATTAGAGAAACTATTGAATTACAAGGTTGCCGTTCTCCTTGGCAAGTACGATCTTACCTCTGCTTTAGCCCAGAGATTGATGGAATATGTACGTCAGGGCGGCACGTTGGTTATCAACAGCCGGCAAATCGGCGACCGTTTTCCGGATGAATTCCTAGGTGTGCGACGTTCCGGTAAAACTTTGGCTGTCGAATCGCCCCTTTCCTCGACATCCGGCGGCAATCCCGTTGCGCTAGCCATGCCCTACGATTACGAACCTATCGAACTTCGAGGGGCTCAGTCGCTATGGACCGACAGTAAGGGCGGTATTTTGGCAAGTATCCATCACGTCGGCCGCGGAAATGTTCTTCTGACGACCGTGGATTTCATGCTTCCTCGCGAATGCGGCAGTATCGCTGCAACAACGACAAAAATGCCGCTCGTCGGACTTCTGATGCGGCAAATCGTCGATGATGCGCTGCCCGTCAAGGTGGAAGGAGACATTCAGTACGGACTGAACAAAGTAGCCGATGGTTGGTGGCTTTATCTCATCAATAACAAAGGGGTAACGAAATTTACCAACACCCCTGAAGAACTGAATGCGGCCGAAACCGCCGAAGTGACTGTGGATATGCGTGCGTTGCAGGTCGAAAGCCTCGCGGAGTTACGTGTGAACGCCACGATTACACGTTTGCAAGATAAAAACGCTTTTGCAATCCAAGTTGGCCCGGGCGATATTCGCATTGTGAAAATCACAACGAAAAACAACTCGTCATCGAAATGATGATCCACAAGCACATATAAATCCATAAGGCAACGCTGTTTAGCGGCCCTCGGTACGATGGCCAATGGTAAACAAGGAATTGTTGTATGATCCATACGAAATCTATCCGCTGGGGTGTTTTGGGGCTAGGATGGTTCGGCGAAGTTCATGCCGAAACACTGGCCGACATGCCGGGCGTGGAGTTGGCAGCCGTCTGCACGCGCCGACCTGAGCGGTTGGCCCAAGTGGCCGATCGGCTTCGCGTCTCCAAACGCTATGCCGACTATCACGACATGCTGGCCGACCCGGATATCGACGTTATCGGCATCACAACCCATGTGGCCGACCATCGCGACATCGCGATCGACGCCTTGCGGAGCGGCAAGCACGTTTTCTTGGAAAAGCCGATGGCCCCCACGGCGGCCGACTGCGATCAGATTCTTGCCGCAGCCCGAGAGGCCAAGGGTTTCTTCATGGTCGGCCACATCTGCCGATTCGATCCGCGTGTGGCCTTAGCCAAGCAGGCGATCGATGAGGGCAAGATCGGCCGAATCATTTCCATGCACGCACGGCGTAATCTGTCGAAAGCCATTGGCCGCCAGGTGCTCGATAGCATCTCGGCCCTGATGGGCGACGGCATCCACGATGGCGACCTCATGCTTTGGTTCTGCCAATCGAAGCCAGTGAGCGTTTACGCCCAAGAGGTCCATCCGGGCGCGAACAAATATCCCGACGGCGGCTTTGCGATGGTGCGTTTCGAGAGCGGAGCAGTCGCGGTGATCGAATCGGTTTGGCACTTACCCGAGTCGACGCCTTACCAGATCGATGCCCGCATGGAAATCATCGGCACGGAAGGAGCCATCTATATCAACTGCGGGGAAGCCGGCCTGGAAATCCATGACGCCGCGGGCAATCGTCGCCCCGACACGTTCTACTGGCCGCACGTCTTCGGCCAGCGGTTCGGCATTTTGCGTGGCGTGATGCCGTGGCGCTGTTGGCCGCCGCCGAGGAATCGTCGCATACCGGAAAGGCGGTTCATTTCTGATTCTTCAGAAGCAAGGTAGGGCAAGCACAGCAATGTTCTGCCATTCGCAAAAAATACTGACCAATTGAGATGTTTCTCATGCTTATTCACAAACCAATAACGGTGTTAGCAACCGCAACGCTATTTCTATTAGCAACAACGGCCGCAACGCCGGCCAACGATACCAAGGAGAATACGATGCAATTCGATCATGTCGGCATGATCACGACCGAGAAAAAACCAGGGGAAGTTTACGTTGCGGCTACTAAAGTTTGGGTGACCGACATCGCAGCGCATCCGTATAAGATCGAATGGTTGCGATTCGAGTCTGACAGTCCCGTGCAAAGTCCCGTGCGCGATCATCCCCATATTGCCTTCCGTGTGGAAAGCATCGCGAAAGCCGCCGAGGGCCTTAAAGTGCTTTTAGAACCGTTCGACGCCGGCATTGCACGTGTCGGGTTTTATCAAACCAAAGACGGGGCTATCGTCGAATTCATGGAGTATTACAAAAAGTAGGGTGCGTTCGTGACGCACCTCCTTCGTAACACATTTGGCATAATATCGGTGCGTCGAGGACGCACCCTACGGGGAGAAGATATGTTGAAGATCAAATCCGTCATGGTCACTGGCGCCAGCGGCAAGCTGGGCGGCCCGCTTTGTGAGGCCCTTGTGGCCGAAGGTTATCATGTTATCGCGGCCGATCGCCGATTGCCGGTCGGCGTGGAAGGCGTCGAGGAAGTTCAGCTCGATATCGCCGACAGCCAGGCGATGGAATCCGTAGTCGCTCGGAGCGATGCCGTGATTCATCTTGCCTCCTGCAAGGAAGACCGGGAGGCCGTGATCAAAGTGAGCGCCCAGGGGACTTTTAATCTGTTGGACGCCGCGATGCGCACCAAACGACCGCAACGGGTCATCCTGGCCAGCGGCGATGCGGTGAACGGCATTTATTTTAATCGGCAGCCTGTGCCCATCCGCGAAGACATGCCGATGGTTGCCTATCCGGGCTACTATCCGCTGTCGAAAGCCCTTGAAGAAACGATGTTTCAAGAGTTCTTTTGGCAGGCCGGCGTGCCGACCGTTTGCCTCCGCATGTCGTGGATTCAGGCCGAGGATGATATCCTGACGCATCTCACCGTCGCCGGCGACCAGTTCGGAGTGCCTGTTTGGTCCGAGCTGATGAACGATCGCCAGCGCGAGGAGTTTTCCGGCGGACGCGACGCAACCGTTGCCTTGCGCCATCCCGACGGCACGCCGATGCGCCGACACATCGTGGCTGTCGAGGATTGCGTGCAGTCGTATCTGTTGGCCCTGCGAACGGAAGGCATTGAAGGCCAGACGTTTATGATCGCCATGAACGATCCTTTCAACTACGTCGAGGCCGCCCAGTATGCCGCGAAAAAACTTGGCATCGAAACGCTCGACCTGGTTGATCCAGTAGGCCAAGATTTCTGCATCGATGTGGCCAAATCCCGATACGTTTTAGGCTACCGGCCCAAGTATGACATCTTCACACTGATCGACAAAGCGGTCGAATTCCGGCGATCCGGCGGTTCGCGCCGTGCTCGATCGGGCTTCAAAGGATAAGATTGTTTTCTGTCGTCCCCGAATAGGATAGAGGAAATGTCCAACACCCCGACAAATCGACGAAGCTTCCTGAAAGCCGCGGCAACTACGGCCACTGCATTAGCGGTTCCCCAAGTAATCCCGGCCTCCGTACTGGGCAAACCAGGAAAGCCCGGCGCAAATGATCGGATTTACGTCGGTATGATCGGGCCCGGCGGTCGTTCGTATGATTTGACAAGGGAAAGTCCCGCGGATCTGCAACTCGTGGCCGTAGCCGATTGCGACTTGCGAGCGATTCCTCGGTATTTAGGTGCAGTCCGACAACTGAAAAACACGATCGTCGCCGAAAAGTGCGCAACCTATCAAGACTATCGCCAGATGCTTTCCAAGGAAAAGCTCGACGGCGTATTTGTCGCCACGCCGACGCACGTCCGCGTGCTGGCTTGCCTCGATGCCATGCAGGCGGGACTTGATGTTTACGCCGAAAAACCATTAACGCTTACGATCGAGGAAGGGCAGTATCTCGTCCGCGCGGAACAAAAGTACAAAACGGTTTTTCAAACGGGCACCCAGCAGCGATCCATCGCCATCAACAATTTCGGCAGCGATCTGATCCGCAACGGCGCCATCGGCAAGGTGCAAACCGTGCGATGCCCGAACTTCCGAGGCCCGGCCTATCGTCCGAAGTTTCCGGCCGAGTCCACGCCTCCGGAAATGAACTGGGATCTTTGGTGCAGCCAAACCGAACTGATTCCCTTTAGCTCGGAGTTGCATCCGGGCCTTGATCATTGGGCCCGCTTCCGAGAATACTGCGGCTGGCTCGTGACCGGATGGGTCCATGCCTTCGACCAGATCCAAGGAGCCCTAGGCACCGATGATACCGGTCCCGTTGAAATCTGGCCCGAAGGCCCTGAAGAGTCCGGTACAAACACAAAAGACTCGACGCGCTATGACGATGCCATGTCGATTCGGCCGGAATGGAACCGTGGGCTAAACGCCAAGGTTTCGATGCGTTATGCCAACGGCGTCATTCTCAAGATGGATATCCCACATGATAAAGGTCCGCAGATGGGCGGCGTTTTCATCGGCGAAAAAGGCAAGATCGAAATCAACCGCAATAAGCTATCCAGCAATCCGCGTGAACTCATCAAAGACGCCCCGCCGGCAGCCGATAAATCCGAATTCGCAAGCGTTTCGCATGAACACATCGGCAACTGGGTCCGCTGCATGAGAACACGAGAGAAACCGGTTGCCTCGGCTACGGTCGGACATCGCAGCACGACCGTCTGCCATTTGATCAATATCTGCCGCGAACTGAATCGCAAATTACAGTGGGATCCTGTAAAAGAAGAATTCATCGGTGATGACGAAGCGAACAAACTTCGATCCCGCTCGCGCCGCAAAGGCTATGAATTGCCAAGCATCTAAAAATCAACATCGACGAAATCATTTATTTGCTAAGGAAATATAAATATGAGTACTCTTCAAGACAAAGTTATTCTCATCACGGGTGGAACGTCGGGCATCGGCGAAGCTTGCACCGAACTGCTGGTGCGTCAGGGTGCAAAGGTCGTTACGATGTCGATTCAAGCCAAGGAAGGCGAATTGCTGGCAAAACGTCTTACCGACGAAGGCCATGCGTGCGTTTTTAAGTTCGGCGACGTGTCGAGCGAGGAGGATGTTCAAGCGGCAATCCATTTGGCCGTTGAAAAGTTCGGCCGCCTCGATGCCGTTCATTCCAACGCCGGCCTGTTACGCAACCAAAAGATCACCGACCTGACACTCGACGATTTCCATGCAATGGTCAACGTGAATTTGCTAGGGCCCGTGCTCGTGGCAAAACATGCCATTCCGATCATGGAACGGCAAGGCCGCGGCGTTATTTGTTTCACCACATCCGTGGCCGCCGACATCGGCTTTCCCGGCCATGGAATCTATTGTGCCACGAAGGCGGCTCTGGTCGCCCTGATTCGTTCACTGACGACCGATCACAGCCCGAAGGGCGTTCGGTTCGTTGGCGTAAGCCCCGGCACGATCGACACGCCGATGCTGGCCGCCTCGTGTGCGGGCTGGTCAAAGCCTAAAGAAGAGATCTACGCGGACGTGGCGAAAAAAATCCCCGTTCAACGGATGGGGCAACCCATCGACGTGGCCAATGCCGTCGCTTTTCTGTTGAGCGACGAAGCCGGGTTCATTAACGGCAGCATTGTTCATCTGGAAGGCGGCACGCTTTGTCTGCCGCCGTGGTAATGCGTTCCATCCTCCGTAAATGACCAAAAAGAGGTGCGTCATGGCTAACACAAATCGACGAACGTTTCTGAAATCTTCGGCAGTTGCGGCTTCCTTGATCTCTGCGCCGGCCATTGCTAAGTCTGCGCAGAGCGCAAACGGGCGGATTCGCATCGGTCTGGTCGGAATGGGTGGACGGATGCATTCGCATGTGACTGCTTTGGACAAGCTTGTTCAAGAAGGCAGCGTTGAGATTGCCGCTATCTGTGATTGCGATCAGGCGAGACTAGACGGCGCCTCGAAGTCGTTCCCTGAGTTGTCCGGGAAAAAGCCGGCCGTCTATGCCGATCAGCGGAAATTGCTCGATGATAAGTCGATCGATGCGGTCAGTTTTGCCACGCAAGACCATTGGCACGCCCTGCAAACGATCTGGGCTTGTCAGGCAGGTAAAGACGTCTACGTGGAAAAACCCGCCACGCACAACATTTGGGAAGGCCGCAAAATGGTTGAGGCCGCCCGAAAGTACGGACGCATGGTCCAGATCGGCACACAAAACCGATCCAGCCCAAATGTCATGGAAGGCATCAAAAAGCTGAAAGAGGGTGTGATCGGCAAGCTCTACATGGCTCGTGGTATGTCTTATAAAATGCGAGGCAACCTGGGCAAGCACCGCCCGCAACCGGCGCCGGCGGGGCTCAATTGGGACGCCTGGGTAGGACCGGCGAAAATGGTGGAATACAGTAATTTCCAGCATCATCGTTGGTATTGGAACTCGAACTTTGCCAGCGGCGATATCGCCAATCAAACATGCCATGATATCGATATCATTCGCTGGGGACTTGGTTTAGATGCTCATCCGGATATCATGATGTCGTTGGGCGGACGCTATGTGCCCGCCGAGGATGATGACGCTGACACGCCCAACACGCAATCGCTGGTCTGTCAGTATGAGGGCCGAAATTTGCAGGTATCGTTTGAGATTCGCCACTGGTATACCAACAGCGAAGCGGAGATGCGCGAGAAGTATCCCTTTGTCGCACCAAACCAAGTTGTGGGCGTGATCTTTTACGGTAGCGAAGGTTACATGATTATCCCCGACTATTCAAGCTACTACACATTCATGGGACCAAACCATGAGCCTGGTCCACATGCAGCCGCCGACGGCCATCCCATGATGGATGTGCCTCACTTCCAGAACTGGATTGCCGCCTGCCGCAGTCGCAAGCACGAGGAATTGAATGCCGACGTGGAACAGGGCCACCTATCCACGGCCGTCTGCCACTTGGCGAAGATTTCCAACCATCTCAAGCGGTCGGTGCGTTTCGATTCCAAGGCCGAGCATTTCGTTAATGATCCTGAAGCCGACAAACTGCTGAAGCGAGAATATCGAGCACCCTATGTGATTCCTGAACAAGTTTAACAAACAAGGGAGTGCTACTTATGTTTTATCATCGATTTTTTGCGTTATCGTTTTTGTCCGCCGCCATGATCTTCCTAGCTGCAGTGGGCAATAGTTCAGCACAAGAAAAGCCATTCATTCGCATCGGCATCGTCGGGCTCGACGCCCACGGCGTACCGTGGACGCAAATTCTTACTAATTCAAAAACCGATCCGGCGATCCGCGAAATGAAAGTCGTGGCCGCCGTGCCGACGTTCAGTCCCGACATTCCCTTTAGCGCCGACAATATCCAAAAAAATATTCAAGCAATGCGCGACATGGGCGTCGAGATTGTCGATTCCATCGAGGCAATGTTGCCGAAAGTGGATGCTGTCTTGATTTTGAGCATCGACGGCCGAAAGCATCTGGAGCAAGCCAGGGCGGTTTTTCCCTCGAAAAAGCCCGTTTTCATCGACAAGCCCGTGGCGGCCTCGCTGACCGACGTGGTGCGGATCTACAACATGGCCGCGAAAACAGGCACACCGTTGTTTTCGAATTCGTCGCTCCGCTATAGTCCTGACTATGTAAAAATGCGCAATGATCCGCGAGTTGGCCAGGTGCTTGGCTGTGACGCCTACGGCAACAACGCTCCGCTCGAGCCTAGCCATCCCGATTTGTATTACTATGGCATCCACGGTTGCGAGTTGCTATTTACCATCATGGGTTCCGGCTGTAAAACAGTGAGCCGCGTCAAAACGCCAACGGCCGATCTGGCCTCGGGCGTTTGGGAGGACGGCCGGCTAGGCACGTTCCGCGGCATTCTCCGCGGTTCCACCGGGTTTGGAGCTACGGTGTTCGGCGACAAAGGCATCGCCCCGGCCGGTAACTTTGGCGGCTACGAGCCGCTGCTGTTGGAGATTGTCAAATACATCAAGACAGGCAAACCGCCGGTCACGCCCGAGCAAACGCTGGAAATCTACGCCTTCATGGAGGGCGCCGACGAAAGCAAACGCCAAAACGGCGCACCGATCGCCTTGAAAGATGTTTTGGAAAAAGCGAAAAAGGCCGCGGCTGAATAGAAGCAGGGTTTTGTGAACTATGGCGAATACTTCTTGTGTTGAAAAAGATCGATGGGGAACAACGGCCGAAGGGCTGGCCGTGGATCGCTACACATTGCGAAATGCCCACGGCGCGTTGGCCCGAGTCATCACCTACGGGGCGACCGTTACCGAACTTTGGATGCCGGACCGGTCTGGAAACTCGGAAGACATCGTCCTTGGGTTCGACGATTTGCCGTCCTACGAAACGCAAAGTCCCTATTTTGGCTGCATTGTGGGCCGCGTGGCATTTCGCATTGCCGACGGCAACTTTTTGCTCGACGGCACAACGCATCAACTTTCGCGGAATGATGGCCCTCACCACATGCACGGGGGACATCGCAGCTTCAGCCGCTGTGTTTGGCAAGCCGACCCCATCTCGCAGCCAGACGGCTCGGCCGTCCGCTTCAGCTTGCATAGCCCCGACGGAGATGAAGGGTACCCCGGCACTCTGGATGTCGTCGTTATTTACACCTTGACGAACGACAACGAACTGCGAATCGAGTATCAAGCATCC
>JAEAMG010002821.1_pt1 | contig 10264 bp, 8 predicted proteins | sample 8958741 | NCBI WGS metagenome assembly JAEAMG01 (sample SAMN16933256, study PRJNA681125) | bioreactor sludge metagenome | isolation source: anaerobic bioreactor treating anionic surfactant - SDBS | place: India: Bengaluru | collected 2019-02-28
GCGAGAAAGTATTATCCCGCGAGTTTAAGCTTTCCCGTGACGGCATTCATTCGGCCGCTGTCGAAGATTGATCCCGCAACCGGCCAGGCGGTCGTGCAGAATCAATGCGTGCTCGAGCTTTACGATCCGTTGAGCGATTCGGAAACCATCGTGGCGGGGCAACGCGTGCCGTTGGAATGCGATTTAACCACGCCGCTGGCCTATTTCCTCTCGAAATCCGGAATGAGCAGCGCGGCAACGATCGCGCTTCTGCGGCCGAACGATCTCGTGAAGCCCGAAGTTCTCACAACATTGCGGCCCGGCGGAAAGGGATCGGCCATGGGCCTCTACATGGTCCAGCCGTATGAACAAGGCAAGATTCCGGTGCTGATGGTTCACGGGCTGTGGTCCACGCCGATGACATGGCTCGAAATGTTCAACGATCTGCGCAGCCAGCCGGCCATTCGGCAGCGTTACCAATTCTGGTTCTACATGTATTCCACCGCCGAACCGTTTTGGATCAGCGCCGCCCGGCTGCGCAAGGATTTGACCGACCTCCGTGAAACGCTGGATCCGCAGCACCAGGAACCGGCGCTCGATCAAATGGTTTTGATCGGACACAGCATGGGCGGACTCGTCTCTCGGATGCAAACGATACAAAGCGGAGACGAGTATTGGAATCTTGTCAGCAAAGAACCGCTTGCACAGATTAAAACGGATCCCGAAACCCGGGAAAAACTCCAGGCCGTATTCTATTTCCAACCTAATCCATCCATACGCCAAGTCGTTACGATCGGCACGCCGCACCACGGCAGCAGATTTTCGAACCAAACCACGCAATGGCTCTTGGGCAAGCTGATCGACCTGCCCAAAACGCTTGTCCATGGACAGCAACAATTGTATCGCGAAAACCAAGGCGCCTTTCCCAGCCGGTCACTTTTGCGGGTCGATACCAGCATCGACTCGTTGGCGCCCAACGAACCCGTTTTCCCCGTCATGCAGGCCAGCCGGCGAGCGCCCTGGGTGCGGTATCACAATATCGTCGGCGTAATGCCGAAGGAATGGTGGACGTCGGCCTTGGTTCCCGAGGAGGGCGATGGCGTCGTATCGCGCGAAAGCGCCCATGTCGACGATGCGGTGAGCGAAATTTCGGTCCCCGCGAATCACACAACCGTGCATGCGCATCCGGCGGCGGTGCTGGAAGTGCGTCGCGTTTTGCTCGAACATCTGGTCGAACTGGAAGGGCGGCCGATCGACAACATTGCCCGGCGGTCGCCGCCGAGCTTGCCATTGGAAATGCACGTCGTACAGTGAAAATCAGGATCGACCGCGCGGTCCGCCCTGGGGCGACGTGATGCCGCGCTGCTTCATGCGTTGGGCGAGCAAGGCTCGATAGGCTCGCATTTCCGGCGAGGAACGATTCAATCGTTTGACGCGCCCTTCAATTTGCGAGGCATGATCCTTCGGCTTTGGAGTGCGAGGACTCGCATGATTAGCGTGACCGCGGTTGGCTTGCGCGTTTTGCGACGATGCTTGATTGTTTCCCGACCGCTGCCGATCGGCCTGGGCGCGCATCTGCTCCCAGGCTTGACGCTGTCGCTGCATTTCGTCGATCTGCTTGTCTAGCGCCGCCGTGCGTTGCGAAGGAGGCAGGGCGAAGAAATCCTGCACACGTTTCTCCATTTCCTTCTCGTGGGCTTCATGCTGCTGTTCGCGCAGCAATTCGCGTTGTTCGGGCGGCAACTGATCGACTTCCTTGTGCAGTTCGGTCATCAGTTCCTGGCGTTTTTGAGGCGAAAGCTTAACGGCCTTCTCGGGAGCCAACTGCTGGTGAAGCGATGCCAACTTGGCTTCCACGCCCGGATCAATCCGCGGGCTGCGAAAATAGCGCCACGAGGCCCAGGTGATGCCTGACACCAACAATAAGACGAACGCCGCGATCCACCATCGACTTTTTTTCATGTTACACCCCCGCCATCTTGCCGCGATTACTGGCAATCGGCATGGCCGTCTAAAAAGAGAACCCCTCGCGTTTGGTTAGTATGAAAGGCGTCGAAGTCATATAAAAGGAGAACCACGGAACTGCTCTGCATCTTTCCCCGCATGTCTTTAAGGGCCTGCTGGTAGGTTTTGCCGCCTAAACGACCGGTGGGATACTCATAGCTTAAACCCTCGGTCTTATAGTACTTGGTATCGCTCGGGCAAATGAAAACCGCCGTATCGCTCTCGATATATTTCGAGAGACATTCGACAATGGTCGGACGCTTGTCGTCTTCCAGTTTCGCACTGGGCATCTGCAAGGCATTCGGCAGGCAGGCATTCTGACCGATCGTCGTTCGCCGATTCTCGAAAGCGACGCCGATTTCATGCAAGTTGGAAAGACATTGCATCCGGCGCGAACTGGCGCGCGCGACCTGAACGGCCGGCATCAGCAGCCCGATTAAGAGTCCGATGATGGCAACCACGACCAGAATTTCGATCAAGGTCATTCCGGCCGTCGGCTTTGAAAAACGATGGGGCATTTTGGAAGGTGAAAAGGCCAAGGCAAAACTCCCCGAAGGTTCAGGATGCGACACCCAACTATTCCCTTACGAAAGTTCATTATAACCGAGAGTGCGGCAGATGCGCAGCACTCCACACTTATGTAAACCCCGCCAAAGGGACAAAGTTTCGCCGGAAAAACAATTTTTCCCTTCCAAGCAGAAATTATCGCGGGCCACCGCCGGGCGGAGGACCGCCACCACCCGGAGGTCCGGGCGGCCCGATTGGGAGCCCGAGTTCCTTGCGTCGCTGCATAAGCTGCTGGAAATAAGCCCGCATTTGCGGCGACGTGTGATTGAGCATGTGCATACGCATGGAGATTTGCTCTTCATGGCTCATCGCATGCGGCGGGCCATGAGGGCCTCCGGGAGGCCCGGGCGGTCCTTTTTGCTGTGAACTGCTCGAATTGGCTGCCTGCTTGTTGCCGCCGGGACCGCTGCCGGGTCTGCCTCCAGGGGGTGGGCCGCCGGGCGGTGGCCCCATCGACCGCCATTTTTCCATCTCCTTGATGTCTCGATCCAAGGCCGCCTTGCGATCTTTTTCGGGCAGAGCGAAATAATCGTTGACTCGTTTTTCCATTGCTTTTTGCATCTCGGCCCGGCCTCGCTCCATCAGTTGGCGCATCTGGTCGGGCGTCAGTTTTTCGAACTCCGCCCGGGCGCTCTCCATGAGAGCCCGGCGTTCTTTGTCCGAAAGTTGTTTCCCGCCCGGCCTAAGCTGTTCACGAATGGATGCAAGTTTGGCCTCGATGGCGGGATCAATTTGCGAACCGCCGGCGAAATGCCAAATGGCCCAACCGAACAACAACACCAGAAGCATGATGGCCGCTACCACCCATCGCATGCCTTTACTTTTCATGTCTTACTTCCCCCATGGCCTGTCATCTTCGCTTACGCAATCTGCATGGCCGTCGAGAAACAAAACGCCACGCACTTTATTTTCGTGAACACAATCAAAATCGTAACAAAGCGTGACGACCGTACTGCTTTGAGTATTTCCCATGAAATCGACCAGAGCCTTGGGATAGGTCTTGCCGGCAACCTCGCCGCTATATTCGTAGCTGATGCCTTCGGTCGGATAATATTTTTGGTCGCTGGGGCAAATGAAAACCGCCCTATCGCCTTCCATGTACTTTTCCAAGCATTCGGGAAGCGTCGGCGTTTTGTCGTCCTTGGCACGCGTGCTGGGCAGAGTGATCAATGTGGGCAAAGGGACGTTTTGCCCGAGCAAGGATCTGCGATTCTCAAAAGCGATGCCGATCTGATGCAGATTCGATTGACACTGCAAGCGTCGCGAACTTGCTCTGGCGGATTGCACGGCCGGCATCAACAAACCAATCAAGAGGCCGATGAGGGCGATCACCACCAGCACTTCCACTAACGTCATACCCGCGGTTGATTGTCTGTGATGCATAAGAATCACCACGCAATGCAAAATTGCGCGACGGCCTCGAAAGAAAGACACCGTATCAACCGCAAACTGGATTATAGCAAATCCGGACCGGGGCTTCTTGATTCTTCCGGGGGGCTGCTTCTAGTCCGCCGGCAAGCTTACGGAAGAGAATCAGGACTGCCTTGCTGACGCTTGGCGATGTCATCGCGAAGCCGGGCGGCTCGCTCGTATTCCTCGGCCGCCACGGCGTCGGCAAGCTGTTCGGCCAGGGTCTTTCCCACGCGATACTCCGCTCGGAGCGATTCTTTCATATCACCAAGCTGACGGACCAGTTCGTCCTGTTCGAACTGCTCCTCGGCATCGAACTTGGCAAACACCTTCCGCATTTCCTCGAGGCCCTGGTTGATCGTCTCGATGGCGCGTTCGGGCCCCTCTTCTTGAAGTACAAGCATCGCCGAGGCCTGAATACGATGAAACAGCACGAAGGGGCGATACTGCTCGTGCGAAAGCGTCCATTGCGGATTCGAGGAATGCAACGACACGAAATCCATGAGTTTCATGGCATACTCCGAGTCGGTGACGGCCCGGGCGAACTGCCGCAACGCCAAAAAGCAGATGCGGCGATGATAGAACTGCAAGAATTCACGATCGATCTCGATGCATTGCTCGGAATTGAGCGCGAAAGCGTCGCCTTCGGTGCGAGCCAGCTCGGCAAGCCATTCCAGGCACGTATCGAACCCGCCTGGGTGCTCCCCATCCGGGCGTCCTGTAACCTCCATTTGCAGTAAGCCCATCTCGATGCGCATTTGGAGCACTTCACGACCATCGCCGGCATGGATCAAACGCGCGGCGATCACCCCGGGCTTAAAGGGCCACTGCCGAAGAACTGCATCGATGTCGATTTCCTGGTGCTCTCGCATACTGGTATTTTATCGCATGAGCCATGATTCGGGCAAGGCTTACCCCTTTGGGGAGATCGGCTAATCCTCGCCGACAGAGGAGCGCCGTTGCTTTTTTTGAGCATGATGCCGTTTGCCCTCGATCCGGCGACGGACGGAGGAGCGAGTAGGACGAGTGGGCTTGCGCGGACGCGGCGGCATTGCCGCTTCGGCGATCATCTGACGCAGCTTTTCCACACAGTCGGCCGCATTGCGACCGGCGTCCCGAAACCGTTGGCTGACTACGATAAGATCCCCTTCGACGGTAATCCGCCGACGCTGTGCGCTCATAAGCCGTTGCCGCACAGGCTCGGGCAAGCGGGGACTTGCAACCATCGGCCAACGAAGCAACGCCTTGGTGTTGACTTTATTGACGTTTTGTCCCCCCGGCCCACCGCTGCGAGCAAAAGTAAATTCAAATTCCCGCAACGGGATTTGGATTTCCGAGGTGATCGTCAGCATAGTGATTCACCGCTAGCGGTTCGTATTACGCAGTCGCCAAGTGGCGGCGTTCTAAAATCCTAATCCCTCAAACGCTTCCTTGGCGTGTTGCAACAGAGAGAGATAATCGGTGGATTCCATCTCCTCACCAAAGAGTTCCACATCATAATAACCGTCGTAACCCAGGTCTTTCAAAGCAGCAATGATCGCGGTCAGCGGAACCACGCCCTCGCCAAGAAGGCAGCGGTTTTGCTCACCTACGGGCGGTCGATGCGAATCTCCTAATTGAACAAGGGCCACTCGGGGCAATAAGACCGGGAGTTGGTCGAACAATTCGCCGTTTTGACCAAGATGATAGGTGTCGAGCACCATCTTTACGCGGGCGCTGCCGATCACATCCAGCAGTTGGAGCGTGTCGTCGATCGAGGTGAGAAATGTCCAGTTTTCCGCACAACCCGGGTGCATGGGCTCGATCGCCAACGTGACATCCAACGCGTCGGCTTGCGGAATGAGTTCCTTGAGCGCTCCTCGGACCAGTCGCCGGGCATGATTGTTGGTGTGTCCCGCGCGGGGGCCTGTATACACGACCAAGGTGCGGCAATCCAACTCGGCGGCCGTCCGGATGGCCTCGGCGGCATCGTCGATGCTTTCGCGATAGTTGCGTCCGTCGCTGCCCGTGAATCCGCCCGCCCAAAACAGATGGGAAACCTTTAAACTGCTTTGTTTCAGCAGTTCACGCGCTTTTTCGGAGCCGCAATCGGAGAGTTTTTGCCGCCATACGCCGATGGCGGGAATGCCTGCCGCGGCATATTGCGTCACATCTTCCTCGAACGACCAACGGTAGGTCGTCGCTTCGTTCATCGAAAGTACAGCCATCCGTGCCCACTCCGTCGTGTGTCAATCCTTAACCGGTTTGTTGAGCGGTTTTGATTCTTCCTTCATGTTCCAGGCGGTCAGCCATCGGGTGTCGGCCAACTTGTATCCGAAATCCTTCTCAAGCCGCGTCTGAAAATCCGGAATATGCGCCGCCCCGTAGAAGATTGCGATTTTTTTCTTGCCGGCGGCAATTTCCTTGCGCAGCACGCTCAGGGCTGCCTTGTTTCGCTCGCTAATCAGCGTCGAACCATTGGGACCGTTCAAGGCCGAGATGGATCCTTCGCTGTTGGCGAATTGCTCCGCTACCACTCTTTTCAACGCCAAGGTACGATTCTTGCTGAAGAAGGCCAATAGCAATTGTCCGTCGCCTGCACCCTCGCCGGATTCGCTCTGCCGCGACATGGCATATCCAAGCATGCGCATCAACATCGTGGTCATCGACTCGCCGCGGTTCCGCATCGATTCCGCGAATTGGTCGGGCGACATGTCGGCATGGACCATGTTTTTGCGGGCGTAATCAACGCCTTGAAGCTGAAATTCCAAACCCAGAATGTCTTTGACGCCGTTTTGGATCAAAGAAATCGGATGACGGCTGCCGGTATCGCCCGGGCGAGGCGTTTTCGACGTTTCATCGGCCACCAATTCGTATAGAACAGCATCATAGTTCTCGAATTCGCGATTGAGCTGGGCATAGTAGCTTTTTTCGGCGATATGAACGGCGCCTACAAGATCGACCGTGGGCGAGGCATTACCCTCGTCCTTGGGAACGAATCGCAGAATCGGCGTTTCCAGCGCCAAGGGCTTATCATCCTTATCGCGCACCACCCGCATATAATTGCCCTTGGATTTGTCGGGCGAAGAGCGATCCGAAGGGTCTGCCGCAAAAGCAAATCCCGCCGACGTTGCTAACGCGACCAACAGAGCGATCCTGGATCCCGCTTGGTGCATTTTTCTTCTCCTACCAAACCCAAAAACAATCGAAATCGACAAAAAGTTCCCCTGAAGAAGTATAGTTGGTTTGATCCTCGGTGGAAACGGGAGGGGGGGGTATATGCGGTAATTCGCCAAAAAGTTTGTGGTATACCACACATTCTGTCAGGCGTGCATTCGGTATAGCGCAAACTCTAATTCATGCGGGTGGTGTTGTCCAACATTTTTTAAGGAACCCGCCTTGCATTTGACGAACTATCAAAGCATACTATTGAGAATCTTACAGGGTGTAAACCCTGACGGATGGGCTTCTGCAGGTTCCTGCCCCACCTGCGGAGGCCTTTTTTATTGGTCTTTTGAAGCAAGCGGCAACAGGATGATTCTTTGCGCGAATTAGCCGCATCTGAATCGTTGAACCATCAAGCGGCCGCTTGACGTTGTTCCTGACGAGAATAGGCCTCGCGAAAGCCCGGACTAATTTCCGCCAGGAAATCCGCCCACGCTCTTCCTTCTTCGCGCATGGGCATCTGCTCGACCGTGCGGCGTCCGTTCGTTGCAAGACGCAAACGCAATTCAGGATCGTCTAACAATTGCAACACCGCGTTGCAGCAAGCCTGCGGATCGCGTGGAGGAATCAGCAAGCAATTGACGCCGTCTTTGGCGTATTCATGGACGCCGCCGACGTTGGTCAAAACGCAGGCCAATCGACAAGCCATCGATTCCAAGGCGGGCTGACCGAATCCTTGGTAGTGGCTGGGGTCGACGAAGATATCGCATTGGTTGTAATGCTTGCATAATTCATCGGTGTCTCGAATGACGCCGAGATCAAAGTAGGGAAAACCAAGATCGCCGTACAACTGCGACAGATTTTCCGTGCCGTACAGCATGAATTCCACATGGGGACGCTCTTGGTGGATCAAACGAAACGCTTCAACCATATTCTCGAAGCCGCGACGCGGCGTTTCCGGTCTCGCCATGGCGATGATCCGCAGATTGGTATGCTCCTGCTTCGCGCGCGGATAGAAACGGAACGGATCGAATCCATGAGGAATCACTTTCGGATCGGCGCCATGCTTGCGCACCAGATCCCTCAACCAATGCGAAGTAGCGATAGGATGTTCGACCATCGCGTAGGATTCGTAGACTTTCCGGCGTTCCTCCTCTCCCTCGTAGAACCAGGCCTCGAAATCTTGGAGATCGTAGGCCGATGTTTCGGCTTTCCCTGCCTCGACTATTTTTTGCACCCATGGCGCTGTTTCCCAAAATGTAGCAACGGCGACATGGCAAGAGGGAAAATTTTCGACAAGTTCGTCGGAATCCTTGAAGAGCATGGGAGCGAATAATATCTCATGCAGCAACTTGGAATCGACAGGACCGTGCTGCACTGCCGCCACGCGGGCCTCGACGCCCAGCATGATCAATTGATTCACTACTTTGAGCGCGCTCATGCACCCACCGTATCCGCTGATTCCCTGAAAAACGAATACGACGGACGGCGCTTGCGGATGCGTATGTTGATTAAAATATCCCTGCGTCAGCTTTGGTTTTTCCGCCTGCTTGGGCGGTGCGGACGCAGGCGTGATGTTGTTCGGCGTCATTGGAGATCGAAGCCGTGTTTTCAGAACGGAGACCGTATAGCCCGGATGCAAGAGAGCCTTTGGGATTTTATGGTAATTGCGATACGCACAACCCGGGACTCGCTTGCAGACGTCCAACAACCGCGACACGCGGCGTTGTATCGTCGACGGTGCGGGGGATTGCTTTCGAAGGAATTCTTTCGCAAACAAAGCATGAATGGCGTTCATCGCGGCGGCATCCTGAAAACGACGAAGGTCCAAGTCATACTGCGCACCCCATCGCTCTCGAAAGACGGCGAGGTTTTTTTGCATAGAGTCGTGCCTGCTTTTGGAATTCAAGACATTCACGCCGAAACGGCATACATAGACATTTGGAGCAGCGACGGCGCGCCAGCCATTACTGGTCAGTCGCATGTGAAGATCCTCGTCATCGCAGGATCCTTGTCCAAAAACGGCGTCAAGCGTGCCGTGCCGTTCTAGGGCCTCGCGGCGCACGAGCAGGCAATCACCGGTTGCCGGCACGATATCGAATGCCTTCCCATCGGTTTCTCGTTCCAGCATCTCATTCATGGCGAGGTAGCTCATGCCCGGCGCTATCGGAAGCGGATCGCTTGCGGAATGATTGGAAAGCGGATTAACCAAAGCGACGCTGGGATCGGATTCGGCAACCGCAACCAATTTTTCCAGCCATCTGGGCGATACGACAACGTCAGGATGGATCATCGCGATGTATTTGGCATCGGAAAGCGCGATGCCTCGATTATAGACGCCGATGGCGCCCAATTTCGCATCATTGCGATAGTACGCGACATTGGCGTACCGGGCGGCATATCCGCGCAGCATCTTCTGGGTGATGTCGTCGCTGTGATCGTCGATAATCAGAAGGCGCCAGCGGGGGTAAGTCGTGTGGGCAAGAAGCGATTCAATACAATTAGCGGCCAAAAGCGGCTGATTGTTAACGCCCACGATCAAATCCACATCGGCGACGGCATGCGTTGCGGCGCTGCCGGGATCTCGATGCGGAGATGCCCCAGGGGAAGTGCCGGCGGCGCGAAAACTCTTGACTTGCGACGCGCGCTGCTCATAAATTTGATGGATGGCGTTCCGCCAGTCTTGGGCGCGTTGTTGCAGGGAACGTTCCTGGAAAACGTATTGCTGAACATTGGCGGCGATGGATTGCCGCAAGGCATGGTCGTCCAACATGCGTTCCAGACCGTCCTCCCATGCCTCGACGGTGTTTTCCGCCAGATATCCCGTTATTCCATGCTTTACCGTCTCCGCATAGACCGAAATGCGGCTGAAGATGCCGGGAATCCCCAAAGCGCCGTAGTCCAGAAACTTCAGATCCGATTTGGATCTCGTGAAGATGTTGTCTTGGAGCGGGGCAATTCCCAAGTCGAAATGCATGTTCTTGATCATCCAGGCGACGAATCGCGGATATTCCTCTTGGCGCCGTTTGACTGGGAGAATGCGCACCGGTAATCCTTCCAACGCCTTGAATGTGGATTCCTTACCGACCGCGCCGATCAACTGAAGCTCGATTTTGTTTTGCCGACGACGGAAAACCGACCGCAACGCATCCGCGATCAA
>JAEAMG010002820.1_pt1 | contig 10257 bp, 13 predicted proteins | sample 8958741 | NCBI WGS metagenome assembly JAEAMG01 (sample SAMN16933256, study PRJNA681125) | bioreactor sludge metagenome | isolation source: anaerobic bioreactor treating anionic surfactant - SDBS | place: India: Bengaluru | collected 2019-02-28
GCGGCGTGACCAGCGCGGCTTACGCCAACCATGCGGTGGCCGTGCCGAACGATCTGGATGCGATTGTCAAGGCGATTAAATCGCATAGTTGATGTGCGAAGCACAAGCGTTTTTTTATAATTTCCGATCTCCTACTTCTGACCGCTGACCCCTGACCCCTGACCTCTGACCTCTGACCTCTGATCCCTATGTCCACACGCATTGCCATTCATGGAGCTGCGGGCCGCGTGGGCCAACGGCTTGTTGCTATTGGTTCCACCGATCCTGAATTGACCTTGGTTGCCGCGATTGATTCACCGCAGCATCCGCGATTGGGTGAAGACGCCGGATCGGTGGCCGGTGTGAAGGCATTGGGCGTTCCGATTACCTCGGATTTTGAAACGGCCGTGGATGTCGTCATTGATTTCTCGGTGCCTGCGGCGGCCGAAAAAATCATCGAAACCTGTCGGCGGAAAAAAGTGTCACTGGTCGTGGCCACGACGGGGCTGACGGAATCGCAACTCGAGAAGCTTCGCGCGGCCGCGAAAGAAATCCCGCTGCTTTGGTCGCCTAGCATGAGCATGGCGGTCAATCTGACGATGAAACTGGCGGAGATGGCGGCCACGGTCTTGAAGGACCGCGACGCTGACGTGGAGATTTTGGAGCGGCATCATCGTTTCAAGGAAGACGCGCCGAGCGGCACGGCTTTGAAGTTCGGGCAAATCATTTCCGGCGTGATGGGGCAAACGGCTGCGCGGCACGGTCGCGAAGGCCGGCCCGGCAAACGTCCGCATGGCGAAATCGGCTATCATGCCATTCGCGTCGGCGATAATCCGGGCGAGCATACGATCGTTTTCGGCATGTTGGGCGAAATGATGGAGCTTACCGTCCGCGCCAGCAATCGCGACTGTTACGTCGCCGGTGCCTTGGCCGCTGCGAAGTTTTTAGTCGGCAAAAAGCCCGGGCTTTACGGGATGAACGACGTGCTGGGGCTGTGAAGGGATAGAGAATGAGCCTCATTGACTCTAACGGCCAATTGACAAAATGCCCATTATGTGATCGGCATTCTAGAAATAGGCCGTCTGCTGACGACAATCGCATTTTCAAAGTGACTTGCGATGTCTGTGGAACGTTTTATATCACAGACTTGGCAATAGATCATCTATTTGCATCCAGTGTGAAGCCGCTTCTGTCAGCGATTGTCAGGCGACATTTTGTTTTTGCGAAAAAACCAGAAACAATCACCATTGATAATTGGCAAGTACTTGTATCCCAAGCCCCGGATAAAAATGATGTGCCCAGCAAAGTTCGCTACCTCCTAGGCTATATCGCTCACAAATCAAGATTCCCTGGAGAGACCGTTACTCTTTGGGGACCGACTGACTATCCAACATGTTTTGCCGCCAACGAAGAGGAATTCAATTATCTTTTACAATACGCTGTCGATGCTAAGTTTATCGAGGTTCGGATTCATGGAACCGAATATCGTCTTACACCGAAGGGTTGGCAGGAAGCAGAGCGTATTCCTACACTCGATTCTCCTTATGCATTTGTAGCCATGTCCTTTGCCAAGGATAGTGATAATGCCACTTTACTTAGGCTGGCATTTGAGCAAGCGATTCAGCCTGCTATTGAAGAGGACGCTGATTATGAGAAGGCCATCCGCATTGACAAGGAAGAATTTTTGGGCGATATCGTTTTTGAGATTATTGCCCGCATCAAGGAATGCCGGTTCGTCATTGCCGATGTGACGGATCAACGAAACGGTGTTTATTTTGAGGCGGGTTATGCGATGGGCATGGGCCTTCCGGTAATATGGACATGTTATGAAAAGGATATGAAAAACGTCCATTTCGACACAAGCCACCTGAATCATATCGTATGGAATGATCTCAGCAAGCTCAGACAGGATCTTGCAAACAGGATTTTGGCGACTATTGGCCGTGGTCCCAAGAAAAAAGGCAGTTAATAGCGGGAAAAATCTTGTAATGGGCAGCAACCCTCCAGTTTTTAAGTATTCCAACAGCAACAACAACCGAATAGAATACCAGTATCGAAAGTGAACGATATCAGGAGCCTGCCATGGCGACTACGGTGGATTTGACGGCGTTTGATCGAGGCGTTGATCCGATTCTCGATTTTTTCAGCGTCGAGCAAGCCCGTGCCCTGGCGTCCTATCGAGGCGATGATGCTCTGAAGGCTAGAATCGAGGAATTGGCGTCAAAGAGTACGGAAGGCGAGTTGACGGATTCCGAACGGGCTGAATACGAAGGATACATTCAGGCGAACAAGTTCATTGCCATTCTTCAGGCTAAAGCCAAGAAGCTCCTCGATAACGGTTGATCCCGCATGAATGCCGCCACGCGAAACCAGGTTTGCCAGCGGGCAAATTTCCGTTGCGAGTATTGTGGTCTGCACCAGGATCAGTCGCCCTTGGCTGCCTTGCATGTCGAGCATATCCTTCCTCGGAAACATGGCGGAAGTGACGACCTCGGCAACCTTGCTTTGGCCTGCATCGACTGCAATTTGCATAAAGGAAGCAATGTAGCTGGTTTTGATCCTAAAACGGGACAGTTGGCCGAACTGTTCCATCCTCGACGCCAACTGTGGCAGGATCATTTTGAGCGTCGGGGCGTGGTGATTATCGGCAAGACTCCTGTCGGGCGGGTTACCGTCGAGGTCATGCGATTGAATGCCGAAGAACGGCTTCAGTTGAGGACGGTTTCAGGGCAATAGCTTGTTTATGATGCTCCGAGATAGTTTGCGGCGCATCGAAATGGATCGGGATATTAAGCACAATTAATGATGCGTCGCGGACGCATCCTACTTACGTTGGCCCCCCTTGTTTTGGGTTGCGGCTTGACCCGGCCGATGTAAGATGTTATCTTACCTATATGAAGACGATTGTTTCCACGAAAGGACAAATTGTTTTGCCCGCGGAATTGCGACGGCAAGATCACATTGCGCCGGGCGAGGAATTCGATGTTGAACGAGTAGATGCCGGGCAATACCTACTCAAGAAATGCAACACGCGAGGACAAGGCGGCGTACTCGATTGGCTTAGGACCTGTCCCGAAGGCAACTGGTTTCGCTCGTTGCCGTCCGATTCGACGGATTCCGTCGGAAAGCTCTAACGTGCGGCCCTGCCGCCGTGTGATGAAATTGAATCAATGACTGGTGCGTCGCGGACGCACCCTACGCGGCAATGAAGTTCCTGGTTGATGCCAATGTGTTGAGCGAAGCGACCAAGCCGGAACCGGCGCCGTCGGTCATCGATTGGCTTGGGGCTCATGAACGGCATCTGGTCGTCAATCCCATTATTTTAGGTGAGCTGGAATATGGGATATTGCTCCTTCCCGCAGGGCGGCGTCGAACCCGGCTGCAAAAATGGTTTGCTGATGGTGCGAAAAAGCTGTATGTCTTGGATATGGATGCCGGCACGGCAAATGTTTGGGCCGAATTGCTGGCCGAACTGAAACGCAAGGGGCGTGCCATGCCGCTGAAAGACAGTCTTATTGCTGCCTCGGCGCGACAACACCAACTCACGGTTGTCACGCGAAACATCAACGATTATCGTTACGCCGGCGTCGCGCTGGTGAATCCCTTCGAGTCAAACGGATAAGGTGCCCCCTGTCGCCGCTCGGTCGCGGCGGTTTTGTGTTCTAACCATCACTCCCTAAACTTCAATCTATCTCGTGCGACTCGGAATTTTCGGCGGCAGTTTTGATCCGGTTCATTGTGGGCATCTGCTTCTGGCGGAATGCTGCCGCGAGCAGTGTCGGCTGGACGCCGTATGGTTTTTGCCGGCTGCCGTGCCGCCGCATAAGCAGGATCAGGAGCGGACATCGGCTGAGCAGCGTATCGAAATGTTGGAGCTGGCCACGGCCGGCAACCCGGCGTTTTCGGTGTGTCGCTACGAGACGGACCGCGGCGGTGTGAATTTCACGGTCGATACCTTGACGCATCTGCACGAGGAAGACCCGAGCCGGGAGCTGTTTTTCCTGCTGGGGGCCGACATGCTTATCGATCTTCCGCACTGGCGCAACGCTCCGCGCGTTTGCGAGCTGGCCGTGCCGGTCGTGGTTTGTCGCCCCGGTTGCGGGCCGGTCGATTTTGATTGCCTGCGCGAGATCGTCAGGCCCGAGCGGCTGGAGGAAATCCGCCGATGCCAGGTCGAGATGCCCGAGTGCGGCATCAGTTCGACCGAATTGCGATGCCGGATTCAGGCGGCCCAAAGCATCCGTTACCGCGTTCCCCGCTCGGTCGAAATGTATATCGAGACCCACGGATTGTATCGAACCGCTTGACGTATCCAAGACGAGCACCACCCACACGAGGGCCGTGTGGAAGATTGAATCCATTCGACGTATGATGGCATGATGGACAAATTGAAAACACCTATGCAACTATTGAGCGGCAATGAAGCGGTGGCCCTGGCGGCTCGCGATGCGGGCGTCGCCCTGGGCGTTGGCTATCCCGGCACTCCTTCGACCGAAATACTCGAATGCCTTGACGTTTTGGGCGGCCGGGCCCAGTGGTCGCCGAACGAAAAAGTGGCGTTTGAAGTGGCCCTCGGCGTGGCCTTTGGCGGGGCCGCCGCACTCGTGACCATGAAGCACGTCGGCGTGAACGTGGCCGCCGATCCGCTGTTCACCTCCGCTTATTCCGGTGTGCCTGGCGCGCTGGTGTTGGTTTCGGCCGACGATCCGGGCTTGGCTTCGAGCCAGAATGAGCAAGACAACCGCCGCTATGCCGTGGCTGCGGGGGTTCCGATGCTTGAACCGGCGGATTCGCAAGAGGCTTACGATTTTACGCTCGCGGCCTTTGAAATCTCCGCAAAATGGCACTTGCCGGTTATGCTGCGAATGACGACGCGCGTGTGCCACTCGAAAAGTCTGGTCGAGCAGCATGGCTCCGTGCGGCAACCGGCCGAACCGCATTTCACGCGTGACATCGCCGGCCGGGTGATGGTGCCCATGCACGCGCGGCCGGCCCATCGGCGTTTGCGTCAGAAGCTGGCCGAAATTGCCGCTTGGAACGAAGCAGGTTCGCTGAATCCCATCGTCGAAGGCAATCGCGACCTGGGCATTATCACCTCCGGCATTGTATTCATGCACGTTCGCGAGGCGGCGCCCAAGGCGGCAGTACTGAAATTGGGCATGACTTACCCCTTGCCGTTCGAGGAAATCCGCCGGTTCGTCGCAAGTGTTCAGCAATGTTTGATTGTCGAGGAGAACGATCCGTATCTTTTCGAGCAGATTCGGGCGGCGGGTATGGAAGTTGAGCAGAAACCGGAGATGTATCGGTTTGGCGAGTTGAACGTCGCTCGGGTGCGACGCATCCTTGCCAACGACACCTCGCCCGAGGCCCCGCCCGTGCCCGGCAAACCGCCGGCGCTTTGCGTGGGCTGCCCCCACCGCGCGACGTTTGATTTATTGAAAAAACTGAATTGCATCGTCGCGGGCGACATCGGCTGTTATACCTTGGGGGCGATGAAGCCGATCGAGGCGATGGATTCGCAGTTGTGCATGGGCGCGAGCATCGGCATGGGCCTGGGCCTGCGCCACGTGCTGCCGGAAGCCGAAGCCCGGCGCGTCGTCAGCGTGATCGGCGACAGCACGTTTTGGCATAGCGGCGTGACCGGCCTGATTGAAATGGTTTACAATCGCCCCGCGACCGGCCATGTGGTGGTGATTCTCGACAACAGCATCACGGCCATGACCGGTCTGCAAGAACACCCGGGCACCGGCCGCACGTTGAGCCACGAGCCGTCGGGCCGCGTCGTTATCGAAAACCTCGTGCGCTCGTTGGGAATCGAGAACGTCACTATTTTGGATCCTGCAACCCGCCAGGAGCAGTTCGAGCAATCGCTGCGCGGCGCTTTGGCCTGCAACGAACTATCGGTCATCATTGCCCGGCGGCCGTGCATTTTGGCGTTGGCCCGCGATAAAAAGGCGCAAAGTTCAGAGAGCAGGGCTCGGGAAAGCACTTCCGGACAAGCCGGTAGTGGCGCCCAGTCGCAGGGATCAGGAATCAAAGGCCAGGGGCCGGAGGCCGGAGGGCGGGGCGACGCTGTTGAAAAAGCCGGCAGCGGTGTCCCGCGAGTGCCGCTGAACATCGTTATCGCCGGTCTGGGCGGGCAGGGCGTGCTGAAGGCCTCGGATATTTTGGCCGATGCGGCCGTATTGTCCGGCTACGACGTAAAAAAGGCGGAAGTACACGGCATGAGCCAACGCGGCGGATCCGTCGCCTGCGACGTTCGCCTGGGGGCAAAAGTTTTGAGCCCGATGGTGCCGCCGGGCGAAACAGATTATCTTGTTGTATTGGCCGAGGATCAGGTCGATTACAATCGGCCGAAGTTGCGCGAGGGCGGCACGTTGATTGTCCCGGCCGAAGTCGAATCATTGCCGTTGCCCAACCGCCGCAGTGCGAACGTGGCGTTGTTGGGCGTTTTGAGTCGCCATCTTGCGATAGACTCCGCTGTCTGGCACGAGGCGATTCGCATGAACATGAGCCCCGAACTATTTGAAGTTAATTGCCAAGCTTTTGAACTTGGCCGCAAAGGTACGACGGAGTAAAGGAAAAAATCATGACGCCATCATCCGCTCCTGCGGGGATTCCTCATCCGGCCAGTAAGCCCGACTTCATGCCTCGGGACGAACTGCGTGAGCTGCAATCGGCTCGATTGCGCGAGGTCGTGCAACTAGCGTATCAAAACGTGGCCCTCTATCGCGATCGGATGGACGTGTTGGGGGTCAAGCCCTCCGACATTCGCACAATCAACGATGTGGTGCGTTTGCCGATGACCGTGAAGACCGATCTTCGGGATACCTATCCGTTCGGAATGTTCGCCGCTCCGATGGCGGAAGTGGTGCGGCTTCATGCCAGCAGCGGCACGACCGGCAAACCGATCGTCGTGGCCTATACGCAGTCGGACTTGGACGTATGGCAGAACGTGATACTCCGGGCCTTGGCCGGCTACGGCCTGCATCAGGGCGATATCTTGCAAAATGCCTACGGCTATGGGCTTTTCACCGGCGGCTTGGGGCTCCACTACGGAGCCGAAGCCTTGGGCGCAACGGTCATCCCCATTTCCGGCGGCAATACCGATCGCCAAATCATGGTGATGAAAGATTTCGGCGTCTCGGCCATTTCCTGCACGCCGAGCTATTTCCTCCATCTTCTGGATCGGGCCGAGGAAATGGGCGTCGATCTGCGCGAGCTCCCGCTTCGCACGGGCTTCTTCGGCGCCGAGCCCTGGACCGACGCCATGCGGCAACGGATCGAAGCCTCGGCTGGCATCAAGGCGTTCGACATCTACGGCCTGACCGAAATCATCGGGCCGGGCGTCGGCGCCGAATGCCAGTATCAAAACGGCTTGCATATTTTTGAGGATCACTTCTATCCCGAAATCATCAACCCTGACACCCTTGAACCGTTGCCCGACGGCCGCGAAGGCGAGCTGGTTTTCACCACGCTGACCAAGCGGGGCATGCCCATGCTTCGCTACCGCACTCGCGACATCACGTCGATCATGACCGAAACGTGCGCATGCGGCCGGACGATCCGTCGCATCGCCCGCATTTCGCACCGCAGCGACGATATGTTCATCATCCGCGGCGTCAATGTGTTTCCGTCGCAGATCGAAACCGCGCTTATGGCCGCCGAGGGCACGCTGCCGCACTACCAGATCGTGCTTACCAGACAACGCGATCTGGACCAAATCGAGGTGTGGGTCGAGGTCACGTCGGATGTGTTCAGCGACCGCGTCGGGGCCATGGAAACCTTGCAGAGCAAACTCGCTCGTCAAATCGAACGCACGATCGGCATTCGCGCGGCGGTGCGGCTGGTCGAACCGCATTCGATTACTCGTAGCGAAGGAAAAGCCAAACGAGTCATTGACAAACGGGAGCTTAAATAATGAAAATCCATCAACTTTCGGTTTTTGTGGAGAATAGCCCCGGGCATCTGCGGGCGCCTTGCCAGGTGCTGGCCGACGCCGGCATCAATTTGGCCACGCTATCGTTGGCCGATACGCGGCAATACGGCATCTTGCGGCTCATTATCGCCGACTGGCAGAAGGCGAAGTCGGTGCTTGAGGACGCCGGCTTTTTGGTCAACGTTTCCGAGGTCTTGGCCGTTGAAGTGCCCGACCGCCCCGGCGGATTGGCCGACGTGCTCAAAGTGATCGAGCAGGCCAAGATGAACGTTGAGTATATGTACGCCTTCGCCGAAAAACGCAACGACAAGGCGGTGCTCGTGTTGCGTTTTGAGAATACCGATGCAGCCATTGAGGCCCTCAAGCACTCCGATGTGAATGTGCTCGAGAGCGTGAATATCTTGGCTTAATCGACCTGCGGCAAACGGCAGGCACAAACGGCAAGCCGTCGCTGCGATATTGCCCCGCCATGCTTTCGCGGATGGGGTTAGTGGGCGTGTCCGCAGCAGCCGCCGCATTGGTGGGCCATGGCGCAAGAGCTTCGAGAAGAACAACCGGCCGCCGGCGCGACCACATGGCCGGCCGGAGCGCTCATCTGCCGCTCGGCATTGTTGGAACCGCACGACGGGCACGCGGGCTGTTCGTCGCTGCGGATCAATTCCTCAAACTCACAACCGCATTTCTTGCAAGCGTATTCATAAATAGGCATGGATGCTGTTCTCCTGTTCCAACCCCTATTATACTGTACCCAAATCCGATAGGAAAGGGACGAGAGCTACCGATCATGACCCAACAAACGGCTTTTACACGCGAACAGTCGCGAATGGTCGATCAACTGGCTGTCGAGCAGTACGGTTTTTCCGGGTTGGTATTGATGGAAAATGCCGGGCGAGGAACGGCCGATGTGCTGTGCCGGCTAGGCATTGCAGGGCCGGTGGCCATCTGCTGCGGCAAAGGAAACAACGCGGGAGATGGTTTTGTGATTGCCCGGCATCTTGATCTACGCGGCCACGCGGTGCGAGTTTTGCTTTGGGCCAAGCCGGAAGAATTGACCGGTGATGCGGCGGCGAATTTTCGCATCCTCGAAAAAACCGATGTGCCGATCACGGTTTTCGACGGGGCCGACCACGATCGTTTGGCTTCCTTGATCGACGATGCCGCGTGGATTGTCGATGCTTTGTTGGGCACTGGCGCGCGAGGCGAGCCTCGGCCGCCGCTCGATGCGGTGATCGATCAACTCAATGCCGCGGCCGCCCCGAAGTTGGCGGTTGATCTGCCCAGCGGTTTGGATTGCGATACCGGACGACCGGCCAAGCATACGATTCGTGCCGCGGAAACGTGCACGTTCGTGGCTGCGAAAATCGGCTTCTCGATGCCCTCGGCGGTTCCTTACGTCGGGCGTTTGCACGTCCTTGATATCGGGACGCCTCGGAAATTATTGGAACAGATTAGCGCGAGCAATACTCGGCAATAGCCGACGCCAAGCCTTCCATCGTATACTCGGTCGCCTCGACCGCCGGTTCAAATCCGAGCTCGCGAAGCACGCCGGATGTTAAAGGACTGATGCTCGCCAAGCGTGTTTTGCGCAAGTCTTCGCCGAAAAGCTTTCCCAATGACCGGGCGATTGCCGAGCTGGTGACCGTGGTCCAATCGATGCGGCCCTGGCGAAGCAGCGCGGCAACAGTCGCCTCGGGCTGTTCGACATCCACGCTGGAATAGACCACCGCTTGTTCAACCGTTGCGCCGGCGGCCGAAAGCCGTTCGGCCAAAATTTCGCGGCCGCGACTGGCTCGCAGCAAAAGAAAACGGTGTCCCCGGACCTCGTTGAGCAATGCTTCCGCGAGGGCCTCGGCACGGAAGGAGTCGGGCACAACCTGCATCTTCTTGTGCTCGGCCACGCACAAGGTCGGCATGAAGCGAATAACGCATCAGTTCGTCGGCCGTGCCGGGCCCAATGGCCGCCACTTTTGCACGCGGCGAGTGGATGTCCTTTTGCTGCATGCGCTCGCAAAAGAATCGCACGCCATTGGCGCTGGAGAAAACCAACCAGTCGAACTCATCCAGCCGGGCTAAGACCGCATCCACCGGCTGCCAATCGACGGGCGGTTCGATGCGAATGGCCGGCTGCGGAATGACTATGGCCCCCAGAGCATCAAGACGTGCGACCAAGGGATCGCGCGGATCAGCCGGGCGCGTCACCATGACGCGAAGACCTTCGAGCGGCAAGTCGTTCGGTTGTGAAGTTGTCATGGATACTATTTTAGCAGAACGAGTGCTATACTGGCATCCACGGCAGATTTGTTTAAGAAGAAGGAGGAGGGTTCACTATGCCCGAAAAA
>JAEAMG010002823.1_pt1 | contig 10257 bp, 7 predicted proteins | sample 8958741 | NCBI WGS metagenome assembly JAEAMG01 (sample SAMN16933256, study PRJNA681125) | bioreactor sludge metagenome | isolation source: anaerobic bioreactor treating anionic surfactant - SDBS | place: India: Bengaluru | collected 2019-02-28
GTCCCCCTACCCCCACGCTCACCCGTACGCCCGTGCCCACAGCCACGCCCGTAGCCACCGCCACACCGGCGATTGCCGTGCTGCAAACCATCCGTGTGGGAGCACAGCCGCAAGGGGTAGCCGTGGTGCCACAGATGAACCGCTTCTTCGTCGCCAACAGGGGTGCCGATACGATCAGCAGCCTGGAAGGGTTCCTCAACTGGCGCAATACCTCGATGTCCAGTGGCGGTGACCACCCGGCCCATGTGGCGGTAGACGAAGAGCGCTGCCGTCTATATGCAGTCAACACCGCCTCCAACAACATGACCGTGCTGAACGCCTGCACAAGTGGTCTCTTGAACACCTTGCCGCTGGGCACAGGGCCCGGGGCGGTTGCGGTGCTGACGACGACCAAGCATATTTACGTGGCAAACCCGGCGGCAAACACGGTCTCTGTGTTCAATGCGGACACTCTGGCCGCCACCACAACGGTCGCCGTGGGTCCGTGGCCGGAGCAGATTGCGACCAATGCCCGCACCAACAAAGTATACGTGACCTTCAGTGGTTCCCCTTCCGACAATAGGGACGGCGTGACGGTGATCGATGCCAACACCCTGCGCGTGCGCACGACCATCGGCCTTTCTTACAACGATCAGATCCCAGCGCCAGAGCCCTACGGGGTGTCAGTTAACCCCGTGACGAACCGCGTATACGTGGCCACAGAGTCTGGCAAGATGATCGTCATTGACGGAGCAAGCGACACGATCATTGCAGCTCTGTCGCCCCCTGCGCCCCTTGGACTACGGAGCGTGGCCAGCAACCCGACGACCAACCACGTGTTCATCAGCAGTGCCAGCGGCAACACGATGTTCGTGTACGATGCCGATGACGGACACTGGCTGAACACGCTGTACGTGGGCACCGGCCTTGACCGCGGCATCGCTGTGAATCCGCTGAGCTACCATGTCTTGGTCTCCAACCCGGCTGACGACACGGTCAGCCTGATACAGGACTACGGTGCCTACCAGCCATTCCGGATCTGGGTACCTGTCGCCAGAAGATAGTCTGACCGGCACCTGATTGGCAAGTCACAGAAACATTGGGACAAGGAATGATGACTCCAGACCACAGTGCTGAGCACAATTCTAGCCCCCCGGTGCGGAACCAGATTGACCGGCTGCGTGAAACCATCCGGCATCATGGCTACCTCTACTACGTCATGGATGCCCCGGAGATCAGCGATGCCGAGTATGACGCGCTACTGAATCGTCTGCGCGAGCTCGAAGCCGCGCACCCGGAATTCGTCACCCCCGATTCACCGACGCAGCGTGTAGGCGGAGAGCCACAGGCGCAGTTCACGAAGGTCCGGCATCCGGCCAGCATTCTCAGCCTCGGCAACGCGTTTGGCGGCGATGAGGTGCGTGCCTGGCATGAGCGTATCCGCAAGCTCCTTCCGGTCGATGCCCGGCTGCAGTTCGTCGTTGAGCCCAAGATCGACGGCCTGACCGTCGTGCTGCGCTACGTAGACGGCCTCTTCACTCAGGGCGCTACACGTGGCGACGGCGAAATCGGCGAGGACATCACGCTGAACCTGCGCACCGTGCCATCCGTGCCGCTGCGTATCCCCGTCCGCCAAGACGCCCCGGCTGCCCCCGCACGCCTGGTGGTCCGCGGCGAAGTCTACATGCGCACCGCTGATTTTGAAGCCTTTAACAGGAGCCAGGAGCAAAAGGGCGAAAAGACCTTCGCCAATCCCCGCAACGCGGCGGCGGGTAGCCTGCGCCAGCTCGACCCGGCCATCACTGCGGCCCGTCCCCTGCGCCTCTTCACCTATGCCATCGTCTCCAGTGAAGGCATACATCTTGATACGCAGTGGGATGTCCTGCATTACCTCAAACAAATGGGCTTCCCCGTGAACCCCGATATCGCTCTCTTTGACGACCTGGAACAGGCTATCGCCCACAGCGAGCAGTGGATGCGCAAACGCGACGAGCTGGCCTATGAGGCCGATGGCGTCGTCATCAAGATCAACGACCTGGCGACGCAGACAAGTCTGGGGGTCGTGGGCAGGGATCCGCGGGGCATGTTGGCGTTCAAGTTCGCCGCGCGCGAGGCCACCACCCGGCTCAAGGAGCTGGGCATCAACGTGGGGCGTACGGGCACATTGAACCCTTTCGCCATCCTCGAACCGGTGGAGCTGGGCGGCGTAACGATTGAGCGGGCCACGCTGCACAACTTTGAGGACATTGCTCGCAAGGATATCCGCATCGGCGACACCGTGCTGGTCAAACGCGCCGGCGATGTCATCCCGCAGGTGGAAAGACCACTGATCGAACTGCGCACCGGACAAGAACAGATCATCTCTATTCCCCGGCAATGCCCGGCTTGCGGGGCCCCCGCGCTCAAGGCCGAAGGCGAGGTTGCGGTGTATTGCGTCAACGCGGCATGCCCGGCACAGGCCGTGCAACGCATCGTCCACTGGGCCGGCGTGATGGATATCGAGGGCTTTGGCGAGCGCCTGGCCCAGCTCTTCGTCGAGAACGGCTTGCTCCACGACCTGGCCGACCTCTACTACCTCAAACCCGAGGACATCCTGACGCTGCCGGGGTTCGCGGAAAAGAGCACCGCCAACCTGCTGTCGGCCATTGCCGCCAGCAAGGATCGCCCGTTGGCGCGTGTGATCGCCGCTCTGGGCATCCGCGGTGTGGGCTACACGGTCGCCGAAACCCTCGCGCAGAACATGGCCTCCCTTCAGGAGTTGAGCCAGGCAACAGAAGACAGGCTGCAGACGATCCCTGGCGTAGGGCCGGTGAATGCCGCGAATATCACCGCGTTCTTCTCCAGCCCCCAGACCCGTGAACTCCTGCAAAAGCTGCAGCGCGCCGGCGTGCGGATGGAACAGCAGGGGCAACCACGCGCAACCACAGGCGTACTCACCGGCAAGACGTTCGTCATCACCGGCACTCTGCCAACGATGACCCGCGAGGAGGCGACCGGACTCATCGAGGCCAATGGCGGCCGTGTCGTGGACGCGGTAAGCAAAAAGGTGGACTACCTGCTGCTCGGCGAGAGCCCCGGTAGCAAGTACGCCAGGGCGCAGGAGCTCGGCATCCCCATCCTGAATGAGCCACAGCTCAGAACCATAGCCGGCGCTCCCTCGCCTCAAACGGGGCCCGCCGGAGGCAAGCCCGCACAACTGGACCTGCTGTGAGATACCATCTCTCGGATACCGTCCCCACTCCATGATAACAAGCCCAACCGTGCCTGCACTGGATGTCGTCGGCCTGGGCTACTGTTCCTGGGACTACCTGGGCATCCTGGAAGAGATCCCCGCCTTTGACGCGCCAACGGTCAGCCTGGACGATTTCGCCATCTCCGGTGGCGGCCCCGTGTCCACGGCGCTGGTGGCTCTGGCTCGCCTGGGCGCTCGCACCGGCTACCTGGGAGCCGTCGGCGACGACGACGCCGGGTCGAGCCTCAGACGCGCGTATGAGCAAGAAGGCATTGACATCGCTCGCCTGCGCGTGCGGCCGGGGACGCGGTCGCCGGTCTGCATCTGTCTGGTGCAGGCCCACACCGGCAAGCGCAACATCCTCTGCTATCGCGGCACGACGGGTGAGGTGGAACTGGAGCCAGTGGATCGCCCCTATATCACGTCCGCCCGCTTTCTGCACCTCGATGCGCACCACATGTCTGCCGCCATCACCGCCGCGCAGTGGGTGCACCAGGCCGGCGGCACGGTGGTGCTGGACGCCAACCGGCCGCGACTGCGCCTAGACGAGCTGTTACCCTGGGTAGATGTGCTCATCACCAATGCCCATTTCCCCACTGCCTTTACAGGCGAGCCGTCTCTGGAGAAGGCAGCCCGCAGGCTTTTGGTCACGGGAGGTCACAGGCTCGTAGTCAGCACTCTGGGCGAACGAGGGTGTCTGTGCATCACAGGGGAGAAGGAGACTCGGGTACCAGGCTTCGAGGTACCGGTCGTAGACACCACCGGAGCCGGCGACGCGTTCCATGGCGCGTTCATCTACGGCCTGCTGCAGGGCTGGCCCATCGAGCGCACCGCCACCTTCGCCAACGCCGTCGCCGCTCTCAACTGCACCGCCCTCGGCGGCCGCGCCGCCCTGCCCCACCTGCACGAGGTAGAGGATTTCCTGCGGGATGTAAAACGAAACCAGGTTCCCTGAATCTGGAACCTGGTTTCGAATTCTCTACTCTACTTCGTAGCGCGGGAATAGTACTTGGCCCGGTTTGACGGTCGTCCCCGCCGGATATACCCCCACCGTGGTACCCTGCGTCCAGTTTGGCCTGGTCGCGGGGTCGAGCCCCAGCTGCGCCAGCAGCTCCGGCGCCTTCCGCGGCATCACCGGCTCCAGACAATAGCCCAGCAGTCGCAGCACATCCACCAGATTGTAGAGCACCGTGGCCAGCCGCTCTCCTGCGCGAGCATCCCCGCCCTTACGCGCCTTGGCCAGCTCCCACGGGGTGGTAAGCTGCACATACTTGTTGGCTTCCACCACCAGATTGCCGGCCAGAACGAGAACCTCCTGCAGGGCAACCTGATCCAGCGCATGTTCAATTGCCGCACCCAGGCCGCTGGCCAGGTCCAGCAGTTGGCGATCCACTGCTTCCTCCGCCCCGGCCGGTGCCGGCACCGCGCCACCAAAGTAGCGCACCACCATCTGCACCGTGCGGTTCAGCAGGTTGCCCAGATCGTTCGCCAGGTCCGCGTTGTAGCGGCGGATGAAAGCAGCGTCGGTGTAGTCCCAGTCGGCGCCAAAAGCGCCCTCGCGCAGGAAGAAATAGCGCACCGCATCCGAACCGAACCGGCGCACCAGGTCAAAGGGGTCGATGATGTTGCCCGTAGTCTTGCTCAGTTTCTGGCCATCCTTGGTCAGCCAGCCGTGGGCAAAGACCATCTGGGGTACCGGCAGGCCAACCGCCATCAGCATGGCCGGCCAGTACAGGCAGTGGAAGCGGATGATCTCCTTGGCCATCAATTGCACGTTGGCCGGCCAGTAGCGCCGGAACGTCTCCTGGTCGTCGCCGTAGCCAATGGCGGTGATATAGTTGAGCAACGCATCCACCCACACATAGAGAACCTGTTTGGGGTCATCGGGCAGCGGTACACCCCATCGCACACGCTCCCGTGAAATGCTGAAATCCTGCAAGCCCTCCCGCAGCACGCCAAGCAGCTCGTTGCGGCGAATCTCCGGCCGCACGAACCCGGTCTCGGCAATCAAATGGTAGAGCCTGTCCTGATAGCGCGAAAGGGCAAAGAAATAGTTGTCCTCTTCCGTCCACTCACAGGGCCGTTTGTGGATCGGGCACAGGTTCTCTGAAAGCAATTCCTCGGCCTCGAAAAAGGCCTCACAGCGTGGGCAGTACCAGCCGCGGTACTGGCCCCGGTAAACATCTCCTGAATCCAGAAGCGCGCGGGCGAACTTTTGCACCGCAACCACGTGCCGTTCATCCGTGGTGCGCACAAAATAGTCGTTGGACATGTCCAGCATCTGCCACAACTGCTTGAACTGCGCCACGATCAGATCACAGTATTCCTTCTCGGAGATACCCTTTTCCCTGGCGATGCGCTCGATGTTCTGACCGTGCTCGTCGGTGCCGGTGAGGAAAAAGACGTCATCCCCCATCAGACGGTGATAGCGCGCCAGGACATCGGCAGCGATCGTCGTATAGGCGTGGCCAATGTGAGGCACGTCATTCACGTAGTAGATTGGCGTCGTAACAAAGAACTTGCCCATGGCTCCTCCTTACACCACTGAAACAAAAAACCTCGTCCGCAAGGGACGAGGCCACCGCTTTGCGGCGAGATCTTGCACTCGTGGTACCACCCTGATTTGCTGCCGAATCACACCAGCAGCCTCCGCCAGCGCCTGAACCACGGCGCTGCGCCCGGCTAACGGTGGGTATGCCGGCAAGGCTTACTGCGAGGCGGATGCGCTCGGTTCAGCCGTGCAGCTCGGAGGCCATTTTCCGCGGTTCCTCAGCGCCGCCTCTCAACCAGGGCGCGGCTCTCTGTAGCATCGGACTCCCGCGTACTCGTCCTCGTCACAGCCTTTGGGATGTACAGCTAACGCCGTATTCTATCTACTTCGTAGGTTTTGTCAAGTGCTCGTGCCGCATCAGCAGGCTCATCCCTTTGTGATGAGACCCATTCCGTGCTATACTGATGGTATGCCTACCTGGGGGCAACTCCTCAAACCCGACGGCCGCAGGCTGCTGGCTACCATTCTCATGGTCGCTCTGCTTTTTGCGGCCTACATCCAGGCCTTTGCCTTCGTGGATGACGTCCCCGGTGCAACCAAACCACCCTTGTACGACACGCTGCTCCCCTTTGATTTCTGGGTCCCAGGGATGCTGCTGATCCTGCCCCTGGCTCTGGTGAGCGCACCGCTGCAGGCATTGGGCCTCTCCCCCCTGTCATCGCCCCTGATCTTGCCGCTACAGATTGGCTATGTGTACTTGCTCTCTTCCCTGCTGGTCTTTGGGCATGACCACTGGGCCAGGCACATCGCGCCGCGATGGCGCACAGGGGTGGTCATCTTGCCTGCCCTCATCGCCATCCTGTTGTGGAGCTCGGGGATGTCGGCCGCTATCCGCTCACTGCCGCACATGATCCCATTCTTCCTCTCGTCCACGCTGTTGAGTGCCTGTGTTCTGTCTCTGTATGCTTACATCGCCCTCTGCGTCAGCCTGGCCGTCTTGAGACGGCGTCGCCGCGCCGGGTAGTGAGCAACCGGGCCAGCCATGCTGCGGAGGCGGTTGACCGGCCTGCCATAGTCCGTATAATCACATCTATCCGCAACGAACGCGAATGTCGATTGTGAATAACCACAAAAGGAGACCATAGAATGTCAGGTATTGAAATCAAACCAGGGATCTGGTGGGTCGGCGTCAATGTGCGCTCGCATGACCTGTTTGAGGGACTGTGGCCCATCCCCGATGGCGTGTCGCTCAACTCCTATCTCGTCAAAGGCGAAAAAACGGCTCTCATCGACCTCGTCCGGGAGTGGAGCGGCAGCTCCAGCAACCTGTTGCACCAGCTCGAGTCAACCGGTACCTCGCCGCAGGACATTGACTACATCGTGACAAACCACCTGGAGCCCGATCATGGCGAGTTCCTGGCGAACTTTAAGCGGCTGGCCCCCAGAGCGGAGATCCTGGCCACCCCCAAAGGCGTCGAGCTAATCGCCGCCCTGAACTGCATTACGGAAGGGGTCCGCGCCGTGCAGGATGGAGAAGAGCTCGACCTGGGAGCAGGCAAGAAACTGGTCTTTGCCCATATCCCGTTCGTACACTGGCCCGACACCATGGTCACCTATGAGGCCGGCAGCCAGGTGCTGTTCTCCTGCGACGCCTTTGGTGGCTTTGGCGCGCTAAAGGGCATCCTCTTTGACGATCAGGTCCACGATGCGGACCAGGCCTTCTACTACAATGAAATGGTGCGCTACTACGCCAATATCGTGGCCAACTTCCCCAAGCCCGTCCTGCGGGCCATTGACAAGCTGGCCGGCATCCCGCTCTCGGTGATTGCCCCCTCGCACGGCCTGGTCTGGCGCGCGAACCCTGCTGAGGTCGTCCAGCGCTATGTCAAGTTCGCCGGCTACTCCACCGGCCAGTGCGAAAAAGCGATCACCCTGCTGTGGAGCAGTATGTACGGCAACACCAAGATCGTGACCGATGCGGTCATGCGCGGCATTGCCCGCGAGCAGGTGCCGATGGAGGTCTTTGAGGTACCGCTGGCGGACGAGTCCTACATCCTGGCCTCAGCGTTCAAGAACAAGGGCGTGATAGTGGGCGCGCCGACCTACGAGGTCAAGATGTTCCCGCCCATGGCCCACGTGCTGGACAGCATCGCGCGCAAGAGAATGACCGGCCACAAGGCCTTCTACTACGGCTCGTTTGGCTGGTCCCGCGGCGCGGAGAAAGAGTTCGACGCCATCGCGCAATCGTTGGAATGGCAGACTTCCGAGATGCTGCAATTCCGCGGCGCACCGACGGTGGAGGACTTGCACAAGGCCGAAGAACTGGCCGCCGCTTTCGCGCGCAGCATCCGCGAAGGCACGGCATAGAACCACGCGCGCGTAGGGGCGTTCAATTGAACGCCCGTACGTTTAACCGTTCGTCCCGCTCTGCGGGATTGAACGCTTTCCAGGCTAAACCCGCGACGGCACAGACAATTGTAGGGGCGTTCAACTGAACGCCTGTACGTTCAACCGTTCGTCCCGCTCTGCGGGACTGAACGCTTTCCAGGCTGAACCCGTGACGGCACAGACAATTGTAGGGGCGTTCAATTGAACGCCCCTACTCCGCCGAACCTCTCGTGCAGCCCCTTCAGGCCGGCGCTGACATGCTCCGGCAGCCCCCAATCGAGGCCAAAGAGCGCCTCATGGCAGGGCACGATGGCCCGGTAGAAACGGGCCCGTTCGAGCATGCCGCCATCTCGCGGGCCGCGGTACGCGGCCAGAACTCCCTCCACCAAATCGGGGCCAAAATCCAGCAGCCCGGTGAAATCGAACGCCGGGTCGCCGATAGCGGCATCCTCCCAGTCAATGATACCCGTGATGCGCTCTGATGCAGGATCCCAAAGTATGTGCTCGCCGCAGAGGTCGCGGTGCACGAGGGCGGGTTGAAACTCAAAATTGGCCGGATTATCCACGAACTGCTGCCAGCCCAGGGCCAGATTGCCTCCGGTGGGTTCATCCAGCAGTGGCAGGACACGCTGTTTGACCAAAGCCAACAGGGCCCGGTACTCCTCGCGCCAGCTTGCCGCACCGCCACGCGGGATACCCAGGGCGATGGCACGCGAGAGGGGAAATTGGTGCAGGCCGGACAGAAACTCCCCGAGTTGGCTCGGAACTCCGGCAGTCCCCGGGCTCTTGCCGACTTGGGACCGAGACAGACGTGGCCCATCTTCCGGCAATAGCTCAACTCCGGGAAGCTTGGGGTAGCCGACAAACACGCCCTCATACTCCGGACCGCCCTGCCAGACGAAATCAAACTGCGGGACCGGCAGCGACAGAGCAGGGGCCAATCCAGGCAACAGGCGGACCTCTTTGCGCAGCCCGGCGTTGATCTCCGGACGCTTGGGGAAGCGAAAGACGTGGCTGCCGTTGACTTCCCACACGACATTGCTCCAGCCCTCGGCGAGGTAAAAGAGGCTGTGCACCTCCAGGTCAGGGAAGCAGTTCTGTATTACCTTGCGCCAGTGCCCGGCAGCGTGAGTCTCGTCCGAGTACGGCAAGTCAATCTCCTGCAGGTCATGGGGCCCGGGTGCTCAGCCTCGCTTGCCCGTCGGAGCTGGCGCGGGGCGTGCCAGCCGCTTGCGCAGAAAGACGCCCACGACAATGCCCAGCATCAACGGCCAGACGAAACGGAGCACGCTGGTGGACACATTCCCACCCAGCATCCACGAATGAACAAAGACCAGCACAAAGGCCAGGTAATTCAGCCAGTGGATGACCCTCCAGGTGTCTTTGAGCTGGCGGCGCACCACCGCAGCCAGCACCGCAAGCAGGATCAGGTACAGGGCGGGGCGCCCGCCCAGCATGAGGAAGGTGCGCAGGGAGTCGAAGCGTGGCACAAACTGTGTCGGGTCACGCAACATGAAGGCGATGAGGACGGGATGCAGAATCGCCAGCACCAGCCCGGCCACCGCCAGGATGTGGTGTACGGTCATGAAGGGCCGGCCAAAGAGCTTGCGCATCTCCCGCAGGTATTCGTGCGAAAGAATGGCCAGGAACAGCGCACCAAACCCGAATAGCCCTGCCGCACGGGCCAGGCTGTAAACCGGCGGGGCGGAAGAGCGAGAGAGGAGGTATACGACCAGTATAGCATACAAGGCGACAGCGATATAGACAATCAGACGAATGCGCCGCGCGAGTTTGTCATCCATGGTATCCAGTCCTCCTTCAGCAGCGATTAGACAATTCTAGCCCAGCACGGCCAATCTGCCAAGAGCGCACTTGGATTTGACAAAACCCCCAAAGGGGGCTATCATGGCTCAACAATACATGCAGCACAGAGGTCGCCGCAGTCCATTGTGTGCGGCGAACGGGGGAAGACCGGTCCAATCCGGCGCTGTCCCGCAACTGTAGTCTCGGCACTCTGTTGGTGTGCCCGAGAAAGCCAGATGACCCGCCTCTGTGTCGCTCCTGAAATACCCTTCGCGAGAAAGGGGGTGGGAGGACACGATAAGCACGCCGTTCAACCCCTTGTCCGAAGTGGCAGGGGGTTTTTTGTGCTCAGGCCCCGCCATTT
>JAEAMG010002824.1_pt1 | contig 10255 bp, 7 predicted proteins | sample 8958741 | NCBI WGS metagenome assembly JAEAMG01 (sample SAMN16933256, study PRJNA681125) | bioreactor sludge metagenome | isolation source: anaerobic bioreactor treating anionic surfactant - SDBS | place: India: Bengaluru | collected 2019-02-28
GGTTACGGCGCCGTCGGCGGATGCGTGGCACAAGTATGAACGCTGGGCGGGAGAGCGCATCTGGTGGGGCGCGCCGCTGGAAACCATCGGCGACATGTGCCGGTCCCAGCGCGAACTGAACCGACCGATGCCCTGTGCCATCTGGTCACAGGGGCCGCATGAGGGGTGGGACCGCTATGGTGGGCGCAAACGGACCTCGCCGACCCCGGACGAAATCCGCCTGCAGGCCTATCACGCCCTGTCCATGCGCATCACCTCGCTGTACTGGTTCAATTTAAGTCTGAAAACGCTGGTCCAATGGCGCGACACCCTGGCGGAAGTCGGCCGCATCGGACGGGAACTGCGCCTGCTCGATGACTTCCTGCTGGAAAGCGATGCTTATGCCTTCGAACGGCTGACCCGGGAATCGGGTGCGCTCGATTGGGACATCACGTCCGTGTGCGGCCCCCGTGCTGCGCTATTGTTTGCCCTTGACCTTGCTTATACGCCGGATCCGGAGGAGCGTGTCTTCCAATTCGGTCCGCCCCGTCCGGCCCGGTGGAGGTTCCCGTTACCGGCCTATTTGTACGGTAGTACGGACGTGTTTCGTCTGGACGCCGATGGTATCTATGACACGAACTGGTCCATGAAAGAAGGCGCGGTCGAAGTTGAGGAAGCGGCGAGCCTCGTGGTCGTTTATGTTGCGACTCATGACGCGGTACTGCGGAATAGCCTGGAACAGGAACGGCTGGAACTGGTTGCGGCGGAAGACGCGCTGCAATTTGATCCGGTACACAACGATGCTGATTTTCAGCAGTTGGAGCAGTTGTTGGACCGTCTGTCGGAGAAGCGCGATTGACGTTGACAGCGGAGTCCGGCGGTGCTTAGTATGGGGATTTGTTGAACGGGAGTCTATGTGATGCATACAGCAATGGTGATCAGTCCGCATGCGGATGATGCCGCCGCGTTTTGTGGTGGCACCCTGGCCAAATTCGCGGCCGAAGGCTGGCACGTGGTGCTGGTGCGGGTCACGGACGATGCGCGCGATTCCGTGGGTCTGTCGCTGGAGGAGACTACGCGGAAAAACGCGGAAGAGTTGCGCCGGAGCGCGGTCGCGCTGGGGGTTGCCGAGATTATCGACCTGGGTTTCCCCACCGACAGTCTCGCCGATGTGCCCTTGGGCCAGTTGCGGGAACGGTTCGTTTATTGCTTCCGCAAGTATAGGCCCTATGCCGTGTTTTCGTTCGACCCCGACCAGCTCGGCGAGGACAACATGGATCATGTGCGCACGGCCCAGGCCGTCGCCGAAGCGTTCTGGGTGGCCGCTTTCGACCTCCATTACCCGGAACATTTCCAGGAAGGGCTTCAGCCCTTTTCCGTATGCGAACGCTGGTATTTCGGCCGCGAACTTGCCCGTTCCAACCATGTTGAAGACATCACCGATTTCCTGTCCCGGAAAATAGAGGCTTTCTTGTGCCACCAGACTCAGATCACGCATATGCTCCACCAGATGATCCTGCAGGCTCGTACCTGGGGACGGCGTCTGCCGGTTCTTGAAGAGGCTCTGGAAGGGGAGGCGCGGGACCTGGTATCCATGTTCCTGGCAGAACAGGCGAAGGCCGTGGGCGTTGCCGGGAACCTGGGTGAAGATAAGATGGGCGAGGTGTTCCGGCGCGAGCGCTTCGGAAGTTTTGAAACGCTGTTTCAAGGGTTCGGCGAACCCCTGCCTGGTGCGGAACCGGGCCCGAAACGTGCAGGACTGGACGAATAAGGCTGTTGCGCTTTAGGCGTTTATCGGCTCGTAGCCGCGATAAAAAACAAGAAGTGGATTTTAGTTATGGACTGTGTTTTGGAGTGCGCAAGCCATGCTTGCGCTTTTACTTTCGCTTTTCCATATGCTGAAAGTTTGAGTATTGATACACCCTGTTTTAGTTCAAATCAGCAAGAAAGCGAAAGCGCAAGCATGGCTTGCGCACTCCAAAATATGAAACACTGGGTTGCGGGTAACGCCTGCGTTGGACACCATATCAGTAAAGGACACGTAAATGATAAAAGATGGAAAGGGCCAACGCGGTCGCATGGTCACTATTCTCGGCGCGGGGTATTTTGTGAACAGCGCCCAGGAACTGAGCCTGCCCCAGTTGTTCCCGGCCATACAGCGCTCCTTTCCCGCGCCCCTGGCGAACTCCGCCATTACCGATATTGACAGCATCCGCATCCTGGTGCAGACCCTGGTCACCCCGGTCTGGGGCGTCCTGGCGGACCGGTACAGCCGGAAATGGGTGTTGGTAATCGGCACCGGCTTGTGGGGCGGGCTGGCCGTCACCTGCGGCCTGTCCCAGAATTACTGGCACCTGCTGCTCACCTGGGTCGTTTCCCTGCTCGGGCTGGGCGCCCTCATTCCTGCGGGCTTCAGTATGCTGGCGGACTGTTATCCCGCTTCAGCGCGCGGCACGGCCATCGGCATCCTGAATGCCATCGGCATGCTGGGTATCATCGTTTTTGGTCTGCTTTGCAATCCCTTCCTGGGGTTGTTTGGTCCTGACGGGTGGAGGCTGCTCTTTTTCGGGGTGGGCGGCGTTTCCATCCTGATGGGGCTGATTATGGCCGCGCTGATTCAAGAGCCGGTGCGCGGCGCGGCGGAGCCGGAACTGGCCGGCATGACCGCCGAACTCGCAGCGGCACGCTTCCAATTCCGGCTTGCCGATATCGCTGAAATTCTCCGGAACAAAACGGTGTGGGTCGCCTATGTCCAGGGCTTTTTTATGCTGTCCGCCCTGTATATTCTGCTGCGCCTGTTCACCCTGTGGCTGGTGCGCGAACGCTTCTTCAAGGAAGAGAACGCTCCCGCTGTTTTCGGGATCATTGTCATCGCGCTGGCGGTTGGGTCCATCCTAGGAGGCCTGGCCTCGGACTGGGCGGAGCGGCGATGGCCCCGGCATGGCCGGCCGGCCGTTTCCCAGGCGGCGTTGCTGATGATCATCCCCGCCCTGTTTGTGCTCATCAAGGCGGCCCACAGCACCACGGCCGTGGTCCTGGTTTCGTCTTTCATGGCCTTGTTCCTGGACTGGACGCGCCGCTGCACCATTCAGCCCATTATCCAGAATGTACTGCGCCCCGAACTGCGCGGCACCGGCCTCGCCCTCTCCGAATTCTTTACCGGGGGGCTTGCTTCTTTCATGGTCATTGCCGTCGGGCGCTACGCCGACACGCACAGTCTTTCATCCGTGCTGCTCCTGGGCTGCGCGGGCAACGCCGTCCTCGCATTCCTGGCGGCCTTCGCCTATTACCCGGTATATCCTCGGGACGTAGCGCGGCTCCATAAGCAAATGGCGGCGCGCCGGGACCTTTTAGCACGAGAACGGGAATAGGGGGAAGAACGGCACCTGCTTAGGGTACAGCACTTTTGCGGTAAAGGATATCGTGATATGCCTGAAGATGATTATAACACCCGTTTAGACGAAGCGTTTGAGTCTTTTTTTACCAGACAAGTTTCCCTTTGGAATCCGGAAGAGACTTCAGACGGCGGCGCATTCGGACGTTGGGAATGGGATGCCGAAGGACTTCCCCGATATGAATATACTCTTGACCATGTAAAGGACCCTCGATCGGTATACCGTGGTCAGCACCGGTATCTCTACCGACCATTGGCATGCCGTAAGCAATGACCGAATAACGGCCTTGGCGCATAATGAGGGCTATATCGAGGCGATGTACTGGGACCGCTGCGGCAAGTATCTTAATTATTGGGATGCCGGCCGCAACCAGTTCTCCGGCGGTTTCCATTTTGTACGTACCTCAGAAAACAACTGGGACACGCGCTGGTCGCATTTGCCCGGACAAGCCATGCAACGCCGCTATTTTGGGGTTGGTTATATGGAAAAGGAAACATGCGTTGATGGATGGCGTATCGTAGAGCGGGTAGAAGCGCCGCCAGGAGATATTCCGGTCCTGTTGTCGTTAGTTTCGGTTGCGAATACAGGGAACCTCCCGCGAGAAATTACGCTGGTCGAATATTGGGGGGTAAACCTGCATATACTGCTGCCTTTTCCAATCATGACGCATGGGTTAGGCCACCTCGCCCGGGTGTGGCGCCGCCGTTTTAACCGTCACTTTATTCAAAGCGCGCATGCGGACAGCACTGCCGCAATGCTCTGGCTGGAATATCGGCCGAAACGTCCCGGAAAGACGCCGTCCCGTGCCGCTTTCACTTGGGGCGATTATCATCCCAATACAGTTTTTCTCGCCGCGCTCGACCCGGACGTTCCGCGGGCTTTTATATCCGATTCCAAAGCCTTCTTCGGAGACGGTTCTCCCTCTGAAGTGCCGGGGCTTTCGGGAGCGGCGGAACACACGCCGGTTCGTGACCGTTCCGCCCGGTTTCTGATGTCGGTCTTATCGGCGACAACGATATCGCGGAGGAGGGGATATGGGTTTGGGATCAGACGGGCGAGACCTTCTGGAACGGACCAGCGGACGGCACACCGCTACCGGGAGCCTACGGCGACTGGAATACCGGAGAACCGAACGATTCGAATGATGAGGATGTGGCCACCATATATCTCAGCTCCGGGTTGTGGAACGACTTGAACGTAGCCCGGGAACGTTACTGTATAGTGGAAAGCGATATCGGTCAGTTGAATTATGAAGGGTCCACGCCGGCGCATAAAACCCTTCAATTGGATGATGCCTATGAAGTAAGCGTAGCGCCAAGACAGCCGGTTGGGACGGTGTACTATCAGTGGTATAAGGATCGAAACCTCCTCTCAGGCGCAACTGCTGCCAAACTGATTATCTTCCATGTTGGCTATGAAGATGCAGGGCTGTATGCCTGTCAAATTGAAGATGAGATCCCCGCCACAGTACGAACCCGGGCAGCGGAACTGGTCGTGGTAAAGGAACTCCCTCCTCTTTTCCTGACCGGCATAGCATCTATGGTTGTCCTTGTGACTCTCGTTGCTGGGCGGTTCAGGCGCGGCTAGTCAGGGATTTCAGCGGCTCGTAGATGTGCCGCGATCTTAACTGCTTCACAGGTAAGGCAACTTTTCTGAAAAAGGACATGAAGGACTCTAAGGTCCGAAAGAATCTGTTCGCCCAGTGCGGCATTGTGTGATATTCTATAGGCGACGGTGCTGACCGCACAGGAGACACTTCCCCCGGTTGTCTTAATAACCAAATAGCGTGAAACCAACAACGATTGAGAGGAAACCATGACCAGATTTATACCATGGGTATTGGGAGGTATCGTTTTACTTGGCGCGGCGATTCCGTCTGGTGCGGGTGTAACGCTTTATGTATCCAAACTTGGCGATAATTCAGACGGCACTTCGTGGGAAAAGGCGTTTCATACCCTGCAGGTCGCCTTGTCAGCCGTGCCGGACGCCAAGGGCGGACACCAGGTTATTGTACGTCCCGACACGTACGCCGAGTCCGGTCTTGACCCCGCGTTCAAGGGTGCGCCGGACGCCTACAATACGTTGGTGGGCGATTTCGACGGCAGCCTGGGCTCAGGCGAAAAGGGCTGGGTAGTCATTGACAGTGGCGCCCCGGAGGTTATCGTGCGCACCAATCCAAATAGTGGCGGCGGGAACCCGGGCTGGATGCTGCTCAACGAAGGAGACCCTAAAAACGAGTGGGGATTCAAGAGTATAGACTGGTGGGGGACCACCCGATGTTCCCCCTCTTCCTCATGTATTCTATGGGACCGGTGGATATTCAAGAATTTGTATACCACAGGCGCCGAAGGTGCCGGCTGGGACCTGACCGTTGACAAGGGTTCCGAGTTCACCACCATAACGGAGCACTGTGTCGCCATCGGGCGCTTTTCCGGCATCTGCGTAGGCGCTTTTGTGGGCCGGCCGGACGAACCCGTCATCATCCGGGACTGCTTTTCCATGTGTCTGGACTGGTGGGGGGATGCAGCCGGTTTGTACATCCGCGCCGAGAATCCCAAACCGAATGATTATCCTGATGTGGTCGTCGAGAATAGTACCCTTGTGGGTCCCGACAACGCACTCCAAGTGGGTAATCCGGGGTTTGAAGGCTACACCCGCATTCATCTCAAGAACTGTCGTCTTTTTTCCCTCAATTTTTCTCAACCCCACGGCCAACCCTCCACAGGGGTCATCTACCACACACTGGATGGCAAACTGCTGCATGTGGATTTGGAAGACTGCCTATTGTCGGGTTATAAGATTTTCGGCAGCGGCGGGAGACAGTACGGGTGCCCTGACCGCCCCGAAGGAGTTCCCATTTCCTACGCCCTGAAAGGCACCGTCCGGGCCTATGTACATTACACACAGCCCGTACCCGAGGGTATGGAACGACTGCGTTTCTGGCCGGTGGAAGACTTTCAACACCTGCTCCCGCCCGAATTCCACAATCCCAGGCCATGACGCACAACATGAATTTGGGTTAATCCGCTTCACTGTGGATATTCATTCCTGTGTCTGCAAAACGTAGGCAGACTACCAAATAGCAAGGCTTGTCAAACCGCCTATAGGTGGCAGTCATAGGCCACTTGGCAGTCAACCCCCTATCGCTTTGTCTTCTCGCTTGTGCTTAGTCCGACAAAGTTTTTCAGTTGGCTGGACAACAGAAACAATCTATTCGTTATGTGTATGCAACCCCTTCATAGCTTTCCCAGTGTCTATTTGTTACCGCGACACGTTTTTCCTGATTGAAAAAACCAAGGAGCGTTGTGGGTAATGAAAAAAAAGAGACTCTTGGGAACATGAGACAACCCGTTTTTGCTTCCCAAAGAATCTTCTTTATAGCAGCAAGCCGCGCAGCATGGAAATGGCATACCAGGGATGCCGAATTAAATAGAAAAAGTGACGGCAAAGAATGCTTGGCCGCAGATAAAATCGCAGGTACAACCGGTTATACCGTTTATGAGCGTTTCGCAGTACACTTGAATCCTTGTATTCAAACTTGTAGGGGAATAAACGAAATTCCAATTCCTCCCTGTGTTGTTCAAAGAATTGCGTGCCCGCGTAGGGAATCATAATGCCTACGATTATTAAATCCAATGGGGCGGTCAGGGCGCCGTCAAGTGTCTTTTGAAAGTCCTCCTCCGTCTCGAAAGGACCTCCCACCATGAAAAAACCCACCGCTTGAATACCCGCCTTGCGTATAAGCGCCAATTGAGGATTAATCATGTCGGGAGTAATACGCTTATTGAGATGCTCAAGAACGCGGGGGGAATAACTCTCAATGCCCACAAGTATTCTCTTGCATCCGGCTTTTCGCAATTGGACCAACAACTCCTGATCCACAGTATCCACGCGCGAAAGACAGGACCAGGGAACGACAACATTTTGCCGGATGATCTCCTTGCAGACATCCAGCACCCAGGACCGGTCACAGGTAAATGTGTCATCCAGAAAACGTATGGACTTGGCCCCGGAACATATCAGATACTTCATTTCCTCGACGACTCTTTTAGGGGACTTCGCCGAGGTCCAATGTCCGTAGGTAGGCGCGCAATAGGAACAGGAAAAAGGACATCCGCGCGTGGCGAGAATCGCCGCGCAGCGTTTTCCCAATAAGGCTTCATCATAATGGTCCAAATTGACAAGAGTGTAATCCGGAAAAGGCAACTCATCGAGTTCATTGAATCTTTGTTCACCGTTCACGAAAATGGCGCCATCGTCACCGCGTCCGGCGAGACCGGTTATTGTATTGATGGGGAGCCCCCTTTGAACGGCGTGAATATAGTCGGATAACGGCATCTCCGGCTCACAACGCAAAACGAAGTTGACCGAACTGTTTCGCAGGACTTCTTCGGCAAAACTGGTCGGGTAGAATCCAAAAATACCGCAGGGAATGTCAGGAAATATCTTCCGCATGCGTTCAAGACATTCCATATCATCGCCAAAAAATTCCAAGCCGGTTACGGATATGATTATATCCGGCGCGAATTTCCTGATAACCTCCCAGGTCTGTTCTTCCGTATATTTTTCCGCAATGGCATCCACCACGGATACAGTGGCGTGATTCCAAGCGCGTACGCATGCGGCCAACTGCAGCAGGTCATGGGGGGGCAATAGCGAGTTAGGAGAGTAGTAACTGCAACGGTAACGTCTGGATATGGAAAGACGATGAGGAGGATTTAAGAATAGTATCTTGTTGTTTTCAGGAAACACTGCTAAGGAATCCACATAACCAATTACATGCCTTGGGCACAGATATACTCTTGCTTCAGAACAACGGAACAGCCCCCTGCGCTATACATAAAATTTGTTTTTGGAATGAATCTCTTGCCTTTACCAACGCCCTCTCAACATACGTTACAACCATGAGGCATACACGCCCGATAGCTTGGATACATGAATTTTGCCATGTTTGCCCTCCCGGATCAAAATAGTTTACCGTTCATGGGGTTCCAGAAAATGCGGGATGATGAATTATTCGTAAAAATAAAGAAAAGAAAGAGGACACATTTAAATACCGGATCGCGTCTGGATACCAAAGAAATGAATACAAAATGCTGAAATGGCGCTATAAAATTTGCTAAAGTGACCTGGGATAAACGCGAAACGAAAGGCTATGTGGTGTAGTGGGCAGGTTATCTCGCCGGAAAATATACTGTTCTTGACCATCCCGCGTGGATCGTTGGTCGGAGCACCGTAAGAGAGTCGCATACTTTCATTCTCTCTTTTCTGAAAGGGAAACCTATGATAAAATGCTGTCTGGGAACTGTGGAGAAATGCTCCCAACAGTCATCGAAAACTCCCTATCGTTGGTGTTTTTCTTTCCTGGCGGGAACCGTTTGTCTTGCCGCCGCAGTACTGGCGGGATTTTATTTGTGTTGGGTCTATGGGCATTCTCTTGAGGACCCATTGGATCACCCTATCCCGATTACCTTGAGCATGTTCTATCCGTCCGTGTTTTTTGCGGGAGGGTACGGGCTTGGAACCGCCTCCCCGGATACTATCCCGGGACTGAAAGCGTTTATTCAACAAGAGACGGACTCCTTTGACATAGCGAATATTCCCGCTTCCGTGGACGTTGTGCCGGTGAGCAGTCCCCTGGAATTGAACCATATATATCATCTCTATGCAGTGGGCGTGTTTTGGCGCTTGTTTGGTGTTTCCATAGCCACCTTGCTGCTGTATATGGCCTTTTTATATGCGCTGAGTGCGGGCGCGCTTTACTGCCTTTTTCGGAATGGATTGAGCCGCCTGGCCAGCCTGGTGGGTGTACTACTGGTATGTTCTTCACCCGCAATGGTGTTTATGAGTAATAATTTACGCGATTTCGGGAAAACGCCTTTCGTTTTGCTCTCCTTGTGTATTGTGATACGGCTGGTTTTGCGGCCCGTTTCCGCAAGAAAATTTCTTGGTCTGGCGGTATTGGTAGGCGTGGTATTGGGCATCAGCATGGGGTTCCGGCAAGACATGATTGTTTTCCTGCCGCCCACCGCGGGGATTTTCCTCTTTTTTACCCAAGTCGAAACCAGGTATCGTTGGCGGGTGCGTTTTGCCGCACTTTTTCTCTTCTTATTGCCTTTTATGGCGCTTGCACGACCGGTTTTCCGGGGCGCCGCTCTTGAAGGGAATCAGGCATCCGTACACAGTTTCTTTCAGGGGATTACAGAGGAGTGTGAATCACGCCTGAATTTCGGCGGCGCATCCTACGATTTCTTTGTGTGGACCGATTCGGGATTATACGGCCAGGCGAACGTATACGCTCGACGGCTTGGCGTAAATACACCCATGGACAATCCCCATACGGCGGAGTATCTTCATGCTCACGGCGCTCCCCACGCGGCGTTTCTCCAAAACCCGGGATTGCAGTACACCGGCCCCGAATATGCCACATTTCAACGCCTTTTAATGCGTGACGTCCTTTGGCATTTCCCCGCGGACATAGTGGCCCGGGCATGGCAAGCCGCCGTTTCCGTTTACAGGATGCCCCTTGCCATGCAGGAGAATAGTACCTGGGTCAAAGGTACTTTTCCCGACTGGCTTCAGTTTGTATTTCGTTGTCACGGTGTACTGGCCCTCGGCGTCAGCCTGTTCGGATTGGTATCCGTGGTGGTGGTTGTATGTGGTATAAGCATGAAACGATTCGGAATCGCTTTATGCCTGACTGGATTATTGTTGTGGTTTACAGGATACCCAAGCATTAATTACGAATATAGATTCATTGCATATCTGGTGTTTGTTCCCTTCGGGGCATTCCTGGTTTGTCTGGAGAAATTGTGCCGTGGCCTGATGCACCTTGTCCACGAACGGACAGCCTTCCACAAAGAGATGAGACAAGGGGATCG
>JAEAMG010002834.1_pt1 | contig 10231 bp, 6 predicted proteins | sample 8958741 | NCBI WGS metagenome assembly JAEAMG01 (sample SAMN16933256, study PRJNA681125) | bioreactor sludge metagenome | isolation source: anaerobic bioreactor treating anionic surfactant - SDBS | place: India: Bengaluru | collected 2019-02-28
TGATCGAGCAGAACGAGACCAATAATTACACCAAGGCCACATCCTCCATCACAGTCTCTGACCCCGTGACTCTGTATTATGCCGAGCGCGCCAACAACGTGGGCTTCACCAGCCCGCTGAACTCCGGATGGACGACGCAAAGAGCATGGACGTTTACGGGACTTGTCTCAGGGCAGACCAATTGGTATCGGGTTAAGGCTGGCCAAGGCCCTGAGACAAACCGCGTGGTGAGCGAATGGTCGAATGTGGAGTCCTCGATCCAGGACAACGGGTACATCCGGCTCGGCAATTTCAACATTGTTGAAGGTACGGGATCGACCTTTACGTTCGATGCCATCGCCGGTTGCCAATACCGTATCCGGTACTCGCAAGATGTGTCGCAGCCGCTTGCCGCCTGGCCGTATCTCACGCCCCCTGCGGATGGCTGGCGCACGGCGGTTTCGAACGGCCCGCTGTGGATTATGGACACGGGGGCAACGAACAGTCCGCGACGTTTCTACCGCCTTGAAGTGAAGTAGTGGCGGACCCCGAATAAGAAAGACCCGCAGCGCCAAAACGCGCTGCGGGTCTTTTTTTGTTTCTGAGAGGGGCCGAGGAAACGGAATTCTGTCCTTGCTATGCCTTGGCCATCAGTTCCGCCACCAGCCTCGTGAACCGCTGCGGGTTTTTCAAAGCCGAGCCCTCTCCCAGCAGCGCCTGCCCGTAAAGCATCTCCACGTAATCCGCCAACTTCGGATTCTCTTTATCCGCGTCCAGCATCGTTTTCATCCGCTTGAGCAATGCGTGATCGGGATTGAGTTCCAGCGTGCGGAGCTGTTTTGGGACCTCTTGGTTCATGGCCCGCATGAGCCGCTCCATGCTCGCGCTCATCGCATGTTCGTCGGCCACCAGGCAACACGCCGAGTCGGTCAGCCGGGGCGATAGCCGCACCTCGCCGACCTCGTCCTTAAGGTGCTCTTTGATGTACTCCGTAAGCGCCTGATAATCGCCGGCGGCGGCTTCCAATTTCTTTTTGGTGTCAGCTTTTTCTTCGTCCGTACCCAGTTCGAGGGTACCTTTATCCACGGCGACCAACTTCTTGCCCCCGAATTCGCGCAGGTTGTCCACGACCCACTGGTCGATCGCATCGGTGAAAAAGAGTACGTCGTATCCACGCTTGACCACCGCCTCGATGTGTGGCGAGTGCCGCGCCGTGTCGAGATCCTCGGAGATCAGGTAGTAAATCTCCTTCTGCGTCTCGGGCATGGCTTCGACATAGGCCTTTAACGGAATCAAGGTGTTGCCCTCGCTCTTCGCAGAGCGAAACATCAGCAGGCTCTTGAGCTTGTCGGCGTTCTCGTAGTCGAAGTGCAGCCCCTCTTTCAGGACCCGCCCGAACGAAGTGTAGAACGTCGTGTATTCCTCGGGCTTGTCCTTCATCATTTCCGTCAGCGTGGCGAGGATCTTGCCGGTGATATTGCTTTTGATCTTGCGGATCACGGCATCGTCCTGCAACATCTCTCGCGAGACATTGAGCGGAAGGTCGCTCGAATCAACCACACCCTTTACGAACCGCAGATATTCGGGCAGCATCAGGTCGAAGTCAGCGCCGATGAAGACGTTTCGCACATAAAGACTGAGGCCGTGTTTCTTGTTAGGCATGAGCAGGTCATAGCCCGCATCTTTTGGGAGGAAGAGTAGCGCCTTAAACTCAATCGCGCCTTCGACGGACATGTGGATTGTTTTGAGCGGGGGGGTGTGATCGTGAGTGAGATGTGTGTAGAACTCGTTGTACTCCTCCTCCGTGATCTCGCTCTTTGTGCGTTTCCAGATGGCCTTCATCGTGTTGAGCGGCTGCGCGTCCTCTTTGGGCGCCTCGCCCTTTTCGCCGAAACGGATCGGGTAGGCGATGAAGTTCGAGTACTTTTTGACCAGCTCATGCACGCGCCACTCGTTCAGGTACTCCTCCATGCCCTCGCGCATTTTGAGCACGATGGTCGTCCCGGGTTTGTCGCGGGCCGCGTCCTCCAGCGTGTACGTGCCATCACCCGCCGAGGTCCACTTGATGGCTTTCTCTCCCTCGCCGCGTTTGAGCGTGATGACCGTCACGCTCTCGGCGACCATGAACGCCGAGTAGAAGCCCACGCCGAACTGGCCGATGAGTTCCGGGATGTTGGTCTGCGCTTTTTCCTTCAGAGCCTGCGCGAACGCCTTGGTGCCGGAACTGGCGATCACGCCGAGGTTCTTGTCCAGCTCCTCCTCGTTCATGCCGATGCCGTTGTCGGCGATAACCAGTGACTTGTCTTCCTTGTCGGCGGTGATGTCGATCTTCCACACCGGCGCGTCGGCTACGACGGACTTGTCAGTCAGCCCGAGATACTGCGCGCGGTCGATGGCGTCCGAGGCGTTGGAAATCAGCTCCCTCAGAAAGATCTCCTTTTTGGAATACAGCGAATGGATCACCAGATCCAGCACCTGTTGGATTTCCGCTTTGAAAATGTGGGTTTTTTTGCTCATAGAGGGTCTGTGTTCTCCTTTGAAACGGTTTCAGATAGGCCGGGATCACAATCCCGACATGCATGCGAGGCGTGCTGGGCTTCCTTTCCCAGCCGGAGGCTAGTCGCGGTCGCGTCCGCCCCCTATGATTCCCGCTCTCAGCAGATAGTACAGCAGCGTCATCAGCGAGCTGACCGCCGCCGCCAGATAGGTCAGGAACGCGGCGTTCAGCACGCTCCCTGCGGCACTCTCCTGGTCTGGAGAGACGATGCCCGACATCACCATGTGCTGTTTGGCGCGGGCTGTGGCATCCCATTCCACGGGCAGCGTCACCAGTGCGAAAAGGAAGGCCACCGCAAACAAGGCGCAGCCGACATACAGCAGAGGCCGGAACATGAAACCTGCCGCCACCACGTAAAAGGCGAACATGCTGCTGAAATTGGTCACCGGAACCAGCACCGTACGCACCACCAGCGGCGCATACTGGCTGGCGTGCTGTAGGGCGTGTCCGGCTTCGTGGCAGGCAACGCCGATCGCAGCCAGCGAATTGGACTCGTAAACCCCCGGCGAGAGGCGCAGCACCTTATGAGAGGGGTCATAGTGATCCGACAGGAACCCTTGCGTTTCTTCTACCGTCACGTCGAAGATCCCGTTACTGCGCATCATGCGCTCAGCCGCCTGCGCGCCGGTTAGCCCGGAATAAGCACGCACTTTCGAATAGCGGCTGAAGGTGGTCTTCACCAACAGCGAGGCGATGCCGGCCAGGATCAGTCCCGGCAACAGCATCATCAAGTAAAGCGGATCGAAATACATCATGATAACCCCCTTTTGCCGCGGTGTCCGTCAGAGACGGCGATACAGGTCCGGGAAAGCCCTTTTCGTTATGGATGAACGAAAAGCGGACACCGTCAAAAAGAACACACAGTATACAAAACACCCCTGCATGGAACAAGGGGGTTGTTTCCGCTCAAAAATTGAAACGCAGAAATAGTGGACAATACTCCCTGAACTCAGAGGTTGTATTGCGGGATCTTGAGCGTTTCTCCATCCTTTTGAGCAGACTTGTGGGAGATGATACCTGACACGGTGGTGTTGAGCGCGCACGCCACATCCACACAAGGCTGGCGATTGAGCAGGATTGCGGTGATGAAGTCTTCTGTGAGATAGCCGTGCGAGCCGCCGTGTCCGCCCGCCGGCATGCCGGGCGGTAGCGAGGGTTTCTCCTGCTCGATCTTCGAGATGTCCGCCAGCCCCGAATAGCGATCCTCGTAACTGCCTTTTTGACCGTACACACGTCCCTTTTCTCCGCTCGCGCCGGGAATATCGCCGCTCTTGATCATCCGCGCCATGCCGCCCTCGCTGGTGCGGAGAAGAGCTATTTCTGTGGCAAAGAGATTGTTGTAGGCATTTTTTCCGGGTTGCCGGATCGGCTGAAGGCTGGGCATGCCGAGACAGGTGACGGATGTGAAGGATCCTTTCGTGACACACGTGTAGAAAGCGTTTGCATGTGTCGGGTACCATTGCGGCGGCAGCCCCTCGCGCCAATTTTTGTATGATCCGATCGGATTTTTCGGGTCTGAGTAGTGGTGGTATTCGCCCTCACTGTAGATCAGCTTGCCGAACCCCCCGGAGTTGTAAATCTGACGCATGGCATAGCAGGACGCCCGGAAGGCGGATGTTTCGAACATCGCGTAGAGCATCCCCGTTTTTTTGACCGTATCGAGCAACTCATCAGCGAGCTCCAACTGGCTGTCGCCGAAAACCGCAGGCACGGCAGTGGCCATGTGCAAGCCGCGCTTCAGTCCCGCAAGGCAGAGCCGTGCGTGGCTCGGCGCGTCCGTGGCGATGAAGACCGCCTCGATCTCCTTGTCCTTTTCGAACATCTCTTCGCACGAGGCGTAGGTTTTCTTTGCCCCCGTCACTTTGGCCAGCTCCGCACACCGGTCCGGAAAGAGGTCGCTGGCTGCCGTCACCTCCACGTTCGGATGGTTTTGAAAACCGAATTGGGCGCCGAACTGGCAGACCCCATAACCCACAATGCCAACCTTGACCTTGCGGTCAGAGACCGGTTTCCACACCGTTTTCTTGACGGGCCCCGCATGTGTTTCGTCAAACCCGGCTATCGGCTTGTCGGCGGCATGGCCACCCGCCGTTGTAACGAGCCCCGCGCTCATCAACGTGCCTTTGAAGAAATCGCGCCGCGTAAACGGATGTCTCATGCGTCTCCTTCCCCTTCGTTTGTTTATTTGCCGTACACTTCGACTTCGGTGAAATGATTGTAGGGGCCTGAGGTGCTGCCGTTACTGGTGATGCGCACGTAACGCGCCCTGATGCCATGACCGGCAACGCGTTTCCCAAAGTGGTCTTCGTAATACTCTTTGTCCATACCACTGCCGAGCCCCGCGCTGTTGTCGTAGTCATTGTTGAAGAGCGTGGTGACCCTCTCAGCGAAGGCGGGATCATCCGAGACCTGCAACACCGTGTCTCGGTAAACGCACTGTTCGGGACGCTCGCGCCAGAAGCAGACCGCGTGGATCTCGGCATTTGTTCCGAGATCGAGCTGGACCCAGCGCACGCCCGGCGCGAGTTCGAGATAGGCGGACGTGCTGTATTGCTTTATGCCGTCCGTAACCAGTGCGAGGTCGCGTTTCGTCACTCTCGTGTCGCTGGCTGTCACCGGGCAGGATTGCGAGAGCAGCCGCGTGCCTTCCGGAACCAGCAGGGGCGGTGGCGGCACGCCGTCGCCACGGTACCCTTCGCGGTGCGGCGATCGTACGTCGATCGGCGTTCCTTCAAAAGTCGGTTTAGGCAGTCTCGGCGTAAGCGCTATCATTCCCGCCTCTTGCGCTCCGGACACACATACGGCGCACAAGATGACACTCCACGCGAACGGGGCAGCCTTTTTGAATACGATAGACATCGCCATGGGCCTATACCTTGCAGTCGTTTACTATTTTTAATTTTAGTTCGATACGGCCCCTAGTGTCAAACCGTAGGCGCCCTTTTGATTTCGGCCCCTGATGCTCAACGCCAGGTTTGGCGAGATCCCGTCGGGGTCAATAATCTGCATGAACAGACGCCCGGTATTTGGAACGTTATCGAACCGGTCACCCTGCGTTTTCGCCTTCTCTGCGGCAACTACGCCGGGCGGCGTGTCCGGATCGGGGAGTACCGTTCTCAGATCGAGCGCCGAGAACCCCGACCAGATCTCTTTGCCTGTGTCGTCTTCGAGGAAGAACCGGATTTTCCACGTGTCATAGGTCGGAGTCAGACCGATATTCAGCCAATCGGTCTCGAGAGACAGAACTCCGTTAGCGCGCTTCACTCTGGATTCCGTCAACAGGTAGCGGAAACCGATAAGCGCGTACATGCGGTGAAAGGCCTCCAAGGCCCTTGGATCAGCCAAGATCGAGTAGTCTGAGGGGTTTGTGGTGTGTCTGCCGGTGCTGACGTTGCAGTTGCGAATCATGACCGGATGAAGATAAGTGACCTGATTAAGAATCTCCCAATACGGGTGAGAGCCGTCTTTATTGGGGCCCCATCGTCCCGGCTCGCCGACCAGCGGCGCGGTTTTCCAGCGATCACGCAACAGTTCGTACAGCTTGACGCCCTCTTTTTCGTAGAGATTGGCGGCGTGATACAGTTTCTGGTAATACGCGCCCGACTCGTCGCACCCCCAGTTGTCCCGGAAGATTCCTGCCATCCCGGCGTTATTGCGGACGGACAGCAGATGGAAATGATATTCCTTGAGGGGATCATAGACGTCGGGCGCATAAACCATTCCGTTTGAGGGAACAACAATCCGGATGTCAGGGAAGTGCCTGATGAATGCGTCGGCGAAGCGGCTCAGGCATTCGGAGTTCGAGGGGATCAGTCGTTTCGGATAGGCGCCTTCCCCCCAGAAACCGAAATGTCGCATCTCGATACAGCGGACCAGTTTCTTGCGTCGGACTGTTTTTCCGGCCACCGTGATGGGTTTCTCAAGATACTCCGCGAACGCCTTCAGCAAGGCGTCATACCGTTCAAACAGGTAGGTGTTCTCGAAATTCGGCTCCCAGGGGTCCGTCTTGTTCAGCCAAAGGGTGTGGATCATGTCCTTTTGTCCACTCTTCTGCATCGCCTCGTGCACATAGGCCGGATAGCAGCAGAAGGCATCGCCGATTTTCTGTTTTGTGCCCGCGTTGCTCGTTACAAAACAGCCGATGTTGAGTTTTTGTCCGTATTGAATAGCATACTCGAAAGTCTTGTCCATTTTCTCGAAATGGTATTCGCCTTCCTCCGTCTCATAGGCGTCCCAACCCACCCGAATCATGGCGTTCGCGGAAAAGTCGCTGACGCGGACCGCATAACAGGCCAGGTTCGTTACGCCGTCGCCGGGTCCGCCGTGCCAGATTTCCGTGCCTGTTCCCGCATTCTGGATCGCCCCTTGTTCGACCGGAATGGGGTCCGGCTGGAAGGTCTCACACCGCTCGAGGTTCTCTCTGAGCAATGCGCAAGAAGTCAGAGACAACAGAACCAGCGTTGCGGCAGATGCGGAGAGTGGTTTTTGCATACATCAGTCCCTTCCGGCTCAACCCGAATTCGGCGGTTCAACGTACCACGAAGGTAGGGGGGAGAAAGCGCAAAGCCTGCAATGAGCCGACCCCGGACTTCGGACATTAAAGAGCGGATACTTTGTCTCACAAAGTGTTAGTCACAGTCAAGCGGCGAGGAATCAATCGTTTTTACGGATACGAAAACAGTCCAAGAGTTCGTTCGTTGGTATCCCGTGATCTCCGCGAACGACCGAGAACGGAAGGCGAAGAAGGGGAGGAGGGGCACCTGTCTCAGGTTAACCGCTTGCCGGCGTCAGCGGAACCGCTTGACCTGCATCGGCGGTATCGCCGTGTTTTTGTATGAAAACGCGGTGGACCCGTAGTTGACGATGAGCTCGGACCCGTTTGAGAAGGCCGTGCGGAACACGTCGGGCGCGAGCTGCTCGTGCTGTTCCATGAATTCAAGCTGGAGATCCGCTAGTACATTAAAGTCATCGTAGCCTTTTTTGACAAACGCGGCTGCCTGCTCGAGCTCCTCGTCTGTCGAACACCGAAGGTCCGTGTTTCCCATCCAGTTCTTGTTATCGGCTTTGAACTGCGAATAGAAATAGTAGATCGGCCGACCGTTGAATTCGGCCAATTTCAATTGGGTCATCCGGTCTTTAGTCGACGCGTTTACGGTTTCAGTGAAAGGGTTGCTCAGGATGATTCCGTTGTAGACGAGTTGCCAGATCGGGATCAGCCGATCGTGCATCGGGTTGTTCTTGCCGGAGAGCCCGTTGAAGTAAACATAGAGCACATAATCCAAATTCCCGCAGGCGAAATCGAAAGCGCCTTCCGAAGCCACGCCGCCGATGTGGTCTTTACACGACTGCAGGATGCGGTCGAACCAGAAAGCACTCTCTTTGGGGGTGCACGGATGGTTCGGGTCGTGGCACCGTGGCGGCTGCAGGATGGTGATCACATCGATGTAATGCAGACCGCGGAATCCGAGATCCGCGACTTTCCGGATATCTTGGGGATAGAAACGCTCATATGCCCTTTGCGGGCAAAGCGCATACATCTGACCTCCGCTCCACACAGAGTTGGAGAAGGGCATGCCGTCCTCCTTTTTAGCCGTCAGGTCATCGTCCCAGCAGTCCGCAATGCGGTATCCATCCGAACTGTTGGTGTGTCCGACAATCTGAAAGCCCTTGCGCTGCGCTTTTTTGATCAATGCGCGCAATTCCTTTTCACCTCCAAGTGCTTCCTCAACGGGGAAGATTTGCGGCCATCGGCCGTCATGTCCTTTCCGATTCCAGCCCACCAGGCAAAGTTCGGCCCGCTTGACGCCCGTTTTTCTAAGAGCGTCCACAATATCACCGACACGGGGGAAGGTGATGACCGCTTTCATGGGAGGCTCCGTGGCAACCGTCTGCTCCAAAACCGGGCTCGGTGCGGGCTTCCATCCTTGGCGGATGCGGACTTCAATGCTCTTTGCGGCATAGGCCAGTTCGGGATGTGTTTTCATGCGTTCTTTGATCGGTTTGCAAACTTCCCGCGCGAGCTGGTCGTTCCGATAAGTGCGCGCCATGCCGGCATAGTCCGCATCCTTGCCGGTCAGCAGGCAATAGCGGATCGTCAGATCGTCCGGCGGCACAAACCCCGCGACGTGGAAGCGCGGCGCAATCGTGTAAACGCCATCTTTGGCCCGCACGTGCAGATCGTACTCGAACCGCATCGTCATAATGATGCCGACGAAGGTCGCGCGCGGATTCTTCATGCCGAAGATCGGCATGAAATTCCGTCCGTAGAACACGCTCGGTCCGCCCACCATGCAAGTGGCGTTCGTCAGGCGGAACGTGCCCATATAGCCGTCCGGAGTGACATAGTAGCCCGCCTCGCCGAGCGTGGCCGTGGCAAACTCCGGCAGCACGGATACCCATTCGACGCCCGACGGCAGTTCGCTCCGTTTTACGGTCACGGTCACAACGCCCTTGGCGTCGGGCTCGGCGGTCACTTGGCGTTTCTCTTCATGTTGGTCTTTGAAGGTCAGCGTCAGCTCGACTTGCGCCGCCATTATTCCGCACGCGTAAAGACATCCCATCATCCCCAGCCCCTGTCTTCTCATGTTCATTCCCTTTTCTTGCCGTTGCTCGTCTGGCGTTCAATGTTGAACGTTTTTTCTTCAAGCGCGCTCCTTCAACGCGAAGGTTTATCGGTTCAGCAGGTAATTCAGCGGCTGAATGCTCTTCCCTTTGTAAGTGTACACTCCCTCCCCGTAGTTGGTGATGATCTCCGAGCCGTCCGAAAACGCGGTGCGGAAGACGTTGGGCGCGAGCTGTTCGTGCTGCTCCATGAATTCGAGCTGAAGCTGTGACAGGGTGGCGAATTCGTCCTGACCTTGCTTGATTTTGGCGACGCTGCCCCGAAGCTCCTCATCCGTCGCGCAACCCAGATCACCGTCTCCCATCCAGTTCTTGCCGTTGTTCAGGAATTTGGAGTAGAAGTAAAAAATTGGACGTCCGTTAAATTCCACCAGTTTAAGTTGTGAAGGCCGGTCTTGGGCCGTGTAGTTGACGGTCGTTGTGAACGGCGTGCTCAGGATAATGCCGTTGTAGACCAGTTGCCAGATCGGAATGAGGCGGTCCATCATTTTCGGCATTGGCGCATTGGGCTTGTCGAAGGAGACGTAAAGCACATAGTCGAGGTTGCCGCAGCAGAAATCATACGGGCCTTCCGAGGCGATGCCGCCGAAGGTCTCTTTGCCAAGCTTCATGATTTTGTCGATATAAAAGCCGGACTGCCGTTCGTTCAACGGATGGCGCGGGTCGCCACAGATCCGCTGCCGCACGCAGGTGAACACGTCCAGATAGTACAGTCCCCGGAAGCCGAGGGTGGCGACCATCGGCATATCTTTGACGACGAAACGCTCATAGGCGCGCTGTGGGCAGACGCTGTACATGCGCCCGCCGCCCCACGTGGTTTTTGTGTTGGGGATCGTACCGTCGGGATTCTTGAGAATGTATTCACCGTCCCAACCGTCGGCAATCAGATAAGCGTCATAATGGTTACCGTGTCCGACTATTTGATATCCAATGCCCTGAGCTTTCTTGATTACAGCGCGGAGCTTGTCTTCGCCGCCAAGCCCCTCTTCGACGGGGAAGATCTGCGGCCAGCGGCCGTCATGGCCCTTCTGGTTCCAGCCGACCAGACAGATCTCCGCGCCGGCGACGCCTTGC
>JAEAMG010002806.1_pt1 | contig 10217 bp, 9 predicted proteins | sample 8958741 | NCBI WGS metagenome assembly JAEAMG01 (sample SAMN16933256, study PRJNA681125) | bioreactor sludge metagenome | isolation source: anaerobic bioreactor treating anionic surfactant - SDBS | place: India: Bengaluru | collected 2019-02-28
CTGCCCAACCTGGTCAAGCGCCACCTGGCCGGCACCGAAACCTTCAAGACCGTGCGCGCCGGCATCAGCAACGAAGGCAATCCGTCGCGCATCAACATCGTGCGCACCCTGCGTTCGGCCCATGCACGGCGCATCGCGCTATCGGGCAGTAGCCGCGCCAAGCTGCGCGAGATGAAAGCCGAGCTGACCCGCCTGCTGCTGGAGGAACCGGACAACTTCAACGACATCAAGGCCACCGAAGAGGAGATCGAACGCCTCAGCGCGCGGATCAACCGGGTGCCGTTCCTCGACACCTTCGACCTCAAGTACAACCTGCTGGTCAAGCAGCCGAACCCCAGCTCGAAAGCGGTGATGTTCTGCGTGATGGACGTCTCCGGCTCGATGACCCAGGCGACCAAGGACATCGCCAAGCGCTTCTTCATCCTGCTGTACCTGTTCCTCAAGCGGAACTACGACAAGATCGATGTGGTGTTCATCCGCCACCACACCAGCGCCAAGGAAGTCGACGAGGAAGAGTTCTTCTACTCGCGCGAGACCGGCGGCACCATCGTCTCCAGCGCGTTGAAAATGATGCAGGAGATCATGGCCGAGCGTTATCCGGCCAATGAGTGGAACATCTATGCCGCGCAGGCTTCGGACGGTGATAACTGGAACGACGACTCGCCGTTGTGCCGCGACATCCTGATCAACCAGATCATGCCGTTCGTGCAGTATTTCACCTACGTCGAAATCACCCCGCGCGAGCACCAGGCGCTCTGGTACGAGTACAACCAGGTCGCCGAAGCCTTCGCCGACTCCTTCGCCCAGCAGCAGCTGGTCAGCGCCGCCGATATCTATCCGGTGTTCCGCGAGCTGTTCCAGCGGCGCATCAACGCCTGAGGAGATGCCATGAAACGACAGCCCATCTCCACCGGCTCGGAATGGACCTTCGAGCTGATCCGCGCCTACGACCGCGAGATCGGCCGCCTCGCCGAACGCTACGCGCTGGATACCTACCCGAACCAGATCGAAGTGATCACTGCCGAGCAGATGATGGACGCCTACGCCTCCGTCGGCATGCCCATCGGCTACCACCACTGGTCCTACGGCAAGCACTTCCTCAGCACCGAGAAGGGCTACAAACGTGGGCAAATGGGCCTGGCCTACGAGATCGTGATCAACTCCGATCCCTGCATCGCCTACCTGATGGAAGAAAACACCATCTGCATGCAGGCGCTGGTCATCGCCCACGCCTGCTACGGCCACAACAGTTTCTTCAAGGGCAACTACCTGTTCCGCACCTGGACCGACGCCAGCTCGATCATCGATTACCTGGTGTTCGCCAAGCAGTACATCACCCAGTGCGAGGAGCGCCACGGCATCGATGCGGTCGAGGACCTGCTCGACTCCTGCCACGCGCTGATGAATTACGGCGTCGACCGCTACAAACGCCCCTACCCGATTTCCGCCGAGGAGGAACGGCGCCGGCAGAAGGAGCGCGAGGAGCACCTGCAGCGGCAGATCAACGACCTCTGGCGCACCATTCCCAAGAGCGCCGGCAAGGGCGATGAAGCCGACGACGGCAAACGCTTCCCGGCCGAACCGCAGGAGAACATCCTCTACTTCATCGAGAAGCACGCGCCGCTGCTCGAGCCCTGGCAGCGCGAAGTGGTGCGCATCGTGCGCAAGATTGCGCAGTACTTCTATCCGCAGCGCCAGACCCAGGTGATGAACGAGGGCTGGGCCACGTTCTGGCACTACACGCTGATGAACGACCTCTACGACGAAGGCCTGGTGACCGACGGATTCATGATGGAGTTTCTCCAGGCTCACACCAGCGTGATCTACCAGCCCGGCTTCGACAGCCCGTACTACAGCGGCATCAACCCCTACACCCTGGGTTTCGCCATCTACAGCGACATCCGCCGCATCTGCGAACAGCCCACCGAGGAGGACCGCCGCTGGTTCCCCGACATCGCCGGCAGCGACTGGCTGACCACGCTGAAGTTCGCCATGCAGAACTTCAAGGACGAGAGTTTCATCCTGCAGTTCCTCTCGCCCAAGGTGATCCGCGACCTCAAGCTGTTCAGCATCCTCGACGACGACCGCAAGGACGAGCTGCTGGTGCCGGCGATCCACGACGAGAGCGGCTACCACGTCATCCGCGAACTGCTCGCCGCGCAGTACAACCTCGGCAACCGCGAGCCCAACGTGCAGGTCTGGAGCGTCGACCGCCGCGGCGACCGCTCGCTGACGCTGCGCCATCAGCAGCACGACCGCAAGCCGCTGGGCAGGTCCACGGACGAGGTGCTCAAGCATCTGCACCGCTTGTGGGGGTTCGACGTGCACCTGCAATCGATGCAGGGCGAACAGGTGGTCAACGCCCATCACATGCCGCCGCAGCCCGAACCGGAGGCCGAAAGCCGCTTCCCGGGAATGAATTTCGCCTGACGACGGCACCCGCGTCGCCCCCGCGAGATGGCGGGGGCGCGTTAATCCTTTATCCTCCGCGCCAACGGAGGTAAACATGCAGATCTACAAGGTAGGCGGCGCCGTGCGCGATCGCCTGTTGGGCCGCGAAGTGACCGAGGTGGACTGGGTGGTGGTCGGCGCCACCGCCGAAGCCATGCAGGCGCAAGGCTTCCGCCCGGTCGGCGCCGACTTCCCGGTGTTCCTGCATCCCACCACGGGCGAGGAATATGCGCTCGCGCGTACCGAGCGCAAGAACGGTCGCGGCTACGGGGGCTTTGTCTTCCATGCCAGCCCGGATGTCACGCTCGAGCAGGACCTGATTCGCCGCGACCTCACCATCAACGCGATGGCCGAGGACGCCGAAGGCCGGCTCTACGATCCTTACGGCGGCCAGCGCGATCTCGACGCACGGTTGCTGCGACACGTCTCCCCGGCCTTCGCCGAAGATCCGCTGCGCGTGCTGCGGGTGGCGCGCTTCGCTGCCCGCTACGCACCGCTGGGTTTTCGCGTCGCCGAGGAAACCCGCGCACTGATGGCCGATCTGGCCGCGTCCGGCGAGCTGCAGGCACTCACCCCCGAGCGCAGCTGGAAGGAAATCTCCCGCGCACTGATGGAGCCGCGCCCCGACGTGTTCATTCAGGTGCTGCGTGATTGCGGCGCGCTCGGCGAACTGTTTCCCGAACTGAATACGCAGCTCGCGTGCTCGGCCAGCGCGGCCCAACCGTTGCTTCAGACCCTGCGCGAGTGCGCGCTCGACCAGCAGCCGCTACCGGTACGCTGGGCCTGCCTGCTGGCCATGCTGGACGACACGGCCATCGAGGCGCTGAATGCGCGCAGCAAGGCACCGCGCGACTGCCAGGAGCTGGCCTTGCTGGTCGGCCGCTTCCACGACGACGCCAGCCGCGCGACCGAGCTGACGCCTGCGGAGCTGTTCGAGCTGCTGCAGCACTTCGATATCCAGCGGCGCCCCGAGCGCTTCGAGCTGTTCCTGCAGGCTTGCGTCCTGCTCGCTCGCGGCCGCGGCGCAGCCTTTCCTCAGGCCGACTACCTGCGTGGCGCGGCGCAAGCCGTCCGCGCGGTGACCGTGCAACCGCTGATTGAACAGGGCTATCAGGGCGCCGAGCTGGGCGAAGCGCTCAAGCGCACGCGGCTGGAGGCCGTCGCCCGCTTCAGCCGTGCTCGGACCGAGTGCGCAGCATCAGGCCGGGATGCCTGATCGCGGCTCCTGCAGCAGCTCCAGCGGCGTCAGCTCGACGCCTCGCCAGTGGAAACTCACCGGCCACAGCTGCTGGTCGATCCGCGCCTCGCGCCAGAGTTCGGCGAAGCTGCGGCCGACAGCGGGATGCCGCTGCTCGGGCACCAGCAACGCCAGTGGCCGGAGCACGAAGGCGTTCTTCAGGATCTCCGCGCGCGGCAGGCGCAGCCCGTCGAAGTCGCCGACCAGCGTGTCGTAGAGCAGCACATCGATATCCAGCGGCAGGCCCTTGCGCTCCGGCGCATAGCGACCGTTGTCGGCTTCGATGAATTTGAGCCGGCGATCCAGCTCGTTGAGCGGCAGCGCGGTTTGTCCGGCCACCACCAGGTTGTAGAAATTGTCGCCCTTGTAGCCCACCGCCAGGCTCTCGAATACCGGCGAGCAGCGCATGTCGGTCAGCAATTCGGCCAGCGCATCGAGGCCGGCACGCAGGTGATTCTCGCGCTCGACATTGCTGCCGAGCCCGAGCAGAACCGGAGTCAGCGGCATCCGCGTTCGATCTCCACGCCCAGTGCCCGTGCCCGTGGGTTGACCCCAGGTTTGGTCACGCGCAACCGCAGCCAGACGATGCCGAATTCCTGCATCAGGCTCGCCGCCAGCCGCTCGGCGAAGGTTTCCACCAGCTCGAAACGCGCCGCCGCGGCAAACTGATCGATAGCCGCAGCGACCTTGGCGTAATCCAAGGCCTTGTCCAGCTCATCCTCAGCGGCTGCCGGACGGATGTCCCACCCCAGGGTCAGGTCCAGGCGCAGGCATTGGCGAATGCCGCGCTCCCAGTCGTAGGCACCGATCACGGTGTCGACTTCCAGACCCTCGATGAAAACTGTATCCACGTAGCATTCTCCCGCGACACGACAAGCACCGGCCGCATCGTTAGACTCAGGAGCCTCCTGCCCCGGATATATTCCATGTTCTGGCTGCTGACACTGCTCGCCTACCTGATCGGTTCGCTGTCATTCGCCATTCTGCTCAGCCGCCTGACCGGTCTGCCGGACCCGCGTGCCAGCGGCTCAGGCAATCCCGGCGCGACCAACATGCTACGCCTGGCTGGTCGACGCCTGGCCATCGCCACCTTGTTCGGCGATCTGCTCAAGGGGCTGCTGCCGGTACTGCTTGCCGCTCGCCTGGACTTGAGCGTGCAACAGCAGGGTTGGGTCGGCCTCGCCGCTGTGATCGGTCATCTGTATCCACTGTATTTCCGTTTCCGCGGCGGCAAGGGTGTTGCCACCGCAGCCGGTGCTCTGCTCGGGCTGTATCTGCCCGCCGCACTGCTGGCCGTCGTCGCCTGGCTCACCGTATTCCGCCTCACCCGCACCAGCTCGCTCGCTGCACTGATCGCCCTGCCGCTCTGCCTGCCGCTGCTGGCCTGGCAGCAACCCGGGGCGCTGTTGCCGATGAGCCTGCTGGCGGTGCTGATCGTCTGGCGCCATCGCAGCAACCTGCGTGCGCTGCGTGCCGGCCAGGAACGCCATTTCTGATTTTCGACTGACTATAGATGGCGGCCATGCCCAGCGCCTCCATCAGATCGCCGGCAGCAACTCCATTGGCCAGCGCGCCTGCACGCCGCCTGCTCCTCCAGCATTGGCGCCAGCAGATGGCCTTCCATATGATGCACGCCCACGGCCGGTACGCCCCAGGCTAGCGCCAGCGCCTGCGCGCAGGACGCGCCGACCAGCAGCGCGCCGACCAGCCCAGGCCCTGCGGTATAGGCCACCGCATCGATCTGCGCAGCCTCGCGGCCCGCCTCGGCAAGCACCTGGCGGATCAATGGCAGCATGCGCTTGACGTGATCACGCGAGGCCAGCTCCGGTACCACGCCGCCGTAGACGCGGTGCAGATCGATCTGGCTGAACAACGCATCGGCCAGCAGGCCCTGCTCACTGTCGTATAGCGCGACCCCGGTCTCGTCGCAGGATGTTTCCAGCCCCAGCACCAGCATGGGTTCAACCTTCCACGGAGGCGAATGAAGCCGTGCATATTAATCGCCACGGCCGGCGACCGACCAGCGCTTTTCGCTCGCAGGCTTTGCATTCCCGGCGTTCAGGGGTTAACATCCGCAACCCTTAAAACCAGCGTGCTTGCGAGTCATTTGCCGAAGCGCGTTGCCACCGGTAATCAAGTGAAGGTACGTCCTGGATGCCCGCTGTCAAAGTTAAAGAGAATGAACCCTTCGACGTAGCCCTGCGTCGCTTCAAGCGCTCCTGCGAAAAAGCCGGCGTGCTGGCCGAAGTCCGTTCGCGCGAGTTCTACGAGAAGCCGACTGCAGAGCGCAAGCGCAAGGCTGCCGCCGCAGTCAAGCGTCACGCCAAGAAAGTGCAGCGCGAACAGCGCCGCAGCGTTCGCCTGTACTGATCCCGTACAGCTGACGCAGCATAAAGCCCGGCCTAGGCCGGGCTTTGCATTGAACAAGACTCCGCTTCGCCAGTCGGCGAATGATCGGAGTTTTTGTCATTTCCGGGTCGAACATCACGAGCGCACCCCGAGACTGCTATGGCCGGCCTGATTCCGCAATCCTTCATCGATGACCTGCTCAATCGCTCCGACATCGTCGAAGTGATCGGCTCGCGCATCCAACTGAAGAAAGCCGGCAAGAACTACACCGCGCGCTGCCCGTTCCATAACGAGAAGACGCCGTCCTTCAGCGTCAGCCCGGACAAGCAGTTCTACTACTGCTTCGGCTGCGGCGCCGGCGGCAACGCGCTGGGCTTCATCATGGACCACGATCACCTGGACTTCCCCCAGGCGGTCGAGGACCTGGCCCGCCGCGCCGGCCTGGAAGTCCCGCACGAGGACAGCGGACGCAGCCACAAGCCACGTCAGCCGGTCGATTCGCCGCTCTACCCGCTTCTTGCCGCCGCATCCGACTACTATCGCCAGGCCCTGAAAAGCCACCCTGCACGCAAAGCGGCGGTGGAGTACCTCAAGGGCCGCGGCCTGTCTGGCGTGATCGCCCGCGACTTCGGTTTGGGTTTCGCCCCGCCGGGCTGGGACAATCTGCTCAAGCACCTGGGCGGCGATGCGCTGCAGCAAAAAGCCATGATCGACGCGGGCCTGCTGATCGAGAATGCCGATAACGGCAAGCGCTACGACCGCTTTCGCGACCGCGTGATGTTTCCCATCCGCGACAGCCGCGGCCGGGTGATCGCCTTCGGCGGTCGAGTCCTGGGCGACGACAAGCCCAAGTATCTGAACTCGCCGGAAACCCCGGTCTTCCACAAGGGGCAGGAGCTCTACGGCCTGTTCGAGGCACGGCAGAGCAATCGCAACCTCGACGAAATCATGGTGGTCGAGGGTTACATGGACGTGATCGCGCTTGCCCAGCAGGGGCTGCGCAACGCCGTGGCGACTCTTGGCACCGCCACCAGCGAGGAACATCTCAAGCGCCTGTTCCGCCTCGTGCCCAGCGTGCTGTTCTGCTTCGATGGCGACTCCGCCGGACGCAAGGCGGCGTGGCGCGCCCTGGAGGCGACCCTGCCGAGCCTGCAGGATGGCCGTCGCGCACGCTTCCTGTTCCTGCCCGAAGGCGAGGACCCGGACAGCCTCGTACGCGCCGAAGGCACCGATGCCTTTCGTGCCCGAATCAACCAACAGGCCCAGCCGCTGGCGGACTACTTCTTCCAACAGCTGAGCGAAGAAGCCGACCCGCGCTCACTCGAGGGTAAGGCCCACCTCGCCACACTGGCGGCGCCGCTTATCGAAAAAATACCCGGCACCAATCTGCGCACCCTCATGCGCCAGCGCTTGGCGGAGCTGACTGGACTGACCGGCGAAGCGCTGCAAACCATGGCGGCGCCGGTGACGGATGCGAATCCCACCGCCACGCCCTACGACGACAGTCTCTATTACGACACCAGCACCGGCGAGCACGAGAACTACTTTGCCCCGGACTCCGGCCAGCCCTCCCTCGCGCCGAAGAAGCCGACGAAGGAATGGAAAAAGGACTGGAAAAAACCGGGACAGCGACCAGACTTCAAGCCACGCGGACCGCGCATACCAACCACGGTCGAGCCACCGGCTCTGACCACCCTGCGCACGCTACTGCATCACCCGGAACTGGCACAGAAGGTCGAGGATGCCAGCCACTTCGCTGCGGAAGACGACACCTATGCCCAACTGCTGGTGGCTCTGCTCGGCACACTGCAGAAGAATCCGCGGCTGCGCAGCCTGCAACTGATCGCTCGCTGGCACGGCACCGATCAGGGTCGACTTTTACGTGCACTTGCCGAGAAAGAATGGCTGATATCGGCCGATAACCTTGAACAACAGTTTTTCGACACCATTAACACCCTTGCCGCCAGACAGCGCGAACGCAGCCTCGAACTGCTGTTGCGCAAGGCCCGCCAGGGCGCGCTCAGCACCGAGGAAAAAGACCAGCTGCGTCACCTCCTGAGTCGCGACAGCACACCCGCAACAACGACCTCAACTGGCGCGTGAGGTCTTAGCTCGGCTATAATGCTCAGCTTGTTTTCAGCCCGCCAGAACCTTCAGTGGATAGGGTTATATGTCCGGAAAAGCGCAACAGCAGTCCCGCCTCAAAGAGTTGATCCAGCGTGGCCGTGAGCAGGGTTACCTGACTTACGCAGAGGTCAACGACCACCTGCCGGAGGATATTTCCGATCCGGAACAGGTGGAAGACATCATTCGTATGATCAACGACATGGGCATCAACGTATTCGAGGTTGCCCCGGATGCCGATGCTCTGTTGTTGGCCGAAGCCGACACCGACGAAGCCGCCGCCGAAGAAGCTGCTGCTGCGCTTGCCGCAGTGGAAACCGATATCGGCCGCACCACCGACCCAGTGCGCATGTACATGCGCGAGATGGGTACCGTCGAATTGCTGACCCGCGAAGGCGAGATCGAAATCGCCAAGCGTATCGAGGAAGGCATTCGCGAGGTGATGAGCGCCATCGCCCATTTCCCCGGCACCGTCGACGGCATCCTCGCCGATTACGAGCGCGTGACGAACGAAGGCGGTCGCCTTTCGGACATCCTCAGCGGCTACATCGATCCTGACGACGACGGCGCCGCCGGTGCACCTCAGGAAGTCGAACCCGTCGCTCCGCAGGTCGCAGCCAAGCCGGTTGCCGACGACAAGGACGATGACGAGGAAGAAGAGTCTGACAGCGAAGAGGAAGAAGGCGACGGCGGCCCCGACCCGGAAGTCGCCCGCGCGCGCTTCGGCGCCGTGGCCGAGCAGCTGGAAAAAGCCAAGAAAGCGCTGAAGAAGCACGGACGTGCCAGCCAGCAAGCCATCGACGAGCTCGAGGCGCTGGCCATCCTGTTCATGCCGATCAAGCTCGTGCCCAAGCAGTACGACGCCCTGGTCGAACGCGTTCGCGATGCGCTGAACCAGATTCGTGCTCAAGAGCGTGCCGTCATGCAGCTGTGCGTGCGCGATGCGCGCATGCCGCGCGCCGACTTCCTGCGCCAGTTCCCGAGCAACGAGACCAATCTTGCCTGGGCCGAAGAACTGGCCGCGGGCAAGAGCAAGTACGCCGAAGCGATCGGCGCCCGCAAGGAAGACATCCAGCGCTGCCAGCAGAAGCTGATCGAGCTGGAACAGGAATGCGAGCTGGCGATTGCCGACATCAAGGACATCAACCGTCGCATGTCGATCGGCGAGGCCAAGGCCCGCCGTGCGAAGAAGGAAATGGTCGAGGCCAACCTGCGCCTGGTCATCTCCATCGCCAAGAAGTACACCAACCGCGGCCTGCAGTTCCTCGACCTGATCCAGGAAGGCAACATCGGCCTGATGAAGGCGGTGGACAAGTTCGAATACCGTCGCGGCTACAAGTTCTCGACCTACGCCACCTGGTGGATTCGCCAGGCGATCACCCGCTCGATCGCCGACCAGGCGCGCACCATCCGCATCCCGGTGCACATGATCGAGACGATCAACAAGCTCAACCGCATCTCCCGCCAGATGCTGCAGGAAATGGGCCGCGAGCCCACCCCGGAAGAGCTGGGCGAGCGCATGGAAATGCCCGAGGACAAGATCCGCAAGGTCCTGAAGATCGCCAAAGAACCGATCTCCATGGAAACGCCGATCGGCGACGACGAAGACTCGCATCTGGGCGACTTCATCGAAGACTCCGCCATGCAATCGCCGATCGACGTGGCGACCGTGGAGAGCCTCAAGGAAGCCACCCGCGAAGTTCTCTCCGGCCTCACTGCCCGCGAAGCCAAGGTGCTGCGCATGCGCTTCGGCATCGACATGAACACCGACCACACCCTCGAGGAAGTCGGCAAGCAGTTCGACGTCACCCGCGAGCGTATCCGCCAGATCGAGGCCAAGGCACTGCGCAAGCTACGCCACCCAACACGTAGCGAGCACTTGCGCTCCTTCCTCGACGAGTGAACCTGAACCCCCGGCCCGCCGGGGGTTTTGCTTTCTGCACCAGTCTCACGGACAGCTCCCGTTGCGCGTGGCACATTGACAACGGCATCGGTATAATCCGCCGCTCCTTCTGGGGGCCTATAGCTCAGTTGGTTAGAGCAGAGGACTCATAAT
>JAEAMG010002841.1_pt1 | contig 10216 bp, 6 predicted proteins | sample 8958741 | NCBI WGS metagenome assembly JAEAMG01 (sample SAMN16933256, study PRJNA681125) | bioreactor sludge metagenome | isolation source: anaerobic bioreactor treating anionic surfactant - SDBS | place: India: Bengaluru | collected 2019-02-28
TAAAAGCGCCCACTCCTTTGAAAGGAACATTTGCAAACAGTGTCTGCGCACCCGCAACCACATCCAGCGCACCGGCATCGGGGCTGGCATTCACGAAACGCAGTTTCGCCTTGCCATTTACCGGCGCAGCGACATTGTCATCCAGCACCAGCGACTCCAGATTGTAATAGGTGTTCAGCGTAACCACCGTAAAGGTATTGGGCAAATCCACATCGGCCAGGGGAACACCCGCGCCGCAGTCGCCACCAGCCGTAATCGAGGAGAAGCCATAGGTAAAATCCGGATAGGGGGCGGTAACCGGGCTATAGGGGGTAACCTCTTTGAACTGTACAGTATCGAAAAGGGCGACACCGTTCTGACAAATGCCAAGTTCCGGTGCGTCCGGGCTGGCCTGAACAACACGGGCAAATGTGGCAAAATAGGAATCTCCGATCATATCGTCCACAAATTCACCTTCACTCGTGTACGTATCCAGAATTGAACCCCAGGCAAACACTTCCGTTGTGGCTTGCGAGGGCATCAATCCAGGCGATAACTCCAGTGCATTGACGGCATTCCCAAGTTCCTCCGCAGAAGGATCCGTTATTCCGAATTTATTGCACAGGTAGGTCCAATCAAACTCATCGAGCAGCATTGCCATTTCAAAATCGGCAAAAAAATCCATCTCCATAATTTCGCTCCAACCGTCATCGGTTAAAAGCCCAAAAACGGCGGCCAAAAGTTGGACAGAGGCTGAGTTATTCAACGCTGATTCTGCTATTTCCCAGTTATCCAACAAATTTATAAAAGCATCACTAACTCCTATGAATAAATCCGCAAGTTCAAGCCAGGTGACACCTTGATATTTTTCCGGAATTGAACCGGACGAAAAGATTAATGGATCATCAATAGGCGTCGTGATAGGATTCGAGATACCGGCAGTAGCCCAGTTCGTTTTCATCTGGTCCCCCAGAGAATCCAAGAGCAGCTGTGCCGTTCCCATCTCAACTTCTTCTATGCTAAATAACTGAGCTATCAAATCCCAAACTTCTGCCTCGTTCTGCATCATAGCCTCACGCAATGCGGCAATATCAATCAAGGGATGTTGTACACCCTCCGGCAGGCAGAGCAATTCGGTTAACAGTTCCAGCTGAACTTTGTCAGGTATACTATTTCCATCAAAATCCCATAACCTGAAAGGTAACTCAAGAGACAAGGGAAGATCGCTTACATACAATAAGCTTCCATCTCTCCAGTAATACACGCGCCCCGGATAAGAATAATCCAGTTCTCCCTCGAAGTCATCAGGCACGGCGAAGGTCAGTGTTGCTAATGCAGTAGAAACAGCTTCCCCGCCCAAAAACATGGTGGGTTCGTTGTAATCAGAATCCCAGTACGGACATTGCGCCATGACCATTTGCATGGGCAACAGTAAGGCACCCAAGGCCAACGAAAAAATAACTAGACTTCTTTTAAGGTTCATTGTTCATTGTCTCCTTATGTTCTTAAAAATTACCCGTGTCTCTACCTGCACATTTCTATCGAAACAAAAATCATCCTTGCACCCATCTACTGCTCCCCGTTCTTTCCCTGCCGCATAGACAAACATCTCCAAAACGCCTTGCCGGCCTCACCCAGGGAAATAGGGGAATATCCTCATAGACCCTATATCTCTGGTTCAGGAAACCCCCTTTCTGTCAATGGACCTATAAAATATAAAACCACCTAACTTCAAGATGGCTGCCTTATAGTATACAAAAATTCACTTCTTTTTGCTACTCCTACTTTTGTATTGAAACATACTATCACATTATAGTTTGCGACCAAACAGTAAATTATTGGCTAGTAGCCGGTATAAAAACCAAGAAGTTGCGTAGGTTGTTCACGTTTTAGCGTGCTGCGTCGTTCAAAGTCCTTGTGTCAGCAAGCACACTGAAGTGTGAACAACATACTCTGAATATTATTTTTGTGTCACGGGCATCGTCCGAGTTGGATATTTTTTGTGTCTACAACGCATTTCTTTTTTTTCTGAAAATAGCGGCGATTCCAGAACTTACCAGCAGGCACAGAAGAATTAAGAAAACGATTTTTCTGCTGACCACGGGAACGGGGGAATTAATTTGTACCGTGGTCGAGGCGCTCAAGAGAATAGACGTATTGTCTTCAGGATCCAGCAGCCACTCCACTGGAACGGTGACTTCATATAGGCCGGAATCTGATTCCACGGTATCGGATAAAGACAGGCTTTCTTCCGTGTATTCCGGAAGGGGGGTCCCATTTTGGGACCACACAAAGGAGTTGGCGCTTTCCGGTGCCACCACATCGCCGTTCAGGACTGCGGTTAATTCCACGGCCGTACCCTCGACAAAGATACCGCCTCCCTCCAGTGTCAACACTTGGATGGGTTGGTCCGAATTCACGGCAGCCGGGGGATACCCCGGATAGGTGTATTCCAGGTAGTTTACGTAATACTCGAACGCCTGGCGATTGGTAAAGCCATCCCCATTGGCATCGCCCGCCTGTCCCAATTCCGGCACGGATTGGGATATCCCCCGTATACCGTCTTCCGGCAGGGTAAGCCCCAGGATTTCCAGCATGGAAAGTAACTCGTCAAGCATGTCGAATGTTTGGTTATCGCCAAGCACCGCATACGCGCCCAAAATACACGCCAAGGCTGAAGGCATATAGGGTGCGACGATGCGAACCAGCGGCCGGATATCCCCTCCCGGAAAAGACCCAAAAGGAGGCACATTGCTTAGTGCGGCAATCAGTAATTCCTTGGTGTTGCTGACATTATATTGAAATTTTGCAATCGTTTCCGTATGAAGCGGATGATTTGTATCATTTAAAATAGCGGCCACAATTCCCAGTTCACACTGCCCGTCCGGAATGCCGTTCCCGGTCATCGGTACCTCTTCCAATGGATTTAAGGGGCCGTTCAAGTCAGCGTGAAGACATTGAATCAATCCGGCGAATTCATTAATTTCAGAAGCATAGCTGCCAAGCGGTTGCAGGGAACAGTAGATAATATCCATATAGGCACAGAAGTCATAATATCCCACCGGCCAATTCTTAACAGGCACGTCCTCATAACCATCCCTGAGATCGATAAAGGGAACGGGGGCATATAGATTTGTCTGAATATTCTGGGGGACGCATCCGGCATAATCAGGACCGGGAACAGGTTCGTGGGCGAGGACTAAAGCGGACCCTCCCAAAACACCTATAGCGATAAGGAAAACAGGAGAATACCGAAAAGCCATCCAACGTTCCTCCGAAAGGTACTTTCATCAGGTTTCCCCGCCTGAACGAAGCGGTGTATTCGCGCGTCGCATTCATGCGAAGGGCATCCCAATGATAACGTTATAAGTATTTATGGTGATCTGTATAAATACACCCAACACAAACTTTGCCCGTAACCCAGTATCGCGTAGCAAGTACGGAGCAAAAAATGGGACTGCCTCCGGCGCACGCGAAGACTATGAATGTTGTAGCCGAACTTAAACTGCGCCGGAGGCTGTCCCAAATTTTTTGCGGGCCCATGGAACAAGACCGAAAAAAGTGGGACAGTCCCCACCGCTTGATAAATTTCGCATATTCCAGTCCAAAATAATACCATAGTATAAACGCTTTATCCTGCTCCTATAGTATGATGCGGTGGGAACAGTCTCATTTTTTCTCAGGCGTGAATAACGCACCTAACTTCTTGTTTTTTATCGCGCCTACGAACCGATAAGGTCCTGCGCTTCGTCCGGGACTTCGCCCGGAAGAAGAGGCGCCTTCGGCGCAATCACACTATCCTGTACTGGGAGCGCCGGCATCCTGCCGGCAGGTGACCTATATACGCCAAGGAGGCCGGCAGGATGCCGGCGATCCCAGTATTTCAAACTCATAATTAATTGTCAGCAAAATTGACTTAAGCGCCCAAGGAGGCCGGCAGGATGCCGGCGCTCCCAGTATTTCAAACTCATAATTAATTGTCAGCAAAACGGCCCTAAGCGCCTAAGGCGATAAATACCCACGTTTTGTCTACATATTTAAAAGGACCTGTATTTATTATAGCCTATGGGGCCAAAATAGGCAAATGAAAGTTATGGGCAGAACTCATGCGGCTTTGATTTATTTCCGCGGCGGTGTTTTCAAATATGGTAATCTTCCGTGAACACCCGTGCGTTTCTCAAACTAATCAGCACATGCTCGCCAATTTCCGGATGCATAAGGCGGAACCGTTCATGGGAGAGTTCCACCAGCAATGTTTCGCCTGTGTTCAATTCCAATTCAATTTTCACATAGGGCCCGGCGGATTGTACGCGACGTACGATTGCCTGTGCCACAGGGGTGCCGTCCGACTCCCGGAGAATATCCAGGTCATGGGGACGCACGAATAACCGGGCAGGGACGCCGTCTTTTGGCGTGCCCGTTATCGCCTTCACTTCCCATGGTCCAAAGAATCCTTTTCCTGCCTTGATGCGGCCGTGAAAAAGATTGACATTTCCGAGGAACTTCATGACGAATTCCGTAGCGGGCTGGTGGAACACCTCATCCGGGGAACCAATCTGTTCAATATGCCCTTCATTCATTACGACCACGCGATTTGCGAGTTCGAGGGCCTCTTCCTGGTCATGGGTAACGAAAACACTGGTAATCTGGATTTCTTCATGGAGGCGTCTGAGCCATTTACGCAGGTCTTTCCGTACCTGGGCGTCGAGTGAGCCGAAAGGCTCATCCAGCAGCAGTACCCGTGGTTCAATGGCGAGGGCCCGGGCCAGGGCGACGCGCTGCCGCTGGCCGCCGGACAATTGGGATGGGTACCGGTTCCCCAAGTTCTCCAGTTGTATCAATTGAAGCAACCGGGTAACCCGTTGATGTATTTCCGTATGGCTTGGACGCTGTCCGCGCGGCCGGGCACGCAGTCCGAAGGCAATATTATCAAAGACGGTCATGTGCCTGAAGAGGGCGTAATGTTGGAAAACAAAGCCCACTTGTCGGCTGCGCGCACTGCGCGCCACTACATTTTCTTCGCTTAGCAACACCCGTGCGCTCGTGCCCGGGTCCGGAGCGTCCAGGCCGGCGATAATCCGGAGCAGCGTGGTCTTTCCCGAGCCTGAAGGTCCAAGCAGGGCAACTAGTTCCCCCGATTCCACGCGCAGGCTTACCTGGTCCAACGCCTTGAAACGGCCGAAGGTTTTGCTGATATTACAGACTTCAATGCTCATGGGGCGTTACTCTCCGTTAACGGGCCTTCCCCGGCAATCATCTGTCTCCGTTCGCGCTTCAGCCGCCACTCCAGCGTGCTTTTCACGGCGAGCGTGAGCAGGGCGAGCAGGGCGAGCAGGGAAGCCACGGCGAAGGCCGCGGTGAAATTATATTCGTTGTAGAGGATTTCGATATGGAGGGGCATGGTGTTGGTGACGCCACGAATATGTCCGGATACGACGGATACCGCGCCGAATTCGCCCATAGCGCGGGCATTGCAGAGGATGGCGCCGTAAAGGAGCGCCCATTTGATGTTGGGCAGGGTTACGTGCCAGAAGGTCTTCAGACCGCTTGCGCCCAGAGAGAGAGCCGCTTGTTCCTCCTCCTGGCCCTGTTCCTGCATTAGGGGAATCAGTTCACGGGCAATGAAGGGAAAGGTGATGAACAAGGTGGCCAGCAGGATGCCCGGTACGGCAAAAATGATTTTGATGTCGAGGGCGTCGAGCCAGGGGCCGAGCAGGCCGTTCGAGCCCAGTACCAGGATAAAGAGGAATCCGGCAATCACGGGCGGCACCGCGAAGGGGAGATCAATGAGGGTCAGCAGGAGGCTCTTGCCCCGGAAATCGAATTTGGTGAGCGCCCAGGCGGCGGCGAGCCCGAAAATGATATTGAGGGGCACGGAAATCCCCGCGGCGAGCAGCGTAAGCGCAATGGCTTTACGCGCGTCCGGCTCGGTAATGGCTGCCAGGTATGTGGCGACACCGCCGCGCAGCGCCTCATGAAAAACGACTAGAAGGGGCAGGACCAGAAACAGGGACAGAAAAACGACGGTAATGCCGATGCAACAATATTTCGGCCATGACGGCCATGACTTTTTCCTGAACATATTACCCCGCAGGCTGTATGCGTCGGCTGAAACGCCACTGGATGATATTCAACACCAATAAAATCAGAAATGACAACAGCAGGGAGACCATTGCGAGGGCGGTCGCCCCATCGTAATCAAACTGTTCGAGTTTTCCCATAATCAGGAGCGACACAATCTCCGTACGCATGGGCATGTTGCCGGAGATGAACACCACCGAGCCGTATTCCCCGAGAGCGCGCGCCAGAGCGAGCGCGAATCCGGTCATGAGCGCGGGCCGCAGCGCGGGAAGGATAACGCTGAAGAATACGCGCGTTCGCGAGGCGCCCAGGCTCAGGGCGGCTTCCTCATATTCGGGGTCTAAATCTTCCAGGGCGGGTTGTAGCGTGCGGACAATGAAAGGGAGCCCGATGAAGGTCAGCGCCACAATAACGCCGGCGGGCGCAAAGGCAATTTGAATGCCCAGCGGTTCAAACAGCCGCCCGATCAGGCCGGTGCGCGCGAATAGCGTGGTAAGAGCGATTCCCGACACGGCGGTTGGCAGGGCAAAGGGCAGGTCCACCAGGGCGTCGGCGATACGGCGACCGGGAAACGAATAGCGCACCAACGTCCAGGCAACCACAAAGCCGAACAGGGTATTGATGCACGCGCCAAGAAACGCGGCGCCGAAAGTGAGCCTGAACGCGGCGAGGGTGCGCGCATCGGTTAAAACAGCGCGATAAACCTCCCCATCCAGCAATAGGGCTCTCAAACCGAGGGCGCTTGCCGGTATCAGCACCAACAGGCTCAGATACAACAGCGTATAGCCCAGCGTAAGCCCGAACCCCGGCAGGAAATGGCGTCGTCGGCGCTGTACTTGCATTCCATGTCTCCTTAAGGCATTTCAGATGCCGGGCTTTCCGAACATACGGTCAAATGCGGCGCCATCGGCAAAGTGTTGTTCATGGGCGGTCTGCCACCCGCCGAAGAGTTGGTCCACCGTGAATAAGTCAAGCGTCGTGAATTTTTTTATGTCCTCCGGGTCCGCCTGTTCCGGGTGGCGCGGGCGGAAATGATGCCGGGCAATCATGCGCTGGGCTTCCGGCCGGTACAAGTATTCCAGATAGGCCTTGGCGACCCGGGCGGTTCCTCGCTTTTCAACCACGGCATCCACCCAGGCCACCGTGGGTTCGGTCAGGATGCTTTTGGAGGGAACGACCATTTCCACCCCGGATGCCGCCATTACCTGCAGGGCCAGGAAGGCCTCGTTTTCCCATGTTATCAGGACATCGCCGATACCGCGCTGTATGAATGTGGTGGTCGAAGCGCGCGCGCCGGAATCGAGGACCGGCACGTTATTATACAAGCGGCTCACAAAGTCAAAGGCCTTTTGATCCGCCGTTTCCCGTTCCGTTGTTGAGGCCGCGGCGGCCGCGGCGCACGTCCCGCCAAGTTCCTTCAGGTACGCGTATCCCCATGCCGCCAGGTAATTATAGCGGGCGCCGCCGGAGGTGCGCGGATTGGGGGTGATGACCTCCAGGCCGGGACCCACCAGATCGTCCCAGTCATGAATGCCCTTGGGATTCCCTTTGCGGACGAGGAATACGATGGTGGAGGTGTAGGGGGCGCTGTTGAAGGGCAGGCGGCCTTGCCAATCCGGGGCGACCAGGCGGCTGTTTTTCGCGATGCCGTCAATATCGTAGGAAAGGGCGAGGGTAACCACATGGGCCTCGAGGCCGTCTATAACCGCCCGTGCCTGTTTGCCCGAGCCGCCGTGGGATTGCCGGATCAGAATGCGGTCGCCCGTCTCCCGTTCCCAGGCCGCCGCGAACCAACTGTTGTATTCCTGATAGAGTTCCCGCGTGGGATCATAAGAGACGTTCAGCAATTCCGCGTTTGGTTGTGGCGCACCCCGTCTGCAGGATAGACCCGGCAACAGGACACCAATCAAGGCGCACCACAACAGTATCCGATATGCGGTCACATTACGTTTCATGGATTTAAATACCCGCACCCTCCGCAAAAGAAGAACAGGAGGTTGGTTGAGATTCAGACAACGTGTCAGGCGTCGTCAGTGCCGCCAGGGACGTGCGGTCCAGCAAGGCGGCAGTGGTATTCCGGATGTCCAGTAATAAAGAGCGGAAACGGCAGTGCGCCTCCTGGCTGCAAGGGGTATGATGCGCTGTGGAAACACACCCTACCGGGGCCAGCACGCCGTCAAAAAAACGCACCACCTCGCCCACAGTAATATCACCGGCGGGTTTGGCCAGCAGGATGCCGCCTTCACGTCCTGAAACGGTAGAGACCCACCCATTCGCCTTCAGATCCAGCACAATCTGTTGTAAAAAACGATAGGGGATATCATTGGCCGCGGCGAGGGAACGGATGGAGAAGGGTCCGGGGGTTGACTGAACCGCCAAGTGCGTCAGTACTCTCAAGGCATAATCCGACTTTTTAGAGAAGCGCATGAGAGGCCTTTTCGTTAGGGTTTAAATAAACACGACCTGATAGGTATTATATATGAAGGCGGAAAAAAATACAAGTTTTTTTTCAAAGGTAGACAGCCTCCCGGCCCAATTCTATCTTTGGCCTGCGCAAGTGCTATAATTATGCACCCAACGTTGTTTTACGGGGCGGTTGGACCGCTTTGAGTGGAATGTTTAACATCGGCTTTGGTTGCCCCTTGGCTTAACGACAGGGGACGCAGTTGTGGGATGGCAAGTTTTCAGGAGCGTCAGCAAGTCATGCATATACTTTTAACCGGTGGAGGGGGCTATTTGGGGGGATGGCTTGTTCCCAACGCGATCAGTAGTGGCCATCGCATCCGGGTCTTTGATCGGTTTTGCTTTCTGCCGCCCGCTATGCGCCCTGAGGACTTGTACCCTGAAGCGGCGGCTTCCGGCAGTCTTGAACTGATCACGGGGGATATACGCCGTCTTCAGGAAAGCCCCGGCCTTTTTTCCGGCATAGACGCTGTAATCCATTTGGCCGGCCTGTCCAGCGACCCGACCTGTGATCTGGACCCCGAGATGGCCCATGATGTCAACGTGGAATGTACCCGGGAACTGGCCCGCCAGGCGGTACAGGCCGGCGTGAAGCGCTTTGTATTCGCGTCCACCTGTGCGGTCTACGGCCATGGCGTTTTCGAGATACTGGATGAGGCGAGTCCTTCGAACCCGGTTTCCGTGTTCTCAAAGAGCAAGCTGGAGGCTGAAGCGGCGGTGCTTTCCATGGCCTCGCCGTCGTTCAGCCCGGTCGTGGCGCGGATGGGCACGCTTTTTGGGTATTCCCGGAGAATGCGCTTCGATCTTGCGGTAAATCACATGGTGGCTACAGCGATGCGCCAGGGACGGATCCTGGTGAGGGGGGGCGGCAACCAATGGCGTCCGTTCATCCATGTTCGGGACGCGGCCCGGGCGTTGTTGTTGCTTGCCGGGGCGCCCGATGCCGCCGTGAGCGGCGAGATATTCAATGTGGGCGCTGATGAGCAGACGGTACGGGTTCGTGATCTGGCGGGTATGGTTGCGGATGCCCTGGGCGGGATTACGGTTGAAGTAGCCAAGGACGATGATGATCTGCGCAACTACCGTGTCCGTTTTTCCAAGATCCGGGGAAAACTGGACTTTACCTGTACGCATGATTTGGTGGCGGGTATCGAAGAGGTGCGCGGCTTTCTGGCCGATGCGCGGATTCACCCGTTTGACGAACAGTATTTCAATGTGGATTTGATGAAGCGCCTTCGCGCCACTCCGGTGGATGAAGGCGGTGAACCCGTGGCGGCCAGGTTCATCCCGTTGAGCAAGCCCGGTCTTGGGCCGGAAGAAGAGCAGGCCGTGCTGAATGTGCTGCGCACGGGATGGTTGACTTCCGGCCCGCAGGTAAAGACCTTTGAAACGATGTTCGCCGATGCGGTGGGGGCGCCGTTCGCCGTTGGGGTATCCTCGTGCACGGCCGCGCTGCATCTGTGCCTTGCCGATCTGAATGTGGGCCCCGGGGATGAAATCATTACCTCGCCGATCACGTGGGCCTCCACGGGCAATACGATCCTGAATATGGGCGCGTCCGTGCGTTTTGTGGATGTGGAGCCCGTGACGATGAACCTGGACCCGAGTCTGCTTGAAGATGCTATAACGCAACGGACCCGGGCGATCATACCCGTCCATCTTACCGGTTACCCCTGCGACATGGACGCCATAC
>JAEAMG010002843.1_pt1 | contig 10202 bp, 9 predicted proteins | sample 8958741 | NCBI WGS metagenome assembly JAEAMG01 (sample SAMN16933256, study PRJNA681125) | bioreactor sludge metagenome | isolation source: anaerobic bioreactor treating anionic surfactant - SDBS | place: India: Bengaluru | collected 2019-02-28
ACAGCATTTCTGCAGTTTCAAAACAGCTCAACATCGATGCACTGAAGAATCTCTCCGGAAAGATACCCCTCACCGGGGAAATCTTCCTGACCGACTCCGCGGTGAATCACCAACTGGAAAAAGAATACGAATATCTGCTTCTGACGGCTGATAAGAAAAAGGATATCACCAGTCTCAAGATCACTCCTGCACTGGATAAAGTCCTTGAAAGCAATGAAACCCGGTTTGGCCTGTTGGTGGTGGCTTCAGGTTTTACCCGGGTCAAAGGCAACTATGGCAAGCAGGTCCTGAAAGGGGCTGCCCTGGGGCTCCTTACCCTGGGAATGTATGTCCCGACACCCGTCAAGGCCTATTCTACCGTCTATGCCATGATCGTCGATGCCCAAAAGGAACTGTGCCGCGACTTCGCCTTTCTGGTCCTGCAATGGGACGCCAAGTACGAAAGCATCTATCTGCTGGGCACATCGATTGCGCGGCCGTTGATCTCGAAGATTTGCTTGCAAGTCGCCCGCGAAGTCGGGCCGATGCGTATGCCCACGGCGCGACGGGCAAGGGTAACGATCAATGCCGGTTCCAATTGGCCGCCGAGGCGCTCGACCCGACCGTGAAAATGATCGCCCCTTGGCGCATCGAGCGGTTCCGCAAACAATTCCCTGGCCGCACCGACATGATCGCCTATTGCAAGGAGAAGAACATTCCCGTCAAGGCGTCGGTCGCCAAGCCCTACAGCTCGGATGAAAACTGCCTGCACATCAGCTATGAAGCCGGCAAGCTGGAAGACCTCATGGTCAACGGCATCGATACGGTCGAATTCGGCATGTGCGTTACGCCGCAAAAGGCTCCCGACAAGATCGAAAACGTGAAGATCGGTTTCGAGGCCGGCATTCCCGTAAGCGTCAACGGCCAGAGCTTGGGCGCGTTCGAGATTGTTACGTTGTTGAACAAGATCGGCGGTCGCAACGGCATCGGCCAGATCGATATGGTCGAGAATCGTTTCGTCGGCATGAAGAGCCGCGGCGTTTACGAAGCCCCCGGCATGACGATTCTTTACGCAGCCCATCGCGTCGTGGAACAATTGACGATGGACCGCGATCTGATGCATCTGCGCGACCGCTTGGCTCCCGAAGTGGCCGAAATGGTTTATTACGGTTTCTGGTATCACGCGAAGCTGGACGCCTTGATGGCCTTCATTCGTGAGGCCCAAAAGCCGGTCACCGGCGAAGTGAGTCTGAACCTTTACAAGGGCAACGTCATCGTCGACGGGCGCAGCAGCCCCTACAGCCTTTACGACGAAGGCATTGCGACGATGGAGGGCGGCGGATCCTACAATCAGACCGACGCCGAAGGATTCCTCCGCATCCAAGGCCTGCCCAGCCGCGTCCAAGCTCGGGTCTGGCCGCGGAAGTATTAAGAGCGAACGTCAACGAATTGAAGGTATGCCTGGCTCCCAAGCTTCGGCTTGGGAGCCCAATCGAGCCTCTATCCAGCGTTCCGAAGCCGGAGCTTCGGAACGAGCGAAAACATAATGTTCGTCAACATTCCGCTTAGCGAAGAATGCTATAATCGAACGGAGGGAGGTTTCGACGCCGATGATTCAAAACATAGAGAAATGGCATACTTTTGAGCTCGCATGGGCTGCGTCTCAGAAGCCTGATTATGCCGAGAACCTTCGTTTACTCGAAGATATGTACCTCTATGCACGTAAGCTTGGAAAGTTTTCGGCCGAAGACGCCATGGAAGGCATTGAAAAAAACATCCATCTAGCCGGCATATTAAACCGTGTTTGCAGAACTTCTTAAGCGGCTTGCTGTTGCATTGGACCAAGCGTCGTTGCCATACATGGTTTTCGGCGGACAAGCGGTCTTGCTTTATGGAGAACCACGACTCACTCGCGACATCGATGTTACATTAGGAATCGATCCCCGTCAGTCGGGGCCGGTATTGGAGTTAATAGAATCGCTAGGATTCCAAATCCTTGTAAAAAATATCGATGAGTTCTTGAAAGAGACTTTCGTTATTCCCGTTTTAGACCCCGAGACAAATATCCGCATCGATTTTGTTTTTTCGCTGTCTGAATTTGAGCGGACTGCTATCCAACGCGGAAAAAACGTGCTCATTGACGGCATCACTGTTCGCTTTGTATCGCTCGAAGACCTGATTGTGATGAAGATCGTTTCCGGAAGGCCGCGGGACCTCGAAGATGTCGTTTCGATCCTTTGTAAAAACTCCGGTTTCGACCGTAAATACATCGAAAAATGGTTAAGCGGCTTTGATATTGAGCTCGGCACTCAGTTTTCGGCGGTATTTGAACAAATCATCGCTAATATCAAGTCGCTTGGGTAAAGTTGGCGGACGAAAATCCGCAAACCGAGCTACCAACGCCTTTTAACGATCTTTTGTGTAATTTATTTCATTGAAATAGCTTGCACGACACCGGTGTTCGTTGTGTGGATAATGAGAGAATGTCCGGGGACGCCTCACATTCCTAATTTCCCGCCTATCTATTTTTTCTAAATAAACCGCGGAAAAACGAAAGTGCCGCAAACCTGCAACCACGCAATTGCCGGCGGTCGTTGCCTCGCCGGCACTTTCGCAATTATGTGGACCTATTAGAAGAAGGAACATCGCATGAACTCTGGAGAAAACGATAGCCGCACGTCGCCTTCTCGTCGTGATTTTCTTAAAAAATCGGGCGTTGTCCTGGCCGGCTCGGCCCTGGCGGGCGTGGCCGTTCCGCATGTCCACGCCGGCGAGGACAACACGATCAAAATCGCTTTGATCGGTTGCGGCGGACGTGGAACCGGCGCTATGTTCGAGGCTCTTTCGACCAAAGGCCCTACGAAGCTCTGGGCCATGGCCGACGTATTCGAAAACAGGCTCTTGCCCAGTCTTGAAGCGGCTTCCAAACAGTTTGGCAAGCAGGTCGAAGTGCCCAAGGAGCGTCAGTTCATCGGCATGGACGGCTATCGCAAAGCCATCGACTCGTTGGAGCCCGGCAGCGTCGCGATTCTGACCACTCCGCCTGCCTTTCGCCCGATGCATCTGGAATATGCGGTGCAAAAGGGGATGAACGTTTTCATGGAGAAATCGTTCGCCGTGGATGCCCCCGGTGTGCGCCGGGTGTTGAAGGCAGGCGAGGAGGCAGCAAAAAAGAACCTCAAAATCGCCGGCGGCTTGATGAGCCGTCACAACTTGGCATTGGCGCAGACCGTCGAACAGATCCATCAGGGCGCCATCGGCGATGTGATCACTTGCTGGGCTTACCGCGAACACGGTCCCGTCGGATTCACGCCGAAATCAGCCGGCATGAGCGAACTAGCCCATCAGATTCGCAACTACTCGAATTTTACATGGCTCAACGGCACATTTCTTTTAGACTGGCTGATCCACAATCTCGATGTGTGCTGCTGGGTTAAAAATGCCTGGCCTGTTTCGGCCCAAGGGCAAGGCGGCCGGCAGGTTCGCACCGAGCCCGACCAACTGTTCGACCACCATGCCATCGAATACACATTCCCGGACGGCACGCGGTTGTTCGCCCAAGGCCGCACGATCGCCGAGTGCTGGAACCAATGGTGCTGCGTCATTCACGGAGCGAAAGGGTCCGCCCTGGTGGGCGAAGGAGTGCCACAGCCGCGCCTATTCAAGGGCTACAACCAAACGCCCGACAACGTGGCCTGGAAACCTACGGCTGCCAGCAATCCCTATCAATACGAGCATGATCTGCTGTTCGAGGCGATTCGGCAAAACAAGCCGTACAACGAAGCGGAACGTTGCGCCAAGTCCGCGATGGTCGGCATTCTCGGCCGTATGGCCGCCGAGTCGGGCAAGCAAGTGACATGGAACGATGCGATGGCTTCGAACCTGGAGCTCGCCCCCGGCCTTGATCAGATGACGATGGAATCCAATCCACCGGTCATGCCCAACGCCCAGGGACATTATCCCATCGCTGTGCCCGGCACAACGAAGGTGCTCTAAGAGAGCCGATATTGAACGCCATGCTTGCGATTCGTGTGGGCGTCGTAGGCATGGCGTTCTTTTTGCTTATTTGGCTTCGAGAGCCGCCAATAGTTCCTCGGCATAGTCGCCAATTTCATCGAGCACTTGCTCGCGGGGCTTGGTGGCAGCTTCGGCCACGCGGCGAACGATCGCAGAGCCGACAATCAGCCCGTCGGCTACCGGAGCCAGCATCTTCACATGCTCCGGCTTGCTGATGCCGAACCCGACGCAGATCGGCAGCGGCGTTTGAGATCGCAACCAAGCCACGTTATCAACAATTTCCGGCGGCAGTTTGGTCCGTTCGCCCGTGATGCCCGCCACGGACACGTAATAGATGAACCCGGTAGTACGTTCGGCAATGCGCAACGCGCGGTCGCGCGGGGTGGTGGGCGTAATCAACTGGATGAGTGAAAAATCTTCGCGCCGGCATACCTCGGCCAATGCCGCGGATTCTTCGACCGGCAAGTCGGGCACGATCGCGCCGGCGACACCCACCGCCTTCGCGTCTGCCACATAATCTTCCAGCCCATGGCGATAAACAATCGAATAGCTGACCATCGTGACCAACGGGGCGCCAAGCGAGGGCGTAATGCCGCCGACCATCGCCATAATGTCGGCCAGCTTGGTCTTGCGGTCGAGTGCGCGGGTGTACGAAGCCTGAATCACCGGCCCGTCGGCCACAGGATCGCTGTAGGGAATGCCTAGCTCGAACAAACTGCACCCTTTGGCAGCCAGCCGCCGGATGACGGCCGCAGTAAAATCAAGATCAGGATCGCCCGCCGTCACAAACGGCATGAAAGCCTTGCGTCCGGCAGCTCGAAGTTCGCGAAATAATTTGTCGATGGAGGACATGGGTACAGCAGGGGTCAGGGTTCAGGATCAGGATACAGAGCCGGTAAATCAGAAATTAGAAATTACTAGCCACTAACCATTATCTACTATCCACTAAATAACGTCTCCCCGAATCCTGGCGATCTCGGCGGCATCTTTATCGCCGCGGCCGGAAAGACAAACAACGATGATTTCGTCCGATTTACGCCGCGGGGCCTGCTTAATCGCTTCGGCCAATGCATGGGAGCTTTCCAAGGCGGGCATAATCCCTTCCAAGCGAGCCAACAGATCGAAGGCCTTCAGGGCTTCGTCGTCTTTCGCATTCGTGTAGGTGGCTCGGCCTGTATCTTTCCAGAAGCTATGTTCGGGCCCGGTGCCGGGATAGTCCAATGCCGATACGCTATGCACGTCGCTCGTCTGGCCGTCTTCATCTTGCAAAACATAGCTGTAACTGCCGTGCAAGATGCCGGGCAGGCCGAAGCAAAGCGTCGAGGAATGGTTGCCCGGTTTATTCGAGCGTCCGCCCGCCTCGACGCCCACCAGTTCCACGCCTTCATCCGGCACGAAGGGATAAAAAATGCCGGCCGCATTGCTGCCGCCGCCGACGCAAGCGATCACCACATTGGGCAAACGCCCGAACCGCGCCAACGACTGCTCGCGGGCTTCGCGCCCGATAATCGATTGAAAATCGCGCACCATGCGCGGAAACGGATGCGGCCCCATGACCGACCCGATGCAATAATGCGTCGTCTCGACCGAACTCATCCAGTCGCGGAAAGCTTCGTTAATGGCATCGCGAAGCGTACGGGAGCCGCTTTTAACGGGCCGAACTTCGGCCCCTAGAAGTTTCATATTGAAAACGTTCGGCCGCTGCCGGCGCGTGTCTTCCTCGCCCATGTAAACGACGCACTCGAGACCGAAATGGGCACAGGCCGTCGCGGTAGCCACGCCATGTTGTCCGGCCCCCGTCTCGGCGATCACCCGAGGCTTGCCCATCCTCCGGGTCAACAATGCCTGGCCCAACGTATTGTTGATCTTATGCGCGCCGGTATGGTTCAGATCCTCGCGTTTCAAATAGATGCGAGCCCCGCCGCAATGGCGGCTCAAGCGTTCGGCAAAATACAACGGCGACGGGCGGCCTACGTAGTTCCGATAAAGCTCGTCAAGCTCCTCGTGGAACGTCGGATCGGCAACGGCTTTTTCATACTCGACGGTCAACTCGTCGAGCGCATGCATCAGCGTTTCGGGCACATAGCGGCCGCCGTAAGGTCCAAAACGGCCGGCGGCATCGGGCACGGGGGGTAGAGACGGCATATTCAAATTCTCGCTAATTCCAAGGAAGTAAGTTATTGTCCCTTGTCGGCGGTAGGTGGTCAAGATGTGCGGCAGGCAGGCAGCCAAGAGGAAATGGACGCCATCCATGAAGCAAGCAGTCCCATCCGCTCCATTCCCGGCAGCTCTAATAGGTTTCTGACACTAGCAACAAGGTTCAATATTTATAAGAGACGTCGCCGACTCCCAGCAGGTTCATCCTATTTTCGCCCCTTCCGGCAGTAGCTCTGTGGTGGTAGAATGGAATAGTGTTTATCGGAACGGAACATGAGAAGAACCCTCCAACGAAGTATAGCCACGGTTGTCCTAGCGACCGCGGGGTGCTGTTTTTGCATCCCAGCGCCGGGGCAGACTGGAGCGCCGCCGCCTGCCGCCTCGCTAAATGGCGGCGACTGGCCGACCGAGCGGGTGGTCATGCTCGACGGCCGCAAATTCTTCGGCCTCGTGGAATCGGAAGACGACGCCTGGATCAATCTCGTCCAAATCCAGCGTCAGCCTGGCAAGCCCATGCATCTGGTGATCCGGCCCATCGAACGCCGTTTAACGTCCGAAGTGTTTCGCCTTAACGACGATCAGCGTCTGGAATTGCGAAAACGAATCGAGCAGTTTCTCAACCGCGCCCCCATCGAAGCGGGCCGAATGGATGCCGTGCGGTTGGAGTCGGTCCAGCTAGAAGGCACTGCCTATCGCCGCTATCACGGCAAATGGTTTTCGCTTGATAGCACCGTCGATGAATCGACCACGCGGCGGATTATCGTGCGCGTCGAGCAGGTGTTTACGGCCTACCGCCAGGTGTTGCCGCCGCGCTGCGCGGCGTCGCGTCCTCTGCGGCTCGTGGTGTTCGGCTCGCCCGACGAGTATCATGCTTATCTAGAACGCTTGGGCCTGAAGCTCGACAGCCGTGCCTGTTATTTGCAGAAGGAAAATCTTGTCGTGGCCGGTAGCGAAGTCGCCCGATTCGCCGCTGAACTGGCCAAGGTCTCCGGGCAGCACGAGCAATTGCGACGCGAACTCGAAGACTTGGATCAACGACTGAAAAAGCGGCTACAGGAATTGGCACGGCAGCTCCAGCAACAAGGCATCGCCAAAAACGAAGTCGCGAAGCTCATAAAAACAGAAAAACGCCGCGGCCAAGAACAAATCGACCAGAAGCAACGAGAGATCGGCCGTTGCGACCGCGAGAACGAGCAACTGTTCGACAAAGTCACCCGGCAGATGTTCACCCGACTCTACCACGAAGCGTTTCATGCGTACCTGGAGAATTACGTTTATCCGCACGACCGCCATGATGTGCCGCGATGGTTGAACGAGGGGCTGGCCGTGCTGTTCGAAAACGGCCTGCTGGAATCCGACACGCTACGGATCGACGCCCCCAACGCCACTGCCCTGAAGAGCTTGAAAGCAGACCTCGGGAGCGCAAAACCGCTGGAACTCGCCGCCTTGCTCGAATGCGATCAAAACCGCTTCGACAACCGCGATTATCTTTACGCCTGGGGGCTGGTCTACTATTTGACCTTTGAAAAGAATCTGCTCAGCAATCCCTCGCTGGAAAGCTATGTCGAGCTCTCGGCCGCGAAGCTTAAGCCGTCGCCGCGTTTTGAAAAACTCACAGGCAAGCCGCTTGCACAATTCGAGCAAGGATGGCGTGAGTACATTAAGAAGCTGCGATAAGCTATTACGACATCCTGGGCATGGCGAAGGATCGAATATCGGGGTAGGGCAAAGCAAGCGAAACAACGGCTCGCCCAAAACAGGATGGCTTATTGATGGCGGGCCATCGCTTCGCTCGACCCGCCCTACGATTTCCGCGATTAACCAGCCCTGCGATGGCTTGGCGATTCCAACCTACGTCATTTGCCAGAGGGCCATGCGGACCACGTCGCGGATGCCTTTGTGCGAGGTTAAAACGGCCGCGGGCTCGTAGCCGCAATGCACTAGACAATTTTTGCATCGCGGATCGCCGCCCGAACCGAGCCGGCTCCAATCGGTTGCATCGACCAGCTCGCGGTAGGTTTCATAATGGGCATCGCCCAAGAGATAGCAAGGGCCGCGCCATCCACGGACGTTATACGTCGGATTGGCCCAAGCGGCACACTCCAACTCGCGACGACCGCAGAGAAATTCCATGTAAATCGGCGAGGCGGTCAAACGGAAGCGATGCAGAAGCGTTTCGGCCAATCGGAACTTGTCATGCACTTCCTCGCGGGTCATGAAAATCTGCGAAGCTCCTTGCGGATCGCCCTCGCAAACGGCCTTGTAACCGAAGGCCGGTGAAATCATGAAGCCATCCACGCCCAACTCGTAAAGATAGTTGAACAACACGGCGATTTCGTGCATGTCGGTTTCTTTATAGACGGTCGTGTTGGTGCAGACCTGGAAACCGGCTTTTTTCGCGGCGATGATCCCTCGCACGGCTGCCGAAAACGCGCCCTCGCGCTCAACCATCCGGTCGTGCGTGATCTCCATGCCATCGAGATGCACGTTGATAAACAGCCGGCCGCTGCGACGCAATCCGGCCAGTTTCTTTTCGAGCAACAAACCGTTCGTGCAAAGATAGACGTGCTTGTTCTGCAACAAAAGGCTATCCAGCAGCACTTCGATTTCGGGATAGATCAACGGCTCGCCGCCGCAAACGCTCACGATCGGCGCGCCGCATTCGTCGGCCGCCGCCATGCACTGTTCGATCGACAGCCGGCGGTTCATCGTCGAGGCATATTCGCGAATCCGCCCGCAGCCCGTGCAACAAAGATTGCAGGCGTGCAGCGGTTCGAGCATTAAAACCAAAGGAAATATCTTCTCGCCCGCCAACTTCTTTTTCAGCAGGTAGGCGGTCATGGAACGAGTTAGGGAAAGGGGAAAACGCATGAGAGGGGTCGGGGGTCAGAGGTCAGGGATCAGAGGTCGGGGGTCAGGGGTTAGGGGACGGAGACTAATGTAGAACGTGCCATTACGACTCGCGTTTTGGAGAGCTTGTCATGCCAGCCTATCGGTGATTCCTCCAAAAACGAAAACCAATCAAAGGGAATTAAGCGACAAAGAGTTCGTCCAACGATCTGAATGAATGACGGTGATGTACCATCCGCCGTAACAACTTTTGTACCCGTAATGAACTTGCCAAGAGTGCGTCCCCAGAAAAACTCCTGGAGAATGTAATAGGACAAGAATATGATACTAACAACAGGGGAAAAAAGGTAATTGTAATTGACGAACACATCGTAGAGTAATCGCGGAATATCTACACTAGGCTCCATAACTTTATAAAGTGCAATAGCAAGCAACTGAACAACAATGTAATCCAAGATGAAATTCACGAATCGCCTGCTTTCCGGAGCAACCAGCGACGTTGTTGAATCCTGTTGCGACTGGTCAAACGAAGTCTCTAGGGGCGACTCGTAGGGATTTTCTTCTTGCATGAATCAACCGATATTTGCCCCGCTTGAACTTAACTTTCCCTTGTATTTCCTTTTCAAACAGAAGCCTGGGCTTGGCTACTGCTTCCGGCTTCGGCATCCACTTGGACGGCCCATTGGGATAGGGCCATCAAGGGGAAATAGATCGGGTAGTAATGATAGCGCAAGTAAAAGACGCGGGGGAAGCCTGTGCCGGTGAACTCGGGCTCGTCCCAGGTGCCGTCGTCCAATTGCATATCAAGCAGATACTCGATGCCGCGCGTCACGGCAGGATCATCGGCCCGGCCGGCCGCCATCAAGCCCAACAATGCCCAGGCCGTTTGCGAGGCCGTCGTCGGCCCTTGGCCGCGCAAGTGCGGAAATTCGTAGGTATCGGCCGATTCGCCCCAGCCGCCGGTGGTCTGTTGGTGGGCTAAAAGCCAACTGGCCCCCGCCATAATCGCGGGGTCATTGGTCGGCACGCCCACGGCAACCAGCCCGACGATCGATTGCCAGGTGCCGTAGATATAATTGACGCCCCAGCGACCGAACCAGCTTCCGTCGGCGTTTTGCGTTTGACGCATATAGGCAACCGCCCGATCCACGGCCGGATGGCCCAAGCGATGGCCCAACTTGCCCAAGGATTCCAACACC
>JAEAMG010002847.1_pt1 | contig 10196 bp, 9 predicted proteins | sample 8958741 | NCBI WGS metagenome assembly JAEAMG01 (sample SAMN16933256, study PRJNA681125) | bioreactor sludge metagenome | isolation source: anaerobic bioreactor treating anionic surfactant - SDBS | place: India: Bengaluru | collected 2019-02-28
CTCTCGTCTCACGTCTCCCCATTCACCGATTCACCCTTGCACCCATCAACTATCAACCATCAACCATCAACCGTCCCCGAACCTGCGAACCTGGAACCCCTGAAACGGAAACGGCCGGCACCCGCCGACCGCTTCTTTCATCTTCTTCTGACTGTTTACTGTTTACTATTTACTGTTCACTATCCCAGCGTCTCTGCGCCTTGGCGTGCCTTATCCCCCCCGCTACTTCGCCGGCTCCTGATAAAACGGCACGTACTTGGCGAGGAACGTCCGCACCGCGCCGTTGCCGCCCGCGGCCGCGTCGTGCAGTTCCCCGAGCAGCGGCGCCAGCGCCGCCGCCTCGAAGCCGCTGGCGTTCCGGGCCACGAACACCTTGGCGTGGGCCGTGGCGGTGGTCCCCTCCTCGGCGGTGAGCAGCTCCTCGAAGAGCTTCTCCCCCGGGCGCAGCCCCACGCACTCGATGGGGATGTCGGCGTACGGCTCCATGCCGTTGAGGCGGATCAGATCCTCGGCCAATTTCAATATCCGCACCGGCTCGCCCATGTCCAGCACGAACACCTCGCCGCCCCGCCCCATGGCCGCGGCCTGGAACACCAGGTTCACCGCCTCGGGGATGGTCATGAAGTAGCGCCGCATCTCCGGATGGGTCACGGTGACGGGCCCGCCGCGGCGGATCTGCTCCAGGAACATGGGCACCACCGAGCCGCGGCTCCCCAGCACGTTGCCGAAACGCACCGAGATGAAGCGGGTGCCGGCCACGGCGTTGAGCGTGGAGCAGACCATCTCCGCCAGGCGCTTGGAGGCGCCCATGACGCTGGTGGGGTTGACCGCCTTGTCGGTGGAGATGTTCACGAACCGCTCCACCCCGTGCGCCAGCGCCGCGTGTCCCAGGGCGTGGGTGCCCGCCACGTTGGTCTCGAGCGCCTCGCCGGGGAACGCCTCCATCATGGGGACGTGCTTGTAGGCGGCGGCGTGGAAGACCACCTCCGGCCGGTGGGCGGCGAACACGGCCGCGAGCGACCGCGCCGAGCGGACGTCCCCCACGAACGGGTGCACCGCCACGCCCGCCGGGGCCAGGCGCCGCGCCTCGGCCAGCATGTTGTGGACGCCCGTCTCGTCCATGTCGAACAGGACCAGCTCCGCCGGCCGGAAGGCGATGGCCTGGCGGACGACCTCCGACCCGATGGAGCCGGCGGCGCCGGTGACCAGCACCCGGCGGCCTTCCAGGAACGCGGCGATCGCCGCGGCGTCGGTGTTCACCGCCTCGCGGTAGAGCAGGTCCTCGATCCGCAGGTCGTGCAGGTCGCGCACCGAGACCGACTCCTCGGGCAGCCGGTCGATGTGGGGCACCACCTTGATGCGGCGCACGCCGGCGGCGTGCAGCGACTCGAACACCTTCTGGACCAGCACGTGCTTGGCAGTGGTGATGCCCATGATGGCGGCTTCGACGCGGTATTCGGCCACGACATCGCCGATGTCGGCCAGGGTGCCCGCCACGGGCACGCCGTGGATGAAGGCGCCGGCCTTGCCGGGATCATCGTCTACAAACGCCACGGGGTCGTAGTCGATCTCGGTGGCGCGCAAGAATTCCCGGGCCAGCCGCTCGCCGGTGGGTCCGGCGCCCACGATGAGGGTGCGCGCCCCGGCGCGCTTCTCCCGCAGCACCTCGCGCCAGACGCGGCGGGCGATGCGGAAGGCGCTGATGAGGAGCACGCTGAACACCCCGTCCAGGAGCACCACGCTGCGGGGCAACGACGGCACCCAGCCCAGCCACTGGTCCGCCTGGACCAGGGCGAAGACGGCCACGGTCCAGACAGCACCTGCTTTCAATATCCCTGCCATTTCCTTGAGCCCGACATAGGACCAGGCCACTCGGTAGAGCCCGAACCCCCGGAGCAGAAGCACCTTGAGGACGAACAGCACGGGCAGCCAGGTCGCCGCCTGGGCGGAAAATCCCTTGGGGAAGGAAAACTCGAACCGGACGAAGAAGCAGGCGACGAACGACAACAGGATCAACCCGGCGTCTCCCGCCAGGTAAAACAGCCGCCGCCGCCACACACCTTTAATCATGCGTCCCGCCTTCTCTCAATCCCCGGTCCGGATCCAGTCCAGCGATCCGCATCCATGCGCCGCCCGGAATCCTCCGATAATTTTCGCGAAATCATATTTCACCACAAAGCCACGAAGGACACAAAACAGATTACCGCTATTTGTGTCCCCCGTCACAATCACTCTGAAAAACTAATTGCATCAGACATGTTCATCGATTGAATGGTTCGTAGGTTCACCGACTGTCGATCGTTGATGGTTGATGGTTGATGGTTCGTGCTGGTGATTCGTAATCGTAATCGAAATCGAAATTCGTAATCGTGCTCGTAATCGGAATCGGTACTGTTGGAAGGGTCAAAGGTTTAAAGGTTTAAAGGTTTAAAAGTTTGAACGTTCTCTAATCCCAACATTCCAACCTTTCAACTTCAAACATCTTCTAAATCCTGCGAACTTGCGCACCATCAACCATCAACGATCAACCATCAACCCTTTCTATACCCAATCCACCCTCCTCAACGGTACAAGCGGCTTTGCGCTTTCGCGTGATCATGACGGCCGCAACCGCCAGCCCGATTCCGATCCCCACCGCATCAGCGGCCAGATCCCCGAAGCTGAATGTCCGCTTCGGGATGGCCAACTGGTGCAGTTCGTCCAGTACCGCGTAGACGCCGCAGACGATTCCCGCCAGGAGCAGGGGCCGCGCCGGCGGACGCCTCAGCCCGCCGCTCAGCCAGCGTTGCAGCAGGAATGCCAACCCGCCGTACAGCAGGGCGTGCAAGACTTTGTCCAGTCCCGGCACCGGCAAGGTGGGAATCTGATTGCCGGGAATCGAAGTCGCTGCCACCATTCCTGCCAGCCACAGGACCAACGGCAGCCAATACTGGATCCGCGACGATTTCGGATTTAGTTCGTGCAATTTTCAATTAGACATTGTTGAACGGTAATCAAAACTCTCAACTCACAACTCTCAACTCCTCGAAGATCCAATCCACCCCATCAGATCCATGATCCGCAACCTTCCATATTTCATCAGAAGCGGTAGCCAGTCCAGCGGCCGATCCATGAGAGCCAATCCCAAACGCCACTGGTAATCCCACTTGCTCCGAGCCGGCCCCCGGTAGATGGGAAACGCAGCCGGATCCAGCCAGCGCGCCAGCCAGCGCTGCCGCCGCGGCGTTGGTGTCAGATCTGTAAGTACCCGCTCGGGCACCACGGCTCCGTGCTGAGCCGCTGCAGCTCGCAGCGCCACCCAACAGCCCGTACGGGCGCCGGCAACGCCCGCATTCGCAAGAAACAGCTGCCAGTCAATGGTTCGCCTGGTAACAACCAGCGCAATATCCCGAATGTGTTTCCGCTCCACCGTACAGAAATAACTCTTCATCATGTGCAGGCATAGGTGCAGCAGCAGATCGACCGGTGCCAAGCCCCGCGCCTCGGTTTCAAGAAACCAGAACTTTTCGGCTCGACAAAACAGGTCCTTGATAGACACCGGGTAGCGACCGTGAGGTGTCAAATCCCTGTGCAATTCAATGTGAATCCCGTAAGGTCCCTGAAGCGCGATGTTGTGATAACAGGGCGCGCTGGCCCGGTGCCGTCGGTCGAAGGCAGGTTGCTTAAAATCCTGCCGGGTCAACGCTTCAATGGCGGCATCAAATTGATCCGGTCGAGCCAGGATATCCAAATCACACCACACCCTCTCAATGGGCACCGGCCAGACCGTGTAGGCCAGATGCGGACCCTTCAGCACCAGCAGGTCGATCCCTGCGTCTCGGCAGATCGCTTGCATTCTGGCCACGGTCAACTCGGTCCGGACGTGGAGCTGTAACGTCCGTACGCCCGGTACCGTTTGTGACGAAGTCGCCCCGTTCTCGACTGTGTTTGGGTGTTCCGAAGCGTTCACAATGTCAGCGATTGTTTTTCCTGTCAATTCCTAATCACTTGCCATGATCTAGCGAGTTATGGAAGGATCCTGCCTGCTCGGCAATCCGCGAAGGCGTTGGCATGCATTCTCAAGATCGGCGTCTTCCTTGGCATAGCAGAACCTCAACAGGTTCTCCCCGCCCTTGTCGTGATAGAAGGCCTCTCCGGACACACTCGCCACTCCCACCGCCTCCAGCAAATACATGGCTTTCCCTTTGCTCGTGGCGACCGGCAGATGCGACGCATCGGCCAACACGTAATAGGCCCCCTGGGGCGAGGAGAACGAAAAACCGGCGTCCTGCAGCGCCGCGCAGATCAGGGCCTTTTTTCCCTCGAAGGCGGTGCGCAACCCGTCGTAATAGTCCGGTCCGAGACGCCGAATCCCCTCCGCCACGCCGGCCTGCAACGGCGCCGGGGCGCAGACATAGTACAGGTCGTTGACGTAGCCAATCATCTCGGCCCAACTCCGCCGACAGACGCAGTAGCCGATCCGCCAACCGGTGATGCTGAAGGTTTTGGAATAGCCGGAGATAGTGATAGTCCGGTCCGCCACCTCCGGGAAGGATCCGATGCTGATGTGTTCCCTGCCGTCATACAAGAAGTACTCGTAAATTTCATCGGTGAAGATGAACAGGTCGTGTCTTACAGCCAACTCGGCGATGGCTTCCAACTCTTCCCGATTGTATACCTTGCCCGTGGGATTGCCAGGCGTGTTGATGAGGATGGCCTTGGTCCGTGGAGTGATGGCCAGCGCCAGTTCTTCCTGATCAAACCGCCAGTCGGGTGGACGCATGGGCATGAACACCGGCACAGCATCCACCGCAACCAGCGTGTTCAGATGATAGCCGTAGTACGGCTCGAACACGATGACCTCGTCACCGGGATCGAGCAGGGCGTAGCACGCACAGAACAGCGCGCCCGTGGAACCGGCGCTCACCACGACTTCGGACTCCGGATCGGCCGTGATCTTGTTATAACGGACCATTTTCTCCGCGATGGCTTCCCGCAGAACTGCCAGCCCGTCATGTCGGGTGTAGGCGTTGGTTCTCTCGGCCATCGCCCGACAGGCGCCGTCGAAGACTGGCGTCGGCAGCGTCATGTCACAGACACCCTGGGCCAAGTTGACACCGCCCGCCCGTTCGCACTCTACAGTCATGGTCCGAATCTCTGCCTTAGCGATTCGCCCGCTTCGCCTACTCAATCTCATCATAGGTTTTCCCCGCGCACTCGACTATTGTTCACGCATGGCCATCCGGACAGCCTCGGCAATATCCTTCGCTCGCGGATAATAGACGCTTTCCAGGGTCCGACTCGCCGGCGCCGGGCAATCGGGCAGAGCCACCCGCTGCGGGGCCGAATTGAGTCTGACGCCCGCCTCAACCACAGCCGCGACGATCTCTGCTCCGATGCCGCCGGTGCGCCAACCGGTATCGCACACTACCAACCGGCCCGTCGCCCGGCAACTCCGGATCACGGCCGCCCGGTCGAAGGGCTTCAGCGTCCGGAGATCGATGACTTCGCAGGACACGCCCTCCCCGTCCAACAGCTCAGCGGCACATACGGCTTCCGGCAGCATGTAAGAAAACGCGATGATCGTCACGTCGGAACCCGAGCGCGCAAGGCGGGCCAGACCGATGGGCACCTCGTACAGCTCTTCGGGCACCGGTGCGGTGACGCCGTACAACCAGCGTTCATCCATGAACACCACCGGGTTGTCATCCTGGATCGCGGCCACCATCAGGCCTTTCGCGTCATGCGGATTGGAGGGGGCCACCACTTTCAACCCGGGCACATGGGCGAACATGCTGTGGAGTGCCTGCGAGTGCTGGGCCGCCTGCTCGCCGCCACGATTGACGACCCCCCAGATCACCACCGGCACCCGCACCGTGCCGCCGCTCATGTAAAACCAGTTGGCCGCCTCGTTGATGATGGGGTCGAATGCGTAGAGCATGAAGTCCATTCGGGGATGGATGACAATGGGGCGCATCCCGGCCAGCGCGGCACCCACCGCCGCCCCGGTGCTCGCGGACTCCGATACCGGAGTATCGATCACTCGCTTAGGGCCAAACTTCTCAAGGAGGCCCATGGCGGTGTTGCCGACGTACCATGGACTCTTGACTCCCTGCCCCAGGAGCATCACCGCGGGATCGGACTCCATCATCTGGCACATGGCCTCATTAATGGCCAGGCTGTAGGAGAGTTCTCGCTCAGGCGAAGACATAGTGTTGAGCTCCTTTCTCGTCGGGAAACGCGCTGGCCCGGGCAAACGCCAGAGCGTCATTCACTTCAGCAGCTGCTTCCTTCTCGGTCTCTTCGAGTGCGGCAACGGGGACACCGCCGTCATTCAGCTTCGCTCTGAAGGTTGCAACGGGGTCCCGAGCCCGCCAGGCACTCACCTCTGCTTCTGAGCGAATATCAGTATGGGTGCCCTGGATGTTGTCGTCGGGGCCTACGTGCCCCCGCAACCTGTAAGTTTTGCATTCGATGAAACCGGGGCCGGTGCCGCGGCGGCAAGCCGCCGTGAGTTCTCCGGCCGCCCGATGCACCGCCAGTACGTCATTGCCATCGACCGCGACGCTGGACATCCCGAACGGTGCGGCGATTTCGGCGATATCTTCCCGCACCCGGCACTCCCGAATCGGCAGATGCGTCGAGTACAGGTTGTTTTCGCAGACGAACAGGACCGGCAGCTTCCGAAGCGCGGCGAAATTGAGGGATTCATGCAGCACGCCTTCCCCGACCGCTCCGTCCCCGAAGAAGGCCACCGCCACCCGGCCGTCGTCACGCGCCACGCTGGCCATAGCCGCTCCCACGGCCAGGGCCACCGTGCCGGCGACGATGGGCGCCGCTCCCAACATCCCCCGTTCGGGAGCCACGAGATGCATGGAACCGCCCCGCCCCCTGGCGCAGCCGGTCTCGCGGCAGAAGATCTCAGCAACCATTGCACACATATCCCCACCCTTGGCCAGATAATGGCCGTGGGAGCGGTGATTGCCGAAAAGATAATCGGTATCATGTAAAACCGATGCCACCCCCACCGCCACCGCCTCTTGGCCTGAATACAAGTGAACCGGGCACTTCACCTCCCCCGTGAGGATGGGCTCCACCAAAGCTTCCTCGCAGAGCCGGATCCGCACCATCATCCGGTACAAGGCCAACAGCTCATCTTGATTTTCTGCGTGCATCATCCTGTCACTCCTCGCCTCGCTTGTCTGATATTAACTCCGACACTGCTGGTAGAAAGACCGCACGACCTGAATGATCGTTTCGATCTCTTCATCTTCCAGTTCCACATTCATTGGCAGGGAACAGACCTCCCGGCTCAACGCCTCGGTCTCGGGAAAGCCTCGGGCCACCAGTTTGAGCGCCTCGTGCCTGTAATACGGCTTGCGAAACTGGGTCAACACCTCGATCCCGTTGGCCTTGAGGTACTCGGAAAACTCGTTCCCCCGCTTGGCCCGCACCGTGTAGTTCTGGTACACGTGATCGAATCCCGGCTGGTCATAATGAGGCAGGAGCAGGTCGGTCAGATCCCCCAGGGCCGCGCGGTAGCGCTCAGCGATCTGTTTGCGGCGCACGATCCAGGCCGGCAGGTGCCGCAGCTTGACGTCGAGAAACGCTGCCTGCAGGTTGTCCAGCAGGCAGGTGAAGCCGTGCCCGTGGTATTCCCCCGTCTCCCGGTCCTCGCCGTTGTAGCGCATCCGCCTGGCGAACTGCGCTACTTCGGGGTCGTTAGTGGTGATGGCGCCGCCGTCACCGTAACCGCCAAGGATTTTAAACGGATAAAAGCTCCAGCAACCCGTCAATCCCCACGAGCCAGCCCCCTGGCCGCCGATGCTGGAACCCAGACTCTGGCAGGCGTCCTCCACCACCACCAGGTTGTGGCGCCGGGCAATTTCCATCACCCGCGGCATGTCAGCCATCCACCCACTCAGGTGGACCGGGATGATTCCACGCGTCCGCGGCGAGATTGCATCCTCGATGAGGTCGCAGTCGATATTGAAGTCCTTGGCCACGTCCACCAGCACCGGCGTGGCCCCGACATTGACTACCGCCGAGCACGTCGCTACGAACGTGTGCGCCGGCACGATCACCTCGTCACCCAGTCCGATCCCGGCCGCACGCAGCGACATGTGCAGGGCATCATAGCCGCTGTTGAGCCCGACGGCGTAACGGGTACCCACAAAATGCGCCAGATTCTCTTCGAATTGCCGCAGGTGGTGCCGGTCGATGAGGTCCCCATGCGACATGACGTCGAAGTACGCCGCGTCGATCTCATCCTTGATCATTTGGTAGTTTTTGGCAGGATTTACAAAACGCACCCGATAGCCCATGCCGCCTCCTCATGTCTGGATTGGAACTGACTGTTCGCGATTTTTCAAGTGTGCCGGCACCTGCGGTGGCGGGACAGCCCGCAACTCCGGCGGCACCCATCCTTTACGGAAAATCTTCCATATTGTATAAATGATAATCTTCAGATCGAGCCAGAGCGACCGTTCGTCCAGGTACCGGAGCTGCAGGGCCAGCTTGGTGGGCTGGATGAACTGCTGATAGGCCGCGTGGGGATCAACCGTACCCGCCAGCACGGCGCCCTCGTCGGCGTTCCACAAAGAAGCCAGGTCGGTGATGCCCGGCCTCAACGCCAGCACCCGCCGCTGCTCCGGCGTATATCGTTCCACTTCCGACAGCACCTCCGGCCGCGGCCCCACCAAGCTCATGTCGCCCTTGAGGACGTTAAACAGCTGGGGCAGCTCATCCAGCTTGTACCGCCGCATCCATGCCCCTATCTGAGTCACGCGAGGATCATCCCCCGACGTGGAAGGTCCACCGCGCTGTTCCGCATCGATCATCATGGATCGGAACTTCATGATGCGAAATGCACGACCTTGCCGTCCGGCCCGCACCCCCCGGTACAACACAGGCCCCGGGGAAGATTTCTTGACAAGAATTGCCAGAAGCAAAATCAATGGTCCGATCACCACAAGGCCACCCATTACCGCACAAAGGTCCAGGCATCTTTTCATCTTCTGTTCCGGGCAATTTCATTCTCACGATGCTCGTCTGACCAAGGAGAGTGAGCAACGATTGCCACCGCAAAACAATTGTTAGATGAACGTCGGGCAATCGCGCTTTCTGCCGCGACAGCCAATTCGAACATCACTGGAATGGGTGCAAAAAACTGGCTCCAACCGCTGTAATAGCGTCGTTCGACAATTCGAAACCGCGACTCATATAAATTCTCCACCTCACCGGTGTAGAGGCACCGGTCCGAATACTCCCGCTTTCGAAGCCGCCGATAGAGCTGGGTGAAGCGGTTGGCGCGTCCTGTTTCGAAGTTCACCAAAACCCCTCCCGGTTTCATCACGCTCGCCACCCAGTCCAATCGCTGGGCATATTCTTCAACACTTTGGGAATCGTACAGAACTGTCTTGATGTACACACCATCGTAAACGCCGGAATGTTGCCAAGTCAGTTCTGGAGTGACCAACTCAAAGGCCACCCGAGACTCAAGGCCGAGCCGACGAGCATGACGCATGGCTTCCTGATGGGACTTCTGGCTGATATCCAGCCCGGTCAGTCGCCATCCCAGTTCTTTCGCCAGCCAACAACTCAACAGACCGTCGCCATATCCCACCTCGAGGACGGAACTTCCCGGCGGCAACAGCCGATGCATCGCGGGAATCGTCTCCCGAACTATCCGTCCCCACATGCGCGGGGCACCCCCCGCGCAGAGGCCATCGTTTAGATGGATCGATTCGCTCATGTCGATTCTTACTTCCTCTTGGGTGGAGGCACCACTTGTATCGGAATGATCGAAGATTGGATTGTTTCGCCGATGCTTCGGAATCGGTACATTTGGAGTAGTCGCGCCAGCTTCCGCCGTCCCTGGGACCGGCCTTTAGTCTCCCTCGCAAACTGGCGCCGGATAGTCGCCCATTCCGAATCAGTCACTCCTGAAGGTTTTGTTTCCATTTGGCTCGACGCTTCAATCTCACAGGGATGAAGATAAAACACAACCGGACATGCAGATGAGGCGCGGCGCATCATTCCCAACACCCACCGCAGGGGCAGCAGCCGAAAGTAACCGCCGCCGGCGAATGGAATCCGCAGTCCGAACATCGTCGCCACCGTGACCGGCACTTCTAAAACTCGGCGCCCCCGCTCAGTTTCTGCCCAATAGCAACCGAGCGGCGCCCCCGACCATCCGTAACGCGGCATGGACTTGG
>JAEAMG010002850.1_pt1 | contig 10184 bp, 7 predicted proteins | sample 8958741 | NCBI WGS metagenome assembly JAEAMG01 (sample SAMN16933256, study PRJNA681125) | bioreactor sludge metagenome | isolation source: anaerobic bioreactor treating anionic surfactant - SDBS | place: India: Bengaluru | collected 2019-02-28
GTCATCGTCCAGCGCGCTCACATCCTCGCCGGCCAGCCGGTAGGTTCCCGACGTGGGCTGGTCCAGGCAGCCAATGACGTTCATCAGTGTGGACTTGCCCGACCCGGAAGGGCCCATGATCGCCACAATCTCGCCCTCTTCGATATTCATGGAAACCCCGCGCAGGGCCTTGACTTCCACATCGCCCATTTTGTATGTTTTGACGATATCCGTCAGTTCGATTACTGGGGCCAATCTTTCCTCCTCTTAATCGCACGCTCACCGCTCGTGGCGGGTCTGCACGTCTCACCGCTCGCAGCGGGTTTGTAACCCGCGTGTCTGTGTATGCGGACAGATTATACCCGATATCTGTCAAGGGCTGGTGTTGAACTTGTCAAGATTTAATGGAGATTCCTCGCTTTCTCCTCTGCGGGAGCCTTCCTGCCAAGCAGTGATGCAATAGCCCGGCTGTGAAGCAACAACTGTTGACAATTAGTTTCTTTTGTGATATAGTGCGCCTCGTTCAAGCTTTCCGCCCAAAGGGGAAACTCGATGCCCGGCCGTAGAGTGTGGAGAGTTCTTAGCTCTCTGATCAGCCATTTGATCCTCATCATTGCTTCCCTGACCGTCCTGCTGCCGATTTTGTGGGTGCTGCGCACTTCGTTAGTAACTAGGTACATTGCCTACAAGATTCCGCCCGTCTGGCTGCCTCCCCTTACTCTGGAGAACTACCGGCGCATCTTTGAGATGTATCCCTTTCAGGACTACTTCGTGAACAGCACTGTGGTATCGGCGGCCTCCACGGCCCTGGCGTTAGTCCTCGGTTCCCTGGCCGCTTATTCCTTCGCTCGCTTTCGCACGGGGGGCAATCTGCTCCGGGTCTCCATCTTGAGCACGCAGATGCTTCCCGCTATCACGCTGGTCATCCCCTTCTTTCTCCTGGCCAGGCTCACTAGATTATGGGATACCCACCTCGTACTGGTACTCGCCTACCTGTCGTTTAACCTGCCTTACACCATCTGGACCCTGGTTGGCTTTTTCCAGTCGATCCCCGTTGAGATGGAAGAGTCGGCCCTCATCGACGGCTGCAGCCGTTTCCAGGCCTTTGTCAAGATCGTGGTGCCCGTCTCGTTGCCGGGCCTCCTGGCGGCGGGTGTGCTGAACTTTATCCTGTGCTGGAACGAGTTCATGTTCGCCCTGATTCTCACCGGCCGCAATGCGCGCACCATGCCGGTGGCTATCTCCGCATTGTGGACTCAGCAGGGGGTGTTGATCGGTGCGGTGTGCGCGGCGACGATCCTGGTCATCACTCCGGTGGTTATCATGACTTTCTTTGTGCAGCGCTTCCTCGTGCGCAGTCTCACGTTTGGAGCAGTAAAATGAGCGATTGGACAAGGAGGCAAGGTATCCCCAAACTGGCACCGCCAAGAACCCATAGCACGATACATCTCTCAAACTCGAGGAGGAGACATGAGTAGGTCCAAGTTCGTCGTGGCCGTTCTTGTGGTACTGAGCATTCTTCTCACAAACTGTGCGCCGGCTCAGCCGACGGCAGTGCCGCCCACGGCCGTTCCATCCAAGCCCTGGGCCGGCAAGACCATCAACATTCTGATGGAAGGTGTTCCGGATACCGAGTATATCCAGGCACTCCTGTCACAATGGGAACAGCAGAGTGGCATGAAGGTCAACATCGAGGTGCTCAACTATGCCCTCATGCATGAGCGTCTGGTGCCGCAGTTGACCTCGCCTGCCGGCGGAGGATCCTACGATGTGATCGTGGTGGACAACTACTGGGTGGGCGAGTTCGTCAAGGCTGGCTGGCTGGCGACTCTGGATGACCGCCTGGCCAAGTCCACGAGCGTCAAGAAGGACGCTTACCTCAAATCCATGTGGGACATGGTCGGCCAGGTGGACAACGTGACGTACATGATCCCCTTCTACAACTATGCCATGGGGCTGATCTATCGCACAGACTTGCTGGCCGATCCCCAGCTCCAGGCAGCATACAAGACCAAGTTCGGCAAGGATCTGGCCATTCCCGCCACCGTCGCCGACTATGTGGAGCTGCTCAAGTTCATGACCCGCGACACCAACGGCGATGGCAAGGTCGACATCTATGGCTCGTCCATGATGGGCCTGCGTCCTGATCCCATCATGATGGAATGGCTCAACTACCTGTACAGCGTCGGCGGCGACCTGTATGATGCGAGTTGGAAGCCCATCGTCAACAACGAGGCCGGCCTTACAGCGGCGGCGCTGTACCTGGATGCCATGAAGAACGCCGCACCGCCCGGATCGCCATCTTACGGGTTTGATGAGGCCTTTAACGTCATGGCCCAGGGCGGCGCGTTCAGCTTCCTGACCTTCAACTGGATGATTCCCAAGCTCAATGACCCCAACACCTCGCAGGTAGTGGGCAAGGTCCAGATTGCGCCCATGCCCGGTGGCAAGGGCCTGCTGGGAGGATGGGGCTGGGCGCTGCCCAAGAGCGCGCCCAATCCGGATGCTGGCTGGGCGTTTATCGAGTGGGTCGAGTCCTTCCCCATCGCCAAGGCGCGCGCCCTGGCCGGCGGTGCACCCACCCGCGCGGATGTCTTTGACGATGCGGAGGTGCTGGCCAAGTATCCGCATTACGCGCTGGTCAAGCAACTGGTGCAGGAATGCGTGATGCTGCCGATCATTTCACGGACCCCGCAGCTTGTCGAGATCCTGGGGCGTGAAATGTCCGAGGCCGTGGCTGGCAACAAGCAGGCGAAGGATGCCCTGGACGCGGCGGCCAGAGACCTGGCAACCATTGTAGACTAGTAGCAGCTGAGGAGCCTGAGCGGCCCGTCCGCTCAGGCTCCTCAATCCTGTTTGGAGTCATCATGACGCAAGGGAGAACCGCCGCGCAGTGGTGGAGCAAGGCCAGGGTGCGTTACGCCTTTGTCTTGCCAGCGGTCCTGGGCATAGCCACCGTGATCGCTTTCCCACTGGCATTTTCCTTCTATATCAGCTTCCGCGATTACATTGTCTCGTTGGGCGGGATCGGTGAGTTCGTCGGCCTGGACAACTACCGCTACGCCTTTACGCAGGACCTTACGCTCAGCGCGACCAAGAACACCCTGGCGCTCACCTTCTGGGTGGTGGTCCTCGAGTTCCTGATCGCCTTTGGCCTGGCCTTGCTCCTCAACCGCCGTGGACTCAAGTTCAAGGGCATCTACCTCTCGATCTTGATGATCCCCATGTTCATGCCGCCGATCGCGGTTGGCTTGATCTGGCGCTTGCTGCTCCACCCTGAGCTGGGCATCATCAACTATGCGCTGGGCGCACTGGGGTTGCCACAGCCGGCCTGGCTGGCCAATACGCGACTGGCCATGGTGACGATCATCATGGTGGACATCTGGCATGAGACGCAACTGCTCCTGACCATCCTGCTCGCCGGCCTTACCGCTCTGCCGGACGAGCCGTACGAAGCGGCCCTCGTGGATGGGGCCAATTCTTTCCAGGCCTTTCGGCATGTCACCGTCCCCTTGATGATGCCTACGATCGTGATTACTATCCTGATTCGTCTGATCGCCGCCCTCAAGACGTACGACCTGGTGTACATATTGACCCGCGGTGGTCCGGGGACGGCCACGGAAACCATCAGCTACTACATCTATCGCGTGGCCTTTGTCTTCCTGGACATGGGCAAGTCGGCGGCGATGTCTTTTACTTTGCTCATTGTGATTATTGCCCTGACCCTGCTGTTCATCCGTACCACGGAACGAGCCGCACAACAAGGCTGAGTCCGGCAAGAACACAAACCGTCTGTATCCAGGCCGGCAGGCCGGAGCAATCTTGCTCCCGGCCCCACGGTGGGATGACGGTTTTGTTGTCGATAAAATTAGAGTTGTGAAGGAGTAAGACCGATGTCGAAGATGGAAGAGCTGGAGAAGCGAGACCAGCAGCACGTCGTGCGCGCCTGGACGACCATTGCCGAGCCGACCATCGTGGTCAAGGCCCAGGGATGCGTCCTGACCGATGTCGCTGGCCGCGAATTCATTGACATGACCTCAGGCCTGTTCACCGCCAACGTGGGCCACTGCCATCCCGAAGTTGTGGCCGCCATCTGCGACCAGGCCAGTCAGGTGATTCAGATTTCGGCGTTGCAGTCATCTCTCCCCGAGATTGCGCTGGCCGAAAAACTGGCCCAGGTCGTGCCGGGCAAGCTCCATCGTGCCTACTTCACTTCCGGTGGAGCGGAGACGGTGGATGCCGCCCTCAAGATGGCGCGTCAATATACGGGGAAACAGGAAGTGATTGCCTTGCGCCATGCTTTCCATGGTATGACGGGCGGGGCTCAGACCGTGACGGATACGGCCGGCTATCGTGCCAACCTGGGTCCGTTGCCTGCGGGCGTGCTGCGTGCTCCATCGCCTTACTGCTATCGCTGTCCGTTAGGGCTGTCATACCCTGCCTGCGACCTGCGCTGCGCCGACGAAATCGAGCGCATCATCAACAATACCTCCATCATCACCGCCTCGGTCTGGGGCGACATCGGAACGGTCATTGTCGAGCCCATCCAGGGGCGCGGAGCGATTATCCCTCCGCCGGGCTGGTTGAGCAAGGTTCGCGAGATCTGCACGCGCCACGGCCTGCTGCTGCTGACGGATGAGATTCAGACGGGCTTTGGCCGTACCGGGCGCATGTTCTGCGTAAACCATGAGAACGTGGTGCCGGACATCCTGATTCTGGGCAAGAACGTCGGCGGTGCTATTCCGTTGGGTGCGGTGATGAGCACGGAGGATATCAGCCGGAACTTTAAAGCGGGCGTCGGCCCCACCTTTGGGGCGCACGCTCTGGCCTGCCGGGCCGGCCTGACCACCATCCAGATCATCGAACGCGACAAGCTGGCGGAGAACGCCACAGCCATGGGCCAGCGTATGAAGGAAGGCCTGGAGAACATGAGCACGCGGCGCTTTGTGGGCCAGGCCCGCTTCAAGGGCTTGATGGGCGCGCTGGAGCTGGTGCTGGATCAAAAAACCAAAGAGCCCGTGGCCAAGAAGGATATCAGCCGCATCAAGGAAGAGGTATACAAGCGCGGGATCATCGTCACCACTTCCGGGCCGCTCGGGAATGCTTTCCGCATGCAGCCCCCGCTGGTGGTCACACCTCAGCAGATAGACCAGATCGTTGCCGCGTTCGATGGCGCGATCGCGGCCGTGTTGGGCTAATCCGAAGAGGCTGGTCCGCCGTGCAGACAGCGTATCTTCTGGGCGTTGACTTTGGCACCGAGAGCGTACGCGCCGGTCTGGTGGATGCGCAGGGTCGGGTAGTTGCCTCTGCTGCCGAGGGCTACCCCACGTATTTCCCGCGACCCGCCTGGGCCGAACAGGAGCCTGCCGATTGGTGGCGGGCCGGTGTGGCCGCCATCCGCGCTTGTTTGGCCCAGAGTGGCGTCGCCTCACAACAGGTCGTGGGAATCTGCTTGGACGCTACCTCGGCCACGGTGATGGCCGTCGACGGCAATGCGCAGCCCCTGCGCCGTGCCATTCTGTGGATGGACACGCGCGCGGCGGAGGAAGTAGAGCTCATCGCCGGCACCGGCCACCCGGTGCTCAAATATGCCGGCGGGCAGGCCGACGCCGAGTGGATGCTGCCCAAAGCGCTCTGGCTCAAGCGCCATGAGCCCCGCATCTACGATCAGGCCGACAAAATCGTCGAGAATATCGACTGGCTCACCCACCGGCTGACGGGCGAGTGGACGCTCTCCATGTGCAACACCACGGAGGTGTGGAACTATGTTCCGCCCCTGGGAGGGTGGTCCGCTGACTTCCTCACCGCCATAGGACTGGGTGACATCCTGGAGAAATGGCCCGAGCCCGTCCTTTATATGGGTGACCTGGCGGGCAGGCTCCTTCCGGACGTGGCCGCCGAGCTGGGGCTGCCCGCGGGGATTCCGGTGGCCGAAGGCGGAGTAGATTCGCACATCGGCATGATCGGCGTGAACGCCCTGCGCCCGGGCCAGCTAGGCATGACCGCCGGCTCTTCCACGGTGCATCTGACGCTATCCAGGGAGCCCCTCTTCATCCCCGGTATCTGGGGACCCTATGCCGAGAGCATCGTGCGTGGCCTGTGGCTGCTGGAGGGCGGCCAGGTCTCGACCGGCTCTATCGTGCGCTGGTACCAGCAGCAGTTCTTCCCCGATGCCGGGGAAGGCCTCTATCGCCGGCTGGACGAGGAGGCGGCCAGGATTCCTCCGGGTTCGGATGGGTTGGTCTTGTTGGACTACTGGCAGGGCAATCGCACCCCCTTGCGGGATGCTCGTGCCCGGGGCGCCATCGTCGGCCTCTCCCTTTCTCACACCCGGGCGCACATCTTCCGGGCAATCCTGGAGGGTGCCGCCTATGGCACCGCGCATGTCCTGCGCGCCTTCGCCGAGGGTGGAGCGACCATTGAAGAGGTGATTGTCTCCGGTGGGCACACGCGCAGTGCTCTGTGGATGCAGATTTACGCCGATGTGTGCAACAAGCCGCTGTACCTCACGCAGGTAGCGGAGAACAGTATGCTGGGCTGTGCCGTTTGCGCTGCCGTGGCCGCCGGTCTCTATGGTACCGTGGAGGAGGCCGCCACGCAGATGGTGCACCGCGCACGTTGTATCGAACCGGATGCCGCACGGCACGAGATATACAAATCCTACTTCGAGCAGTACCTGCGAGCCTATCCCGGCCTGAAGGGTGTGATGCACGCTCTGGCAGCGCAGACTTCAGGTGAACAACCGGCAGGAGCGTGAGCCAATGCGTTTTCAAGGCAAGACAGTACTGGTAACTGGAGCCAACAAGGGCATCGGTAGGGCCATCGCCCTCGGTTTTGCGCGTGAGGGAGCTAGCGTCGCCGTCCACTATTCCAGCGATGCAACGGCCGCCACGCAGGTCGGCAAAGAGATTGCGGCCCTGCATGCCCGTTCTCTGCTGCTCAAAGCAGACGTCCGCCGCCCGGCGGAAGTTCAAGAGATGGCACGGCAGGTTCTGCAAGAGTTTGGTCGCCTCGACATCCTCGTGAACAACGCCGGGGTCTCCACCATGAACTACACGGTCGACCTCAGCGAAGAAGAGTGGGACCTGAACATGGATGTCAATGCCAAGGGCGTCTTTCTCTGTTGCCAGGCCGTGGTGCGCGAGTGGCTCAGGCAGGGTCTCAAAGGGACGATTGTCAATGTGGCCTCGCTCGCGGGCAAGCGCGGGGCCACTCTTCTGGCACACTACAGTGCGTCCAAGTTCGCCGTGATTGGATTCAGCCAGGCACTGGCCATGGAGCTGGCCCCACACGGCATTCGGGTCAACTCGGTCTGCCCAGGGCTAGTGCGCACGGCCATGCAGACACGGGAGATTGGCTGGGAAGCCAGACTGAGGGGCATTACCGAGGACCAGATCAAGGAAGAATACTTGCGCTCCATCCCGCTCGGTCGCCTGGAGGAACCGGAGGACGTGGCTCAAGTCGTGCTCTTTCTGGCCTCCGAGGATGCCGCCTACATGACCGGCCAGGCGATCAACGTCACCGGGGGTATGGCGTTCCACTGAGGCGGCTTCTGGGCAGCCGTCGAAGACAATCAGCGCCCCTGGAGGGAAGCTAGTTATGCACCCGACGGAAATGCTTCGTACTGAACTTATCTGGCCGCGCAAATAAAAGACCAGAACATCCCCGCAAGCCCCGGCACCTGCGTCGTGGTCGGCAGGTACGGATCGCTGGCGGTCCCACTCTGGGCCGCCATATAGAAAGACCCACTCGTTGCCGGTTGGCGCCAGGCTGCATCTCGGCGAGCGCACGATCAAGTACCACATGTCCGAGATCATCGCCCGCCTGCAGTTGGAGAACCGTGCCCAGGTGCTCGAGTATACCCGGCGGGCAGGGATAGTTTAAAACCTTACGCCAAGACGCCAAGAACGCCAAGTGCTTTTGGATCTCTTGGCGTCTTTGGCGTGAGCAATCACAAAAGTACAGGGTAAGTACAGTCTCCGGGGAACCGGAGACTGTACTTTTTTTGTACCTGGACTGTACCTAAAGTACATGGCGAGCCGGGGGCTTTTGTGCTATGCTGGAGGCAGGTCGAGAGTGGCGGTAATGCCGTGAGGGAGCGCCCAGGTGGGTACTGGAAGAGGAGCATGAAAACGGTCGTGCTTTTCGGCAGTTCCGTGGCGGTATCGAGCATTGGCGCGAGCCTGCGCGCCTGCCCGGGGCTGCGAGTGCTGGCGATGGACTCAACGCCAGCCACCGCAGGGGAGCACGGCGCGGCGCAGGGCCTGGCGGCGCTGCGGCCCGACATCGTCCTCTTCGACCTGGCGACCGCCCCGACCGATTTCGCCATCGCCCTGTGGAAGGCGCAGCCCAACACTCTGTTGATCGGCATTGACCTGTTGGCTGACCAGGCCTTGGTGCTTTCCGGCCAGCCCGCCCGGGCGCACACGACCGCGGACCTGTTGCAGGTGATTCAGCGGCACGATCCGCACCAATCGGAAGACAAGAAGAAGACACGGAGAGGGCCCCGCCCAAAGCGCGGGGTGCAGTAGCGAGAAGACGCGGAGATGGGGGGACACGGAGACGCGGTGCTATGAAATCGGTTATCCATGATACGCAAGGCGCATAACAACTAGGAGGAGGGCCCCATGAAGAAGAATCGTGTGCTCTGGAGCGGTGTCGTTATTCTGCCCCTGGTGGTCATTTTGATCGCCATGAGCGGGCGCTTGCCAGCCGGCGCGCAGACAAGCTCGCCGGCCGAGTTGGTGCGGCGCGCCTGGGCCAACGCCCAGGATGCGGGCAGCTATCGTTTTGTCTCGGACATCCACGAGACCCTCATCCCCCGTGCGTCGCCGGAGATGATCGGCGAACAGGACCAGTCGCTCGACCTAGCCCTCGATGGCGCGGTTATGCTGCCCGACCAGGCCTACCTGGACCTGCGCCTGGCCGGCAACCAGAACTCTGGCGCGGTGACGCTGCTGCGCGACGGCCAGCAGTCATTCCTGGTGCAGGACGGCCAGATCAAGCCGGTGGAGGATACCCTCAGCCTGGCCGCCCCCACCAACGACTTGCTCGGCTACCTAGCGGGCGCGGACAACGTGACCGCGATGGAGCCGCTGGAGGGCCACCCCGAGATCGCGCGTTACAGCTTTGACCTGGATGGCGTGCGTTTTGAAGAGTACGTGCGCCGGCAGGCCGAAGAGGCCCTGCAAGCCGAGCCGGGCGCGCCCGACGAGATCAACGTCAGCCCTTCCAAGCCGCTGCAGTCCATCAGCGGCCGTGGCGAGCTGTGGGTGAATGAACAGGGCCTGCCCGTCCGCGAAGTCCTAGACGTGGAGATACCGGAGGCCAGCGCGGCCTACAGCGCCCGCGTACACATGGTCATCGACCTGGCCGCTCATGGCCTCGTGCAGTCATTGCCCCACGCGGTTCAGGGCCCGGACGGCACCTGGCAGATCGAAGGCCAGCTGACCACGAATACCGGGAGCCCCAGCGCTGCATCCAGTCTCACAGCGCAGGCGAACCCGGCTGCACAGGCTGTCAGCGCGCTGGCGGCCGCCTGGCGCTCCTGGCTCTCCTCCATTTTGCCCCTGCGCGTTGCCCCCAGCAGCGTGGCCCTCTTTGTATTGCTCGTTCTGGCCATGCTTATCGCGCGCTACTACCGCCGCAACCGGCGGCATTGCTATGCGCTGATCGTCTCTGTTCTCATCGCCAGTATGGTCTTTTCTTCGTTGTTGCAGGCCGGCCAGGTGGTGCGCTTTGCCGACCGCCAGGCGCGCGCCGCCGCGGCCCGCGCGGAGGGGACCCCGAACCTGATCAACGCCCTGGGACTGGAAGCGAAACAGGCCAAGCCAGCCAGCACCGACCAGGAGCCCCCAGCTAAAGCGGAGACTGCGTCGGATCACCGGCCCCCCGCGGCCGCCCTGCGCGTCCCGGTGCTCCCGGACGCGGCGAAACGCGCCGCGCCGGCCCGTCCCACCTTGCAAGGGACGGACGGCGAGACCGTGCCGCTATTCTGCGGCGAGGGCGAGCCGGGCGTGGATACGGATGCCGACGGGCTCACCGACCAGGTCGAGCTCTGCCTGGGCACGGACTATCAGGACACCGATAGCGATGACGACCGCATCTCGGACGCCATCGAGGTGCAGGGCTTGGACTATGGCGGAAAGCACTGGGATTCGGACCCGCTCAAGCCCGACAGCAACGACGACGGCATCCTGGATATG
>JAEAMG010002852.1_pt1 | contig 10178 bp, 3 predicted proteins | sample 8958741 | NCBI WGS metagenome assembly JAEAMG01 (sample SAMN16933256, study PRJNA681125) | bioreactor sludge metagenome | isolation source: anaerobic bioreactor treating anionic surfactant - SDBS | place: India: Bengaluru | collected 2019-02-28
TAGTGGTACACTTTACTCCGGATTTGGTGGTACATTTTGCTCCGGATTTTACAATCAGTTGATACACCAATAATCTTTGCAACCTTTAATTGAGATAAATCTAAATCAAGTCTTTTCTTTCTGATATGATCTCCAATAGCTAAAAGTTCTTTGGGATAAGGTTTTCGGTTGGTTTTTTTGCCTGATAAAACGACATGGCAGATGGGCAATGAATCCAGCCCCTGTGGATATTACAACCATCCCGACAAAGATTGTGTATGCCAGCCCGGACTGGTCCAGAAATACATCAACCGGATCAGCGGACCGCTGCTCGACCGCATCGATCTGCACGTGGAGGTCATCCCCGTTCCTTTTAAGGAGCTGAACCAGGAACGTGTCGCCGAGGTAAGTGAGACCATCCGCAACAGAGTCATCGCCGCACGACAGATGCAGGAAAAAAGATTCGAGAACGAAAAGGGAGTTTACTGCAATGCCCATATGTCCACCAAACTCACCCGGAAGATCTGCCGGGTGGGAGAAGCCGGTGAGGAATTGCTCAGGAACGCCATGCAGCGGCTGAGCCTGTCGGCACGCGCCTACAACCGCATCCTGAAAGTGGCCCGCACCATCGCTGATCTGGACCAGAGCGAGTCCATCTCGGCCGAACATCTGGCAGAAGCTATCCAATACAGGAGCCTCGACAGGGAGAGCTGGGGGACGTGAGGTTTCAGCCCCCTCCCAACTCCCGACTGTAGTCGGGACAAGCTTCCCCCATTCGGGGGAGGAGCTTTGGATCATGGAACATTGACCAGGGAAAAGTAAACCTCCTCAAAAAACTTACTCGGCCTGTTGCGTAATCCATCGCTGGCTGTGCTCTTGGCAGGAGCTTTCTGAAGCCCAAGGTGATTTAATTTCCCTCCCATGGCCCGCAAGCCTTCGCAGATCTCATGCATGGAATCACACCGGCTCCAAGATGCCAAATAACATCACGATGAGCTGGGTACGAGACTTATACGCCTTGTAGTAGTAATCAGAGTTGTGCTGCTGAATGAGTCCTTTTATGTTGATTGAATCAATCAAGTTGATTATTTGTCTGAAAATCGGCTGTCCGACAAATTTTATTTCTGTATTTTTACCCATGTTGTTTTGTTTGTGGTTGCAAGAACAAACTTACAACATGGGGCGAAACCTACAGGGGAGTAGTCCCTTTTAAAATTTTAGTCGGTCAGTAGTGTTAATAAAACAATCAGTTTTTTCACTTGAACCTCCCTTGTTAAGGCTACAACGCCCAGTAGAAGCGGAAAAGAGTTATAGCAAAACCATTTTATTTGCTGATAATAATTTTGCCTGATATACTATATTCTTCAACTTTAAGTGTATAGAAATATAGACCAGGTTTAATGTTTCGTGTATCCCAAAGCTTCTGACCTTGTTGTCCATTCACTTCTAGTATCTCAACCGTCTTTCCATTGGTATTGGTTATTGTTATGATAGCGGAAGTACTGCGTTCAGGCAGGGTATAGTCGAATGCAGCCCATTGCTTTGCCGGGTTAGGTTTGACCGTAATTCCTAATCCATAAATCCTACCTAATGACTCTGGATTAATAACTCTACTTTGCTTATATCCTGCTGAACCATCTGCTTTGGGACAATCGACATAATACTCATTATACACATATTCCAGGATGCCTTTTGCCTGTGCGCCGGCAACACCATTGCTGTTGTCTGCAATAGAAGTAATGAAAGCTTTTTCAATGCTATCAAGCTGAAAAGTATTTCTACCTTGTTGGTAAAGTGTATGATACAAATCCAACATGTCCATATAGTAATTGTATTCGGTCAATTCGTTGCCTTCCAAATTATATAACTGGGGCAGCATATCGGCTAAAGTAAATGCATCGGTAAAATTGCCCTCACTGATGTATGATGAAATGATTTGCCTATCAGATGTTATTCCACCAAGGTTATCCAACCAATCCCGTAATTCAGCATTATTCGTAGCTGTATCGTTAAGGATACTACGGATAATATCTTGTGCTGCACGGGTGTAGTTATGCTTATAATTTGCCATTTGTTGTTGCAAGGCTGTTTTATAAGTAGTACCTTCGGCAAGTTGCTTTAATAAGTCTATCATATAATCAGGCAAAGGTTCTTCTTTGTTTTCAAGATAACTAATTAATGTATCTTTTTTTAGTTCATCGGGATTAGCAGCTAAAAGATCAAACAAAACTGATTCAGTAAATACATCAGTTTTACCAGCCGCTTCTTTTAATACTTCAAATGACAGATGGGGTGAATCTCCCAATAGTTGCTCACGTAAAGTCCACATATCATCTGGTTGTGCAGTTTGAATATCAAGCAATTCGGCATCAGTATTGCCTCCATCAATATAACTATCATATAGCGATTTTACACTATTGTAATCTGTAAGATTGCCATAATACTCCTGTTCGGTTTCTGCTTTTTGTTGTTCTGTCAGCACCACCTTTAATCCGGTTGCTCCACCATAATGGGAGGGACACGTATTGACAACATCTAAACCTGCTTTTATTATATCGATGATTTTATCACCTTCAGGAATTTCATCGCTATTGTTTACGTTGTAAAAATACTTTACCAAATATTCACCGCCATTGTAAAAATGCCAGGATGCACCACTCTGAGTAAAGGTATTTCCGGCAGTATAGTAATCATTACCCTGGAAAGATTGAATACCGGAGGATTTATATAAACTATCATCATCTACATAAAAATCAGCATAGTTATTCTCATTTTCATTGCAATAATAAGCAAGTCCTTCCCAATTGTTTGTACCTAACCAATTCTTTCCATCTGAAAAATTAGCATAACTCAATCCGGTATAATTATTTTTATACACTTCATTCACAGCTTCCGAATTGTTGATAATAATTCCAAAATAATCAGAAACAGGTCCGCCCATATATTTACTAAACTCATTTTCTTCGAAAGCAAATCCTGTTGTATTATCAGAAAATATACCCGCTCCGCAGTACCATAAATTTCCTATCTCAAAATTTGAAAATAAAACGCTGGCATTATTCATGCAATGGGTTTTTACCCCATAGGCATTATTGATAAAATCTGCTCTATTTACACTAAATGTCACCGGGTAGCCCTTGTTATCTGCATTTACCGCACTGTAGAATCCCGTGAAAGTAGATCTGTCATATTCAATTTCCGGGCACGGGTTTTGTGGCGAATTGCAAATTGCACTTACCCCGAACTTAGCAGTATATCCTGCAATAGCATGATTCCAGGTAGAAACCCCCGTGACATTTTGAGCTAAGCTAAAATCACAGCCCTGAAAATCAATCCCTTTTACATGTGCCAAGTCAACATGTTTATAAAAAGTTGCATCTCCAAAGTAATCTTGAGTAATTTCAAAGACACAGTTCTTGAAATTACTCGCATAATCGAATTCTATTCCAGGATAATTGGGATTGAAATTTCGGTAACATAAAGCGTGTACCGATTTGGCATTATTTAGAAAATTCGCATCAGTAGCATATACAATACCACCTGTTTTCGAAAAGTCATCAGGTTTCCAAAGATCAACAGCAACAATTGCATTTTCAATTGTAGCACCGTTTTTCAATTTAAGATAACCTTGTTGATAGTTGCCGTATTCATCCGGAAATTGTGTTGCTGAACTATTGCCCCAAACCTGAATACCTTGCCAGGAGCCCTTACAAGCAGAAGTCAAAGAACCTCCATCAATGATTAGTTTACCTCCACATTCAACTACTATTTTTGCATTCTCAGGCATAGCAACACTACTATGAATGGTAAGAAAACCAGAAGATTCAATGATGATATCACTTTGCATGATGTAATTTTCTGTCCATTCCTCGTTATCTGAAATAACTCTTGGGTTGTTGGGATCATAGTAGCAAAAATCACTATACGTCCCACTATTGTACGAATCATGCCTGTATTTGCCCCACTCTATCTTATTGGCATCACCTTCGGTATCCCAAACATAAATTTCACTTCCTGAAGTTGCAATGATCTCATTTTTATTGTCATTATCAATATCATCGATACAAGGGGTAGAAAAAACACCGGACAGTCTAAGTGGCCACCCAAGCACCTTTGATCCATCAATATTGTAAGCGAATATTGCTCCCTGGGCATCATTAGAAGCCACAATGATTTCCATTTTATCATCTTCGTCGACATCAGCAATCAGGGGTGAAATGAATTTTGCCTGCAATCCCTGTACATAAATCGGATCAATAAACTCTGTACTATCATGATTCCAAATATATATAGAGTCATGGTCAGCCACAACAACTTCTATCTCGCCATCATCATCAATATCACCCACACTTGTGGCCGGTAACCACATGGTTCCAATTTCATCTATTTTGGTTATGCTTATGATGTGACTATCATAACCCCATCCCTGTATTGTATGTCCGGTCCTGTCGAGGATAAATATCCTACCCTTAGGATCATCCGAATTATATCGGCCGGAAACACAAACAATTTCATTATAACCATCATGATTAATATCGACAATTGTGGGTGGGCTATCCATTGGGTCATATACACCCTGAGATGGCCCGTTTTGATAAAATTCACCATTGGTTTCTTCTATAAATGAATCCCCATTTGATTTATAGATATATATACCTGCATTAAAAATCACCTCCCCCTCTTCCTCTGAGTTATCGAATCCGAAAATTAATTCCTTATCGCCAATATTATCCAGGTTAGCTGCAACCGGCATTCCATAACCATTGCCAAAGGTCTCTTTCGGCCATCCAGCATCATAATCGGAAACCGTTCCATTATTATAATCCAGAACATAAATTTTGCTGCACCATCCTCCTTTTGCAATGATTTCAAGGTCATCATCATAATCGATATCGGATAATACCGCGCCTTTAAAATCGGGACCTCCCAAATCTCCTGACCAGATCAGATCAGGTTTTTCGTCTTCATCTATATCAATAGTAGAATGGATAAATAATTTTCTCATGTCACAAATGTTTTCTTCCCCTTGTGTAGTGGTAATGATTTCAAGAATATGATCATTATCAAGATCGCCTATGGCAGGTGTAGCACGCGAACCGGCGCTGTCAAATTCATATATGCCACTATAAGTCGTATTATTTGTATCAATATCATATATCTCTTCCATGTCGTGATAAAATCCAAAAATACCCCCTTTTTTGAATTCATCCCCAGGTCCGGCTGAAAGCGTGAAATATATTTCTTTTGTTCCATTAGCATCAAAATCAACTGACATGGGTGATCCTTCAGTCCTTCCTCCAAAAACATCCGGATTTATTTCCATAAGAGGCCAATCCGGATGGTATGGCAGGGTGGTCCAGGCTTCCAGGTATTCGGATGAATCTCCTTCAAGTCCTGATTGTGAAACACAATTCGCTTTATAGTAGTATGTCGTTAAAGGATCTAATCCTGTATCTGTATATCCTGAAAATCCAGTTATAATCTGTTCATTGAGTCTTTCATATTTACCTAGAGAATCATTACAACGGTAAATATTATAACCCTGTATATCAGTAATAGGTTCCCAGTATACCGTAATATCTGTATTTGTACTTGTGAAGAAAAGATCCGGGATATCAGGCGGTTTGTTGAAATTAACCTCAAGTTCCCATATTTTACCGAATTCATCGGTAAGTGTCAGTGAAATTTCAATAGTATCGCCATTATATGTATCAACAACATGAAATTCAAACTCATCTTGGTTGCTGCCAGTTGAGTGTGAAGCAATATCCCCGATAGGCTGAGCATCAGCGCTTATATTATCTATATAATCCGAAGATTCGGTAATAACTCCATTTAATCCGGCAATAAATCCCGTCCCTTTATTATAGATTTCAAAAGTGACTCCCACATAGTCGTCAGGATCGATTACTTTTTCTTCATCAACTGTTGTAGTTATTTTAGTACTCATAAGCAATGGATCAGGGGCATGGATTTCGAGGAAAAGGTCATCCGGGCTCCTATTCCATAGCGTATCGACAATGTTTAATTTGAGCGTAGCTAAAAATTGATCCGGGGCATCATTATCAACCGAAATAACATAAGGGACCGAAGATGTACCCGTACCAAGGGAATCGATATTTCCGAAAGTCGATTGATTTTGTGTTATTGTGATATACTCCGATAAAGTGACCAATGTACCATTCACACCATTTGACTCTGTGAGACCTGTGTTTTTTAAAGTGACTGTTAATGCAATGGTTTCCCCTGCCTCAACAAGGCCATTGTCATTTCCGCTACTGGGTGAGACATTGTCGTCATCTATTGTCAATTCAAAAACATAAAGATGAACCCCCGGATTGTAAGTTACGGGGATGACAGTATCAACAGGCAGGTAATTATGGGCAGTTGCTGTTACTTTTATATCTCCGGGTGTATTGGGCGTGCAATCGATCTCAAAAGGATCATCATTATATGCTTCAGTCACAACTGCATATAACTCATTTTCTTTATATAAACAAATTGTTATTTCTTCTCCCAGAGGTACGTTGTCAATATCAATTTCAATAGTTTGCTTTCCTGTGTATACATTTGTCGGAATATCCACAATCATTGGATTCTCAAGATCGGGGCTGTCGGTCCAGACCGGCATCTCAGGATCGGATGCAAGACTCAGTGCAAAAAATTCTGTTCTTAAAAGACAATCATAATATGTTGAACCGTCATCTATTATTTTCATTTCATTAAATGACTTGCCAATTCTATAATCCTCATTATAAATTTTTTCAAAAAATGGGTCGAAATAGTCATTTGGAATATTTGTGGCACCAATTGCTGTATTTGCTATCAGGGCTATTCCGCCGTTCAGAGAATTAATGTAATGCTCTGCCACTGTGTTTTTATCCCAGGGCATAGTTGTGCAATTAGCCAAACATAAAATTTGGCTTCTATCATCATTTTTCAGGCTATCCATATCGGAACGATCCAAACTTCCAATGGAAGCCGTAAATGAAGTTGGTCCACCATGACCTAAGCCACATATTATATGATGTAATGTTCCATTTGATCCGTTAAACTCAGCTAAGACATCCATATTTGTTGCAGGTGGATTACTATCACAATACTTTTCAGTAAAACTCACAATAGAGGGAAATACGTTTTTAAACGACTCCTTATTCCAGTACCCTGACCCTATACCATCAAATAATAGTACATGGTTCTCATTGCCTTGAGAGGTTTTTTCATATTCAAACAGCTTAGTTTTGTAACGATCAAGTTCTACCATATCTTCAACCGGAATCCTCCCGATACAGACCTCTGGTGAGCGGTCGACATCATCAAGATTAATATGCGTAGGAAATTTTCTTTCAAAGGTTCCATCAATTTCTCTATCCCAATTAGCTTCACCATAAGTTATATCACCATCAGCATTCCAATTACCATCAAGGCAGGCATAATATATGTCTGCAGGTACAGTATGACCATTTGGATATTGATTTAAATACACTTCATTCCAACAGCTGCTCCATGCAAACCGGATAGGTACTATCTCACTGTCTCCTCCAAGCATAAAAAAATCAGCACCCCAGTTTTGATATGCATCAATGATAAAGTTGCGCACTTTTTCAGCATCGTCAACACCTGAATAGTAGTCATAAATCCATTCAACAGTACGTACTACCGCGGGCACACCCTTCTGGGTTTTCCAGTCGGCTATTTCCTGAAAACCTTCTTTTAAGAAATCGTTTGTAATGATAACATATTCAACAGGCTGACCGTTGAAATTTGGATATTCATCCGGGGCAAAACCATCACAATAAAGATCATCGGTTTTTTCAACCATGAAATAATTTTCAATATCAACCGGATTTTCCGTGAAACTTCGAATTTCCATTATTTTTCTATCAAATACCTGGCTTAACATCCTGCGCGGCTTGATAGGATAGTTATCTTCATCTTCATATACAAGCCGGTATTCGAGATGTGTTATGAGCGTTAGTTTTTCAGTTGCCGGATTATACCGCAACGGATAAAAAAGCACACCGGCAATATGCACTCCCGACATAAATCCCGAAGTAGAATTAAAAATGTATTCTTCAGGATAGGAGGCATCGGTTTCATAGATATTCGGATCCGGTTCAACAAACTCCGGCTCCGGCTCTCCGGGAATCGATTCTGGTTGAGTCGGCATAATATGATAAGTTCCGGTGATTTCCTGCTGCTGAATACCCAATATTTCAACACTTATCACAGTTTTGTCTTCCGGTATGGCAATGTGAAGGTGATTTACCGGAAGGTAAGGTTTTCCCGGTTCAGTTTCCATATAACACCCCGGAATAGTTGCAACATCCCATCCATCAGTCTGTTCAACATCAACATCAGCAGGATTATAATTCAACTCACCAATGTACTGGGCTTTTAACTCTGGTAATGCAATCAAAACTGTAACTGTAACTGCCATCAATTTCAATTTGTTTTTCATACTTTTGTTGTTTTGAAAGGGTTAATTATGAAGTTAATTGACTCTCAGCCGGGGTTGCGATCACCAGTCTGCGCCCCGGTTGTTTTTAATTATCTTGCTGTAATATGCTGATTTATTTGTATGTATTTGTAAAATATAAATACCTTCAGGTATTCCGTTGAGCCGGAAGGTCGCATGTGAGTTGCTAAAAGGTATTTGCTGTTTTGTAAGAATACACCTCCCGTTCAGATCGAAGATTTTTATTGCCATGAATTCATCACTTTCTGGTACAATAACAGTCACTAAATCACTTGCCGGATTAGGATAGCATTGAATTTCCTTTCTTCTTAATAATGAATTGGATACATGAACGGTCGTGTCTATGGTAATATGAACAGGTCTGCGGTTAAGGGAAAAACCGTAGATAAGGGAATTGGTGGCATGACAGGTGTATATTCCAGTATCTGCATAAGAAATGTTTTCCAAAAATAAGGTATCGGCATCCGCACTCTCAAGGATCAGTTCACCATTTCGGTACCATTGGTAAACTGTATACTGGCCTCCCGTGCCGGAATAAATACGATAACTCGAACCAAGCCTCAGAACCGTATCAATCCGAATCCCCATTTTATCCTGGGGTTCATAGTAGAAAAAGTAATAATATCCAGCCATATAGGATTGATAGTGCGGCTCAATATGTTCGAAGGTGAGTTTGTTTCCCTCTATACGGAAAAGAGTAATTAGCCAGTTATAGTTTACTATAGGTAGGTAGGTAAAGTTATTCCATGATAAATCCAGAACTTCGGCAATATAATATACACTCCCCCATGATTCGGGGATTTCAGTGAGTTGATTGTGACCAACAATTAAAGATAAGTTATTGCTGTGAAACAGACTGACAAAGTTTTCAGGGATACCTCCAGTAAGTTGATTGTAGGATAGTGAAAGGAAGGATAGGTTACTGAGATTTGCCAGTTCAGGTGGTATGCTTCCGTAAAGCTGGTTTTTATCCAAGTCTAATTCTTGTAAGCTCAAGCAATTCCCTAACTCGGGTGGAATGGATCCGGTGAGTTGGTTATTGAATAAATAAAGATGCTGCAGGCTATCGAGATTTCCTATTTCTGGTGGAATCAGACCTGTGAGATCATTCTCCCGAAAAGAAATACTTTTTAAATAGCAACAATTTCCAATTGCATGAGGAATTGTTCCCGTTAAGGAACAATTCCCAATTGCTAACCATAACAAACTGTCAATATTAAAAATACTTTCAGGTATTTCTCCAGTAAGGTTTGAATTATTGGATAGAGATATTTTAATTAGCTTATTTAGTGTTCCAATTTCGTCGGGGATTGTACCATTAATATTATTACTGGAAACTTCTAACTTTATAACTCTTCTATTTTCAACTGTCACCCCGTACCATGTACTCACCGGTCCGGTAAGCCAGCCGGAATTATTATTCCAGTTTGGTCCGCCGGTGCTGTTGTAAAAGGCTACCAGGGCTAAGGAGTCCTGCTCAAGAACCTGCGAATACGTATTTTTGGTTATCATTATTAGAATACCTGAAATAAGTATCAATGCTGCCCTGATCTTCATATTTAATAATTTTTATAGGTCTTTATACTACTCATTTTCAATTTGTTTCTTATACTTTTGTCATGTTTATAAGGGTTAATTATTAGGTTGATGAGCTCTCAGTCGGGATTGCGATCACCAGTCTGCGCCCCGGTTGTTTTTAATTATCTTGCTGTAATATGCT
>JAEAMG010002855.1_pt1 | contig 10175 bp, 12 predicted proteins | sample 8958741 | NCBI WGS metagenome assembly JAEAMG01 (sample SAMN16933256, study PRJNA681125) | bioreactor sludge metagenome | isolation source: anaerobic bioreactor treating anionic surfactant - SDBS | place: India: Bengaluru | collected 2019-02-28
GCTCTACGGGGCTATTCATCTGTCTGCATCTGTAAAGATAATTCATTGACGGCTACTAAATCTAAGAAAGCCAAAGTACATGAAATGTTTTCTGAGATGGGCGTTTGTCGCGATGGGGATCGTGTTGTTCGCCTTGGCCGGTATTATTGCCTACCGTACGGCAACCTTCACCTCGATACAACTACCTTCCGAAGGGCCCTATCTTCCCGAGATAAACATCGAACGTGCGGCCGAAACGCTGTCCGCCCTTGTACGGTTGCAGACCTTGTCTAATCCCGACGTGAACCAAATGGACGCTTCTGGGTTTCTGGAACTGCACGCCCTGCTAACGGAACGTTTCCCGCTGATTCACAAAGCGCTGCGTAAGGAGATATTCGGCGGGATGAGTCTTCTCTATCATTGGAAGGGGCAGGACGCTGAGCGGAAAGCCCTCGTGCTGCTGGCTCATCAGGATGTGGTTCCCGCACCAGACGCGGAGAGCTGGGAGCAACCACCTTTCAGTGGCGCACTGGCTGATGGATTCCTCTGGGGCCGGGGGACCATGGATGATAAGGGCAGTCTGGCGGCCATTTTAGAGGCGGTGGAAACCCTTCTGGAGCGTGGATTCCGGCCTCAGCGGGATATTTACTTGTGTTTCGGTCACGATGAGGAGGTAGGCGGCTGGAATGGTGCCGCCGTAATGGCTGCCGCGCTGGAATCCCGCGGTGTCCGGGCGGAATTTACCCTGGATGAAGGGTTGGCCATTGTAGACGGTGAAATGTTTGGTCTGCCTCGGCCTGTTGCGCTTGTCTCCCTGACCGAAAAGGGATACTTGAGCCTGGAACTCAAAACAAGCGGAGAACCCGGACATTCCAGTACCCCCGCACGAGAGACGGCCATAGGGGTGCTTGCCGGGGCGGTGACGCGAATTGCGAACACCCGAATGGAGGCCCGGTTGTCAGAACCCGTTCGACAGATGTTCCGGTATCTGGGGCCGGAAATGTCCCTGCCTATGCGGATTGTACTGGCGAACCTGTGGCTGACCAAACCCCTCCTGCTGCGCCAACTTGCCGGAGCGCGCACCACGGACGCCACTATACGCACGACAACGGCGGTTACCATCATCGAGGGTGGAGAAACAGAAAACGTGCTGCCTGAGTCCGCCAGAGCGGTGGTAAATTTCAGGCTTCTGCCGGGCGATAGCATTGCCGAGGTGACAGAACAAACCCGAAAACGCATCCAGGACGACCGTATTTTACTGTCGCCGACCTGCAGGCCGAATGAATCGCCGGAACCGTCGCGGGCGGACAGCCCTGGTTTCGAGGCCGTGCACCGGACAATAAAGGCTGTTTTCCCGGAGACGCTGGTGGCGCCGGGAATCATGCTGGGGGGAAGCGACTCCCATCATTATGCCGCCATCACGGAAAATACATTCGGTTTTATGCCGCTCCAGATGGGTAAAGGGGACCTGGAAAGAATCCACGGCAGAAATGAACGACTGAATCTGGAGGACTTCAAACGCATGATTGCGTTTTACATCCTGCTTATCGAGTCCGCCGCAGGGTAAAGGGCGCCGCACGTCGTCATCTGACATTCACGGATGTTGCCGGACCAACAGTTTGTTTGACCTTCAAGTTTCGTTTTTGTTACACTAACCCTCAGAAATGCGCCAAGAGCGTTTTCCCGTAAAGCAGGAAGTGTGTTTCCTCACCTTGCGGCGGCAATAGCGCCTGCCTGCCTGGTTGCGAAAGAGAGAGAAAAGTACCGAGAGTGTTCGTTTCGCGACAAAGGACAGGTAACTTTGTCGCTTTTTTTGTCAAGGGCGGAAGACGCGGTCGTATCACGGCGCAGTGTCATGGGTTCGCCGGTTGGCGTTCTATAGGAGAATCCACCCATCGTCAAGGAAAAGAAGGACGATCTGGTCCGGGTTAACGACCAGATTCGGGTACGGCAGGTGCGCGTCATTGATGAGACAGGCGCACAACTGGGTATTATGACTCCCCGTGATGCGTTACGGGAAGCGGAAAGCCGGGGATATGATCTGGTGGAGGTGGCGCCCAAGGCAACACCTCCAGTGTGTCGGATCATGGACTATGGCAAATATCGCTACGAGCAAAAACGGCGTGCCCGGGAGTCACGAAAACATCAGCACACCATATCAGTCAAAGAAATCAAGTATCGCCCGAAAATTGACAAACATGATTTCGAGTTCAAGACCAATCATGTGCGCGAATTCCTGTCGGAAGGCAACAAGGTCCGTGTGACGATCATGTTTCGCGGGCGTGAAGTGGCCCACCAGGAGTTCGGGCGTGAAATCATCCAGCGCGTTGTCGAGGCTACTTCCGACCTGTGCGTAGGCGAATATGATGTCAGCCAGGTCAAAATGGAAGGCCGAAACATGTCGTTGGTATTAACGCCTGCAAAGTAAGGCACAGCCGACGTAAATCAGTACTAACGCGGGGCGTATCCGCGGCGCGAATCCCACGTTGCCGCATAACGCATCCCGCGAATGCGAAATCGGGCGCGGTGTTTTTATACACGCCCGGCAACCACAGGAGATGAGTAACCATGCCTAAATTAAAGACCAATCGCGGCGCGGCCAAACGCTTCAGCCGAACCAAAAATGGCGGCTTTAAGCGCCAACATGCCTATGCCCGTCATCTGAAGGCTGTGAAAAGCCCCAAACGCAGGCGTAATCTGCGCCAGGCGACGCTGTTGGCCGCCGAGGAAGTGCCCCGCATCAAACGCATGCTGCCTTATGCCTAGAAAGAAGCATCGTCGTTTTCCGTGTCAACGGCGCCTCCGCGCGCCGTACTGCCGGGAAGACGCATTACTAATAAAGGATATTCATTATGCCACGCGCTAATAATAATCCGGCGTCAAGAGCGCGCCGAAACAAAGTTTTAAAAATGGCGGCAGGCTATCGTGGCAGCCGTCACAGGCTGTACAAAACCGCGCAACAGTCGGTTGACCATAGCGGTGTGTATGCCTATCGCGACCGTAAAAATCGGAAACGAGAATTCCGCAGGTTGTGGATTGCCCGCATCAATGCCGGCGCCCGCGCAAACGGCCTCAGTTACAATCGTTTCATGGAAGGGCTGCGCAAGGCGGAAATCGGCCTGGACCGCAAGGTGCTGGCCGAACTCGCGGTGAACAATACCGAGGCCTTTGCCGCGCTGGTAGAACGCGCCAAAGCCTCCTTCGTGGAAGCATGACCATGCGTATCGTGCCCGCGGTGGATATCCGCGGCGGTCTATGCGTGAACCTGGTTCAAGGCGACTATCATCAGGAAACCGTATTTTCCGAGGATCCCGTGGAACAGGCGCGTTTGTGGTGGGCTTCCCTCGGACGTGCCCTCACGCCGGCCGAGTTCAAAGAGGCCGTCATTCATGTTGTTGATCTCGACGGGGCCCGGGCGGGGCGCTGTTGCATTCTGCCCCAATTGCTTACGCTGGCCCACCATGATATTCGGTTCGAGGTGGGAGGAGGCTTGCGCTCCCTGGATAGTCTGGAAACCGTGTTCAGGGCCGGGGCCTCCAGGGCGATACTGGGCACCGCAGCCTTTCGACAACCGGATTTGTTGCGGGAAGCCTGTCGCCGCTGGCCCGGTCGTATTGTTGCCGGCATAGACGCACGCGGAGGCTATGTATCCCTCAACGGATGGCTTGAGGACACGGAAACGGATGCCGTGGCCTTTGCTCAAAGGGTGGCTGAAGCGGGTGCGGCTCGTATCATATATACGGATATTTTGAGTGACGGCATGTTGGCCGGGCCCAATGTTGAAACTACCGCCGCTGTGGCCCGTGCCGTAAAAATCCCTATTACCATATCCGGCGGCGTTTCCTCCCTGGATGATATCCGTCACGCACGTTCCCTGTTCTTTTTGGGGGTGGATGAAATTATCATTGGGCGGGCGTTGTACGTAGGGCAGTTCACCATCGCCCAGGCGGTTGCCGCCACGAAAGAGGGGCTATGACTATTTGTTTTGAAGGGGTGACCGTAATTGGCGTAGGTCTGCTGGGCGCGTCGTTGGGGCTTGCTCTGAAAAAGCGAAAGGCCGCGTCCCATGTCACAGGGGTGGGCAGGAATCTCGTCTCACTCGAAAATGCGCTACGGTATGGCGCGGTGGACGCCATTACAATGGATGTGGAAGACGGCGTGGCGGCGGCGGAACTTGTCGTTATTGCCACACCGGCCGGAAGTGTAACCTCCGTTCTCGATCGCGTGCTGGCCGCTGCGCCTGCATCTGCATGCATTCTGGATGTTGCCAGCACAAAAGGTACTATTTGCGCGCATGCGCGCCGGGTATGTGCGCGGCCACGCAGATTCGTCGGGTGTCATCCAATGGCAGGTTCGGAACACTATGGACCTGAGCATGGGCGGGAAGATTTATTTCTGGACACTGTATGTCTGGTGGAAAAGGACGAAGAAATTGACAGCGATGTCCGCGCCCGTGTCTGCGCCCTTTGGAACACGGTGGGTGCCCGGGTGGTGGACCTGGATGTTCGGCGGCATGATGCCGTGCTCGCCTGCACCAGCCATACCCCGCATGTGATGGCGGCTGTATTATCCCTGGTCGCCGAGGAAGGTGGTGCGCGGCGCGAAATTGTGGGCAACAGTTTTCTGGATGCCACACGCGTGGCGGCGTCACGGGCGGAACTCTGGCGGGACATCTGCCTTGAAAATCGTATCGCCTTGTCCAAGATGTTGACCTCTGTTCAATCCCAGTTGCAACGGTTTGAAGCGCTCCTTACCACATCAGATGCCGGAGGACTTGAAAACTTTTTTACCAGCGCTGCGCTTGCCCGGTCCCGGGTGCTCGAATCATGAAAGGGGCATTCATTACATTTGAGGGGGGTGAAGGGTCTGGGAAATCCACGCAAATACATCTGCTTGCCCGGTTTCTGAAGGAACAGGGTATGGACGTGGTAGTGACCCGGGAGCCCGGGGGCACACCTCTGGCGGAGAGTATCCGACGCCTGCTGATGGAAAGCTCAGAGGAAGTGATGTCTCCACTGGCGGAGATATTTCTTTACGAAGCTGCGCGGGCGCAACATGTGAGCGCCCTGATAGTGCCGGCATTGGAACACGGGGCCGTGGTGCTCTGCGACCGGTTTTTTGACTCGACCACGGCCTACCAGGGGGCCGGACGAAAATTGGATGCCGAGACGGTTCGTCAGTTGAACCGATTGGCGGCGGGCGCCGCAAGGCCGGACCATACCTATGTTCTTGATTTGCCGGCGGTCGAGGGATTGCGCCGCGCGCGCGAACGAGGCAGCGACGACCGTATGATGTTTGAGGACCTGGACTTTCACGAGCGTATCCGAAAAGAATTCTTGTCTCTTGCATCAGAGGAAAGCGATCGTATTACAATAATAGATGCTTCGCGTCCCGTGGAGACGATTCAGGCTGAATTGCGACGGCATGTCGCCGGCCTGCCGTTTATAGCGCGCCTAACGTGAGGAAACGTGTGAAACAGCGCAATGAGTCTTAAAAACATACAGGATCAGAAGGTTGCCGTTACCTTGTTGAGGGGCATCGTCCGACGGGGGCGCATGCCCAATGGCCTGCTTTTCTGCGGACCGGGCGGTGTGGGTAAGAGAACAACCGCCCACGAGTTCGCCAAGGCGATAAACTGCAAGGAAAGCACGGACGACGCCTGCGACGCCTGCCTTTCCTGCCGTAAAACAGACCATGGGAATCATCCTGACGTTACGCACATCAGTCCTACGGGCAAGACACGCATCATTAAGGTGGAGGTTGTAAAAGAGCAAATTAATGAGCGGGCCGTATACAGGCCGTTTGAAAGCGGTGCGCGCATCATCATCATTGAGGATGCGGACAGAATGCAGGAGCCGGCCCAGAATCACTTTCTGAAAACCCTGGAAGAGCCCCCCAGTGATACCGTTTTTATTCTGGTGACGGAATGGCCTCGGCGCTTGTTGCCCACCATACGTTCACGATGTCAGCGTGTACGTTTCGGGACCCTGCAGCCTGACACGGTCGCCGGCATGCTTGCCGGTTGCACCGAATTAAGCCCTGATATCTGCGGCGCCCTGGCTGCCATCTCCGGTGGAAGCATGGCGCGCGCCCTCCAACTTAATGCAACGAACCGGCGCGAAGTTGTTATGGACATCGTGCGCCGCCTTGCCGCCCGGGAGGACCCGTTGTTGCTGAGCGAGGAATTCGGAGTTCATATTCAGAATACCGAAAAGCGCATCACTGCGGAAGTAATGGGCAAGCCGGACATGCCGCGAAGCGGCGACCCGGAAGAGGAGGAGACCTCGGAAAAGGAGGAACTTGAGGCGCACGTTACCGGCCTGCTTCGGCAGGAAATGATAGAACATCTGATTTTATTTGATTCCTGGTACCGGGACGAATTTGTGCGCGCAGTCACCGGCGACTCACGCTTTGTCCTCAACCGGGACCATGAGGCCCTGTTGCCCAAACAGATGAATCTGGACAATCAGGCGATGAAATTGCGCGCCATCACGGACGCATGGAAGTATATTGAACGCAACATGAACAAGCAGCGGATATTCCGGGATCTGTTTTTCATGCTGGCTTCCTGATCGGAAGCCCGGCGGCGTAATGCAACCTTGACAAAACGGAGCGACCACGCATGAACATAGCAAGAATTCGATTGCGAAAGCCGCGCCGCGTGCTTGCCTTTTCTTGTGGCGAAATGATCCTGCATCGCGATGACCATGTGGTCGTCGAGACGGACCAGGGCTTGGAATTCGGATGGTGCGTACTGCCCCCGGAACCCTGTCCACCCGGACTTGAAAAGCGCATTACCATGCGCGTGCTGCGAAAAGCCACCGTTACGGACGAGGATTCCTTCCAGCATATAGACAGCGAGGAGGCAAAAGCCAAGGACCTGTGCCAAAAACGCATTCAAAAGCGGGGAATGCCCATGCAGCTGGTGGATGTGCAGTATACCTTCGACAGGCACAAGGTGACCTTTTATTTCACAGCGGACAATCGTGTGGATTTCAGGGACCTGGTGCGCGACCTGGCGAGGGAACTGCACAGCCGCATTGAATTGAGACATATCCAGGTGCGGGATCGCGCCAAGCTGATAGGAGGCCTGGGATGCTGCGGACAGCCATTGTGTTGCGCCGCCTGGCTTGAGGGATTTGTGCCTATTTCAATGCGTATGGCCAAGTGCCAGAACCTGTCTCTGAACCCCAACAAGATCAGCGGTCAGTGCGGACGGCTGCTCTGTTGCCTCAATTATGAAAATGAGGTATATGAACGCGGAGAATTGCAGCCAGCAAAACTGCTGCCTATGGCCGATGAAATGGTGGATGAAGAGCAACTGGCCGCCATTGCCGACGAAACGCCCGCAAAGTCCTTTGTCGTGGAGGCGCCGCCGTCAATCCTGGAGGCCGACAAGCAAGGGGATACGCAAAACCGCGGGACATCAAAACGCTCACATGAGGGTGACAAGAAAAAGAAAAAGAACAAGAACAAGAAACACAAGAGGAAACCCGGACAGGAGTCTTCTGGCGGATGAAAGCGGTGGATACCCATTGCCATCTGCAGATGAAGCAGTTTGATCCTGACCGTGAGACAGTGATTGAAGGTTCCCTGGATCTTTTGGAATGGATGGTCGTTATCGGAGACGGTATCGAAGGCTGTCTCGGCGCGCTGGAAGTGGTCCGGCCCCATGTTTATTGCACCATAGGCTTTCACCCCTATCATGCCGCCGACTACGATGACGAGGCCGAAAGCAGGCTGGAAGAATTCGCCTCAAGCCCGGGGGTCGTTGCGATTGGTGAAACCGGGTTGGATTATCATAACGAGTTTGCGCCCCGATCAAAACAGCGCCCTTGTTTTGAACGTCAACTGGAGTTGGCCGCACGCTTGAAGCTTCCGGCGGTAATTCACAGTCGCGCCGCTGATGACGATACCTATGCCATACTGCGGGAATACATGCCGGGATTAACGGCCTGTATTCTCCATTGCTTCGGCGGGTCCGTGGAATTTGCCGAAAAGTGTCTTGACCTGGGGTGTTTTATTTCTTTTGCCGGGAATGTAACCTTTCCAAAGGCGGAAATACTGCGGGAGGCGGCTCGGCGCGTCCCTCCTGATAGACTGTTGGCTGAAACCGACGCGCCCTACCTGGCACCACAGCCTGTAAGGGGCAAGCGCTGCGAGCCGCTCCACGTGCTGCATACCATCCAGTTTCTTGCCTCGCTCAAGAACACCGACGCGGATATGCTGACACGGCAAATCATTAGCAATGCCTGCGGTGTGTTTAACATTCCGCCGGTTGCCTGACAGTCCAGGAGGGAAAGAAGCGTAACGCTGGTCCGGGACAAACACACAGGGTGAAATAAATGCTGATCTTACATTCGCAAGTGCCTTGTTCCATCCAATAATTGGATTATGGAACGCTTTATCTTGAAATATTGCCTCTGGATTTTACCAATACTCAGATCTTAATTCACCGATGCCGAGAATATGCCCGTATTGTATCTTACCTCCCATTTTTTTATGTTATAATGCGCGGAGGCTATGTTTTCGCAACGTGTGTGCAAAAAAATGACCGAACGCATGGATTTGCGCTTCCTACTCTAGGATCTATTGATGACAACATTGGACCATATCACCCTATCGGAACTGGAGCACCTATTGAAGACGGCGGGGCTGCCCGCGGACAGCCGATTTACGGTCATGTTCGAAGATGCTCAAGTTGCCGCTTCGTTCGAGAAACGTAAAAAAGCGATGTGCGCATTGCAGCGCTTGCGCGGATCAGGCAACGATAATCTCGTCCACACGTTGTTGCAAGATCGTGCCCGGGATATGCTGTGATGGCTTCTTTTGTTCTGGACACCTCTGCTATTCTCGCCTACGTTGAAAACGAGGCGGGCGCAGGCGATTTAGAGGAAATGGTACTTTATGACGGAGCAAGGTGGCTGGTAGTTCCTTTTTAAAGTCACACAGAAGGAATCAGGTGCGGAATATATCAAACGGTACGGGAGGGGGCTATTGGGGAATTATTTTTCAGTAATATATGGTTTGTGCTTTTAAGGAATAGTCTATGAATCCGGAAAACAAAAAATTTGAACGCACCCTGGTGACCAGCGCGCTTCCCTACGCGAACGGTTATATCCACCTGGGCCATATCGCGGGGGCCTATCTGCCCGCAGACATTTATGTTCGGTACCGGCGCCTGCGGGGCGACAAGGTCCTGTATGTCGGCGGCTCCGATGAATACGGCGTGCCCATAACCCTGACCGCACTGAAAGAGGGCATTACGCCTCGGGAAGTTATAGATCGCTATCATACGGCCAATGCGGAGGCCTTCAAGGCGCTGGGAATTTCTTATGACATCTACGGGCGCACCTCCTGGCCGCTGCATGTGGATACCACTCAGCAATTTTTCCGGAAACTCGACCAGGAAGGCTATATTCATACCGAATCCGTGGAACTCTGGTATTCCCCCCAGCTGGAGCGCTTCCTTCCGGACCGCTATGTCAAGGGAACCTGCCCCAAATGCGGCTATACGGACGCCAACGGCGACGAGTGCGAGGCCTGCGGCGCCCAATATGCCGCCCAGGAACTTCTGTCGCCCCGGGCAAATGTGCCCGGTGATACGTCATCGCCCGTCTTGAAACAGTCCCGGCACTGGTTTCTTGATCTGCCCCGCTTCACGGACCGGTTGAAGGTGTGGCTTGACGGACATCCCGAGTGGCGCGCCAATGTGAAAGGCATTGCGTACGGCTGGGTCAATGACCTCCGCGCGCGATGCATTACCCGCGATACCGATTGGGGCGTTCCCATTCCCGTGGAGGATGCGGATGCCGCCGAGAAGCGCATTTATGTATGGTTCGATGCCCCTATTGGCTATGTGACCAACACGCGCCAGTGGGGCATGGATACCGCCAATGGCGATAGGGCCTGGGAACGCTGGTGGAAAGACGAAGGGACCCGGATGATTCATTTCATCGGCAAGGACAACGTGCCTTTCCATGCCGTGATCTTTCCGGCCATGCTCATGGGGCAGGGCGACTACATCCTACCCGATCACGTGGTGGGTAATGAATACCTGAATATTTTTAACCGGAAAACGGGACAATCTGAAAAGGGTTCCAAGTCCAGGGGAAATATGATTAGCGTTCGTTGGGCGCTTGACCATCTTTCCGTTGACGCGCTGCGCTACTATCTCTGCGCCATTGCCCCCGAAT
>JAEAMG010002856.1_pt1 | contig 10175 bp, 12 predicted proteins | sample 8958741 | NCBI WGS metagenome assembly JAEAMG01 (sample SAMN16933256, study PRJNA681125) | bioreactor sludge metagenome | isolation source: anaerobic bioreactor treating anionic surfactant - SDBS | place: India: Bengaluru | collected 2019-02-28
GGCAGGATGTTTTCGCCGGCGTTGACGGCGTCGTGCAAGAGATGTATTCGGGCTGTGACCACGGCAAACTGGTCAAAAAAGACGAGCCCTTGCTGTTGCTTCGCAATACCGATCTGGAAGTGGCGCTAAGCGACGTTCAAGGACAGCGGATGGCCGCTAACGAACGGCTGTTCGCCGTGCAACGCTCTTTGGTCGAGGAAAAGAAACTCTCGATCGACGACCGAAACCGTCTTAGCGGCGAGCAGGCGGAACTTAAGCAGAAACTGGAGTCGCTCGACGCCCAATGGGGATTATACAAATCCAAGCAAGCCGAGCTAAGCGTAAAAAGCCCCATCAACGGCATTGTGATTACCTGGGATCTGCGAAATCGTTTGATTCATCGGCCCGTGCAGCGAGGGCAAGTGCTGCTCCGCGTGGCCGATCCTTCGGGCCCTTGGCAGTTGGAATTGAAGATGCCCGAGAAACGCATGGGCTATCTCATCGCCATGCAGCAATCGCTCTACGATCAGTCGCGCGAACAATTGCGCAAACTGCTCCGCGAAAACATTGCTGCGAAACTCAGCAAAGCTGCCGCCGAAGCTCCGCCGGTCGCCAATGAAACCGCAAAGACCGAAAACAAGGAAACCGCGCCGACCGAGGTAAAAGAAACCGCGACGGCGGAATCCGACGTGGTGACTGGAGAAAAGACAAACCCGGAAGGTCAAACCGCAGCCGAAGAAAAGCCCCCGCAAGAAGGCGAGGCGACGGCCGAGGAAAAGCCGACGCCGGAAGCTGAAAAAACCTTGGATGAAAAAGTGGATGCCGAGGTGGAAACCCAGTTGGCCTCCGTTCCCGACGAAAAATTGCACGATCGCATCCTCACGGAATTCCAGGCAAGACTGGTCGATCAATTGCAAAAGATCCTGGGCAACGTAACCGACGAGGCCACCCGGACCAAGCTCGCCGAAGTATTGCGCGAGCCGACGTATGACAATGCTTGGAACAAACTCCAGATGGTTCTGCCGGAGATCAGCGATGAAAATCTGTCGGACCAACTCCGCGAAATCACGCACGAGCAACTGGCCGATCAATTAGAGGTATCCTATATTCTGGCCACCGAGCCCGGCACTACGCGTTACGGGCGGGTGCAAGAGATTCACCGCAGCGCGGAAATCCGCGGCGACGAGGGCAACACCGTGCTTATCAAAGTGGCCATCGACAAGTCGGAACTGCCCGACCGCCGGCCCGGCGCTACGGTAACGGCCCAGGTCGATTGCGGCCGCAGCATCATGGGCTATGTATTGCTCCACGACGTGGTCTCCTTCATCCAATCGCGTATTTTATTCCGCTATTTTTAGAACCATGAAAGATATTGCCATGCGGCATTTAATGTCTCTGACGGTTTTCGTAGTTGTTTTGTCGGTATGGTCTCTCTCCGCTGCGGCAGAGACGGTAACGCTGCCCAACTGCCTGCTTTCGCTGGATGCTGAAGTGTTGATGCCGGCGCAGGAGGCGGGCGTATTGACGAAAATTCCCGTCCGCGAGGGCCAGCAAGTGTCCAAAGGCGATCTGCTGGCGCAAATCGACGATACCCTGCCGCGATTGCAACAAAACGTGGCCGTCAACAAACTGAAGGCCGCCCTACGTGAGGCCGAGGACGATGTTTCCGTCCGCTATTCGACAGCCGCCGCCAAAGTGGCCGAAGCCGATTATCTGCAAGCCATGGAAGCGAATAAGAAGGTACAGGGCGTGGTTCCGCAGGCCGAAGTGCGCCGCCTGCTGCTGAAACAACGCGAAATGGAGCTCTCGATCGAGAAATCGCAGAAAGAAAGAGACGTGGCCGGTTTGCAGGCCAAGGTGAACGAGGCCGAATTGGAAGCCGCGGCCGCCAACCTTGAACGCCGCCGCCTCGTCGCCCCCTTGGATGCCGTGGTGATCGAGCTGTCGCACCACGAAGGCGAATGGGTGCAGCCGGGTGATCCCGTTATGCGGTTGGTCCGGGTGGATCTGCTCCGCGTCGAGGGCTTTTTGAACGTCAAAAACTATCGTCCCTCTCAGATTCAAGGGCGGCCGGTCGAGGTCGTTGTTACTTTGGCTCGCGGAAAACAAGAAACGTTTCCGGGTAAAATCGTCTACGTCAAACCGCTGATCGAAGCCGGCGGCGAATTCCTCGTCCGAGCCGAAGTGCAAAATCGCCAGGAAAACGGCTTCTGGATCCTCAGCCCCGGAATTAAGGCGGAAATGACCATCCAGTTGAAATAAGAAATTCCCAATATTCAAGGATCAATAGATCGGAACAGATGCCCGACCGTTGGACGATGGAACATTGGTCATTGAACCTTGGAATTTGAACCTTGTACCTTCTTCATGACGCATGGTTACTCTCCGCGACAGTTTGCAGTCTAGTTCCGCTCGGGCGCTTACGATTCGAATGCGGCCCGACTTGGTTGCGCAGAGACAACATTATCTCGGCCGCAGCTATTGGATCATAAAAGACCCGATCGGCCTGAACTACTTCCGCTTTCAGGAAGAAGAGTACGCCATTCTCCAGATGCTTGACGGCCAGACGAGCTTGGACGAAATCAAAGACCGTTTCGAGGAAGAGTTTCCACCGCAAAAAATCACCTTGGACGAATTACAGCAGTTTTTGGGAATGCTGCACCGCAGCGGCTTGGTCGTGGCCGATGCCGCCGGCCAAGGACGCCAGCTTCGCAAACGTCGCGACGAGCGCAAACGCAAGGAACTGCTTGCCGCGCTAACGAATATTCTTTGCATCCGTTTCAAGGGCATCGATCCCGAGCGTCTGCTCAACTGGCTTTATCCCCACGTGCAATGGTTTTTTTCTCCCATCACGGCGGTCTTCTGCTTGCTGATGGCTCTGACGGCCCTGACGCTGGTCATTGTGGAATTCGACGTATTCCAGGCCAAACTGCCTGAGTTCCATCAGTTTTTCAGTATTCACAATGCCTTTCTGCTGGCGTGCGTATTGGGCGTTACGAAAGTTTTTCACGAATTCGGCCACGGCCTGATGTGCAAGCATTTCGGCGGCGAATGCCATGAGATGGGCGTGATGGTTCTCGTGCTGACGCCGTGTCTTTATTGCAATGTCTCCGACTCATGGATGCTGCCCAACAAATGGCATAGGGCCGCCATCGGCGCTGCCGGCATTTACGTCGAGGTGATGTTGTCAGCGGTCTGCACCTTTCTTTGGTGGTTCTCCGCGCCGGGGTTGTTCCACAACCTATGCCTCAACGTGATGTTTATCTCGTCGGCCACGACGATCATCTTCAACGCCAACCCGTTGCTGCGTTACGACGGTTATTACGTTCTGTCCGACTTGGTCGAAATTCCCAATCTGCGGCAAAAGGCATCTTCGATCCTCAATCGCAAATTAGGCGAATGGTTCTTGGGGCTCGAACCGCCCGAAGATCCCTTCCTGCCGCAGCGCAATCAGATATTTTTCGCGTTATATTCCGTTGCCGCGGCGGTCTATCGCTGGGTGGTGGCTCTTTCCATCTGCTGGTTCCTCTACCAGCTTTTCGAGTCTTACGATCTGAAGGTGATAGGCCAGATCGTCGTACTCATGTCCTTATATGGTTTGCTCATCATGCCGCTCTATCAGCTAGGCAAGTTTTTTTACGTGCCGGGGAGGCTCGAACAAGTGAAAAAACCGCGTTTCTACACCAGTCTGGGCGTGCTGAGTGCAATTCTATTGGCAGTGCTTTTTCTTCCGCTGCCGCATAGCATTATCTGCACGCTGGAAATCCAAGCCCGCGACGCCGCGCCGGTCTATGTCGATGTGGCGGGGCAACTTATCGAACGCAACGTCGTCGTCGGTCAGCAAGTCGTCAAAGACCAGTTTCTTGCCCGGCTGCGCAGCACCGAAATCGATCTGGCGGTGGCCAAACTCGAAGGCCAAGTCAATGAATATCGCACGAAACTAGATAGTCTGATGCACCAAAGTTTCCGCGATCACCGCGCAACGGCCCAGATTCCCCAAGTTCAAGAGGCGCTGCGTGCCGTCGAGGATCAGCTTGTTCAGAAGAAACAGGATCAACAGCGGTTGCGTCTGATCGCACCGGCTTCCGGCACGGTTTTGCCCCCGCCGCTGAATCCCAAACGTGATAATGATGACGAACGCTTGCCCTCGTGGTCCGGCACGCCGTTAGACCCCGAAAATCTCGGCGCCTATCTCGAACAAGGCACTTTGTTCTGCCAGATCGGCAATCCCAAGCAACTCGAAGCAGTCATGATCGTCGATCAGGCCGACCGCAACCTCATTCGAGAAGGCCAGAAGGTGGATCTCAATCTGGAAGGCATGTCCTTTTCCACGCTGCACAGTGAAATCCAGGAAATCGCCGAATCGGAACTGAAAGTCAGTCCCCAACGTCTCTCTACCAAGCACGGCGGGGAGTTGCCCACCAAAACCGATCCGCAAACCGGCGCCGAACGTCCGATGAGCACTTCGTACCAAGCCCGCGCGCCGATCGATGATGCGACCGGCGCGATTCGCCTCGGCATCCGCGGCCAAGCCCGCGTCTATACCGATTGGGTTTCCCTAGGCACACGGTTCTGGTGGATGCTGGCCCAGACGTTTAACTTTAAGATGTGATCGCCTTGCTTAATCGGCTACGCTTCGGAAGCGTCGTCGTCTTTTCGGCCGAAGAACATGCCAGCGAGACGGTAAAGAATCAGCAAAAAGAACGCGCCAATCGTCGCGGCGAGAAAACCCAGCGGGCTGATAGGGTTCAAAGGGTGGTTGGGGAAGAGCCAGCTCAACCCTAGCAGGCCGATCATGCTGCCGACGATGCCCATGACCATCGCGAGAAAAGGGCCGACGGATTTACGCTGAGGTAGGATGACGGTTGCCAGCAGGCCGGCGAGTGTGCCGAAACCGACCCAGATCAACACGACGTTGACCCATTGCTGCGCGGCGGGGGAAAGAGCAAACTCGGACATACCGATTGGTGTGCAAACAAAAAATGTCCTTGCGTTGCCGACGCTCCAGGGGGTGCCAACGAATCGGCACTCACATCCTGGGACGCCAGCAACGCAAGGCGCCGTCCCCCCCCGCAATGCCATCGACGTGCGATACCATTCCCCTTCATGCTTGACCGGCATGTCGGGCAATCGTTCCGCAGAGGCGTCGATCGGCATTCGGCGTGTACTGCCTTAAGCGATTAACGTTGCTGCCTGGAAGCTTGCATCGCCTGGTCCTGGTTGTAGGCCTTCATGGCGGCGGCTTCCTTCGACAGCTTCATCTCGGCTGCCGGTGGGAAGTACTGCACGTCGTCCTTCATGTAGTACGGGCTGGGCAATGTCTGGCCGCCGGTTTCAATCTGGCAGCCGGTCAGCCCTACGCCGGCCAATGCAACAAGGCCGAACAACAAAGTTCTCAGAAGGTGTTGCTGATTCAACGAGCCCTTCATGGGGCCACCTCCGTCCATTCTGGAGTGTTTAATTTACCCAGTCCGCCGATCCATCGCCGTGCATACAATCCATACGGCCAGCAAAACTGTCGCAATCGTTATCGTCCTAAGGGCTGGGGGGACTTTAACGGCTTGTTAAAAAATGCGGACAAAAAAGAAAAGAAGGCCCGTCGTGAGGTTGGACCTGTCGTATAAAAGCATAAACCAGAATGTTTACACTTCTAGTGGGGGGTACTGCGACTAAAAAACCCCCATCTCAGTGGCAAAGCTCTATGCAACTCTATGCGACGATCTACCAAAACCGTTTTATTTGCTGCTTTGAAGAGGAGCAGACTAGGAAAACTAGCGAGAAGTGCCCAGCTTCTTCATCAGCCAGCCCATGTTGCGAGCAAGGGTTTTGACGGTGCCCATGCCTTCCGCGTCGTTCTGAACCTCGCCTTTCTCGCGGCCGAAAGCAACGTTCCAATAGGTGGAACCCGGCACGATCATCTCGCTGATGAGAAAGAAATAGTTCAGCTGGGCAAAAGTGAAGTTATGGCCCGCACGCCGGGCAACAACAATCGCCGCGCCGACTTTCCGGCGCAACAGATCGGGATGTCGTCGGGCGACGTAGCCCACGCGATCCAACAGCGACATGATTTGCGGCGTGGCCGAGCCGAAGTAGACCGGCGAACCGATCAAAATGCCGTCGGCCTCGGCGAATTTTTCGAGAATGCCATCGAATGCCGGATCCTTTTGAACGCAACGCATCGTGTCCGCCTTGAAGCAACCGCCACATGCGTTGCAGGGCAGGATCGGCCGGTCGGCCAACGAAAGGAACTCGACATCCAGCCCCTCTTCGGCCAAAACATCGAGCGCGGCATGGATCAGGATTTCGGTATTTCCTCCGTGTCGCGGGCTGCCGGAGATGCCTAGCACTTTCATGATTGGATTCCTACGGCTCGATCTTCGTGCCGAGCACATCTAAAAACTTGCGTATCCATTCGGGATGGCCGGGCCAGGCCGCGGCAGTGACCAGATTGCCATCGACCACGGCATTGCTGAACGAGGCGTTCACGTCGATCCATTGGCCGCCGCCAAGGATCAATTCGGGCTTTACGGCGGGATAGGCCGTGCAGCATTTGCCTTTCAACACTCCCGCGGCAACGAGAATTTGCTGTCCGTGACAAACCGAGGCAATCGGTTTGTGCGTCGAAGCAAAATGCCGCACGATCTGCAATACGCGATCATTGAGCCGCAGATACTCGGGCGAACGTCCGCCGGGAATTACCAAGGCGTCGTAATCGGCGGGATCAACGGCATCGAAATCGGCGGTCAGCGCGAAGTTATGGCCGGGCTTTTCGCTATACGTTTGATCGCCCACAAAATCGTGGACGGCGGTGCGAACCGTTTGGCCCGCATGTTTATCAGGGCACACGGCATCCACGTGATGCCCTACCATCAGCAACATCTGAAACGGAACCATGGCCTCGTAATCTTCAACGTAATCGCCGACCAGCATCAGGATTCGTTTACTTGCCATGTTCCTACCTTATTTCTCGGTGATCTTAGCCGCTTCGTATTGTTCCGGCTTGGCGCGTTCGCGGCGATTGCTCGATCGGCAGACGAAGAGCATTCCCAGGCCGACGCCCAGCAGCACAATGGCATAAGGCAGGACGTAAGATCCGCCGCCGTTGTCTTCTTTTTTCGCGATTCCCGCTTGGGCCAATGCCGTCCCATGGACAGCCAGCCAGCCGACCATTGCCAACGCGGCAATTCTCGCCTTAACCAAAACAGTTTTCCAGTCACGCATCATTGGGCTCCCAAAAAATAGGCACCCTTTTATTATAGGCACATGGTCAGGCATTGCAACTAGCCTGTTTTCCCCCTACCAGGAGAACTGCAAAGTCCTTGGTTACGGCAGTACCGTCATCCTGGCGGAATAGCCGTCATCCTGAGCGAAGCGAAGGATCTCGGTAGCGCACTGGAACTTGTATAGGCTCACGGAGATTCTTCGCTTCGCTCAGAATGACTGCTTTTGGCGACTTTGCAGTTCTCCTGTATTCCCACCGGGAGGACTACAAATTCGCAATTTTGGGCATTCTCGCAACAGAAATTATTTAGGCTCCCGCGGCCAAAAAGACCGTGCATTGAAAGTCGATCACCATTTCCCAAGATCCATCGTCGCGATGCTGCTCGAAGTCGTTTACCCGCTGCATAAGCTGGACGACGTCGCTATCGGCTAGATTGAATGTCGAGCGGTCGAACGTTTTTTTGATCTGGTGGATAATTGCCGCCGCAGGGTCGTGTTCCGCATGAAGCACGCGGATCCGCAATACCACGAGATCAATCGCCGATCCGTCGGTTGCATAAGAATCGGGCTTGTCGCTTTCCTTGGTAATGACGGCCAATGGCAGCGAGGCATGAAGGCTTGCGCCGGTGAAAACTCGTTCCACCGGCAAGAAGGCGTTCAAGGCGGTTGCCTCGGCCCAGCGCTCGTGGATAACTTGCATCAAATTCATCGCATGACCCTTACTTCGATGGTTTGCAATTCGCCAATCCGCTCTGCACCGCTCGTTTTAATCACAGTGTAGACGGTTCCGTCGGGCCCTCGAATGCAACAGGTATGGTCCAAATCCAAGGCTTCCTCGACAAAAATGCGATAGCGGACTTTGGAACCGTGCGATTCCGTCGTGGCGTCGCTTTGCACGTCCCAAGGTTGGATCCTGGCCCTGACGCCGGATTTCCACAGTCTCCACAACGGCACGGCCGCCCCATAGGGGCTTTTCGTATAACTTGCCTTCAAAACGCTGATGGTGTCGTCCAACCCAAACGCAATGGCGACATTGCGTGCTTCGCATCGCCAGCGACTGCCGAAGGTCAATCGTTTAACGTTCAGGATCGTCCACCGCCCGCCGTCGCCGTCTATGATCACATCGCCCAACCGAGGCTCGTCGGTCAGTTCGGCGATTGGCAAGTGCCAAACGACGTCGGCAGCCGTGTGATGACCGCCGCCGGGGACTTTTTTGTTGACGTCGCCTCCAGTGATGATCGAGGCCTCGCTGACGGACAAGATCCGCCGCAATGCATGAGGCACCGAAACGCCGGCGGCTGCCGATGCGTTTCCACGCCGCAGCAACGTAATCGGTTCCAGTCCATCGGCTACGGTCAGAAAATCGTCTGAAGGGTCAAACATGGGAGGTAAGCGTTTGAATGATGTTTATGGGAATCAGGAAAAATGTTCAATTTTCAAGTTCCAATGTTCAATACTCTTGAACCTTGGCCCTAAAATCTTGGACATTGAACCTTGAACCTTGAACATTCGGCATTGTCTTTTATGGCGTGTACCCTTGCGATCTTACTTCCAGCGGCCTCTCGGCGGCCAAGGCTTCGTTGCACCAATCCACCATCCGTTGAAGCTGGGCGAGATAATCGCCCCAGGCAACCAACTGCCCGTCAACTTGATACGTGGGCTTGGGTTGTGCAGTAATTTCCACGATGCGGGCCAATGTCTGGCTCTTGATGCTTTCAATGGTTGCGGCGTCGCTCATAATACATTCATCCTGAATCGAACGAGGATGCGTTCACCTACTACGGGCGTCATGGCATATTCCACCAGATAGTTGCGCCCGGCAATGGTGAAAGCGTTATGGAGGGAAACGGGAATCGTATGGCGGAAGTTATATTCGCTGGCTTGTGTATCGCTTTGCAGCGTATCGAACAGCACATCGGCCGGCGCAAGCGATACGTTCGTGTGCCCAGCCACGACCGTCCGCTTGTCGGGATCATTTTGGTCAAGCAAATAAATACTGTAGAGGATGCTCGACACATCGGCCTGATGAATGTCCGCGCCATTCAAGGCAACGTAGGCGCAAAGCCGCGCGGAATGGTTTTTGAAAACCGGCACATAAATATCTTCATCCCCGACAAGCTTGTTGACCGCTGAAACGACGGGCCCCAGCACGGTGGTTGCATCCGCCAAGCTCATGCCGGACCTCGGCGCGTTGACAAGCGTTGATGCAGGAAATGCACCGGTATAATTGCTTGCGTTGGCGTCCGCCCCATATCCGGCGGGCGGAATCGCCGGCAGGGTATTTACCTGAACGCCTGCTCCGACGTCCGCCGTCTGGTTGACGCTCGCCGCCGTCAATGTCGGCGTTGCCACGTCGAACATCTTTCGGAACGCCGCCGCCAGGTATCCCGTTCCCGTCTCGGTAAAAGTGTTGCCGAGAATTTCTCGGAGATTGGCCCCTACAGCCAGATTGGCGTCCAACACCGGCAGATGTCCGGAGGTTCCCATCGTCGTACTTCCCAACTCATCCAGATAGCCGGCCCTTGCGGACGTGAAGCCTTGTGCCGTCAATGCCGCTTGTATGTCGGATTGTGTCATAAGAGAACCCAGAAAAAGTTCGTCGAGCGTCATGTTTCTTTCCCGCTCCATTTACTGCTAGATAAAATCACCAGGAGGCCAATGCCGCGCGTTGCCATGTGTTGGTTGCAACACAGATATAGATGTAGCCGTTGACGATGCGGATTTCACCCAAGACGCCTGTGTCGCTTGATGAGGATGGGGCGGTGTTGAGTGCCGAAAGTTTGAATTGCGTAGCCGTGACCGAGCCGGAGACCGTGCATCCGCTTGCGCTGAATCTGGCAACTTCGGAACCGGCGGCACTTATTCGCACCGCGCTGGATGCATAATAGATTCCGTAGTTAGCGGCGCTGCTAAAGGAAAAGGCCGGCGTCGAAGCCGATCCCCAACCCAGTTGAGCATATCCGCCCGAGGTGATT
>JAEAMG010002851.1_pt1 | contig 10170 bp, 9 predicted proteins | sample 8958741 | NCBI WGS metagenome assembly JAEAMG01 (sample SAMN16933256, study PRJNA681125) | bioreactor sludge metagenome | isolation source: anaerobic bioreactor treating anionic surfactant - SDBS | place: India: Bengaluru | collected 2019-02-28
TATTGTACGCCCGGTTTCGGTCGGGCACAAGGGGAGCAACCGGTTCCGCCCGGTCCGCCATCAACGATCAACCATCAACTATCAACTCTTGGTGTTCAGTTCCAGGATCTCGATGACATCGGGAGCGATGCGGGACCAGGCCAGCGTCTCGGCGACGAACTGTCTCCCGGCCGCCGTGCGGGCCGCGGCCTCGCCGTCCACCGCGGCGGCCAGCGCCCGCTCCCAGCCCGGTTCGTCGTCGGCCAGGGCGATGTAGTCCCCGAACTCGGCGGCGTCGGCCGACGGATTGGCCACCACCGGTAGCCCGGCAGCCAGGTACTCGCGAATCTTCATGACGGCGCGGCAGCGGTTGGCGCCGCCCGGGCGCAGGTAGTGGAAGCCCGCCCGGCAGGACCGCAGGATGGCGGGAACGGCGGCGTGATCGACGTAGCCGGCGAAGCGGATGCGGTCACCCAGCCCAGCGGCCTGCTCCCGAAACTCTGCCAGGCGCACGCCGTGGCCCAGCACCAGCAGGCCCCAGTCGGCGTGGCGTGCCAGGATCCGCTTCAGGGCGGGGAGCACGTCCCCGAAGTCGGAGGTGATTCCCAGCGAGGCCATGTATACGATCGCGCGGTGGCGGCCGGTGAACGCGGCGATCTCCGGTGGCAGCGGCGCCGCGGGGGAGGCGAAGACGTCCAGGTCCACGCCCTGGGGGATGCGGCGAAGCCGCTCCGGCTTCACGCCGGCCTCCGTTTCGAGGTATTCGCGCAGCGGCGCCACGTGATAGGAGACGGCGTCGAAGCGGCGCGGCCAGCGCCGGAACCAGCTCCGGACCAGTCGCCGCTGCAGCCCGGGCGGGTAGTATTCGAAGTCTAGGTCGTCCACGTCCAGGACGATCCGGGCGCCGCCCCGGGCCGCGGCCAGCGCCGGCAGCACCGAGTTCGGCATGGGCTTGAGCGCGTACACCGCCCGCCACGGCCGGCTCCGGGCGATCCGCCGCCCCTGCCGCGTCGCCTGCAGCACCGCCGCCGCCAGTCCCCGGCTCTCCGGGATGCCCACGTAGGCGATTCCGGGATGCGCCCGGGCCGGCAACCCCGCCGGCAGCCGCTCCACGAAGGTCACCGGGCCTCGGCCACGACGCGGGCCATGTTCCAGAACCGCACCCCCGACCCGCTGTCACTGGTCAGGGCGGATACAAAGAGAATGCTTCGGTCAATGGCGAGCCTGTTCACGTCGAACCCAGGTTGTTGCCGGGACATGGCCGCCACAGGTCTCGAATCGCACTCAGGCGCAGGTTAACAATTTGCATGGCGATTCGGGCAGACGACCATCCGCGTTTCACGAACAACGCGTACCCGATCTGCCGCAGCGCATCCCAAACAATCTTAGCCACGAACGGAATAACGTATGCCCGGCCGTTTTTTTGATAGGCGCGTCCTCCCCAGTAAAACCAGCGATGGACCAGTGCGAGTAACGATTCGCGGTCATCGTGTCGGTGGTGGTACACTTTCAGTTCGGGATTGTAGACCAGCCGGCTGCCGGCAGCCTTCAAACGAAACGATAGGTCGAAATCTTCGCCGTTGGTGCGGAATTCGGGATCGAACCCCCCGATTCGGCTCAGCGCATCCCGGCGGTAAGCGCTGCAGAGGCCGAACAGTACGGGCGCCGGGTCGAGTCGTCGCGAACCCAGGCTTTGGCTGAAGAAACGCTTCCGAAACTCATCGTACTCGTTCTGAATGTTCACCTCAATCCCCTGGCCACCCACTGCCACGATGTCTGATTCCGCCAATTCTGCCCGCAGCAGTTCCACCAATTGGCCATCAGCGCGGGCGTCCACGTCCAGGAAAAGGATGACCTCCCCATGGGCCAGCTGTAAGGCAAGGTTGCGCGTGGCAGCCAGACCCAGATTCTTTCCATTGGAATGGCAGCGGATGGGGAAGCGTCGGGCGATTTCCCCGCTGCCGTCGGTGGAGCCATCGTCGATGAACAGGATCTCGTCGGGGGGGATGGTCTGACTCAAGGCACTCTCCAGTGTGCCCTCCAGATAGGGAGCGCCGTTGTAGCAGGGAATCACGATGGAAACGGTGGGATGATCGCTGCTAGAGGAGCTGCCGGAGATGTTCTTCATTGTCTTGGATCCATCTCGCGATTTTGCGGAACGTATCCTGCGGGGAGCGCGACGGGGTCCATCCCGAAAGCGCTCGGATTTTTGCGATGTCGGTCACGTAGTAAGGGATGTCGCCCGGGCGGATCTCGGCGACGGCGCGGATGTCGACGGTATTGCCCGTGGTGCTTCTCGCGAGTTCGGTGAGCTCGAGCAGCGAGACGGAACGCTCCGGACCGCCACCGACGTTGAACGTCAGACCATTGAAGCGGGCAAACGACTCGAGCTGGAGGCACAGGAGATCACAGTAATCGTCGATATCCAGGAAATCGCGGACTTGCTTGCCCAGGCCGCCGTACCCGATGTAATCCAGCGGGCGGCGGAAATGGTGGCGGATCAGCCACAGCGCGATCAGACCCTGGTCGGCCTTGGCCATCTGCCACGGTCCGGTGAGGATGCCGCAGCGGTTGATCACGTACGGGAGGTTGAACGCCGCGTGGTATTCGGCGGCGAGGAGCTCCACGCTGAACTTGCTGGCGCCATAAAGGGACCGGTGGCCGTCGAGGGGAAACTCTTCGGTGATGCCGCGGCTGCTGATCCCGGTCAGCAACTGGCGGGTGGCGGGAACAAAGCGGGTGGCTTCCTCCTCCAAGCCGATCCGGAGGAGTTTGTCGATGGGGTAGATCCGGCTGGACGAGATGAAGAAGAACGCCGCTCCGAGGCGCCGGCACAACTCCAGGCAGTTCACCGCCCCGTTCAGGTTGGTTTGAATGGTGTAGCGAGGCGTCTGATAGCCGGCCAGGACCGACGGTTCGGCCGAGCACTCCAGCAGGAGGTCGATTCCGGAGATTTCCAGGTCCTCGTTGCAACGGATGTCCCCGTGGACGAACGGGATCCCGGCGCGACTCAGGCGGGCCAGGTTGAACTCGCTGCCGCGCCGTTTGAGATTGTCCAGGCAGGTGATGCGGAGACCGTCGTAACGTTGCTTCAGGTGGATGGCCAGATTGGAGCCGACGAAGCCCGCCCCACCCGTAATCAGGACATGCTGAAAAGGAAGGCTCATGCAAAATGGCCGTGGTCGCAGATTTCCCGGATGGTTCGGTCGATATCGTAGGTGAAATTCCAGCCGGGGTAATGACTCCTGAACTTGTCCACGTTTGAGATGTACCAGATGTGATCGCCGATCCGGTTCTTGTCGATGTATTCCACGTTTGCCTTCTTGCCCACCACCGCTTCGATTTTCGCGATGGCCTCGGTCATGGACACATTGGCGAACCGCGCCCCGCCGATGTTGTAAACTTCGCCGCAGCGGGGATGCTGGTGGAAGTGCCAGAAGGCGTCCACCAGGTCTAGGGAGTGGATGTTGTCGCGGACCTGCTTAGCCTTGTAACCGAAAATGGAATACTTTTTGCCGGTGGCGATGCACTTGGTCAGATAGGCGAGGAAGCCGTGCAGTTCGGCGCCGCTGTGGTACGGGCCGGTGAGGCAGCCGCCGCGGAAAATCGCGGTTTTCATTCCGAAATAGCGGCCGTATTCCTGAGCCAGCACGTCGGCGGCCAGCTTGCTCGCCCCGAACAGGCTGTGGGTGCTCTGGTCCACGGACAGGCTCTCGTCGATCCCGTTGTGGAAGGGATGGCCGGGCAGCAGCTCCCAGCGCGTCTCCTGTTCCACTAGGGGCAGGGCATTGGGCGCGTCGCCGTACACTTTGTTGGTGGAGGTGTAAATGAAGGTGGCCTCGGGCCGGAACTGGCGGGCGGCCTCCAGGAGGACGAGGGTGCCATGGGCGTTGATGGTGAAGTCGGTGAGCGGCTCACGGGCCGCCCAGTCATGCGAGGGTTGGGCGGCTGTGTGGATGACCAGTTCGAAATCCGCATCCCGAAACAGCGCGTTGATCCCATCCGCATCTCGGATGTCCAGCGCAAAGTGCCGGTAAGTGCGGATCGACTTGCAAAGCTCTTCGATGCGCCAGGCGGTGCTCGCCTCACTGCCGAAGAAATACCGTCGCATGTCGTTGTCGATCCCGAAGACGTCGTAGCCCTTGGCGGCGAAGTACTCCACCGCTTGTGACCCGATCAGCCCACCGGAACCAGTCACCAGCACAGCACCCATCGCGAATTCTCCTGATATGGTACAGGTTGCTATTCCCCGTCATTCTAAGAGGTAATTACTGTGCGATCAAGATATTTGAACAATCGACGGCGTCTATCCAGAGGCGGGTGGATCCGGTCGCCCGATGGGGAACCATCTGCCCAACGGTGCCGGCAGTTGGGAGAATAGAATTCGCTTCTCGTCATTCGACCAACAGAAACGCCACAGGATGAGCATATAGAGGAGGAGGTACAGGACTCCCTGGGCCACCGTGAGAGGCAATGAACGCCATGAAGGCAGCAACACGACAGCGGGAATCCCGCTCGCCAGCAGAATCTTCAGGATCCTTCCCAAGTAGGCGAGGCGTGATTCAAGTCCGATGAGCCGGGTCACCAGCCAGATGTTGACGGCGGAGCCCATCGCCTGCAACGCCACCGTGACAGCCAAGGCACCCGGGATGCCATGGACGGGGATGATGATCAGGTTCAGACCGACGTTCGCCACGGCGATGGAAGCTGCCAGCGTGGCATCCAGACGCGGCCGGCCCACTCCGCGAGACGTGAACGAGGAAGCCGAAGCCAGTGTGCTGATCAGCCACGCCACGCTCAACACCCGCAACGGCCAGACAGCCGGCTGAAAGTCGCTCGCCAGCCAGTAGAAGAAGATTCGATCCGCCAACATAAAAAGCGCGACCGCGATGGGCGAGGTCATGCTGAGTATCAGAACAGTAGCGGATGAATACAATTCCCGCACGCTGCCGAGGTTTTCTTCGCTGAACAATTCAGAGACCAGCGGGAACATAGCCATGTAAGCCATGCTCGAGATCACCCAGATTTGAGAGGCCAACTGGTTGGCTACGATGTAGTAGGTGACGACTCCCATGGGGAGGAACATGCCCAGCATGGGGATGTTGCAATAATAGATCACCAGGTAGCTGAAGCCCCCGATGGTCGATGGCACGCCGAAATGAAACAAAGACCTGGTCTCGTTCCGGTCATACCACCGCCAGGAAAGTTGAAAAGCGGGAAAAACGTGCTTGAGAATGAAATAATTGGCCGCGTACCCAAGAACGTTCATGCTGGCATAGGCGAGAATCATTTCCCTCAGGCCCAGCCCGCAGAGCAAGGCCACGACCATGGCCGCCGTGGCCAATGTCACTTGCAGGATCAACAGGCGGTTCAGCAAGTCCAGGCGCTGCAAGCCGCGCAACGCAGAGGACAGGGCGGTCAGTGGTAGGTTGATGGCAAACGTCGCGGCGAACACGAAGAACACAAATCGGCTGCTGGCCGCCAAGTCGGCGGGGATGCGAAAGGTGCTCAACAGGAAATAGGCCGTGAATATCGCAAAACCCGTTGCACAGACCGCTCCCAGCGCGATGAAAGTGAAAAACGCGCTGTTGATGATGCGGTTGCGTCGCTGACTTTCTTTGCAGGCAGCGATGCTTTTCGTGACCGCATCACCCATTCCCAGAAAAAGATATTCCAGGTAGTTGTAAATGAGCAATGCCAGCACAAATACGCCGTATGCATCATTGGAAAGCCAGAACAGCAAAAATGGCGTGACAATCAGCGACAGAATAACCCGCCACCCGAAGGTGAGCGTGTTGTACACGGTATTTCGAACCGCGTTGGACGCCCGATCGCTCACCGCCACCTCGAAACCCTATCATTTTCATCGGCTGCTGCCGGTGTATCCAACATCTGGAATAGTCGAACCAGCCCACCGACCTGCTCGGATAAGCCGAACTCAGCCATCGCTTTTTGTCGGGCACGGGAGGAATACGCTGACCAAGAGTCAAGACTTCCGAACATGTGAGCCAACTGCTCGGCACCATCCCGGGTCTGGTCAAAGATGATGCCGTCCTGACCGTGGGTGACCACGTGATCTGCCTCCGTGCCCCGCCCACAAACCGGGACCACTCCACAAGCCATGTATTCGAACAGTTTAGTTGGACTCTTCGCTTTTACCCAGGGAGTGATGGTGGGAAAAAAGAAAAGTCCCGCGTGCGCCTGGTTCAACCACCCGGGCACTTCCCGGGGGGAGACGTTGGGGGTCAACGTGATGTGCTTGCGTGCAGGGTGCTCCTGAATCATAGAGCCGACCTGAGGAAGCCGGCTACCATACGCCAGCACGTGCAGGCGTGTTCTCGGATCGATCCGGTTTAATACACCGAAGAAATCCAGGACACCCCGGATTGCGGCTGACGTGATGTCGTCGAACACACCCCCGGTCCATATCACCGTGGGCGTTTCCAGGCGGGAAATCCGTTGCGACTCGTTCGGAGGCGGCGTGAAGACGGACGTGTCAACTCCGGTATACACCAGATAAACATTTGAATTGTAATTCTTCAGCCAGTCGCAGAGATGATGACTGCCTGCAACGCAGGCTCGGGCGTATCTGAGAAAGTGACGAATCAGCCGGTTTTGCCAGCAGTTGGGGCGCTCGAGTTGATATTCCAAATCATCAAAATCCACTACCAGGGGCAAATGCCTCATCGCTGCGGCAAGTTTGGGGGCCAGGCAGTGATAGTTCACCTTCTGCACATACAAGATCGGCCGGTCAGGGCTCTTCATCAAGCGGGCAAATGCGCGAAAGTTCAATTCGATCTGCTCCCATCGGCTCATCAAGGGCAGTTCAACGCCATGCCGGCTGGCATGAAGGTCATCCCGGTAAGACAGGATCGTGGTGGAAAATCCCCGCTGCGCCAGTTGATGGGCGAAGCCATAGCAGCGCACACGGGCGGTGGGCAGGTCGAAACCATCCTGGGCGACGAAAAAAATGGGACGTTGGGGCTTAAACATGCTTGGGAGCGAACGCCATTTTCCAGAGGTAGTGGACGCTCCGCACAGGATGCCGCACCGCCTCGGAAAAGAAAAAGAAGAAGCGGCGGAAGAAATTCTTGCGCAGGCTGTGCATCTGCCAGCGCAGATAGGCTACTCGGAGGGCCTCGGCGAGGTCGGCCCGGCTGAGGTCGGCGGTTTCGAACACCGCTTCCGATCCTCCGTCGTAGCGCCGCCAATCCCGGGTGAGGATGCGCCCCTCCTGGTCCAGCATTTGGAAGTATTCGCTGCCCGGATAGGGCGTGACAATGGAAAACTGCACCGAGTCAGGATCCCACCGGATAGCGTCGGCGATGGTCCGGTTCATGCTCTCGCGCGTTTCGCCGGGCAGGCCGAAGCAAAACGTCAGGTGCACCTTGATTCCCAACGACCGGGTCAGGCGGACAACCTGTTCTGCTTTTTTCAAGTCGAGTTTCTTCCTTGAGCGGTCCACGATCGCCTGGTCAGTGGATTCGATGCCGTATTTCACCGCCGCGAGACCGGCCGCCTTCATGCGCCGGAGCATGGTTTCAGTCATCGTATCCGCCCGGGCCATCGCCGCCCAGGGGACGCGGATGCCGCGCCGGTCGAATTCGTCGCAAATCTCCAGGATTCGCCTCTCTCCGATGTTGAAGGTGTCGTCGTCGAAATAGATGGAGCGGTACTTGTTTGTTTTGAGGCAGGATTCGATCTCGTCCAGGATGCTGGCGGCCGACCGCACCCGGTAGCGGTGGCTGCCGTACATGACCTGCGGCCACGAGCAGAAGATGCACTGAAACGGGCAGCCGCGGCTCGAGATGATCTGCAGACTCGGGCTGGGGAGTTCGCAGAATAGATCCTGGTAGCGGCTCATGTTGAGCAGGTGGCGGGCCGGGAAGGGGAGATCGTCCAGATTGTCCATGAGAGGGCGCTCCGGCGTCTGCACGACGGATTCCCCTTGCCGGAAGATGAGGCCGGCCACGGAATCCGGCGTTCGTCCCTCACCCAACGCCTCGACCAACTCGAGAGCAATCTGTTCGTACTCTCCAAGGAGGATGGCGTAGAGCCCGGGATGCGCCGCCAGGAACTCGGCCGAGTACATCTCCGAGTGCGGACCGGCGAGGACGATTTTCAATCCCGGCTCCCGCGCGTTGACCGTGCGGCACAACTCCAGGTCCGATTCGATGGACGGCGTGGATGTCTCGATGAGAAGCAGATCCGGCCGAAAAGACGAGAGTGCGTTCAGGAAATCTTGTACGGAGTCCCTTTCCGCGATGCTGTCGCGCAGTCCGACCGCAACTCCCGCCTCTTCGAGGACGGCAGCGGTGTAGGCGAGGAAGAAGGGAAACGGAAAATAGCTGGAGATCGAATCTTCGAAATGGGGCCAGCGGGAACCGGCGCGGACACCGTACCCTTCTTGCTTGTCCTTCTCCACCCAGGGTGGATTGGCGAGGAAAACTCTCATGAAAAACCCCGTACTCGAAACGGAAAATGTGCGCCCTGTCCGCCGCATGTTCGGGGATTATTTTACAGGAATCGGCCGGATTCTGTCAGGTTAAAGTCCGGCTCCGTCGAAACCGCCCGTTCCGCCGGCTGCTCAGGCGGTGAAGCGCTCGCGCAGCTCGGCGGCGGCGGCGGCGGGGTCGGGGGCGGCGCAGATGGCGCTGACCACCGACACGCCGGCCAGTCCGATCCCGCTCAGCTCGCGCACGTTGCCGGCGTGGATGCCGCCGATGGCCACCACCGGGATGCGCACGGCGGCGGCGACGGCCCGCAGGCCCGCCGGCCCGAGCAACGGGTCGGTGTCCAGCTTCGTGCCGGTGGGGAAGGCGGGCCCGGCGCCGAGGTAGTCGGCGCCGCCCCGCTCGGCCGCCACGGCTTCCGCCGGCGTGTTCACCGAGATGCCGATGACGGCGCCCGGACCGAGGATCCGGCGGGCGGCCTCGAGCGGCAGGTCCTTCTGGCCGAGGTGCACACCGGCGCAGGGGACAACGGCGGCCACATCCACCCGGTCGTTGATGATGAGGGGGACGCCGGTACCCGCCAGCGCCTCGCCCACCGCCAGGGCCAGGCGGTAAAATTCGCCGCCTTCGATCTCCTTTTCGCGGAGCTGCACGCACGTCACCCCGCCGGACACCGCCCGGCGGACCAGCTCCGGCAGCGGCAGATCGGGACGCATCCGGCGGTCCGTGACCAGGTAAAGCACGAGACGGGCGGGATCACAGCGCATGGATCCGCGCCTCCTGCGCCGCCTCGACGGGCGTGATGCGGTACAGCTCGTCGAGCAACGCCGTCTGGAACGAGGCCGGGCCGGCCGGCGCGGCGGCCGCGGCGCGCTCGGCACACAGGCCGAACACAGCCAGCGCGGCGGTGGTGGCCTCGACATGGTCTCCGCGCCCCGCCGCGGCGAAAGCGCCCACGAGCGCCGACACCGAGCAGCCCGTGCCCGTGACGCGGCCAAGCAACGGATGGCCATTCCCAACGGCCAGCAGGCGCCGCCCGTCGGTCACGTAGTCGGTGGCGCCGGTAACCGCCGCCACCAGGCCGTGGCGCGTGGCCAGGAGGCCTGCGGCGTCGCGGGCGACTTCCGCGCCGTGGGCGGCGTCGACGCCGCGGGTGGCCTGGACGCCGCCGGCCACGGCCAGGATCTCCGAAGCGTTGCCGCGCAAAATGGTCACCGGCACTTCCGCCAGAATGCGCCGAGCGGTGTCGGTCCGGTACGCGGTGGCCCCGGCGCCCACCGGGTCGAGCACCACGGGGATGCCCTTCCGGGCGGCCGCCAGGCCCGCCAGCACCATGGCCTCCACCCAGTCGGGCGCCAGCGTGCCGATGTTGAGCACCAGGGCGTCGGCCAGGGCAGCCATGTCGGCGGCCTCCTCCCGGGCGTGGGCCATGACCGGTGCGGCGCCCACGCAGAGCAGAGCGTTTGCGGTGATGTTCATGACCACGAAATTGGTGATGTTATGAACCATGGGCCGGCGGGCGCGGACCTGCTCCAGCAGCTCGCCGACGGTTTGATTTAGCATGGTTGATTCCTCGTGTGATGATCCGTGGCGCCGGCCGGCATCCCGACTGGATGAGCCCCCGGCGGCTCCCCATTATATCTCAACCGCAGCACGGCACGGTTGCTCCGTTGATTCTGGATCGTGCTCGTAATCGTCATCGTAATCGTCATTGTAATCGTCATCGTAATCGTAATCG
>JAEAMG010002859.1_pt1 | contig 10165 bp, 9 predicted proteins | sample 8958741 | NCBI WGS metagenome assembly JAEAMG01 (sample SAMN16933256, study PRJNA681125) | bioreactor sludge metagenome | isolation source: anaerobic bioreactor treating anionic surfactant - SDBS | place: India: Bengaluru | collected 2019-02-28
GACCAGGGTGATGTCGAACAGGTTGAACATGATGAACGAGAACGTGTCGCGTATGAAGGAATACATCGTGCGTGCCCTCTCCTTTATCGAGTGCATTATAGGGAAGGAGCAGTCGACACGCAAACTCCTGATTGACTTTCGTGTTGGCTTGCCTATACTCCGTGCGGTAGACAACATTCTGTTGAGAAGGCTTTTTCTTACCGCAGAGATCGCGGAGAACGCAGAGTCCATATAAAGATCTCTGCGTTCTCTGCGCTCTTTGCGGTGAAATTCCGGTTTCCGTCAATCACGAGTTCTCGGAGCAGAATGCGCGTGCGGCGATGGCGATACCTATTTCTTAACACCCGGTTGCAGTTGCCGGCCACCTTTGCCGCCCTGCGCTACCGTAACTATCGCCTGTGGTTCATCGGCCAGACGCTTTCGGTCATGGGCACCTGGGCGCAATCCGTGGCCCAGGGCTGGACCGTGTACGAGCTGACCGGCTCCGAGCTGGCTCTGGGGACCATCCAGTTCTTCTCCAGCCTGCCCACCCTCTTTCTGATGGTGCCTGCCGGTGCCCTGGCCGACCGCTTCCCCAAGCGTAAGGTGGTGACCATTGCCCAGGTGGCCATGATGCTGCAGGCCTTTATCCTGGCCCTCCTGGCGGCAACGCACGTCCTGCGCGTCTGGCATGTGGCCATCCTGGCCGCCTGCAACGGTGTGGCCAGCTCATTTGATGCGCCGGCGCGCCACGCGATGACCGTGGAGATGGTGGAGGACCGGCGCGATATGGCCAATGCCGTGGCGCTCAACTCGACCATCTTTAACACGGCCCGGGTGATCGGTCCGGCCGTCGGCGGCGTCATCCTGGCCCGTCTGGGTCCGGCGTGGTGTTTTAGCCTCAACGGGGTGAGTTTTCTGGCCGTGATCCTGGCTTTGCTCTCTATGCGCTTCCCGCCGGAAAAGCCCAGAGTGGTGAAAGAGTCGATCGTGGCGCAGATCAAGGTCGGAGTGGGCTACATCTGGCGTGATGCGCGGATTCGCACGATGATGTTCCTGGTCGGTGTTGGCCAGTTGTTCGGCTTTTTCTATTCGGTGCTCATGCCGGCCTACGCCGCGGATGTGCTGCGGGTGGGTGCAGCGGGCCTGGGCAGCCTGAACGCCGCGATCGGCATCGGGGCTCTGAGCGGCTCGTTGCTGGTGGCCTCTCTGGGCGGGTCCCGGCAGAAAGTGCGGCTGATGGTCATCGGGGCATTCCTCTTTCCAGTCGCCAACCTGTTGTTCTCCGCCTCACCGTCGCTGGCCCTGTCCATGCTGGGCCTGGCGTTGAGTGGCGTGGGGTTTGTGACCCAGAATGTCACGATCAACACCCTGATCCAGTCCGCAGTTCCCGATGAATTGCGCGGGCGGGTGATGTCCGTGTACATGTTACTATTCGTCGGCTCTTCGCCCTTTGCCTCGCTGATGGCCGGGGCTCTGGGGCAGGCGGCCGGCGTCCGCGCCGCCATCGCCACCGGCTCGGTGATCACCCTGGCCAGCACCCTCTACATCTTCCTCAAGACGCCGGACCTGCGCCGGGCGCGGGTGTGACCATGCGCGTCTATCTGACCTCCCTCGGCTGCAAGCTCAACCAGAGCGAAGTGGAGAGCTGGGCGCGCCTGCTGGCCGCGTATGGCGGCGAGGTGGTCACGGATCCCGCCGAGGCGGACCTGTGCGTGATCAACACCTGCACGGTGACGCACGTCGCCGCGCGCAAGTCGCGCCAGTTGCTGCGGCGCTGCCACCGGGCCAACCCGCAGGCGCAGGTCGTCGTTACCGGCTGTTACGCCGAGATGAGCCCGGACGAGGCCGCGAGCCTGCCTGGCGTGAGCCTGGTGCTGGGCACCGCGGACAAGGAGCACCTGGTGCAGACCATTGCCGAGCGCCTGGGCCTGCGGCGCGTTCAGGAGCCCGAAGCCGTGCGGCCCGTCCCCTCCCGCCACACGCGGGCCTGGGTCAAGATCCAGGACGGCTGCGACAACGCCTGTACCTACTGCATTGTGCACATCGCCCGCGGCCTGCAGCGCAGCCGCCCCGCGCCGGAAATCCTCGCCGAAATCCTGGCCCGCCAGGCCGAGGGGTACCGGGAGATGGTGCTGACCGGCGTGCACATCGGCGCGTACGGGCGCGAGCAGGGTACGACCCTGGCGGCGTTGGTCCGGACCATTCTTGCGGAAACCGAGTTTCGTCGCCTGCGGCTGACGTCCATCGAGCCATGGGACGTCACCGACGACCTGCTGGCGCTGTGGTCGAACCCGCGGCTGTGCCCCCATCTGCACCTGCCGCTGCAGAGCGGTTGTGATGCCACCTTACTACGTATGAACCGCCGCTACACGACCGCGCACTACAGCGACCTGCTCCGCCGCGCGCGGGAGGTGATCCCGGATCTGGCGGTCACCACCGACGTGATCGCCGGCTTCCCCGGCGAAGACGAGACCGAGTTCGCGACCAGCGCTGCGTTCGTCACTGCCATGGAGTTTGCGCGCGTCCACGTCTTTCCGTTTTCGGCACGGCCCGGCACACCGGCGGCAGAGATGCCCGCTCAGGTTGACCCCGGGACGAAGGAAAGGCGGGTTGCGCAGATGCTGGGTATCGGCCGGGAGAGCGCTACCGCGTTTCACCGCCGGTTTCTGGGCCGGACGATGGACGTGCTGTGGGAGAGCGGCGCGGCGGGGAGCTGGAGCGGTCTAACCGGCAACTATATACGCGTAGAGGCCGCCAGCCATCAGGACCTGCACAATCTCCTGCTTCCGGTGCGATTGTGCGGCCTGACGGCGGACGGCCTCCGTGGTCAGTTGCTTACTGCCGAGTGAACGTTCTTGTTGCGGGGCTACTTGCGCTTGCCCAGGGCAAAGCCGATGGCCAGCGCGCCGATCCCGGCCAAAAAGGCGGCCAGCGCCACCGTCCATGCACCCCCGGACAGGAGCTGGCTCGCCAGAGAAGCGGGTGTTGCGGTGGGCACGAGGGTCGGTCTGGCCTGTGTCGGGCAGGGGACGCAGGTGGGTATCACCTGCGGAACCGCGGTCGGCGGGCAGGTCGGCAGCGGCGTCTGCGTTGCCACCGGTGTGGCGGTCGGTACCGGCGTATCGGTCGGCAACGGTGTGTTGGTGGCCTCGGGTGTGGCGGTTGGCGTGCGGGTTGGCCGCGGCGTGGCGGTTGGCGGCGGCGCGACGACTACCAGGCTGGCGTCATCCACATAGACGTTGTTGTCCTGGCTGCAAAAGTCGGGATGGCTGTAAACGTAGACTGTCACCGTCGAGTTCTTGGCAACGGCCTCTACCTCGAAACGCTCCCAGTTGTCCCACGCGTTTCCCTCCTGCGACCAGGCAACCGCCGGGCTAAAGACATCTACTCCGCCCGTCGGGTCGATGCCGATCCGTAAACGCATCGGTGATGGGTCTCCCGAGGTTGCCCCGCCGCAGTTGCCCTTGTCTTCTCTGTCGCAGGACCAGGTCAAGATCCAGAGCTCAAACTTGAGTTTAGATCCCACCTGGATGTTGGACACCTGCTGAACAATGCCAGCCTCGAAACTGCCATAGCTGTGGAACCACTGCTGTGACAGGTCGCCATTGCGTACGCGGTTGCCGGGGACGTCCGCACGCGTGGCACCTTTGTATTCGGGAGCCAGGTGGTAACACTGATCGCGCTCAGAGCCGTTTTTGGGAACCCACCAGGCTGTCCAGGGAGCGGCCAGAAAACAGTTCTCCTTGCCCGGTATGGACTGCACGTGAGGCAGCTCAAAGCCGGGGTTCTGGAGCAGGTTCGGTCCCTGCGCCAGCGCGGGCGCGGGGTGGATCAGGAACGAAGGAAAGGCCAGGCAGCAGACAACGGCTACCATCCAGAGCGAGGTTCGGATCTTGCGTGAATTGGGCATAGGCCATCTCTTTTGCGAAGAGTAGGATGCGAATTCTATTGTGATGGCCGCGGCTTGTCAAATTGCACTCCGGGGCCACTGGACTAAGCCCCGCACTTCATGTATAGTGCATACATCTGTTGTGCATCGGGGACAACCTTGCGCGTTCTGATGATCTCGAAAGCCTGTGTCGTGGGCGCATACCAGCGCAAGCTCGAAGAGCTGGCTCGCCTTCCGGGCATGGAGCTGGCCGTGGCGGTCCCGCCCTACTGGCGGGATGGCCGGCGCATCCTGCCCCTGGAAAGAGCGTACACTTCGGGCTATGAGCTGCATGTCCTGCCCATGGTCTTCAACGGCAACTTTCACCTCCATTTCTACCGCGGGCTGGACGCGCTGGTTCGCCGTCTCCGGCCGGAAATCGTGCACATTGATGAGGAGCCGTACAACCTGGCCACGTTCCAGGCCATGCGTAGCGCGCGGCGGCACGGGGTGCAGGTGCAGGCGATGTTCTTCACCTGGCAGAACCTGCTGCGGCGCTACCCGCCGCCCTTTAGCTGGTTCGAGCGCTACAACCTGGCCCACGCCGCCTCTGCCATTGCCGGCAACCGGGAGGCGCAGGATGTCCTGCGCGCCAAGGGCTACCGTGGCGCAATCCATGTCCTGCCCCAGTTTGGCGTGGACCCCGCTCTTTATCGCCCGGAGAGAGGATCCCCCGGCGGTGCGGGTACGGTCATCGGCTTTATCGGCCGCCTGGTTGAGGAAAAGGGCGTGCAGGTGCTGCTCCAGGCCGTGTCCGGTCTGGATGGCGCGTGGACCCTCAAGCTGGTGGGCGCCGGCCCGTATGAAGCGGATCTGCGCGCCTGGTGCGCCCGGCTGGGAATCGACAAGCGCGTGGTCTGGGCGGGTCCCGTGCCCTCCGCGGAGATACCGCGCGTTCTGAATGAGCTGGATGTGCTGGTCCTGCCCTCCCTCACGCGGAGCAACTGGAAGGAGCAGTTCGGACGGATTCTGATCGAGGCGATGGCCTGCGAAGTGCCGGTGGTGGGCTCGTCCTCGGGCGAGATCCCCCATCTCATCGCCGATGCGGGACTGGTCTTTCCCGAAGGCGATGCGGATGCCCTGCGCGCGGCCCTGGAGCGGCTGATGCGTGAGCCGGACCTGCGCCCGGCGCTGGGCCGGAAGGGGCGGGCCCGGGTTCTGGCCCATTTCACCCAGCAGCAGGTCGCGGCCGAGACGTATGCGATCTACCGCGGCCTGTGCCCCTGAGTCGCGCACCATCGACCCCACGCGTCACATTGACGCAAAGCACCTTTGCGGAGATAATGTGCCCCAATCCCGCCGGAACGGCAGCGGGAGGAGCATCGGGAGAAGAGGAAAGCACCATGATCGAGAGTCGCAACAGGCGAGAAGGCGCGCGCGGCTGGAGCCGCCGGGAGTTCTTGCGCACGGCCGCCGGGCTGGCGATTGCTGTTCTCCTGCCGGGCTGTAACCGCGACGGGCCATCCACTCCGTCCGTGCCCATCACGACCGGCCCGGTCAATACCGAGCGCTACCGCAAAGATCCGCCCTGGCGAGTGGGCCGCGTCGGTCGCGGTGACCTGTCGTCCTGGCAGATCATGGTCAGCGCCCACATCCAGTACGGCGTAACGGAAAAGTACCGCCAGTCCTTTAGCGATTACCGTTTCACCGTGTCCAACTGGGATCCGGACAAGCAGCAGTTGGACATCCGGCGGCTCCTGGATGGCGGTATTGACGTGCTCCTCATCGACCCGCTGGATGACAGCGCCGTCGCGGACGGGGTCGACCAGGCCATGGATGCCGGCGTGCCGGTGATCCTGGTCTCCAGCGGGGTGCAAAATGCCCCGTACGTGAGCCGGGTCACCACGGACGAGGAGGAGCGGGGCACGCTCTGCGCGGACTGGATTTGCCAGCGGGTTAGTAACGGGCGTGTGATGGTGTTGCAGAGCACGCCAACGCCCGGCGACAACAGCCTGTGGCTGCAGGGAGTACGCGGCCGGCTGGACGCCTGCCCGCAGTTGGAGGTGCAGGTCGTGAGCTCTTTCTGGCAGCCCTCCGATGCCAGACAGGCCGTGGCTGCGGCGCTCGGCGGGTCACCATCCATCCAGGGGCTGATTGCCAACGGCGGGACTGTGGCCAGCGGGGCACTGGAGGCCCTGGACGAGAGCGGTATCGCCATCCCGCCCATCGCCGGTGTGGATGACTGCAATGGCTGGTTGCGCGCCGCCGCAGCGCGCGATGTCCACTATCTCGGATTCGGCGGAAGCACCCGCCTGGGCCTGCGCTGTGTCGAGCTGGCCATGGACGTGCTGAGCGGCTGGCCCGTGCCGGCCTATCAGGAATTCCCCTACGAGGTCCTGGACGAGACCGCCGCCGGCCGCTATTACCGCTCCGACTTGAGCGATCACTTCTGGGCCATCCACGACCTGCCCGAGCCCTGGGTTGAAAGGATGTTCAAAACCTGATGTTTGTGCCCTTCGCTTTCCTTTTCGTGTTTTTCGTGTATTCATGTTTGGAGTATAATTGCGAAAAGCTGCGGAGGGGGCAGAGATGCTTCTTGAGGAGCTGATCCGGTTTGCGCGGGGCGAAGCCGAAGTTGACCTGCTGCTGAAGAACGCACAGGTCGTCAATGTCTACTCGGGCCAGATCCATCCTGCGGATGTGGCGATTCACCAGGATCGTATTGTGGGTCTGGGCGACTATCGTGCGCGCCAGGTGATTGACCTGCAAGGGCAGTACCTCTCCCCCGGTTTCATTGACGGGCACGTGCACATCGAGAGCTCCATGCTCCGCGTCTCCGAGTTTGCGCGGGTGGTCGTGCCCCGTGGAACCACCACCGTCGTCTGTGACCCCCATGAGATCGCCAACGTCCTGGGCCTGGACGGCATCCGCTACATCCTGGAGTCCAGCAAGTACACCCCCTTCAGCGTCTACATTATGCTGCCTTCCTGCGTGCCCTCTACCGACATGGAGACCGCCGGCTCCAGGCTCAGCGCCGAGGACCTGGCGGCGATGTTCCCCAGCGAGTGGGTGCTGGGCCTGGGTGAAGTGATGAACTACCCGGGGGTCATCTTCCGCGACTGGGAGGTGCTGAACAAGCTGAAGGCGGCCGAGGGCAAAGCGATCGACGGGCATGCGCCCGGGCTCTCCGGCCGTGACCTGTGTGCCTACGTGGCGGCGGGGATCGGCTCCGACCACGAATGCACCACGGCCGAGGAAGCGCGGGAAAAGCTGCAACTGGGCATGCACCTTATGATCCGCGAAGGGACCACCGCGCGCAACCTGGAAGCGCTGTTGCCTGCCGTCACTCCCGGCAATGCCGCCAACTGCATGTTCTGCACCGACGACCGCCACTTGCCGGACCTGATCAACGAAGGCCACATCAACTTTGTCATTCGCAAGGCCATCGCCCTGGGCCTGGATCCGGTGACTGCCATTCAGATGGCGACCATCAATCCGGCGCGCTACTTTGGCCTGAAGGACAAGGGCGGCATCGGGCCGGGCATGAGCGCGGACCTGGTTGTCTTTGACAACCTGTCCGACCTCAATATCCGCAAGGTCTTTCGCCGCGGGCAGCTTGTGGCGCAAGATGGCTCCTTGTTGCCCCTCCCGCAAAAGCCCAAGGATGTCACCCTGCGCAGCTCGATGAACATCAACTGGCAGAGCGCGCGCGACCTGCGCATCCCGGCCGCGGGCAAAGTGGCCCGGGTGATTGGTGTCCTGCCAGACTCGATCATCACCGAAAACCTGGCCGAGGAGGTCACGGTGGATGAGGAAATCGCCATCGCCGACGCGGGGCGCGACATCCTCAAGATGGCGGTGATGGAGCGCCATCTGGCCTCGGGGAATGTCGGACTGGGCTTTGTCAAGGGGCTCGGGCTGAAACGAGGTGCGCTGGGCTCCTCGGTGGCCCACGATTCGCACAACGTGATTGTCGTGGGCACCAACGATGCGGACATGCTGGTCGCGGCGCGTGAAGTCGAGCGCATGCGCGGCGGGCTGGTCGCCGTGGAAGAGGGCAACGTGCTGGCCGCGCTGCCTCTGCCGGTCGCCGGCCTGATGTCCGACCGGCCCTATGAAGAGGTCAACACGGGCCTGAAGGGCCTGCTGGATGCCGCCCATGATCTGGGCTCCCCTCTGCACGATCCCTTCATGACCCTGTCCTTCCTGGCCCTGCCGGTAATCCCCTCACTCAAGCTCACCGACAAGGGTCTGGTGGACGTCACACAATTCCGCTTCGTGCCTCTGTTTGAGGACTAGGGAACAGACGCCGGCCTATCCGCGCAAAACCGGTCGGGTCAGGCACGTCGCGCCGCCTTCGGCCCTGAGCGAGATCTCGTCTCCTGTGTAGGTCAACACCTGGCAGCCGGCTTGTTCGAGCCGCCGCCGGGTGATGGGATTGCCGGCGATGGTCAGGCATCGCCGCGGCGCCAGGGCCAGCACGTTCGGCCCCATCGTTGGAAACTCCTCCTCAGGCACCTCCACCAGTTGGAAGCCGCGCTCGCGTAGTAGCTGCCAGAACGGCACCGGCAGCAGCGGAGAGTAGACCACGGCCAGGTCGTGATCCAGGACGCTGATCAGCGACATCAGGTGCAGGCAGGCCTCGGTGCCACCGAAATAGGGCAGGGGCACGGGGATCACCTCCGCACCGATTCCGGCCAGCGCCTCCTGCAGTTGCTGCAGGCCGGCGCGGTTGGTGCGAAAGCCCTGCCCTGCGGCCAGGGTGTTGTGGTCCAGCCACAGTAGGTCGCCGCCCTCGGCGGTGGCCTCGCCGTGCAGAGTGTAGAGGATGGGGATGCCCTGCTTCTCGAAGGTACGGGCCATCGCCTGTTCCTCGCCCCGGCGCAGCTTTTTCCCCATCTGCAGGATGATCGCTCCGGCGTCGGTGACAATCGCCGGGTCGTGCACAAAGATGGCGTCGGCGTGGTCGGGCAGTGGCTCGTCATGGTCGATCACTTCGGCCCCGGCCTCGCGCAGGGTCGCTACCAGGGCGGCATGCTCCCGCCGGGCAATCTCCAGGTTGGGCCTGGCTGTATAGTGCCAGCGGACGGGGTCCGCGGCCCCAAAGGCCGCGTCCGGTCTGCGGACCAGCACCTTCCGCAGTGGCTCGACCATGCTCTGGCTACCGTAGGTTCTCATGTGCGGCTCCATGTCCGTGATTCGTGACCCGTGATGCGTGATCCGCAAGGACACGGCATGCGATGCCCTTACGTGCCCGCGCAGACTGTACCGAGGATGACCTGGGCGACGTCGCAGTGACGCCGGTTGAAGCGGTCGCAGGCGCCGACCGGGGTCTCGGCCGGTGCCAGACCGGCCTCACGCAGCATGCAGTACAGATGGCACAGCGGCAAGCCCATGACATTGGCATAGCAGCCAACAATGCGCGCCACCGGCCTGAATTCGGCGTACTGGATGGCGTAGGACCCGGCCTTGTCCAGAGGATCGCCGCTCGCTACGTAGGCGGAGATTTCCTGGTCGCTAAAGTCGCGCATCTCCACCTGGCTCTCGGCCAGCTCGCTGCGCATCCAGCCCGTCTGCGTGTTGATCAGGGTTACGCCGCTAAAGACCGTGTGCACTCTGCCGCGCAGACGGCGCAGCATCTGTACGGCGTCGTCTGCACCGGCCGGCTTGCCCAGCACCTCTCCCTCAAAACATACCGTGGTGTCCGCCGCAAAGATCAGGCCACTGCGGGTCTGCGCCAGCAGGGCCCGCGCTTTGGCCAGCGCCAGGCGGCTGACCATTTCGGCGGCGCTCTCACCGGCATGGTTGGCTTCCTCCACATCCGCCGGCCGCACCGTAAACGGCAGGCCCAGCAGGGACAGGAGGTCCCGCCGCCGTGGCGACCCGGAGGCAAGAATGAGCGCAGGTTGTGCTTCAGGGTTTGTCGTAGACATAGGCGCGATTATACCCCGCCACCCGCAAATCGCTAAATCAGGCTCTTCTCCCAACGCAGAGACTGCGGAGAACGCAGAGATTTTCTATGGTGCCGAAACCAGGTTTCCCGAAGGTCCTGGAAACCTGGTTTCTGGCCATTCGACTCTCGGGATCTCGTCTCACCGCCAAGATCGCAGAGAATGCCGAGTCACTAAAAACCTCTGCGTTGAGATCCCAGCCCTTGGTGATTGGGGGAACGGATACTACAATAGGGGCGTCATAGAGGACGGAAGACATTGTCCTGCAGTTGATAATCGGCCGGTTGCAGGAGGCCCTCACGGGCCCGGCCGGCGGCGATGGTTTCCAGCAGGTACAGCAGGCTCGACGTGCTGGGTGCGGACA
>JAEAMG010002862.1_pt1 | contig 10157 bp, 3 predicted proteins | sample 8958741 | NCBI WGS metagenome assembly JAEAMG01 (sample SAMN16933256, study PRJNA681125) | bioreactor sludge metagenome | isolation source: anaerobic bioreactor treating anionic surfactant - SDBS | place: India: Bengaluru | collected 2019-02-28
GAGGGGCTCGCCGACGCCGAGCAGGCCGAGGTAGCCTGGCGGCACCTGACTGCCCTGTGGGGCGATGACCTGGTTCCCATCACCTATCAGAACTCGTACGCTACAGTCAAGGCCTTCTGCGGCCAACACGATGGTGCGGTATGCACCTCGGCCAACGCGCAGGCCCTCTTTCGCTGGGCTTTGGGCCGGAAAGGGCATGTGCTGTTCTTCCCGGACGAACACCTGGGCAGAAACTCGGCGCTTGCTCTGGGCGTCCCCGCGGACAGAATAGCGGTGTGGAACCCCGACGATCCGGAAGCCAGCCAGGAGGCGGCACGCCAGGCGACGGTAGTCGTATGGAAGGGCTACTGCCACGTGCACACCCATTTCACTGTGCAGCACATCGAGAATGTCCGGCGCGAGCACCCTGGCATTCAGGTGATTGTGCATCCCGAGTGTCCGGCGGAGGTAGTCGCTCGCTCCGATCTGAGTGGCTCGACCTCTCAAATCATCCGGGCCATCGCGAGTGCCCCGGCCGGCTCGGCCTTTGCTGTCGGTACCGAAATCCATATGGTGGCCCGGCTGGCCAAAGAGAACCCGGACAAACTGGTCGTGCCACTGGCCCGCTCCCTGTGCGGAGCCATGTTCACGATCAACCCCTACAACCTGGGCTACACTCTGGAACGGCTGCTGGTCAATGATCCGGTGAATGTTGTGCGTGTTCCGGAGGACGTCGCCCGCTGGGCCAATGTCGCCCTGCAGAGAATGCTGACGGTGAAATAACATGGATCACATAGAAACCGATGTTTTGATCATTGGCTGTGGTATCGCCGGGGCCAGCGCCGCCCTGCGCCTGGCGGAGGATCCCAAGCTGCGCATCACGGTGGTCACGGCTGAGGGAGACCCCCACGAATCCAACACCTACTACGCGCAAGGGGGCATCATCTACCGCGGAGATGACGATTCGCCCCAACTCCTGGCCAAAGACATTGAGCGTGCCGGTGCGGGAATGAGCAATCCGGCCGCTGTGCGTATTGTGGCCGAGGAGGGCCCGGCGCTGGTTCGTGCCTTCCTGGTGGACAAGCTGGGGGTGCCTTTCGACAGCATACCGGGCCAGGGCATGGAGCGGATCAAGGAGGCGGCCCACTCCACCCAGCGTATCATTCATGTCGGCGACTACACCGGCCGCGCCATTCAGGAAAAGCTGGTGGAAGCCCTGCGGGCCTATCCCAACATCGACCTGCGAACTCGCCAGACCGCGGTGGACCTTTTGACGCCTTCGCACCACTCCCGCAACCGCCTCGCGGTCTACGACCCGCTCTCGTGCGTGGGTGCGTATGCCTTTGACCAGGCCACCGGCAGAGTCGAAGCGTATCTGGCGAAAAAGACCATTCTGGCTACGGGTGGGTTGGGCCAGATCTTCTTGTACAGCACGAATCCGCCTGATGCCCGGGGCGATGGATTGGCCATGGCCTACAATGCCGGCGCCCGCATCATCAATGCCGAGTACGTACAATTCCACCCGACCGCGTTCTACTATCGCGACCAGGCGCGTTTTCTGGTTTCGGAGGCCGTGCGCGGCGCCGGTGGAAGGCTGGTGAATGACCGCGGTGAGCCCTTTATGCAAAAGTACGCACCGGAGTGGAAGGACCTGGCCCCCCGCGACGTTGTGGCGCGCAGCATCCACCAGGAGATGTTGAGCACGGGCGTCAAGAACGTCTATCTGGACCTCAAATCATACCTGCCTGCTGACCGCATCAAATCGCATTTTCCCGCCATTCATGACAAGTGCCTCGAATACGGCGTGGACATCACTCGCGATTGGATACCCGTCGTGCCGGCTGCACATTACCACTGTGGCGGCGTCTGGGTGGATGAACATGGCCGCTCCAGCATCGGCAACCTGTATGCGGTGGGCGAGGTCTCTTGCACCGGGTTACATGGCGCCAACCGTCTGGGTAGCGCCTCATTGCTGGAGGGGCTGGTCTACGGGGCCAGAGCCGCTGAAGACGTGCAGCGTACACTGGGCGACCCTGAGATTCGACCCGAAGACATCCCGCCCTGGTATGACGAAGGCCTTACCGAGGTGGCCGACCCTGCGCTGATCAAACAGGACATGACCAATATCCAGCACATCATGTGGAATTACGTTGGCCTGGTGCGGTCAGCGCGCCGTCTGGATCGTGCCATCAGCGACCTGCGCGACCTGCAGGTGGAGATTTATCGCTTTTACGCGAGCACGAGACTGTCGCATGAGCTGATCGGGCTGCGCAATGCCGTGCAGTCCGCGCTGATTGTGGCGCTGGCGGCATGGGCGAACAAGACTAGCCAGGGTTGTCACTACCGCGTAGACTAGCCGGGCAAAGTGGCTACCCCTCCAGAGGGGGTGGAGTACCGACCCCACAATAGGGGGTACGGCGCAGTAGCGCCTAGCTCACCCTGATCTGCGAGCCCTGTGGCGTCTTGAACACGTCAATGCGCACGGGGAAGGCGTCCTGCAATTCTTCGATGTGCGTGATGACCAGGATGCGCGCAAAGTCATCCTTGATCGAGTTGATGGCTTCGACCAACTTTTGCCGCCCGTCGGCGTCCTGCGTGCCAAAACCTTCGTCAATGATCAGGGTCTGTAACTGCGCACCGGCGCGCCGGGCCAGTAGCTTGCTCAGCGCGATGCGGATGGCAAAGTTGATGCGGAACGCCTCGCCTCCGGAGTACATCTCGTAACTGCGCGGCCCGTTTTCATCCGCGACCTTGATATCCAGGGTTTCGATAACGTTGCCGGCCTTGGTATCTCGTTGCGTGTCAAAGCGCAGGCTCATGCGCCCTTCGGTCATGCGACTCAGCAGAGCGTTGGCCTCCTCTTCGAGTTCGGGGATCGCCGCCTCGATGATGAGCGCCTGCAGTCCCTTCTTGCCAAAAGCCAGTTGCAGCTCTTCGTACAGGCTGCGCTCTTCGGCCAGGTTGCGCAATTGTCTGGATCTCTCCTGCTGCTCTTTGGCCAGGTACCGGCAGTAATCCAGTTTCTGTTGCGCGGCACCCACCACCTGCCGGGCGCGCCCCTCCTGACTGTGAAGCTCATCGGCCTGACGCGTCTTGATTTCCAGACTCTGCACCAGGTCGTCAACCCCGGCCAGGGCCTGGGCCAGCTCTGCCTGCCGCTGCCGGTCCCCATCCAGCCCGGCTACCCACCGCTCACGGGTTTGTAGCAGCTGCTGCCGGTTCTCCTGCAACTGGGCGATGGCTTGCTGCGCCTTGTCCAGCCCGGCTTTGTCCGCCTCCACGCCTGCCAGGCCGGCCAGCACCTGCCGCACCCGGTCGTGTTCCGCTTTGTCATAACCCAGAGCGGCAACGCGTTTCTGTACGGCGGCCAGCTCCTCTTGCTCTTCTGTGGCAAAGTCGCGCCGCTCCAGTTGCTGCTGCAGAGCCAACAGCACGCCGTGCTGCTCCTCCCATGTGGTAGACGCTTGCTGGGCCTCCTGCAGGGATTTGCTCAGCGTGGCCGCCCGGCCCTGCAGGGCGGGCAGCCGTCGCAGTTCACGCGCGATGCGTTCCAGCTCGCCTTCGGCCCGGCCGATTTCCTCTTCGACCTCCCTCAGACGGCCCGCGTTCTTCTGGTACAGGTCCCGCTGCCGTTTGCCATCGGCCTCAAACCCGGCCAGTAGACGCAGCCGGTCCGCTTCGCGCAGGTTCTGCCCGCACAGAGGGCAGCAAGCGGCAGAGGCCTGTTCCGCCGAGGGCGCAGGATGGCCCACCGCCAGCATGCCCATCTTGTCTTTGAGCCCGGCCATGTCCACTTTCAATTGTTCGTTTTGCGCCTGCAAGCGCGACGATTCATTGGAGAGCTCCCTGCTGCCCTGCTTGCCCTCCTCAGCGCGCGCCTGCAGAGCCGCCAGTTGCTCCAGCTCTTTGCTCACCTTCTCCTGGTCCGCTTCCCATACCGGGCGTTGCCTGACGAGTTTCTCCAGCTCGGCGGCCTGGGCCTCCAGCACTCGTGTCTTGAGCTCCAGGTTCTGCTGCGCCTCTGCGATACGCTTCTCGCGGCCGGTCAGCTCTTCCTTCAGCGACAGGAGTTGCGCCAGCTTGGTATTGCATTCGGCCTCCTGCTGCCGGGCCTGCAGCAGTTGCTGGTACCCGGTCTGAATTTCCTCGCGGCGCTCCAGTATGGACTGAAACGCCGTGATCCTCTGGTCAAGCAGCTGCACTTGCTCATCCAGCTCCTGCAACTGCGACTCGGTGGTGTGGATGCGTGTGTTCACGTCCGCCAGTTGCGCCGTCTGCGCTTCCAGGGTCTTGACCTGATCGCGCAGGCCCCGCAGCTCTGTCTCTGCTGCTTTGGCCTCGCCGGTCAGGCGGGCCAGTTCTTCCTGCGCGGCTTCCAGCTCGTGCTCATATTCGGCGCGATGCTCCAGTTCCCGCCCGATTTCCTGGATGCGCGCCCCCACTTCGCGTTCGGCCTGCTCCTTCTCCTTGGCCAGCTCTTTAGCCCGCCCCTCGTAATCATCGTAGATGGACAGCCCCAGGATATCGGCTAGGACGGCCTTGCGGTCCGCCGGGGTCTTGACGGTGAATTCGTCAGCTCGACCCTGGAGAAGAAGAGCGGAATTGATAAAGGTGTCATAGTCCATGCGCAGGACCTCGATGATTCTGGCCTGCGTTTCCCGCAGGGTGGCAGCGGTCAGCGGGCGGAATTCCCCGCCGGATGCATCGGCGGTTGCCGCAGTGTCTTTGGCCTGGAACTCCAGAGCCGCCTTGCTCGGCTTGCCCAACTGGCGCTTGCGCAACACACGGTAGTGCAGGTTGCCCAGCAGGAACTCGAACTCCACCTCCATCTCCTTCTGCCCGAGCGTGACCAGTTCGTCCTCTGACCGTGCGCGCGTCTTGCCCCACAGGGCCCAGGTCATGGCGTCCAGCAGCGCTGATTTGCCGTGACCATTGTCGCCGGCCAGGCAGGCCAGGTGGATGCCCGCCAGTTCCAGAGGCAATGGGTCCCGATAGCACATAAAGTTGCGCAGCCGTAGCTTGAGGGGAATCATTCTGAATCCATCCTGCCTTTCGGAGTAACGGTCCCGCCCAACGTGTGGCGCGGTGCATAGCACACTGCAGCAATGATACCACACATGGGCCACGGCTGCCAACGCCAGATGCCTGTTGGATTGGTTTTGACAGCGATGCCCAAGATTGGTAAACTATGTTGTTCAGACTAGTCTGTCTCTCGCCCCGCAGACTCGTGGGGTGGAGTACCGAGGGAGTAATCATGAACTTTCAAGATGTCGTCATGCGCCTGGAACGCTTCTGGGCGGAAAAGGGCTGCCTGATCTGGCAGCCCTATAATGTGCAGGTCGGCGCCGGCACGATGAACCCGGCTACGGTCCTGCGTGTGCTGGGCCCCGAACCGTGGAACGTCGCCTACGTCGAACCGAGCATTCGCCCGGCCGATGGGCGCTACGGCGAGAACCCCAACCGCTGGCAGCAATTCTACCAGTACCAGGTCATCCTCAAACCGGATCCCGGCAACCCGGTTGAACTGTACCTGGACAGTCTGAAGGCACTCGGTATTGACTTTCGCCAGCACGATATCCGGCTGGTGGAAGACAACTGGGCGGCCCCGGCTCTGGGTGCCTGGGGCCAGGGCTGGGAGATCTGGATGGATGGTCAGGAAATCACCCAGTTCACCTACTTCCAGCAGGCCGGCGGTTTTGACCTGAATCCGGTCTCCGTGGAGATTACCTACGGCTTGGAGCGCATCGTCATGGTGCAGCAGGGGGCGCGGGCCTTTGTGGATATGGAATGGGGCCATGGCATTACCTATGTCGATGTGCTTTTGCGCTCCGAAGTAGAGCATTGTGTGTACAACTTTCAGGTTGCCAACGTCGAGCGGCTGAAGCAGATGTACGACCTGTACGAGGCCGAGGCCAAGAGCGCCCTCGAGGCCGGCGTGCTCATCTCGGCCCACGACTATGTGCTCAAGTGCTCGCACGTGTTTAACGTTCTGGATGCTCGTGGCGCTGTCGGCGTCACCGAACGCGCCCGCTACTTTGCACGCATGCGCGACGTTTGGTGTCAGGTGGCCAAAGCATACCTGGCGCAGCGTGAAGCGCTGGGCTTCCCACTTTTGAAGCACAAGCAGGTTACGGCAGTCCCTGACGTGCCTGCCATCGACCCCGCCCGGTTCCCGCAGCAGCCGGCACGGTTTCTGCTGGAGTTGGGTGTGGAAGAGCTGCCGGTGCAGGACCTCGACGGGGCGATGGAACAGCTGCGTGCTGCTGTCCCCCGCATGCTTTCCGCTGCCAGGCTCGGTTTCAACGACGTGCACATCTACGGTACGCCACGCCGTCTGGTCGTAGACATCAGCGCCGTCGCGCCGCGGCAGCCCGATGAAGAGCGCGTGGTCAAGGGACCACCGGCCGATTTCGCCTTTGACAAGGAGGGCCAGCCCACCAGGGCAGCGCTCGGCTTTGCCAGAGGTCAGGGCATTGACGTCTCTGCATTGCAGAAGCGGGAGTACGAGGGCAAGAACTATGTCGTCGCCGTCAAACTTGTACCGGGACGTTCCGCGGCTCAAGTGCTGGCGGAGCTACTGCCGGAGCTGATCGGGTCGCTCAAGTTCGCCAAGGTCATGCGCTGGAACGCAAGTGGCGCGACTTTCTCGCGCGCCATCCGCTGGCTGGTTGCCCTGCTGGGCGACCAGGTCGTGCCCTTTGCCTGTGCTGGCGTGGTGAGCGGCCGCGTCACGCATGGCCTGCGCCCGCTGGATTCCCCCGCCATTGAGATACCCGGCGCCGACGCCTACCTGGATGTGATGGAGGCCCATGCGATCGTCGTGGATCCCGAGAAACGGCAGCAGGATATCCGGACCCAGGTCACCGCGTTGGCGGCCAGTGTGGGTGGTTACACTCCGGACGACCCGGTGCTCCTGCGTGAGGTGACCCACCTGGTAGAGTGGCCTACGCCCATGCTGGGGCATTTCGCTGAGGAATTTTTGCAATTGCCTCAGGAAGTGCTCATTGCGGTGATGAAGAAGCACCAGCGCTACTTCCCGGTGATGAAGGATGGCCAGTTGTTGCCCTACTTTGTGACCGTGGCCAACGGCCGCTATGAGCACCCGGAAGCGATGCGCCATGGTTACGAAGAGGTACTCCGTGCTCGTTACTCCGATGCCGCCTTCTTCTTCAAGGCCGACACGGGCAAAAAACTGGAGGATTTCCTCCCGCGATTGAACACGCTTACCTTCCAGACCAGGCTGGGCTCGGTTCTGGATAAGGTGTCACGTGTCGAAAAGCTGGTGCCCGTGCTGGCCGGAATGACTGCTGCTCCTGACAGCGAGCAACAGGTGGCGGTTCGCGCTGCCCATCTGTGCAAGGCTGACCTGGCCACGCAGATGGTCGTGGAGCTGACCTCACTGCAGGGAACCATGGGCGCCAAATACGCCACTCTCTCCGGCGAAACACCGGCCGTGGCGGAGGCCATCTACGAACACTACCTGCCTCGTGGAGCAGGGGATGCCTTACCCCGGAGCATAGCTGGTACGCTGGTTGGCCTGGCGGACCGGCTGGACAGCCTGGTTGGTCTGTTCGCCGTGGGACTGGCGCCGACCGGATCAGCGGACCCGTACGGTCTGCGCCGTGCGGCGCTGGGGTTGGTGCAGATCCTGTCCGAGAAAGGCATCTCCCTGTCGCTGCGCGAGGCTTTCCGTACGGCAGCCGCGCTACTGCCCGTGAGCGTGGCCGAGTCGGACCTGCTGGCCGTACAGGACTTTGTGACGCAGCGGTTGCGCGGCTGGCTGCTGGAACTCGGCTATCGCTATGACCTGGCCGATGCGACGCTGGCCGAGCGCGCCGATGACCCTGCCGCCGCACTGGCCACAGTGCGCAGCCTGAGCGAGTGGGCGTCCCGTCCCGAGTTCGCCGCTTTGCTCACCGCCTACAGCCGCCCGTCGCGCATCACACGCGAGTATGCCGGCGAATTCCCCCTGCATCCGGAGGCCTTTACGGAGCAAGCAGAGCAGGACCTCTACCAGGCGGTGCTGGCGGCTCAGCAGCAGCGCGCCAGTGTTGAGGATGTGGATGGGCTGATGGCCGTCCTGCATCCTCTGGCTCAGCCGATCGACAGGTTCTTTGCCCAGGTGTTTGTCATGGTCGAAGACCGGGTCGTGCGGGAGAATCGTTTGGCCTTGCTGCAGCGCATTGCTGCGCTACCTAAAGGCATTGTCGATTTGACTCAGGTGCTGGGGTATTAGATAATTACGAGGTTTTACAGCCGAAACTACAGAGTTTGCACACAAGGAGTAGAAGCAAATGGCGGAGAAAACGACAAAGAAATGGGTTTACCTGTTCGCCGAGGGCAACAAGGACATGCGCAACCTGCTGGGCGGCAAAGGCGCTGGCGTCGCGGAGATGACGAACGCCGGCCTGCCCGTACCGCCTGGCTTTACCATCACTACCGAGGCCTGCAACGAGTATTACCGGCTCGGGAAAAAGTTCCCGGAGGGCATGTGGGAGCAGGTGCTGGCAGCGCTCCAGAAGGTCGAGCAGCAGACGGGCAAAAAGTTCGGGGATGCTAAGAACCCGTTGCTCGTTTCCGTGCGCTCGGGCGCTCGCATGAGCATGCCGGGCATGATGGATACCGTGCTCAACGTCGGCCTCAATGAGGGGACGCTGGCCGGCATCGCCAGGCTGACCGGCGACGAGCGTTTTGCCTTTGATGCTTACCGGCGCTTGATCCAGATGTTCGGCCGCATCGTCAAAGGCATTGACGGGCAAAAGTTCGACCACATCCTGGAATCGTACAAGGCCAAAACCGAGGGCAAGAAGGACACGGACTTGACCGTGGACATGCTCAAGAAGGTGGTCCAGGACTACAAGGCGTTGTACAAGAAGGAGCTGGGCGAGGAATTCCCCACCAACCCCCTCGAGCAGTTGCGCCAGGCCACCGAGGCCGTCTTTGGCTCCTGGTTTGGCAAGCGCGCGGTGGACTATCGGAACTATTACAAGATCCCGCATGACCTGGGCACTGCCGTTAATGTGCAGACCATGGTCTTTGGCAATATGGGCTTTGACTCGGGCACCGGCGTGGCTTTTACCCGCAATCCGGCCACCGGTGAGAAAAAGCCATTCGGTGAATACCTGCTCAATGCCCAGGGTGAGGATGTGGTCGCGGGTGTGCGCACACCTGGCAAGCTCATACAGCTCAAAGGTGAAATGCCCGCTGTCTATGACCAACTGATGAACGTTTTTGAAATGATGGAGAAACACTACCGCGACGTGCAGGACATGGAGTTCACGGTCGAGCGCGGCAAGCTCTGGATGCTCCAGACGCGCAGTGGCAAACGTACGGCCAAGGCGGCGCTCAAGATCGCGGTAGACATGGTGCATGAAGGCTTGATCACCGAGCAGGAAGCCGTCGCCTTGATCACTCCAGACCAGGTCGACCAGCTCCTGCATCCATTCTTCTCTGAGGACGATATGAAGAAGGCCACGAAAGCGGGCGACTTTCTGGCCAGGGGCCTGAATGCCAGCCCGGGCGCAGCGTCCGGCAAGGCCATCTTTACGGCCGACCGGGCCGAAGAGCTGGCCAATGCCGGTGAAGCCGTGATTCTTGTTCGCCCCGAGACCAGCCCGGAGGACGTGCATGGCATGCTGGGCGCCCGTGGTATCCTGACCGCCCGCGGCGGTGCTACCTCCCATGCCGCCGTCGTAGCGCGCGGTCTCAACAAGCCCTGCGTGGCAGGCGCCGAGGCGCTGGTCATTAACGCGGAGGCGAAGCAGTTTACCGTGGGCAAGCGGACGATCCAGGAGGGCGACTACATCTCCATCGACGGCACCACGGGCCAGGTCTTTGCCGGCCAGATGCCTGCCACCGAGCCCAGATTCCAGGACCAGAAAGAGCTCAGCGAGCTCCTCTCCTGGGCGGACAAATTCCGCCGCCTGGGCGTGTGGGCCAATGCCGACTATCCGCGCGATGCCAGGGCCGCGCGGGAGCGGGGTGCCGAGGGCATCGGCCTGTGCCGCACCGAGCACATGTTCTTCGAAGAAGAGCGCCTGCCGGTTGTGCAGCGCATGATCTTGCTCTCCAGGAAGGCGGCGACGCTGGAGAACCGCCTGCAGGCTTTGGAAGGCGAACTGGAGAAAGCATCGGGCACCCAGGCCAAATCCATCCGTGCCGAGATAGCAGAGCTGAAG
>JAEAMG010002863.1_pt1 | contig 10156 bp, 10 predicted proteins | sample 8958741 | NCBI WGS metagenome assembly JAEAMG01 (sample SAMN16933256, study PRJNA681125) | bioreactor sludge metagenome | isolation source: anaerobic bioreactor treating anionic surfactant - SDBS | place: India: Bengaluru | collected 2019-02-28
TGTCTCCACAACGTAGATGGCATGAACCTCTGCCTTCCAGACCCGTGCCTCTTCGATCGCGGCCTTCAATGCATTATCGCTGATTTTTGACCCGTCTATGGCCACAAGGATGTGTCGGAACATGGTACTCTCCAAAAGAGCTTTTCTATTAATGTCTTTTCAGCAATTAAAAACTTTTGTGACGATATTTTTCCGTCCGGCCCGTTTGACCAGCGTTGTTATCATGTCATGGGAGAGCCAGAGGTTGGAGTCACCGGGGTGGATCACGAGGAACCGGGCGGGAGATCCCTCCGTGATAAAAGGGCGAGTCTTTGTGAGGCACGATCCTTCCACCGCTGCCCGGAATATGAGGGCGGGAGGAATCTGGTAGACCGTCGCGATGAAGGACATCTCGCGCCACAGGTCGGGCTGGACGAACATGCAGTTGTCAGTTCCAAGAACGATCCTGCACCCTGCCTCTATCATCTTTTTTAAAGGCGGTTTGCCCGGGGAATCGGTCACCCCGAGGGTCCAGTTCGACCGGGCACAGACGGCGATGGGTATCTCCTCTTCTGCACACCTGCGAAGCTGGCGGCTCGTTGCGTGAGTGCAGTGCACGATGAGATCAGGGGCATAGTCAAGGGCCGAATCGATGTCAAACCGGTCCCTCTCTCCGGCATGAAAGGCGATCAGCCTCTTCATTTCACGCGACCGGCGTATGATCTGTTCAAGACCGTGGATATCCCTTGCACTGCTGACCCCCAGCCCATCGGCATATGCTTCTCCCCCTTCACGGCCGAAGATGACCGGGACGCAGGAGATCCCCTCTGCAGCGGTGCGCAGCGCCTGCACTCCTGCCGGGCCGCCTTCCCGAAAATCGGCACATCCGGCTGTCCCTGCCTCCTGCATGAACTCCAGGGTTGCGCGCATCGCCCGGATCAGCTCGCAAGGGGGTGTTTTTTCGAGTATCTGGTGCTTGAGCTCGTGGGGAGGGGTGACCAGGCTCTCCAGGCTCCCCTCTGCCCGGAGGTCCATTGCCACACTGTCTCCCAGGTGCGTGTGTGCATTGAAGAGGGCCGGGCAGATCCAGGGGGCACCCGGTCGGGGCGCACGATCTTCGATGCGGTGGATCCTGCCCCCGCGGACGACAATCGCTACCTCTCGCTCCTCAAGCCTCTCTCCGATAAGGGCCCGCCCTTCCACCACACACTCGCTCCTGGGCATATCCCGGATTCACCGATTTTAAATAGGGATAATGAGAAATTAATACGTATGGCAAAAAAAGCAGGAGGCAGGCTGATCTCCTCTGCCGGGCTGGTCAACTACTACGAGAGCGAGGATAAACGGGCGATCCATATCAATCCTGTTGCCGTTATTGTGGTAGCGGTTGCGATTTCGGTATTCATCCTTGTATTGAACCTCTTTACCTGAAATCAGGTATTCCCCTTCCCTCCGTTTTTCCGATTTCCGGGCGGCAACACCTTTGTACATATTCGAAGGAGATGGCCGTACCGGTCTTTTCCAGGCATAAAGGGGGGTGAACCATGATCCCGCCCTTTGCAGCCTGGGATGCCGGGGGGATGCTCCCGATCTCCCGCGGGGTGATTCTGCAACACGATCTGCTCCAGTAGATCTCCTTGCACGTTCTGCTCCAGCACAGCTCCTTGCAGGCCAAAAAGTCAGCTATCTCATTGTATGGCTTCAATCGGGACCTGTGTCTGGACAGCTCCTCGTCTGCAAGGGAAAGGGGGGATCCTCGAGATCTCAGTATCGGGAGGATTCCCGCAGGGCCCTCAACAGTCAGGAGTCCAGGATCGTCATTCTGATGGTTCATTCGGGAGCCGTTCCGGTGCAGATCCTGACACTCATGAGGTAAGCAGCCTCCTCATGATGTCTTCTTCGGGGGAGAAGTACAGGTTGTCATGGCCGTTCCAGGTGGGACAGTTCCGGAAGACCACTGCCGGGACCGCATTATTGCTCTCTCCCATGATGAAGTTGGCAAACCCGGCGATCTCGTCAACCACCGCCTCTTCGGTGATCTTCAGGACATGCCCGAAGAGATCGGTATCCCCCCGGAAATCGCGGATCGCTGTCATGCCGCTCCACCCGATGGCATGGCCGGTCTGTCCCCTTCGAAACGATCGGCCGCAGGTATCGGTCACGATCACTCCTGTCTCGACTCCTGCAACAGCACGGAACCCTTCCTTCAGATCGAATGCGGCACCCATGGGATCAGGGGGGAGCAGGATGATGTGCTCCTTCTCGATGTTGCTCTGATCGACCCCCGCCCTCACCCCTACATGGCCGCAGGGAAGCTCAGAGAGGACAAAGGGATACTCCAGGAGGACCTCCTTTGAGGCGTCAAGCACCCCCTGGATGAAGCGGGGGTCTTCCCCGGTTCTCCCGGCTATCCGGCACGCCCGTTCGCTGGGAATGATCTCCCCGAGTGACCGCGTGTATCCCTTTGCCTTGGAATAGACCGATGAAGCGATGCAGATGATATCGCCATCCTGCAGATCTACCCGTTCGCTGATCAGGGTGCAGAGATCATCCCCTTCCTGTATCAGCGGGAGCCCGCGGACTCCCATGACCTGGATCGACTCGTCTTTCATATCTTTTCTAGCGTAGGGAAAACAGGATGATAAAATACAGCTGCCGTAGCCAGGGGGATCCCGGGAGCACGATATTTATATACCAGAAAGGATGCAATCAGCCATTGCTGATGTATCTCATCATCCGGTGTCCCGGCTGCCATACGTTCTCTTACGTAGACCGGTACCAGCAGTGGAAACTCTGCCCCCGGTGCGGGGAGGCGATCAGTGTCAGGCAGGGGCCGGCTTACCTTGAAGTAGAGGATTATTCGGTGGCAGAGCAGATCATCAGGCAGCTCGAACGCTACCTCGACAGCACCCAGAAAAAGGACCTGTCATCCGACGAGATTGCCGCACTCCGCCAGCAATACGCGGACTGGATCCGGAGCAGGATCTGACCCCCGGCTGTCCTGCTTCCCTCCGGTGTCCTGTACCTCCCCCTGGTGAGAAGGGTATCGTGCTGTTCTCCCGGGGATAGAGAAAGGGCTCTTCGCTCTTCTGTTCTTCGCTCTGCTCGGGGATTCATCCGATCTGATACCTCAGCAGGGCAGCGATGCCCCCGAGCCCCTCCAGCTGTCTGCCCGGCTCAAATGCGCTGGAAAAGACAACGATGCCGGCGTTCATCTGCTCCGCCCTGTCCATCAGGTGGATGGTCTCCTCATCACGCAGGAGGGTGTCCACGATCAGCAGGCGTTCGCAGGCGCCAAAATCGATCGCTCTCTTCACCTCTGCCCTCCCATAGGCGGCCGGGAGGCCTTTCGCTATCCGGGAGAGGAGCTCGGCAAACAGCCTGACCTCGTTTCCGAGCTGGATGTCCTCGTGTATCCGCTCAAGGATGCCAAGCCCGATCACCTCCTGGACCGCCCCGATCCCGATCCTCCGGGTCTCGACCACGAGGGATCGTGCGGTGAGTTCCGGATTGGCGGAACGGAGGAACCTGACGAGATCGTCCTTGACAAATCCAGGTCCGGCAATCACCAGCGGCCCCGTGATCCCTTCAAGGTGGGCGACCACCCGCTCAAAAAAAGGCGACCGGAGCCCGGTTCCCGATTCCTTTCCGCTTCCCGAGGTGATGGTAAGGACCGCCTCCGGGCCGAACTGCCGCATGCGGAAGAGCTCGGCCTCGCCCTCCTCGATGGTCAGGATGTGGACCGCTTCATAGACCGATGCCTTCACGGCCCGGTCGATCCGTTCCCGATCGACAGGACGCCACCGTTTGATGACCGAGATCTCGTATCCCGGTTCAATATTCAGGGTATGATAGGAACCGGCCTCGTCCCCGTGTTCGATGATCCCGGTGATGCGGAGCCGGTTGGCAAACCGGTGGAATTCGGTGCGTTCGACCCGTATTCCGAGCCGGACCGGCCGCTTCTCCGGCTTGTCCGGGCGCAGCTTGTCCGAAGCCGACTCCACCGAACGGAGCGTCGTGGCAAAGACAAGATCACCCGGACCGATCAGGTGTTCCAGGTGCCAGAGATCGTCCAGGCTCTCCGGGAACAGGCGTATCTCGCCGAATCCGCGCTGCAGTTCTCCCTCTTCAGCTTTCATGGTTCCACGATGTCAGACCCGCCTGGTGGGACAAATGCCGCGATCCGGTCAGTGTTCAGGACTGCCTTCTGTGTCCTTGCCTCTTCCTCGCCAATCCTCGCACGCAATGCCCGGAGCACTTTCTTGGCCGTATCGTTCGGTTCGAACGTGCCGGGTTTCAGTACCACGAAGAGAGAGGTCCGGTGGGCCACCGCGGAGGGGGGGCCTCCGATCACCGCCAGTTCAGGCTCACGCTGAAGTCCGATGGCGGCTGCAAGCGGCACATCCCTGAAATATTCCCGTTCACCCCTGACGATAAAAGAACCCCTGCTCACGTATTCTCCGGATTCGGGTGTCTTGCTCACCTGGCCGGGATCTGCCGCGTAGACATCAGCGGTGGCATGGCCGCTCCTCCATGCCCCCGAGTACGATGCGGCAAACTGTGCCACCTCATCCATCCTGCCAGTCCTCCCTTTCACGATCACGACACTTGCACCGTGCACATCGGCATGGACAAAGCGGTCGCCCCCTCCCATGTACCGCTTGACAAGCTCTTCGTTCTGCGAGGCATCTTTCCCGCCGATCACCAGGACGCCGTCACTGGTGGAAAACCACCGGAACCGGTGATACCATCGCTTCTTCATGACCGGGGATCCTGCACGGTGCTGCCTGGGGGGAGCGACCGGGCGATCCATCGCGGCTTTTGCACCGGCTATCTTCTTCCGCAGTTTTTTCAGGGTATCGTAGTACCTCCCGATATTTGCCTCGAGGCTCTCATGGACGTACAGGGTCACCCGCTCCCCGATATCCACCTCTACCGAGGCATCAGCGGGATTCACGGACCTGATCCTTCCTGCAGGACCGTCTCTGCCCTTTTTGAGTACCTGCTCGATCTCCTGCCATGACATTCTCCTGCTGGCCTCATCGAGCACCCGTATGATCTCCCTGAGATCCTGGTACGACTCGTACATCATGGCCGCGATCTTCTCAGTCCGGGCAGCTTTCTGCTCATATCCGGCAAGGATTTCAGACTGCCGCTTCCGTATCCGCTCCTCCTTGGAGAGACCCTTCGCGGCTGGTGCCGCTTCAGCAGGGGAGGACGGAATCCCGGGAAAGAACCGGTCGAGGGCCTGGTTGAAACTGCCGGTACCGGCCGTCCCACTCCCCGCATCCTCAGGGAAGGGCAGGCACTCCTTTGCGGTGAGCACCGGTTCGATCCCCTCTTCTGCACGATGTATCAGTGCCTGGAGTTCCTGATACAGCCGGTCTGCATCTGCCTGGGTGGCAGGAATGGTCTTCTCCACGCCTGCCTTCCTGCAGAGGTATTCGGCATATCTCCCTCCGAGCAATGCCCCGACGGCAAGTGCCCGCACGATGTCCCTGTCGTCATTCTTCAGGAAGCTGCCGAATCCTTCCCTGGAAAAGGTTGCCGGATCGGCGGGCGGGAGGCGGTATACCTCACCCGCAATGATATCTCTCTCCCGGAACCGGTGAGGCCTGAGCGGCTGGATGATCGTCCAGGCATCGTTGCAGAGCACCAGATTCCCCTGATCGAACAGTTCGATCACCAGGTGGAACGTGGTATTCTGTTTTCCGATATCGAAACAGATGATCCGCTGGAGACCCGGCTGCGATACCCCGATCACCCTGCCACCCTCAAGGTATTTTCGGAGGAGCATCGCAAAGGGGGGCGGCAGCTTCGGGGGTGCAGGGATAGCACCCACAAAGTGAGCACGCTTCCCGATCTCGACCAGGAGCAGGTGCCGGGCATGCTCCTGCCCGTTGAGCCGGATCACGATATGGGAGGAGGAGAACTGGTAAATCTTGCTGACCCAGAGGGGGACGAATTTCTGCCATTCGGCCACGACCGCGTGAACATCTACCCCGCTCATCCCTTCCTTTGTGGCCATTCGATACCAAATTACATATTGCTTAAAGACTAAAAAATAGGACTACTGGTATCACGATGAGTGCAGATGAGGTAAAGGAGAAGGAGGAACTGCCAAAGAAACTCTCGCCCGAAGAGAAGCGGCAGGAAAACAGCAGGAAAATCAAACGTACCCTTATTGCAACGGCTTTGGGGATCATCACCGGGGTGATCTCGTACCTTGCCATCGACTCATCCCAGATCCTTGGGTTCCAGAGCTATACCATCCTTGCCCTCCTCATCATGATCGCAGGCATCGTGGTGCAGAAACATATCTTCATGCTGATGCACCTCTTTTCAAAGCCCCTCGGGTTCAAGGACTGGTTCTATCAGGGTTTCATGACCTTTGCCTTCTGGTTCATCACCTGGACCATCCTCCTGACGAGCGGAATTATAGCGTGAACCACCCATGCGTATCGCAGTAGTCCACCGTGACCGGTGCCATTCCAGGAAATGCGGCACCGAGTGTATCCTGTATTGTCCGCGGGTGAGGACCGGAGACGAGACGGTCATCATCGGCGAGGACAAGAAGGCGGTCATCTCGGAAGAGCTCTGTGTCGGGTGCGGCATCTGCGTAAAGAAATGCCCGTTCGAAGCGATCGACATCGTCAGCCTCCCCGAGGAGCTGGAGCATGCCACCCACCGGTACGGGAAGAACGGGTTCGCCCTGTACGGCCTTCCCATCCCGGTCGAGGGAAAGGTGACCGGCATCCTCGGCGCAAATGGTATCGGGAAGAGTACCGCGGTCAAGATCCTTTCGGGCCAGCTCAAGCCGAACCTTGGCGAGTTCGAACGGGAAGCCGGGTGGGAAGAGATTCTCAGGAAATATACCGGTACCGAGCTCTTCGACTACCTGAGAACGGTCTCAGAGAAACGGCTGAAAGTGGCGATCAAGCCCCAGTATATCGATTATATCCCGCGGGTGTTTTCGGGAACCCCTGCAGAGCTCCTCAAAACTACCGACGAGAGGGGAAAACTCGATGAATACATCGGAGCCCTGATGCTCACTCCCCTGCTTGATCATGACATCGCAACCCTTTCCGGGGGAGAGCTCCAGCGTGTGGCAATCGTGGCCTGCCTTGCCCGCGAGGCTGACTTCTACTTCCTCGATGAGATCACCCCGTTCCTGGACATCTACCAGCGGATGGCTGCCGCCCGGATCATCCGGGAACTTGCTGCCACCCGGCCGATCGTGATCGTCGAGCACGATCTTGCGATCCTCGACATGCTTGCAGATACCGTCCATGTCGCCTACGGAAAACCGGCCGTTTTCGGGGTTATCACCCAGCCGAAAGGGGTGCGTGTCGGGATCAATGAGTACCTGGAGGGCTACCTCCCTGAAGAGAATGTGCGGTTCAGGGAGTACCCGGTGGTGTTCGAGAAGCGTGCACACGAGAAGCATGCCGAACGTGCACTCCTTTTCGAGTTCCCGGCAATGAGCAAGAGCTACGACCGGTTCCGGCTTGAGATATCCCCCGGGGAGATACGCACGGGGGAAGTGCTCGGGGTGGTCGGTGCGAACGGGATTGGAAAGAGTACCTTTGCCCGGCTCCTGGCGGGAGTGGAAGAGCCTGATGAGGGCCCACTTTCCGGAGAGACCCGGATCTCCTATAAACCTCAGTATCTCAAAGCCACGTCATCAGACACCGTTGAATTTTCCCTCCGGCAGATCACGCGTTCATTTGACAGCTCAGCCTACCAGCACGATATCATCGAACCCCTCTCGCTCTCTCCGCTCCTCCAGTCCCCGATCGATACCCTCTCAGGGGGAGAGCTCCAGCGGGTCGCGATCGCTGCCTGCCTTTCAAGGGATGCCGATCTCTACGTGCTCGATGAGCCGAGCGCCCACCTCGATGTAGAGCAGCGGGTCCGGATCACCAGGATGTTCAAGCAGCATGTCGATGGGAAGGATGCTGCCATCCTTGTCATCGACCATGATATCTACCTGATCGACATGATCAGCGAGCGGATCCTCTTCTTCGATGGGGAACCAGGGGTGAGGGGTGAGGCCACTGGTCCTTTCGATATGCGGCAGGGAATGAACCGCTTCCTCTCCCGCCTTGGGGTTACCTTCAGGAGGGACAAGACCGGGAGGCCGAGGATCAACAAGCCTGGTTCATACCTCGACCGGGACCAGAAATCGAGCGGTGAATATTACTATTATACCGATAAAGAGACGGGGGAATAGGCGGCCAGGTAAAAAAAACGCGGGAATGCCGGTCAGAAACCTGCGACCTCGAGGAGGTAGAGGAAAGCGACGATCCCGATGCATCCCCCAATGACCACCAGCCATTCCGGCAGCCCTAAAAGTTCGTGAACGGTCTCCTTTTTTATCGTCCCGTAGGTGAGGAGCGTCCGGTGAAGAGAGGGATATACCCTCGCAAAGATCCCGACCCCAATGAGCAGGCCGACGAATCCACCAAACAGGGCATCGAGGGCACCCTGCCCCACCGCTCCTGCAACGGTCCCCGGGCAGTACCCGAGGAGCCCGAAACCCAGACCGAAGATCAGTCCGCCCACCACATTCGATCCGATGGCACCCGCCTTTACATGCCTTCGTGCATACCCGGCATGGTTGAGGAGGAAAAATCCCACGAGCCCCACCGCAACGGCTGATGCCATGATCTTGAAAACGGTAAAGTCGGTGAGCAGGAGCTGGCCCATGATCACGTCATAGCTGGTGGCCCCTCCCTTCTGCAGGAGGAATCCGAACACGATGCCAAAGCAGAGACCGAGAACCACCTGGGCTTTTTTATTTTTATGCAACTGGCTGAAATTCATTCCCGACCAGCTCCTCACAGGGGAACTCCAAAGAGGATCATCGCCATGGCGATCCCGCCCACAAAGAAGCAGGCGGCGGAGAGGATGCTGCCAACCGAGAGCTGCAGGCTTCCGCTGATACCATGACCGCTTGTGCAGCCGCCTGCCCACCGGGCCCCTACCCCGAGCAGAATCCCTCCTGTAACGGCGGCAAGGATCCTGAGTGCTGCGGAACTTCCAAACTGATCAGCCCAGAGCGGAGGAACAAGGAAGAGGCCAAATGTCCCCGAGATGAAGGAAGACAGGAATGCCCCGATGATGATGCCAGGGAGAATCATGAGCTGCCAGTCAACTGCAGGAGGAAATTTCTGATAATATTCCTTCTCCTGGATCTGTTTGCCACAACAGATCTGCTCTGCAAGGCCGCGGATCTTGACAAAACCCGTGGAACAACCGATCGGCCTGTCCGACAATACCAAAGCAAGGCACACTAGGAGCCCGATACACACCCCGACTAGATAGGGTGACCAGAGTGGGAGAGCAAGGAATCCGTTCATACTGTCCTCAAAGGATACGCGTGGTTTTAAGGATACCCGTGGTTTTTCCCGGAATACCCCCTCATTTTGGTATTCCTGGTGGATACAAAAGAAGAAACATCACCATTTTTCTTAATAGTAACTGTCAGGGCGGGTATCGGCAACCTGTTTTCGTCCATCCAGGAATGGACAACTGCCATGACCTTAGGACTATGTGCTCAAATGAGATGGTCATCCGATCTGCACGCTGGCCAGGGACCAGGGAGCAGGTGGCGAGATGACGGATTCCGGATGGGGAAGTAGTGCCGGGAGTGAAATGAACGATCGTTCCCGTACCAGAAGAGTGCCCTTCAGAGATGAAGAAGGACTGATGAGTCTGATTATCATGCGGGGAATCTGCCAATGTCCCCACATAGACTTCAGCTCGTCCCGCGGTGATGATGCCGGAACTGATACCTCGATGCAATTGGGAAGCGAAGATTTCGAGAAAAAGGGATGTTGAATCCTCTCAGTGAAAAAGGAGACTATTGGCCACCTTCCGGTGGAGAACCTTCATTCGTTGTCCGGGTGCTGATCAGGTATGCGATCACTCCCACGACCACGATGATGAGCAGGCTTGCAAGGGCGATAATGCCCAGGGGGAGTCCCGTGGATCCGGTAGATACGGGAGGAACCGGTGGTTCCGTGGTGGGCAGGGGTTGTGCACCCTCATCGAGACAGAGTACATAGGTGCCCCCTCTTGTTATAGCCGCCTGCATCGTCCGTGAACCGGGATCCATACTGGTAGTAATCTCCTCCCATGATGCGTCGGTTGTATTATACCGTGCCAGTGAAGC
>JAEAMG010002864.1_pt1 | contig 10156 bp, 6 predicted proteins | sample 8958741 | NCBI WGS metagenome assembly JAEAMG01 (sample SAMN16933256, study PRJNA681125) | bioreactor sludge metagenome | isolation source: anaerobic bioreactor treating anionic surfactant - SDBS | place: India: Bengaluru | collected 2019-02-28
GAGGCTGTCCCAAATTTTTTGCGGGCCCATGGAACAAGACCGAAAAAAGTGGGACTGTTCCCATCGCTTGATAAATTTCGCATATTCCAGTCCAAAATAATGCTCTAAATGGGGGGACTTCGGTGCTGCGTACGATCCTGGGGACCAAACTTACTGCCTTGGTCATGGAACTTATCATATCATGAAGCGGCCGGGTTCGGCGCAAAGAGTACATCATATACCGGCCAGGATTCATTACCGCTACAGCCCCAAAACAAGCAGGTGGCGGAGTTCCCGGTCGCGTTATCGTGGAGATGGGGATAACATCCCCAATCACCGGCATGTTTCTGCTCTTTCCCCACCAGGGCCATGCATAACATGTACCCTTAGACACCTCACGTGTTTTCCAATGTTAATGTGTCACCACATGCTCTGGGCAGAGAAGCCTCGTGGAGCACCATGAAGAGTGTAACCTGCGAGATTATGTGTTACACGCCGGTGGAATATCAGGGTTAAGGGAGGAGTGTTTCTATGATTATTTGTGGAGAAACCTGACAAAACAACGGCAATAGTCAGGTGGTATCGGTGCACGCGGGAAAAATTCGGAAGACGGCCAGGCCTGCGATCATGAGTATGGTTTCCGCTATCCAGAACGCGGCCAGCGTACGCCAGATGCCGGAGGTGAATCCGTAACTGTGCAGTCCCACGCCAAGGGCGTTTACGCCCCACCACGCGAAGACGACAATCATGCCGAGGATGATAGCGCTTAAGGCAAGGCCGTTGGCCCGGATGTAGCCGCCCCGGCGCGCATGAAGAACCGCCAGCGCCCACAGGATAATAAGCAGCGCCCCGTTTTCCTTGGGGTCCCATCCCCAGAACCGGCCCCAGCTCCGGGATGCCCACACGCCGCCCAGTACTGTGCCGATGAGAGTGAAGACCAGGCAAAAGGCCAATACCCCGTAAATCACCCGGCCAAGGTCATTGTAAAAGGCCGGCGTTTGCCGTTTCAGGCCAAGGGACCGCGACACCAGATAGACATGGCCCAGTGCGGAGGCGAACAATCCTGCGCCGTAGCCTATGATGATGGTTGTCACATGCGTGGCCAACCAAAAATTCGTGTCCAGTACCGCGATGACCGCAGGCATGGTGTCCGTGCCGTCCCGCGCCTCATATCGCCAGGCAAAGAACATCCCAAATGCGCCGAACAGGGCGGCCACGGACATGGCGATCCGGTTTCTGGAAACAAATTCAATGCAAAATCCAAGCATTGCGGCCACGAACGTGGCGAACAAAATGGTCTCATACAGGGTGGTGACGGGCGGACGACCGCGGATGAGGCACCGCATCGTAATTCCCACGGCAAGCAACAGCATGGGGGGGACCAGGGACAAGTTCAGCGCCAGGGATAGCCGTCCCGGAGTTTTCTGCAACCAGCTGCAGGCAATAAGCACAAAGGCCAAAACAAACAGCCACTGGGAAAAAAACAAGTAACGCCCTCTGTAAAATTTGACCTCGAGAGGAATGCGCCGGTACTCATCACGCAAAGCGGCGCGCGCGATTAAAGTGTCATGAAGCGCCTGAAGGCTTTTCTCAAATTGAACCATGTCGGAAGACGTATCTGCCAGTAGTTCAAAAAGCCGGACAATTTCGATGGACGTTTTATCTTCCGATTGATCGTCAAAAGCCGCCTCTATCAATCCGGCTGGTGTTTGCCACTCCTTTATTTCCTTGTTTAACGGGGCTATTAGTGCAAACACACGAGCCGCCTCGGTTATCGTGTCCAAAGAACCAAAAAAATCGCGCATGCCCCGGGCAATGGGTTCTTTCTCCGGTTCGGACATAGCCTGAGCGGACGCGGCAAGCTCCGACAGGCGTTTTGGCAGGAAGTCTAGTACATCACTGAGATGCAACTCTCCGGTTTCAGGAGCGCCTTTACCGAGTAAAGCATTTTCTTCGGGATTAAAGCGCGCTCGCGCGAAATCAAAAAAGTGCGCCAGGGATTCGTAAGTGAGCACGTTGTTGGCCAGGGCAATCATGTGTGCGTCTATAAAGGATTGCTCCTCCTTTGGGGTACTCGAAGCCTGCTGGGCAAGTTCCATCAGCTGATCCAATCCGGGCCGAAGGTCGTTGTAAGAATATCGGTCTCGTTTCTTGCCGCGCGGTTCCACGCCCAGCGCAACAATGGCATCGTAGGATTCGACGGTAAAGCACCGGCAGGTATCCGCGAATTTCGGAACGAATAAACAATCCAGCATCCATTCCATGGCCGACCTGGAGTCTCCGTTTTCCAGGGCCAAGGTGCGTTTGCCGTTCAATCGGAGCAGGATAAAACGCGCCACCGTATCCAGCGGCTTGATCCGTCCCGATTCCTGAACCGGCAACATGGCAAACAGGTCAACAACCTGGGGGGGCCACGCCGGGGTTTCCAAGGCAACGGCCATACCCGCATACAAAAGAAAAATCGCTATTGCGCATAACTTCTTCATGAATACTTTCTACTCCGGTCGCGCGTACGCAGGCCGGTTTCGGGGGCCTTCTGTCGCGGATGGTTGTGAACGTTTCAGGTATCGCAACAACGCCTGAACATAATGCAGCAACAAACCAACCGAAATGAGGCACGAGGCGTATATAGGCCAGTTCATGGCCGGATTCCGGGTAACGGCGAGAACGGAATATACAGGGTCTTCTTCCTTCGCGTCCGTCGGTCCCCAGGATGCCTGGTAAAACGTATACCCATGGTGACGGAACGGCTCATTCATTCGGATAACGGCCTTTCGTGTGGCACTTCCCTCGTTTACGGTAATCTTGCTGCTGAACCCGCTGGGTATTTCCGTACCGGGATGCTTTCCGTGTTCAAAGGCCTCCAAGGTTACGGTATAGGGCAATGTAAACTCCCGTCGGGCCAGGGAAAAAGCGTACTCCTGCCCTTCAACTTGAACCGGCCAGGGCGCCCGTTCCATTCCCCAGAGTAATCCCGTTTCAGAGGAAACGCCGGAAAGCTTTATATACACTCCCGGTATGTTCATCTCTGCGGATTTGGCGGGAGGCTCTTCCTGCAATAGAATGCCGTCAATCGCTTCGGGTCCATACCCGGAAACGGGACGGCTGTTTTTGTAAAACGGTCCAACCCTGACCTCAAAAGGCAACATTTCATGATGAAAGGCGATGATGCGGTCTCCGGTACATGCGCGAAACATATCCTGCGGAATGACAAATTGCTTTCCCGCTTCCAGACCGCCCATTTTCGTAACGCGGATCTCCCAATCATAATAACTCTGGATCTTGTTGCTGCTATCTCCCGGATAGAGCGGCATATTGCCTGTAACCGTAAAATGGTATGACACAACACCAAACAGGATCAGGATAAGAATGCCGCAATGGGCAAGCAAAAGCCCCGGACGCGCCAGTTTTTTGGGAGCTCGAATGACAGCGCCACACATCATGCTGATAAAAACCAGCACAAGCAGCAGGTACGCTCCGGGAAGAGGTATTGGAATCCATCCAAAGAGCCGAGGAACGACAACAAGCGATTCAAAATACTTTTGCTGGGCTTCATAGAGACCAATACGCGTCTGTTCCAGCGTGCCTAGAAAGACCAGGAGAAGCAACATCAGGAGCAACACCACCGAAAGTCCGTAGGATGCCAACAGGTTAAACAGGCCCTTGAATAGTCTCATTATACCGCCGACTCCTCAAAGTGCAATGATTTTACAAAGGCCATGAAATGCTCTTTCTCCTCGGATATCTCCTCTGCAGGGCCGGTCATTTTAACGAACACCGTATATGCGGGAAGAGGACAGACCAGGCCCAAAAGCATATAGTCCCCGGAGGTTGAAGCCGGACCGACCGGAGCGCCTGTACATTCCATATATACAGCCTGCGAACCCAGCAGGTCGAGCAAGACAAGCGCGGCTGATTCCTCATCAGTGAGGGCCGGTAATCCCAATTGCCCACGCCAGCGGTTCAGATTCGGGAAGACCCCACCGGCCTCCCCGGTCAAAACAGTAGCCACGCATTCAGTATCCAAGGCGCCATCGGGCACATAGGTGGCCAACCGCATGGGACGCGCATCCCCTTGTTTCCAGTTTGCAGGAGTTTCCCAACGAAGGGCTGCGGCATCTGGAAAGGAGCCCGATTTCGGTTCTGTGCTTCCACTTTCGGCATTAGTATCGCCTTCCATCAGTTCCTGCCTTGCCGTGTCCGTCGTTCCCGTGATTCCCATGCGTTCGGCTGTGGTAAGTATTTTAGGGAGTGTTTGTGCTTCCTGAGATACGGTCCGCACTTCGGTTATTTCACGAGGCGACAGTTCTCCGGAACATCCCACCGTGCAGGCCAATACGGGAATGAGTAGCAAGAATGTCCATCTATAGGAATGCATCATCTGTCTTTCTGTCATGTAGGTGAACCCGAAGACATGTTTTTAACATAAAAGCCATGAGCGCTTCCATCTTCACATGCCTTACCTGACCAAAAAATTTAAGGAACTAACTGTATGAAGTTTTACATTACAGGCTATCATAGTTTATAATAACACGTTTTTGCGCTAGGGTGGCGCGTAAACCTATAAGGCAGGCTTATCTCGTTCAGGAAGAGACCCATGGCGTCCTCCATCAATAAGGAATTGGAACTCGAGAATCCGGTACAGGATATTCAGCACGAGTTGATATTGAATTTTGTACGCACGGCTGATGTTATTGCTGCCAAAGGCTCCCTGTTATTCCGCCGGTATGGTTTAACGGAGGCTCAGTTCAACGTTCTGTTTGCGTTGAAATATAAAAAGAGCGAATGGACACAGTCGGATTTGGGTAAGCGGTTGGTGGTCACCCGGGCGAGCATTACGTCCGTACTTGACAAACTCGAGGAGAAGAGATTGGTAAAACGGAATGAAGTGCCGGGGAACAGGCGTATTTACCACATATCCCTGACGCAAAAAGGACAGTGCCTGATTGATAAAGTGGAGCCGGTATATCGGGCTGTCATCCATGATGCTCTGGACATCTTCACTCCCGCCGAATGCCGTCACATGATATCGAAAATGGAGCGGATGCGTTCGCAGGCGTCCCAGATCGAGTAAACCTGTGGTTTTCCGGGAAAGGCGCAGGTCTTACAATAATAAACTCAGAGACGCATTCGATCCCGTTCGGTAGCGGAACCGTCCGAATCAGACCGCCCGGAACATCCATTCACCTTGACGAAAGTCAAGGAAGAACTGCCGCAGTTATCGGGTGCGCAGGCGAGCGCACTGTTATCGCGAAAGGCATAATATGAAGCAGGCAAATCATGCCGCCAGGGAACAGGACAATCAGTATAAAAGAGGTGGTTTCTGGGCATTGATGGCTACCCAGTTTCAAGGCGCCTTCAACGACAATCTGTACCAATGGATAATCACCTTTTACCTGCTGGCCATGTATGCCCCGGTGTCCTCCGGAGGTGAACGCTTCCTGTATTTTGGCCGCTTTGAGCCTGCTACTTTTGTCCCTGCCTTTGCCACCTTTCTGTTTTCCCTGCCGTTTATCCTTTTCCCGGCGCTTTTTGGCGCCATTGCGGATCGGTATAGCAAGCAACGCGTGGCGGTGGCGGCCAAATGGTGGGAAATTGGAATTATGGCAACGGGCGGCATTGCCTTCTTGGTGGGGTATGTCCCGCTCATCTGGTTCCTGCTTTTTCTAATGGCGACACAAAGCGCCATGTTCGGTCCGGCGAAATATGGGATTCTTCCCGAGATACTGCCGGCGGTCCGTCTTTCCTGGGGCAATGGCGTCATCCAAATGGGCACCATGATTGCCATCATTCTGGGTACCGGACTCGCCGGTCCCCTGTTCCTCATGCTTTCGGGCAAGATCTACCTGGCCTCTTTAGTGCTGGTGATTCTTTCCATACTGGGCACATTTTCCTCTTATTATATTACCCGTCCGCCTGCCGCCAATCCCCTGCAACCCATCCCCAAAAATCCATTCATGCCCTGGAAAGGTATGATGAAATATTTCCGGGCGATCTGGCGTGATGACATTCTTTACTACACGGTGGTTGGGTATACCTATTTTTGGTTTGTCGGCGCTTTGGCGCGGCAAAATCTGGTCAAGTTCGCTACTACGGATTTAATGATTTCGGAAGATTTGATGTCCTATATGCTGGCTTGTGTGGCCATAGGTATAGGCATAGGCGCCCTGGCCGCAGGCTACCTGTCCAGGGGAAAGGTGGAACTTGGCCTTATTCCGCTCGGCGCTTTGGGAGTGATGCTTTTCTCCTTTCTGCTCGCCATCCCGTATAACGTGCTTCAGCATACGCTGATACCACCGATCAAAGCGATCCTGGTCCCCCTTACCGGCGGAAATGACGGATTGGTTATGCGTGCCGCGAACGCCGCTGGGGGACATTATCTGCTGGTGCTGGCTTGTTTCCTCTTTTTAGGCATCTTTGCTGGATTATACGGCGTTCCGCTGGCGGCTGCGATACAACGGCGGGCGCCCGGCGGTATGAAAGGTGGCGTCATCGCCTCCGTTAACATGCTGACCTGGGTGGGTATTGCCCTATCCTCGGTTGTGTTTTTGGCGCTGAATTATCTTAACCTGACGGCCTATCACATCTTTGTTTTCATGGGGCTGAGCGCTTTGGGTATTGGTCTGTTGCAGTGCGTCCGCTCACCAATCACGGCCATCCGTTTCTTGTGGTGGTGTATTGACGGCACCCTGGTCAAACTGCATGTCAACGGCAGAGGCAATATGCCCGAGGAAGGCGGCGCCCTGCTGGTCGCCAATCATGAAACGTTTCTGGATACCATGGTGATCCAAGCCGCTCTTGACCGGGAAGTATATTTCGTAGTAGGCGGCGATGCGATGAAGGCGCCCTGGATGCGGCGGCTGTCCCGCAGCATGTTTGTAATTCCTGTGGACACCGATCATGCCGAGGGTATGGATGCCGCCGTCAAAACTATCCGAGAAAAAATAGCCGAAGGTCATCTGGTCTGCATAAACTGCGGCAGGCAATTTAAGCTGGACGGAGAGATGGTCCCCTGGTATCGGGATTACAGTTTGCTTGTACGCGGTATGAATGCGCCCATTATTCCTGTCGCCATGAACCGCATCTGCGAGATACTGTATTCCTATGAGAACATGCACATCACCTGGCATTTCGCGGGGGTTTTTCGATTCCCCATTTATGTGCGAATCGGCGCGTCAATTCCGGAAGAAACCACGGCATTCAAGGTGCGCGAGGCGGTGTCTCAGGAAAATGTCGAGGGATTTTATTCGCGCAAATATAGAGACGACGTATTACAGTACGGGTTTCTCCGTGTGGCGCGGCGCTTCCTGTGGCGCCTATGTTTTGCTGACATGATGACCGGCCGGCTGAATTACTTTATGACGCTGGTGGGCTCGATTGCCCTGGCAAGAAAACTGAATACCCTGTTAGGCAAAGCGAAGTGCGTGGGGGTGCTCATGCCATCCACCGTGGGCGGAGCACTGGCAAATGTCGCAATTCAAATGATGGGACGCATTCCGGTCAACCTCAACTATACGGCTTCCTCCGAAATCATTGAAGATTGCGCGCGCCGTTGCGGCATTACCCATACCGTCACGGCTCGGGCATTCCTGGAGCGAGTGCCCATTGCGCCGCCCGGTACACCGGTTTTCTTGGAGGACATTCGACAAAGTGTGTCCCAAATGGAACGGCTTCTCGCCATGTTCATGGCGCTATGTGTCCCGCGGCGTCTTTTGTTTCGCATGCTGGGGGCAAGCCCCGTTACGGAAAACGACATCGCCACGGTAATATTTTCCAGTGGTAGCGAGGGGGTGCCCAAAGGGATTGTGCTTACGCATCGGAACCTTATCACCATTTTCGAGGGTATGCGTGAAATGATACCTCATGATAAGCATACGGGCATTGTGGGATTTCTGCCTTTCTTTCATTCCTTCGGCTTTGCCGTGGCCTTGTGGACGCCCTTGGTGGAAGGTCTGCACTCTGTTTTCCACCCCAATCCGCTTGAACCCAAGCCCATTGCCCAACTGGTGCGAAAATATCACGGATCGGTCATGATCGCAACACCGACTTTCTTGCAGGGTTTTGTACGGCGCGTGGAACCCGAACTGCTGCAAAGCCTCACCTGTGTCGTAGCGGGCGCGGAAAAACTCCCCGGCCGCATTCGGGAATCCTTTCTGGAGCGATTTGGCATTGAGCCCATGGAAGGGTATGGCGCCACGGAATGCGCCCCCATCATCGCGGTAAGTCTGCCCGATGAGGAATCGCCGGGCTTTTATGTGCAACACAGCAAACGGGGCACCGTTGGACGCCCCTTCCCGTACCAGATTGTAAAGGTGGTTGATCCGGATACCCTCGAGGAACTGCCCGTGGGAGAGGCCGGGCTGCTGCTGGTAAGAGGCCCGAATGTGATGCGGGGGTATCTCAATGATGAAGAACGCACCAAAGCGGTCTTGCGCGATGGCTGGTACGTTACCGGAGATATCGCCACCCTGGATGAGGATGGATTCATTACTCTGACGGATCGCCTGGCCCGGTTCAGCAAGATTGGGGGGGAAATGATTCCCCATACCAAGATTGAAGAAGTGCTCCATGCGCTTCTGAATCTGAACGAACAGTCCTTGGTCGTCCTGGGGGTTCCCGACGAGGCGCGGGGTGAACGCCTGGTGGTACTGCACACCCTGGAAAATGATCAGATTGAACTGCTTAAAGATCGCATGGGCGACAGCGAGTTGCCGAATTTGTGGCGGCCCAGGCTAAACGCCTTTTACCGCATTCACAGCATACCTGTATTAGGCACCGGAAAGATGGACATTCGCCAGGCAAAACAGATGGCGGTACTTGTAACCACACAACGCGATACCAAAACGACATGAGGTATTTGTGGAATGCCTTTTGGCGGTGTTCCATGGAAAAACACACCGGTCTCTTGACGTTTGATTCCACCGAGGACTGGGCTGTATCCTTTCCAACGGGTTTTCAGTTTCCTTGAGCAATGGAGGCGCTATGGCCCGTGTCGAACTAAAAAATTTGTGCAAGGTGTATCCGGGCAACATACAGGCCGTTCAAAATGCCACGCTCACGGTGGAAGACAGGGAGTCTGTTGTTTTGGTAGGCCCCTCGGGGTGCGGCAAGTCCACCATGCTGCGCATGATTGCGGGATTGGAAGAGGCGACGGGCGGCGAAATCTATATCGGAGGTGTCCTGGTCAATGACATGCCTCCCAAAAACCGGGATATCGCCATGGTATTTCAAAACTATGCCCTGTACCCCCACATGACGGTGTATAAGAATATGGCGTTCAGCCTCCTGATGCGCAACTATCCCCGGCAGGAAATTGACCGTCGGGTCCATGAGGCTGCGGATATCCTGGGGCTTGGCGAACTGCTCGACCGGAGGCCAAAAGCCTTGTCCGGCGGCCAGCGCCAGCGGGTGGCCGTGGGACGGGCCATTGTGCGCCAACCCAAGGTATTCCTTTTCGATGAACCCCTTTCCAATCTCGACGCGAAACTGCGCGTGCAAATGCGCGCCGAAATCTCAAAACTCCATACCCGCCTGCAGTCTACCATGATTTATGTTACCCATGACCAGGTGGAGGCCATGACGATGGGGGACAGGATTGTAGTCATGCTGGACGGGAAAATACAACAGGTCGCGCCGCCCCTCGAATTGTATCACCGCCCGAAAAACAGGTTCGTGGCGGAATTTATCGGCAGTCCGCCGATGAATATGTTTGAAGGGCGCCTGGAAACGGCGGAGGGCTTGTATTTCATTGCGGACGGAAACCGTTTCAGGGTACGCATCCCCAAACAAAAAGAAGAGCCGCTGCGCCATTATGCGGGTAAACCCATCACCCTGGGAATCCGGCCCGAACATCTTCTTGAGAATGGGGAACAACGTGAAAAGCCGGGGGAAACCTTGACCGCCCTGGTAGAGGTCGTGGAACCCATGGGGTCCGAAATCAATGTCTATGCCACCCTGGACGGAGTCCCCGTCACCGCGCGCATTCATACAGACCGGGTACCTCCGCTTCAGGAACCCTACGTATTCGCTGTAGAGGCACATGCAGTACATTTTTTTGACACGGATACACAAAACACCCTCTGTTAGTAATTCAGGGACAGACTATGAAATAGATAGAATACTTTATCACGGATTTTCATTATCAGTGTGGATGGTATCCTTTTCATGAGCTGGTGGC